>ERZ1031516.77-NODE-77-length-15578-cov-7.500934_pt1 | contig 15578 bp, 13 predicted proteins | sample MGYA00518047_ERZ1031516 | MGnify/ENA primary metagenome ERZ1031516 (study PRJEB33718, sample SAMN03159945) | human skin metagenome | collected 2014-04-10 | study: EMG produced TPA metagenomics assembly of the PRJNA266117 data set (Human skin bacterial metagenome and... | reverse complement strand
CGCCACGCCCGCCCCGTTCTCCAAGGGGACTTCGCTGCACAGGCAACTCTTCCTCGTACTGAGGGAGGAAATTTCGCGGGGCGTTTTCGGTGACACCGGCGCACTGCCCAAGGAGGAGGCGCTGTGCGAACGCTTCGGCGTGTCGCGCATCACGGTGCGGCGTGCGCTCGCCGACCTGGCCGCGCTCGGGCTGGTGGAGCGCCGCCATGGGCGCGGCACCTTCGTGCGTCAGGACCGCGTTCCGGTGGCACGCCCCAACCCCAGCCTGGGGCTGATCGACAGCCTGCGCCAGACGGCCAGCGGCACCGACGTCCAGGTTCTGCTGGTGGAACGCGCTGAGGCGCCGGCCGATGTCGCCGCCATGCTGCAGCTGGCCGCGGACGAGAAGGCCGTGCATGCCCTGCGGTTGCGCAGCGTCAGCGGCATACCCGTCATGCTGAGCGACGCCTGGGTGCCCGCGCAATTGGGCAAACAGGTCACGATGGCGTCACTGCGCAAACATGCGCTCTACGAGATCCTGCTGGCGCAAGGTGTGAAGTTCGGCCGGGTGATCCAGGAAATCTCGGCCGACATCAGCGACCCCACGCGAAGCCGGCTGCTGCAGACCGAAGTGGGCGTGCCGCTGCTAAAGGTAGTGCGCGTGATCCACGACCCTAAGGGCCGGCCGATTCAGTTCATCACCGTCAGCATGACGCCCGAGCGCAGCCGGATCCTCATGGACTTTGCTGGCGATGCCGTCAACACGCTGAGCGCCGGGTACTTCATGCACGACATCCACCCTTCACGCCAGCCGTAGGCCGCAGGCTCAGCCAGGCATCGCGTGCGCGATGGTGTTGATTTCCATGAAATCCTGACCCGCGGGGGTGCGGATAAAAACTTGGACTGGCTTATACCGCAAGTCCAAGGCTCATCCTGTATTCGATAGGGCTGAGAGAACCAAGAGAGACTTTGATCCGCTTCTCGTCATGCGGCGCTTGCCGGCTTCATGGAATCTAAGCCATGGACACCAGCACCTGCGGCTCATCGTCGTCGACAAAGACCGAGGTGACGACCTGGCCTGGGTAGCGCTGCCGGCTTTGCGCCACCAAGCCGTCGAGATCGGCCGCCGGGGCGTCGGCCGGGAGTACGGCATAGGGCGGATCGTGGTCGAGCCAGATCTCCTCCGAGAACACCAGCGGCAGGCCCGTGGGGCACGAGGGCCGCGTGTCGGATGCCACAGCACTGCCGCGTAAGCACATACTGGGGACTGTAGTGGCTCTCGCTACAAAGCTCCGCCATGGATAGCCATCTTCGTAGCAGTTGTTGAAGATGGCGTCCGTACTCCAGATCTCGTAGGCGAGGCGCGTCGCTTTCGCTGCCCTCGGGCAGGCCCCTCACCGGCGACTGCAACCGGTACGCGCGCTTCAACCTTGTAGGCGATGCAGTACTCGAGCGCAGCCTCGAACATCAGCAGCCGGCGAAAACATTTGATTCGTTCAATCCTGCCCAGGGCCAGCGAGTTCCTTGAGAGTGGTCGCGAGTGCTGACAGACATTCAACACGGCCGATCGTTGGCCGACGGAGGGCGGACAGTTCGCGCCGTACAGCAAGCTCGCGCAATGAGCCCTGTGCGCATTCCGCACCGAAGGGAGGAGAGAAGGCCGTAGACCCATTTTGCAAACGCAGGGGGCATGCCGTTCTCCATGCTTTCCCCGAACGTGGAAGCGGCCAAGTAGCCACTGCAGGCGCTATCGAAGGTGCCGTACCGGCTCCATGCCCCATACCGGCGTATCGATCCCCTCCATTCGTGCCTTCAACTGCAGCGCTAGGTAGAGCGAGTAGTGACGTGACTGGCTGAGATTTCCGCCGTGGAACCACAGCGCCCCCTGGCGGGTCGGCTTCCACATGTTGCGCAGTTCACCTTCCCAAGGGCCAGGGTCGCGGGCAGTGTTGGAGCCCACGCCCCAGCACTTGCCCACCCGATCGGCGACCTCGGGCGACACGATGTCCGCCACCCACGCATTCATCGAGCCATACCCCGTGGCATACACCAGCAAGTCGGCCTCTAACGTCTCACCGTTGGTCAGCACCACGCGGTTGGCCTCGATGCGAGCGATGCCCACGCCGCTGCGCAAGCCGATCTTGCCTTCTGCCACGAGCTCGGAGGCGCCCACATCGATGTAGTACCCAGATCCACGGCGCAGGTACTTTGTATGCAGGCCCGAGCCATCCTCTCCGAAGTCGAGCATGAAGCCGGCCTTGCGCAAACGCGCGTAGAACTCGGCATCCGCCTCGGCAATCTCCTCGTAGATAGGTACATTCATCCGCGCCGAGAGCTTCAGCGGCGTGGAGGCCTGGATCAAATCTGCCCGGTCCGCGTCGATGCCACGCTCGAGGGCATCCTCCGAGTAGAGTTTGCCGATCACACGTTGCATCAGGGTGTCGGACTTGACGATCAGCGTCGACGAGCGCTGGAGCATCGTGACCTGTGCACCGTGCTCCCACAGATCTGCGCAAATGTCATGCGCCGAATTGTTCGAGCCGAGTACCACGCAGCGCTTTCCGCGCCAACCCTCACCGCCCTCGTAGGCACTCGAATGGCATTGCGTGCCCGCGAAGGTCTCATGCCCTTCGATGACCGGGGTGCTCGGATAGCCCGAAACACCCAGCGCGAAGACCAGTTGCTTGGGCCGCAACATGATGGTTTCGCCCTCGCGCCTCACCGTGACCACCCATTCTTGGGTCGCTTCGTCATAGCGGGCGCTGTCGCAACTCGTAGAGGACCAATAGTTGATCTCCATGATGCGGGTATACGCCTCGAGCCAATCGCCGAGCTTGTCCTTGGGCGTGAACACCGGCCAGTCCTCAGGGAAGGGCAGGTAGGGAAGGTGGTCGTACCACACGGGGTCGTGCAGACACAGCGACTTGTAGCGCCGGCGCCAAGAATCCCCTGCTTTTGCGTTTCGCTCGATCACGAGGGTCGGCACGTCCAGACGACGCAACCGCGCCGCCAGTGCGATGCCGCCCTGCCCGCCGCCAATGATCACGCAGTAGGGCTGTTTGGTGAGGCCAAGGGTTGCAGCTTCGCGCTCGCGCTCCTCCAGCCAGGTCGTGCGCCCCGGGACATAGTGGTGGGCGGCCCCCAATGGGCGCTGGCGCCCCTTGCGCTCCTCGAAACCCTTGAGTTCACGCAAGGCGGTAAAGAACGTCCAGCATCGGCCGGCGCGCAGTCGTAGGTGCCCCTGGCCTCGCCCCACTGCCGTCTCGAAGCGGAACCATGCACTCACTACGTCACCCTCGATCTGCACACTCGCACGATCGAGCACCCAGGAGATGGGACCGTCCATGCGCGGCAGTGCGTGCGAGAGCATCTCCTGCACCAACGCTGCGCCCTCGACCGTCTTGATGTTCCAGGTGAACGCAAGAAAGTCGCGCCAGAAGCAGTCGGCCTCGAACAAGTCTGGAATTGCCTCGAGCCTGCGTTGGGACAGTGTGTCGGCCAGGGCGTCGAGCCACTCGGCGACTTGCGCGGCAGCCGTCGATGAGTCTTGAAAGTCAGGAGAGGTCTGGGCGGTCATGGGAAATAGCGATGGTTGTCTCTATGGCTCTGGTGAGGTGATGGCTCGTCAATCAGGCAGTTTCTGCAAATGGCACGCCGCCTGATGGCCTCCCCCCTTGTCCTGCAGCACAGGCGCTTCGCTGCGACAGCGGTCGAACGCGTGACTGCAGCGGGTATGGAAATGACAACCCGCCGGCGGGTTAACCGGACTTGGCACGTCGCCCTTGAGCACGATGCGCCGATGGCCTTTGGGTTGACCCGGTGCAGCCGACAGCAATGCTTGTGTATAGGGATGGCGAGGCGAGGCGAACAGCTCGCGCGCAGTACCCTGCTCCACGATACGGCCGAGGTACATCACGGCCACGCGGTGTGTCATGTGTTCGACGATGCCCAGATCGTGACTGATGAACAGCAAGGCCAGGCCGAGTTCCGCCTGCAAGTCTTGCAGCAGGTTGACGATCTGTGCCTTCACCGACACATCGAGCGCCGAGACCGCTTCGTCGCAGATCACGAGCTGTGGATTTGAGGCCAATGCGCGCGCGATGCAGATGCGTTGACGCTGGCCGCCCGAGAACTCGTGCGGATAGCGGCGCGCGGCATCGCGCGGCAGCCGAACAAGGTCCAGCAATCGCTCCACGCGGGCACCCTGCGCTTGCCCGGACAGGCCTGGCTCGAAGTTCTCGATCGGTTCGGCAAGCACCTGCGCCACGGTCATACGAGGGTTGAGGCTCGCGAACGGATCCTGAAACACCACTTGCAACTTCTGGCGCATCGGTCGCAGCTGCCTTGCAGACAGGTTGTCGATACGCTGTCCATCCAGGCGCACTTCCCCCGCCGTGAGATCGAACAGGCGCAGCACGGATCGACCCGCAGTCGATTTTCCGCATCCCGACTCGCCCACCAGCGACAAGGTCTCACCCCGCTCCACATGGAACGAGACGCCATCCACCGCATGCACTTTCCCCGTCGCCTGGCCAAGCCAGCTGCGCTTGAGCGGGAAATGTTTCTTTAGGTTCGTGACCTCGAGCAAATGGCTCATGCAACAAGCTCCATGGGAATCGTCTCGGCGGGCGCATGGTGACAAGCCGCGAAATGCCCGCTGGACTTTGCCTCAAGTGCAGGCATCGCGCGGTGGCACAGCTCGGTCGCCTGAGCACAGCGGCCGGCGAACAGGCAACCATCGATGCGCTGCTTCAGGCTGGGAACCATGCCTGGAATCTCGGTCAGCCTCGAGCGTTGGCCATGCTGCGAGGCTCCAGGTCGCGGGATCGCAGCGAGCAAGCCGCGCGTGTAGGGATGCCGTGGGCTCGCGAGCAACTCCTCCACTGGCGCCTCCTCAACCTTGCGCCCGGCATACATCACCATCACGCGCTCCGCCACATCGGCCACCACACCAAGATCGTGTGTGATCAATACGATGGCCGCTCCGGTGCGGTCCTTGAGCTCGGCCATCAGGTCGAGGATCTGCGCCTGGATGGTGACGTCCAGCGCGGTCGTCGGCTCATCGGCGATCAGCAGCTTCGGATTGCAGGCCAGCGCCATCGCGATCATCACGCGCTGCCGCATCCCGCCAGAGAGTTGGTGCGGATACTCGTGCAAACGCCGCTCCGGCGCCGGGATTCCCACCAATTGCAGCATCTCGACGGCTCGCCGGGCGGCTGCGCGCTTGTCGAGTTTCTGATGCAAGCGTAGCGTCTCAGCGATCTGGAAGCCCACCGTCAGCACCGGATTCAAGCTGGTCATCGGCTCCTGAAAGATCATCGAGATCTCGTTGCCACGCACCGCACGCAGCGCGGCGTCGTCCAGCGCCAGCAGATCGCGCTGCTGAAAACGGATGCGCCCGGCGACCTTCGCCGGCGGCTCAGGCAGCAGGCGCAGCAGCGACATCGAGGTGACGGACTTTCCGCATCCCGATTCCCCCACTATCGCCAGCGTCTCGCCTTCGTTCACGTGAAACGACAGGCCGTCGACGGCCCGGTTGATGCCGTCGGGCGTACGGAAGTGCACGCGCAGGTTTTCCACTTCGAGCAGCGCCATCTCAGATCCCCTTGGCCACGCGCGGATCCAGCGCATCGCGCAGACCATCGCCCAGCAGATTGATGGCCAGCACCGTGGCCGACAGAAACACGGCCGGGATGAAGACGATGTAGGGCTTCACCTGCCACAGCGCCCTGCCCTCTGCCATGATGTTGCCCCAAGAGGGCGTCGACGGCGGAATGCCCGCCCCGATGAACGACAGCATGGCCTCGATGATCATCGCGCTTGCGCAGATGTATGTGGCCTGCACCATCATCGGTGCGATGGTGTTGGGAAGGATGTGGCGCCGGATGATTCGCAGCGTGGGTGTGCCGGTAGTGATGGCCGCGTCCACGTAGGCCTGCTCACGCAGCGAGAGCACCACGCCGCGCACCAGCCGTGCCACGCGAGGGATTTCCGCGATCGTGATGGCGATGATCACGTTTCCGATGCTGCCGCGCGTGAGCGCCATCAGCGCAATGGCCAGCAGGATCGGAGGAATCGACATGAGCGCATCCATCGCGCGCATCACTGGACCGTCGGCCCAACGCACGAAGCCTGACAGCAAGCCGATGGCAAGCCCGATGGCAGTTGCGATGCAAGCCACCGAGAACCCCACGACGAGCGAGACGCGGGTGCCCAGCAGAACGCGCGAGTAGACGTCCCGACCGAGCATGTCGGTGCCGAACCAAAAGTCCGCGGACGGCGCACGGGTACGCCGCGCTGGCGCAATCGCACTTGGGTCGACGGTGCCGAGCCAGGGGGCGAAGATTCCGATCAGCACCAGGAGCAACAGCAAACCTCCGCCGATGGCGAGCGTGGGATGGCGGCGCACTAAGCCGATCCAGCCGCGGCGCACCTTGACCGGCGGGAGCAACTCGGGCTGCGAAGCGGCCTCGGACGGAGACACGGGCACCGCGCGCACTTCCACGGGGATGTGAAGGGAGTTCAATACCGGATCCTCGGATCGAGCAAGGTGTAGGAGACATCGATCAACAGGTTGATCAGCATGTAGACGAAGCTGAACATCAGAACCACGCCCTGGATGACGGGGTAGTCACGCCGCAGGATGGCGTCCACCGTGAGTCGACCGATGCCAGGAATCGCAAAGACGCTCTCGGTCACCACCGCACCACCGATCAACATGGCGATGCCTAGACCGATGACGGTGACGATCGGCACCGAGGCATTCTTCAGCGCATGCACGAAAAGCACGCCACGGCTTGCGAGCCCCTTGGCCCGAGCGGTACGCACATAGTCCTGCTGCAGCACCTCCAGCATGGTGGTGCGTGTGATCCGCGCGATCAGCGCGACGTATCCAAAGCTCATTGTCAAGGCCGGCAGCAGCAGCCGCTGCAACCAGGGCCACGCGCCCTCCGATAGCGGGACATAGCCCTGCACTGGCAGCCACTGCATCTGCAGCGCGAACACCCAGGCCAGCATGTAGCCCACGGCAAAGACTGGCACCGAGAAGCCGAACACGGCGAAAGCCATGATCGCGCGATCGAACAAACTCCCCGCCTTCCAGGCGGCGATCACGCCAAGCGGGACCGCAATGAGGACAGCCGTGACGAGCGTCATCACCAGCAAAGAGGCTGTCGCCTCCATGCGCTGGCCGATCAGCGCAGTCACTGGCGTGCCAGTGAAGATCGACTTGCCTAGATCGAAGTGCAGCACGCGCCACGCCCAGTCGGCGAACTGCGCGAGAAAGGGGCGCGACAGGCCGAGACTCTCCCTGATGCGTGCAAGATCCTCAGGAGTGGCCTGGTCACCCGCGATCATCGCGGCCGGGTCGCCCGGCGCGAGGTACAGCAGGCTGAAGATGAAAAACGCAACCATGGCCATCACGGGCAGCGTGGCTCCCGCACGACGAAGGATGTAGGCAAACATGGTGCTCAGTCCCTCCCGGCTGCAGCCATGGACTCTTCGACCGCCGAAGGCGACTCAGGCAGCGACTGCCCACCGTCGACGATCAATGTCTGCCCCGTGATTGCGCTGGCCTCGCGGCTTGCGAGGAACATAGCGCCGTTGGCGATGTCCTCGACTGCCGCGAGACGGCCCAGCGGGCTCATCACGAGCTTCTTGCGCTGATAGTCGGTCTTGTGCGCAGGCTGTTCGTCGGTACGCACATTGCCCGGCAGCACCGCATTCACGGTGATCCCCCAAGGAGCGAGTTCAATCGCGGCGCAGCGCATGAAGCCCAGTTGTCCGGCCTTGCTGGCCGCGTAGTGTGCATAGCCCGGATAGCCGCCGGTCGTGCCGGTGATCGAGCCGACGATGACGATGCGGCCGTCGCGCTGTGCCTTCATCGCATCCAGACAGGCCTGCACCGACAGGAATGTGCCCTTGAGGTTGACGCTGGTCATGACGTCGAAGTCGTCTGCCGTCATCTCGTCGATGCGCGCGCGCGGGAAGATTCCAGCGTTCGCGCACAGCACGTCGATGGCACCATATCGGGCAAGCGCCGCAGTGGCCATGCCGCGCGTGTCCTCCGGGTCGGTGATGTCGGCGGCAAAGCCCGAAGTGGCACCACCGATCTCCTTGGCGGTGCGCTGGGCGTCTTCCAGCCGCCGTGCCACCACGAGCACCTGCATGCCGGCGGCCGCGAAGCGTGCGGCGATGCCACGGCCGATGCCCCGGCTCGCGCCTGTAACAATGGCCGTACGCCCTTGCATGGATGCGAACATCAGCGCACCTCCGCATCGGTGGCGTCGAAGCCCGGGAATGGCGCAGGATCGACGAACCGGCGCAGCACGTTGGCGGTGATGCGGCTTACGTTGTTGTCGTAATCCCGGTGCGCAAGCGCCATGCCCCAGGCGATGGAACCGGTGGTGAACACGGCGCCGCCGCGCGCGGTGGGAAAGAAGGTCATATCAGCACGGATCTGGTTGTTTTGATCTCCGCCCAGACCTCGGTGGCTCACGCCAAACTCCTCCGGGGTGGCGAGGCCACCCGAGCCAAAGTCATCGGCCGTAGCCACGCGCAGAAGGTGCGGTGGCGACCCCAGACGCGTGTCGACGCGATCGATCTCATGACCGCCCGCGCCCCCGCGAAGACCGAAGTCGCCGATGACCTCCTGTTTACCCACGCCCTCGAAGATGAACGCAACACGTGGATCGAGGCTGTCGGGCAGCCGCCGATAGGCACAGCCGCGGTCGAACACCTGGGCATCGAAGCCCACACCGACCAAACGCTGGGGCGCACGTCCATTGCTTCGCCACAGGCCGCTGGGCTCACCGGTGCTGGACAGGCCGTTCTCGCCAGGCTCACCCTCCCAGGTACGCGTGCCGGTGAGACCGCGGCGAATCTCGATGCGACCGGGCTTTGTCGGGTGGAAGGCCGTGCGCCAGTAGAAGCCGTTGCCGCCGAGGTAAACATGCCGGCCACCGCCGGCCTGGTAGGTTTCGAAAGCATCGAGCATCTGTCGGGTGTAGTACTCGGGATGGCAGCCGGTGAGCACACAGCCATAGCCTGCGAGCAACTGCGCGCCATGGCGGTGGATATCGGAGTCGGTGATGACGTCGTAAGGGATGCCCGTACTGTCGAGCCAATCGATCACACGGGTGTCCATCTGGTAATAGCCACCACCATGGGGACGCATATTGAGGATAGGCCGCGCGGCGCTCGCGTAGCACCAGCCGCTGCCATCGGCGTGGGTGTCGTAAGTCGAGAGTCCCAGCTCGCGGTGCTCCTGCAGGTAGGCATCGTCGGGTCCCAGCACCAGCAGTTGCTCGAGCATTGCCTCGGTAGGTTGCAGGTCGAGGCGGATCGCACTGTTCGAGTAGGCGAGGAAGGTCGCGGTCGAAGCAACGAAGGCCAGTCGCGCTCTTGCCTTTCCGGGCTGCGCGCCGATGAAGAACGGCACGTGGCTCTCGACCGGCTGCCCGTCGACGTCCGTGGCGTTCAGCCGCAGCGCGTAGAAGCCACTGGGCCAGTCTGCGGGAATTTTCAAGGACAGATTGGTCTGCCAACGGCAGTCGTCGATGTCATCGTTGTGGAAATGGATGGCGCCGTACTCCTGGGTCGCTTCGGTCCAATGCGGCGTGCGCGCGCTCCAGTTGGCACCGGTCACAGCTCGCGTGGGCGCGTTACGCAACACGCCATGCAAGCCGTGAGGGCCACGATCAACGATGTTGTCGCTGCTGATGCCCTCCGAGAAATCCCAGGCCGCGACGAGCTCGGCGTCGCCACGTGCGGGCCACAGCGATGCGGCGCTCGCGCGCAGAGCCTCGGGAGAATGCACGCCAGCGTGCAAGCGCGGGCGATCGATCTTTCCGTTGAAGTGCCCCACCGCAAGGCGTTTTGCGCCATCACCATCGAGCAGGTGCGCGGCGAAGCACAGCGACAAATCTACGGGCCAAGCGGCGTGCGGCGGCGCCATGCCTGCACCCGAAGCACTGCGATCTCGCCCGGCAAGAACGTCCAGACTGAGCTGAAACACCTCCAGCTTGCCGCTGGTTGCGTCGTAGCTCGCTCCAATGAACGCCCACTCTCGCTCAAGTAGCGCGCGAGAGGCGGTGGCCGAACAGAGGCGGCCAGCCACTCCGATCGCGAAGCTCGCATGACCCTGCGGATCGAGCCCCAGACGCCAGCCTTCCTGTGTATCCTCACGCCAGCGCGCCACAACGGTCTGCGCGCCGGCGTCGAGCAAGGTCGGCCAGACCCAGCAACCGAGGCTGAATGAACCCAGGGCGCGCAGCGCGGGCGCATCGTCAACCAGTCCGCAGGAGCCGGCACGGATCGGCTGATGGTTGAGCGCGACCTCACCATCCAACGGTGAGGGCATAGCCAACAGCCGAACGCCTGGCCCCGAGGGATCGGGGTCGCCGCAGCGGATCTTTACGATCTGCGCGCGGGCCGAGGCGAGCGTGGCGCTGCTGAGCTTGAATTCGACGGTCGAGCCGCAAGCGGCTTCGATCGGCGCGGCATAGCCGATGACGGCAACGGTATTCAGCATGGGGGCCTCAGTCGAGGTTCAGGTTCGAGATCGATTCACCGGTGAGCAATTCCCAGCGCAGGCAGAACACCGCCCATTCCGCATCCGCGATGCTGGTGAACACCTGCGCGGGGAAGGTCTTTAACGGCTCGCCGCGCCGCGCGGGCAGTTGCGCCAACATCCAGCGCCGGCCCGGCTCCAGCACGAGCAGCACGTGTCGCAGCCCTGCCCCGGACCAACGCATGCGGTAGAGCACCTGTTGCAACTCCAGGCTGTAGTGCCCGCGAGGGGTGCGGCGGAACTCTCGCGCCAGGTCAAGGCGCTTGGGATCGATGAGATAACGTGCCTGGGATGCGTCTGTGGTGAGCATGAACGGGCCACTTTCGTGATGGCGAAGGAACGTCTCGATCAGGCCTTCTTGATGTTGTGAAACAGCGGCGAGCCATCGAGCATGCCGCTCAGGCTCTTACGGTAGGCAGCTGGCTGCAGCATCAGTCCCGTCGGGATGTAGGGCACATCCTGGAAGGCCTGCAGTTGCATCTCTCGGGCCAACCGCTGCTGTTCCGGCAGCGCCGCGGCACTGAAAAAGGAATCGAGCAATGCCTCGTGCTTGGCGCTCTCAGGCCAGCCGAAGGTGCCCTTTGCCCCAACCCCTCGCATGTAGGTGTGCAGCGGCGGGCTTGTGGTGATGATGCCCGGCACGAAGTTACAGAAGAGGCTCCAACCACCTTTGTCGATTGGCTGCTTCGATGCCAGGCGCTGCAGCACCGTGCCCCAGTCGAGCGACTGGTAGTCGAGGTTGATGCCCACACGTTTGAAGAAGTCGCCCGCTACTTCGCTCATGGCATTGAGCACCGCAAAATCGGTTGGCACCAACATGACCACCTTTTCGCCCTTGTAACCGGCGGCCGCGAGATCCTTCTTGACCTTGTCCAAGCTTCTTGCGCTCGTGAGCGATGCCATGCCGCCGTCATTGGCATAGGGAGTGCCGGGCAGGAAAAAGCCCACGTTGTCGCGCCAGCGCAGCTTGTCCTCGCCCATCGCAGCCATCATGTAGTCCGACTGCGTGATGCCAGCGAGCAGTGCGCGTCGCACTGCGGGCTTGTCGAACGGTGCGTTGAGCTGGTTGAAGCGGATCATCGCCATGGAGCCGGCCTTGTCATGGACCTGCACATTGATGTCCTTGTGGCCACGCAACACCGGGATCAGATCGGGAATCGGCTGTTCCCACCAATCCACTTCGCCAGACTGCAGCGCCGCCGCGGCGGTGGCGGCATCGGGGATGGTGTGCCACTCGACGCGATCGACGTAGGCGATCTTCGCACCCGAGGTGAAGGCGGGTGCCCCGTCGCGCGGCACGTAGCCCGCGAACTTCTGATACACCACGCGCGATCCCGGCACTCGCTCACCGGACACGAAGCGGAAAGGCCCACTGCCCACCATCTCTGTCACCTGCACCGAGGGCTCGGTGGCTGCCAGTCGCGCCGGCATGATCGGACACATGCCGCTGGTCTTGCTCAGCGCAAGCGGCAGCAGAGGAAACGGCTTCTTGAAGCGGAAGCGTAGGGTCTTGTCGCTCGGCGCGCTGAGTTCGTCGAGCTGCGCGCGCATCAGTTGCCCGAGTACGTCGACCTTGGCCCATCGCTCGATGCTGGCGACGGCATCACGCGCGAGGACCGGCGTTCCGTCATGAAACACGAGCTTGTCGCGCAGCGTGAGCGTCCAGGTCTTGCCGTCATCGCCGACCTGGTGCCCTCCGACCATCTGCGGCTGCGGCTGGAACTGGTTGTCCATGCCGTAGAGCGTGTCGAAGACCATCATTGCGTGATTGCGCGTGACAAGGCCCGTGGTCTGCACCGGATCGAGCAGCGCGAGATCGGCCTGAGGGACGAACTTGATCACCTTGGCTTGCTGGCCGATGGCGAAGCCCGGCATCAGTGCACCGGCGGCGCCGGCCTTGAGGACATCTCTGCGTTTCATGCGAATCTCCAGGAGCGATGAGGGGGGTCGAAGGTTTGGGAAGCAGTGACTCAGGCGGGCTCGGTCGCGAGTGCGGCGCGGCGCAGGCGCTCCATCACGCGTGCATCGTTTTGCGGTGGCAGCGCAGCGTGGCTGCGACGCAGTTCAGCGAAGGCGTCGTCCGTGCGCTCGAGGGTTCGGTCCACATCGTCGGGCGTGAGCGCCGCATTGATGAACATGTTGTGGTACGGGTGCAGATAGACACCGCGGCGCACGGCAGCCGCGGTCCATGCATATCCCACACGCATGTCCGCGTCGTCTTCGAAGAAGATCTGGGGCATCTGTACGGGGCCGGTCTGGCGCAGCGCAAAGCCGTGGCTGGCGGCCTGCGCGTGCAGGCCATCACGCAGGAGTTGGCCCGTCTGCGCGATGCGCTCGAGGTAGTCGGTGTCGCGGATCAGTTGCAGCGTGGCGATCGCCGCTTCCATGGGAACGGCCGAGAACCAGAAGGAGCCGGTCACGTAGATGCTCTTGGCTGCGTCGCGCGCCTTGTCCGACCCCAGCATGGCCGAGATCGGATGCCCGTTGGCAATGCACTTGCCCCAGGTGCTCAGGTCGGGCTGTACGCCAAGCGCGGACCAACTGCAGTCGCGCGCCATGCGAAAACCTGCGCGCACGTCGTCCACGACCAGCAGTGCATCGCGCTCGTCGCACGCGCGCCGCACCTCTCGTGCATAGTCGGCGCCCGGCAAGTATTGGTCGCTGAAGGCCTCATGTCGAAACGGCGTGGCGAAGATGCCCGCAAGATCGTCGCCGGCGAGTTCAACGGCCGCCGCCAGGCTGGCAAGATCGTTGTAGCGAAACGGGATGATGTGCGCGCGGTCTTCGGGCGTGCTGCCCACGGCTTGCGGCATGCACCACGGCGCCGCGCCGTGGTAGGCGCCCTGTGCGAGCAACACCTTGCGGCGCTGGCGATAGGCCCGTGCACACACCAATGCCATGGCCGTGGCATCCGTGCCGTTCTTGCAGAACATCGCCCAGTCGGCATGGCTCACCATATCGACGAACAACTCAGCCAGACGCACCATCGCGTCGCTCGGCCCCGTCATCGTGTCGCCACGCTGCGCCTGCGCGCGTGCGGCCGCCTCGACCTTGTCATGCCCGTAACCCAGTAGGTTGGGGCCGAATGCGCACATGTAGTCGATGTATTCGTTGCCGTCTACGTCCCACAACCGCGTGCCCTGCGCGCGCTGGAAAAACTGGGGGAAGTCTGCCGGCAGCAGCCGCGTCGATTCATGGCCGTACATGCCGCCTGGCATGACGCGCTGTGCGCGCGCTTGAAGCGCCTTGTCCTGGGTATTCGTCCACATGGGAGACCGTCCTTTGGTGGTGTTGATGTCGATGATCGGCAACGAAACGCCATCCAGCGTCACGCCTTACTCGATATTAATTGATAGAAAATTCGACTTCAACAAAATTTTGCCCCCACGGGCTTCTGTTCAAAATGGTGCATCGCAGCGAATTTCAGGCACCCAAGCGTCCCACTTGCGGGTAGCGCCCAGGCGACAACGACACTGATGCAAGGTCAGTGCCAAGACGAATACTATTTAAAGATTATTCGACTATGAACGCGGAAAACCCGCATGGCCAGGACACGGCCGAGGCCCCGACCTCTCAGCGTCGGGGTTCCATTACCTCGGGCATGAAGCAACGCAGGTAGACCACCGCGGCACGCACCGACTCGGTGATGTACTCGTCCGTGATGCGCCCATGGGCGCTGTATGACAGCGCCCAGACGCCGTCGGAGATCGCAAGAGCGACGGCTAGGCGCCTCTCAAAGTCCGGGATCCGGGGCGTCTCGAAGTACCGCAGGAACTGATCCGCACGCATGCGCGTGAGCACCGTGTTGCCGTGCATGTCGAGGTTGCGCACCTGCACGCTCACTCCCGCTCCCATGAACAAGCGCAAGGCAGCTGGATGTGCATTCAAGTAAGACGACGAGCGCCGCTGGTTGCGCTCCACCATCTCCTGCCAGGTTTCCGGAATCGGATCGTGCGGCTGGGCGGCCAAGCGCCACAGCTCGGCATGGAAGCGCTGGGCCAAGGCCACGAAGGCAGCGTTGCGATTGGGGAAGAAGTGGTAGACCGAGGCCAGAGGAACACCTGCGATCTCCGCGATCTGCGCCAAGCTGATCTCTTCGTTCTGGTTGTCGGCCAGCAACTTTTCCGTTGCGTCGAGCAACGCGTCGAAACGCTCCTGGGCGTGCTTTCGCACGGGATTGCGGGGGCCGCTGCGCGGCCGGGCGACGGGTTCGGAACTCATGGGGTCCTCGGACTGGTGCAGAAGCGTTCTCGCTTCCGGATGAGAGCGATCCTAGCGCCCCTCGCACCCTGAGCCCTTCACATCCACCACGGCCAACCCACACGGGGCACAAACTCCATACAAATGCATGCGCCCCAAGGTCTGCATTCAATCAACTGCTCTGCGCAGCCATCATCGGTTTTGTGAACGAGTGCATCTACGCCATGCTGGCGCTGGTCATGATCTATCGCGCGACCCATCACGTGAACTTCGGGCAAGGCGAGATGGCGATGTTCTCCACCTATATCGCCTGGTCGTTGCTCGAGGCCAGCGTGCCGTACTGGGTCGCAGGCATTGCAGCCATTGCTTTCGGTTTCGCTGCCGGCGCCCTGATCGAACGCGTCGCCTTGCGGCCGCTGCATAACGCGCCGTTGCTTTCGATCGTGACGGTCTTCGTGGCACTGATGATCATCATCCAGAGCGCGGCCGGGCTGCTGTTTGGCCATGAAAGCCACAGCTTCGCGAGTCCGTTCGAGGCCTGGAGCCCCTGGGCCAGGGCATGTTGTCGGGCCGTCACCCCAGAATCCCATCGACATGAAGGAGAAATGAAGCATGCTGAATCGCAACAGGCCGCTTGAGGGGCCTAGTGGCCGTGGTGACGGGCGCAACGCGAGGCGTCGGCAAGGGCGTCGCGCTGGCGCTCGGTGAAGCGGGGGGCGTTGGTCTATGCGACCGGGCGCACGCTCGAGGCTGGCGCGTCGAACTGGCCGGGTTTTATCAAGAGCGAGAAGTTCCTCGCTCAGCCGGACCGGGTCCCTGCACCACTGGC
>ERZ1031516.76-NODE-76-length-15667-cov-7.405650_pt1 | contig 15667 bp, 15 predicted proteins | sample MGYA00518047_ERZ1031516 | MGnify/ENA primary metagenome ERZ1031516 (study PRJEB33718, sample SAMN03159945) | human skin metagenome | collected 2014-04-10 | study: EMG produced TPA metagenomics assembly of the PRJNA266117 data set (Human skin bacterial metagenome and... | reverse complement strand
TACACAAGGAGTATCGTCGGCAGCGTCAGATGTGTATAAGAGACAGGCGCTGCCCGATCCCGTGATGGTAGTCGACACCCAGTGGCGGGTGATCGAGGCCAATCAGGCGGCCCTCAGGCTGGGCGAGCTCGACACCGACTGGCAGGGGCGCCGGCTGAGCGACTGGCCCGGCTTCGGCAGTGACCTGCACGCGCAGCTGGCCGAGCAGGGCGAGCTGCGCGAGCCGCTGTTGATCCAGAGCGACACCGGCCACTATTTCGAAGTGCGCATGCGGCCTATCGAGCGGTTGACCCGGCACGGCATCCTGGTGCTGGGCCAGCTGCTGTACCTGCGTGACGTCACTCAGCGGCAGATCGCCAAGCTCAAGCTCGCCGACGCCCTGGCGCTGAGCGAGGAGCGCTTGCGCACCATCAGCAGCCTGCACGAGCAGTTGCGCGAGCAGGCTCTTTGCGACCCCCTGACCGGGCTCTACAACCGCCGCTACCTGGACGAGCTGTTCGGCCGCGAGCTGGCTCGTGTCCGTCGCGAGAACACGCCGCTGGCGCTGGCGCTGATCGACCTGGATCACTTCAAGCAGCTCAATGACCAGTACGGGCACCTGGATGGCGACGACGTGCTCAAGAGCGTGGCGCAGCACCTGCTGGTGAACTTGCGCAGTTCCGATACGGTCTTTCGTATCGGCGGCGAAGAGTTCCTGCTCATTCTCCCCGGTGCCGATGCCTGTGAAGCGACCAAACGCCTCGAGGCCATCTGCCAGGGACTGGCGCAAAAACCGATCGAAACCCGCAGTGGCCTGCGCCACGTGACCCTCTCGGCCGGCCTGGCGCTGTGGCCCGAGCAGGGCAAGGCGCTCGACGAGCTGCTGCAGGCTGCCGATGCCGCTTTGTACGAAGCCAAACGTCGCGGACGTAACCGTGTGTGCAGCCTGCTGCCGCGCGTTACCGCTCAGGCGGCTGAGGCACCCGTTCCTGGAAAGGGTTAAACTCCTTTCGATTACCTTCCTTCCCGGAGTCCTTCATGTCCCGCGTTACCCTGAGCCGTTACCTCATCGAGCAGACCCGTAGTCAAAACACCCCGGCCGATCTGCGCTTCCTGATCGAAGTGGTGGCGCGTGCATGCAAGGAAATCAGCCATGCCGTTTCCAAGGGCGCCCTTGGCGGGGTACTCGGCAGCATGGGCACTGAAAACGTGCAGGGCGAAGTGCAGAAGAAGCTCGACGTGATTTCCAACGACATCTTGCTCGAGGCCAACGAGTGGGGCGGTCACCTGGCCGGCATGGCCTCCGAGGAAATGGACAACGCCTACCAGATTCCCGGCAAGTACCCCAAGGGTGCCTACCTGCTGGTATTCGACCCGCTGGATGGCTCCTCGAACATCGACGTCAACGTCTCGGTCGGCACCATCTTCTCGGTACTGCGCTGCCCGAACGAGTACCTGAGCCAGAACGAAAGCCTCAACGAGCAGGCGTTCCAGCAGCCAGGCACCCAGCAGGTCGCGGCCGGCTACGCCATCTACGGCCCGCAGACCATGCTGATCCTGACCCTGGGCAACGGCGTCATGGGCTTCACCCTGGACCGCGAGCTGGGCAGCTTCGTGCTCACCCACGACAACATCAGCGTGCCGGAAAGCACCGCCGAGTTCGCCATCAACATGTCCAACCAGCGCCACTGGGAAGCTCCGGTGAAGCGTTACGTGGACGAGCTGCTGGCCGGCAAGGAAGGCCCGCTGGGCAAGAACTACAACATGCGCTGGATCGCCTCGATGGTAGCTGACGTGCACCGCATCCTGACCCGTGGTGGCCTGTTCATGTACCCACGTGACGATCGCGAGCCAGGCAAGGCCGGCAAGCTGCGCCTGATGTACGAAGCCAACCCGATGTCGTTCATCATCGAGCAGGCTGGTGGTGCCGCCACCGACGGCGTGCAGCGCATCCTCGATATTCAGCCGACTTCGCTGCACCAGCGCGTGCCAGTGTTCCTGGGCTCGAAGGAAGAAGTCGAGCGCGTCACCGGCTACCACAAGGCCTGACCGATGGCGCCCTGGCAGCCGCTGCTCGACTGGTGGTTCGGCCCTTCGGGCACGGCCGCGCAGCGTGCTGCCGAAAAGCATCGCCTGTGGTTCGGCAAACGTGATGAGCAGGACGCCGAAGCCGAAGAGCGCTTTGGCGTGCTGCTCGAGCAGGCACTGGCCAGCGAACTGCAGGGCTGGTCAGCCGACTCCCACGGCTGGCTGGCCCACGTGCTGTTGCTCGATCAGTTGCCGCGCATGATCCATCGTGACACGCCGCTGGCCTTCGCCGGCGATGCGCAGGCTCGCGAGCTGGTCGAGCAGGGCATCATCCTGGGCTGGGATCGCCAGTTGTCCTCGCTGCAGCGGGTGTTCATCTACCTGGTACTCGAGCACGCCGAGGACCCGCTTCAGCAGGCACGCTCGGTCCAGCTGTTCGCGGAGCTCGCCGAAGCTGCCAGCGCTGCCGAGCGCGAACTGTTTGGCGGTTTTCTCGACTACGCCGTGCGCCATCAGCAGGTCGTCCAGCGCTTCGGGCGTTTTCCCCATCGCAACGAGATTCTGGGCCGCGTCAGCAGCGCGGATGAGTTGCGCTTTCTCGCGGAACCGGGTTCACGCTTCTGACGTCGAACCGGCAACTGGTATCCATTGCACTACGGAGATATCCCATGCGCCTGCGCACTCTCGCGCTACTGGCAGGTTGTGTCCTTCTGGCTGCCTGCGGCAAGGTCAACCAGGAAAACTATGCCAAGCTCTATTCGGGCATGAACAAGGCCGAGGTCGAGGATCTGCTCGGCAAGCCGAGCGAATGCTCCGGCGCGCTGGGCATGTCCAGCTGCACCTGGGGTGATCAGGTGAGTTTCATCAGCGTCCAGTACGCTGGTGACAAGGTGATCATGTTTTCTGCAAAAGGATTGAAGTGATGAACAAACGTACCCTGGCTGTGATGGCACTGGGCGCCCTGTTGCTGGTTGGCTGCGCCAATTCGGGCACCGGTGTGGCGCCACCGAAGACCGTCGAATCCGTCGACCTCGAGCGCTATCAGGGCACCTGGTACGAAGTGGCGCGTTTGCCGATGTTTTTCCAGCGCAACTGCGTGGAGTCCGAGGCGCATTACCGTCTGCAGGATGACGGCAGCGTGGCCGTGACCAACCGTTGCCGCAACGCTGATGGCCAGTGGCAGCAGGTCGAAGGTCGCGCCGTGCCCCAGGTCGAAGGCAAGACCGACAAGCTGTGGGTGACTTTCGACAACTGGTTCAGCCGCCTGCTGCCCGGCGTGAGCAAGGGCGAATACTGGGTGCTGGATCTGGACGACGACTACCAGACCGCTCTGGTTGGCCACCCGAACCACAAGTACCTGTGGTTGCTGTCGCGCACCCCGACCATCTCCAAGGAGGTGCGTGATGAGCTGCTGTCCGTGGCCCGCGCCCAGGGCTATGACACCAGCGAGCTGATCTGGCGCGACGGCGCCAAGCCGGCGCAGTGAAATCCGCTCGGTAGCCTGGGGCGTTCTCCCCAGGCTACCGAGTCTCTTCTTCTCTCATTGCCAATCCAGCCGTGCGAGTTTCCACTCGCCGTCGTCCTGCCACCATTCCAGCTTCACGGCGTAATGCCGGGCGCTGTCGGGGATCAGCCCCTCGGCACCGGTCAGGCCCACCTGCGCATCCGTATAGCCCTTGTCGCGGTAGGTCGCATCCACGCGGCTGTCCTTGCTCAGGGCCAGTACCTTGACGTTGTTATGGCGCAGGAACAGCAGCGTCATGGTGCGCTTGGCCCAGTCCCGATCATTGGCCTGCTGGGCACGAAACTCCATGTGCAGCTGGTCGAGCACTGCCGCGGTCCTCTTCGCTTCGAGGTTGTCCTGCAGTTGCTGCACGGCGGCTTCCAGCCTGGCCTGTGGGTCGTCCTTGGCGCCGCAGCCACTCAGCAACAAGCCAAGCAGCAACAGTGGTGCTGCAAATTTCCGTATCGACATGCCGAATTCCCTTTTCATGGTTATGATGCCCAAACGAGCGCAATAGCCCGACCAACGCCCGGGCGGCCCGAGCCTACCTTAAATTTTCCTCAGGAGCGCACCATGCAGACGCTGTATCCGGAGATCAAACCGTACGCCCGTCATGAGCTGGCGGTAGACGCCCCGCACGTCCTTTATGTGGACGAAAGCGGCTCGGCGGATGGTCTGCCGGTGCTGTTCGTGCATGGTGGCCCCGGCGCGGGCTGTGACGCGGCGAGCCGTCGCTACTTCGACCCGAACCTGTACCGCATCGTCACCTTCGACCAGCGCGGCTGTGGTCGCTCCACGCCCCATGCCAGCCTGGAGAACAACACCACCTGGGACCTGGTCGCCGACATGGAGCGCATTCGTGAGCACCTGGGCATCGACAAGTGGGTGCTGTTCGGCGGCTCCTGGGGATCCACGCTGTCGCTGGCCTATGCCCAGGCCCACCCGGATCGTGTGCAGGCGCTGATTCTGCGCGGCATCTTTCTGTGCCGGCCGCAGGAATTCAAATGGTTCTACCAGGAGGGCGCCAGCCGGCTGTTCCCCGACTACTGGCAGGATTACCTGGCGCCGATTCCGGCCGAAGAGCAGGGCGACCTCATGCAGGCGTTCTACAAACGCCTGACCGGTGCCGATCAGATTGCCCAGATGCACGCCGCCAAGGCCTGGTCGTGCTGGGAAGGGCGCACCGCCACGCTGCGGCCCAACCCGCAGGTGGTCGAGCGTTTCGCCGAGAGCCTGCGGGCGCTGTCGATCGCCCGCATCGAGTGCCATTACTTCGTCAACGACGCCTTTCTCGAGCCCAACCAGTTGCTGCGCGACATGCCGAAGATCGCCCACCTGCCGGGTATCATCGTGCACGGCCGCTATGACGCGATCTGCCCGCTGGACAACGCCTGGGCGCTGCACCAGGCATGGCCCAACAGCGAACTGCAGATCATCCGCGAGGCGGGCCATTCGGCGACCGAGCCGGGGATCGCCGATGCGCTGGTGCGCGCCGCCGACGAGATCGCCCATCGCCTGCTCGACCTGGCGCCGGACGAAGCATGAAGGCACTGCTGCAGCGCGTTTCCAGCGCCCGTGTGGATGTCGCCGATGAAACCGTCGGCGCCATCGATCAGGGCCTGTTGGTGCTGGTCGGCGTCGAGCCGCAGGACAGTGAGGCCAGCTGCGCCAAGTTGCTGCACAAGCTGCTCAACTACCGGGTATTCAGCGACGCGGCAGGCAAGATGAACCTGTCGCTCAAGGATGTCGGTGGCGGTCTGTTGCTGGTCTCGCAATTCACCCTGGCCGCCGATACCCGCAGCGGCCTGCGCCCCGGTTTTTCTACTGCCGCGCCACCTGCCCTGGGTGAAGCGCTGTTCGATCATCTGCTCGAGCAGGCTCGCGCGCAGCATCGGCAAGTCGCCAGCGGGCGCTTCGGCGCCGACATGCAGGTGCACCTGGTCAACGACGGGCCTGTGACCTTCCTGCTGGAAATCTGACCGGCGCATTCACTGGCCTGTTTCTTGCCTCCCGACTGCGGCTGCATGCTGCTGTTTGTCGCTGATCTGGCGCGTATATCTCGCCATCGGCGGCGATCACGGTTAGCATGCCGCGCCGCCTTATCGAAGGGCCCGCCGCTCGCACCGCACTGGTGCATGACCCTGAGCGGGCCCCCATAATCGTTTGCCTTCAGGAGCAAGAATGAAAAAGCTTGTCGCCTCACTGCTGTTATCCGTCTGCGCCTTCGCCGGCATCGCCCAGGCTGGCGTCATCGACGACGCGGTCAAGCGCGGTACCCTGCGCGTGGGTATGGACCCGACCTACATGCCGTTCGAAATGACCAACAAGCGCGGCGAGATCATCGGCTTCGAAGTCGACCTGCTCAAGGTGATGACCAAGGCCATGGGCGTCAAGCTGGAGCTGGTGTCCACCTCCTACGACGGCATCATCCCGGCCCTGTTGACCGACAAGTTCGACATGATCGGCTCCGGCATGACCCTGACCCAGGAGCGCAACCTGCGCATCAACTTCTCCGAGCCCTTCATCGTGGTCGGTCAGACCCTGCTGATCCGCAAGGAGCTGGCTGACAAGGTCAAGAGCTACAAGGATCTGAACAGCGCCGACTACCGCATCACCTCGAAGATCGGCACCACCGGCGAGATGGTCGCCAAGAAGCTGATCGCCCAGGCCAAGTACAGCGGCTTCGACAACGAGCAGGAAGCGGTGATGGACGTGGTCAATGGCAAGGCCGACGCCTTCATCTACGACGCCCCGTACAACGTCGTGGCGGTGAACAAGGCCGGTGCCGGCAAGCTGGTGTTCCTCGACCAGCCGTTCACCTTTGAGCCCCTGGCCTTCGGCCTGAAGAAGGGCGACTACGACAGCATCAACTGGATCAACAACTGGCTGCACCAGATTCGCGAAGACGGTACCTACGATCGGATTCACGCCAAGTGGTTCAAGAGCACCAACTGGCTGAAAGAAATGGAATAAGCGGAACCTGCCCACGATCTGCTGCGCGTCGGTCCTGCTGCGTTGAAAACAGGCTCGGAAAGCCGCTTGCGGCTAACGCACTTTAGTGCGGCTCCGAATGGAGCGAGCAAAGCGAGTAATGCTCATGTACACCAGTACAGTCGCCCGCGACTCCGACCGTTCCTCGCCTGCTTTCGCCTTGCATGACTCTAGCTCGCGAGCTCGTGAACAGGTTCCCGGTTTAATACCGCTACACCCGGCGCGCGGCTAGTCCGCGCGCTGTCATGTTGGCAACTCAACGGGTAGACACTCACCGTGGCTAAACAGAAGAAAGCCCAGTGGCCCTGGCACCTGCTGACCGGGGTGATCCTGGTCCTGGGTATCCTGGCGATCTGGTACAGCACCTCGCTGATCTCCTACGAATGGCGCTGGAATCGCGTTCCCCAGTACTTCGCCTACCACGCCGAAGAAGCGCAGCGCGCGGCTGACTACGGCAGCGTCGAGAGCATCAGCCGCCAGGGCAGCGACGCCCTGGTTACCCTGAGCGGTGAAGGTGGCGAACAGCAGCAGCTCACCGTTGCCAGCGACAGCCTGCAGCTAAGCGAAGGCGATGATGTGGCCGAGGGCGATGTGATTGGTGTCACCCGTCACTGGGCCGCCGGGCCGTTGCTCTGGGGCCTGTGGACCACCCTGTGGATCTCCGTGGCGGCCGGGGTGTTCGGTCTGCTGATCGGTCTGGTCACCGGTCTGTGCCGGCTCTCGGCCAACCCGACGCTGCGCCACCTATCTACGGTCTATGTCGAGCTGGTACGCGGCACGCCACTGCTGGTGCAGATATTCATCTTCTACTTCTTCATCGGCACGGTGCTCAACCTGTCCCGTGAGTTCGCCGGCGTGGCGGCGCTGGCACTGTTCACCGGTGCTTATGTCGGCGAGATCGTGCGCGCTGGTGTGCAGTCCATCGTCCGCGGTCAGGACGAAGCGGCTCGTTCGCTGGGCCTGAGCGCGGCGCAGTCGATGCGCCACGTGATCCTGCCGCAGGCGTTCAAGCGCGTGCTGCCGCCGCTGGCCGGGCAGTTCATCAGCCTGGTCAAGGACACCTCGCTGGTCTCGGTGATCGCCATCACCGAACTGACCAAGAGTGGCCGCGAAGCCATTACCACCTCGTTCTCCACGTTCGAGATCTGGTTCTGTGTGGCGGCCCTGTATCTGGTGATCAACCTGCCGCTGTCGCAGATCGCCAACCGCCTGGAACGGAGGCTTGCGCAAAGTGATTGAAGTCCGCGATCTGATCAAGGTGTTCGACGCCCGTGGCCAGCAGGTGCGTGCCGTCGACGGCGTGACCACCCAGGTGGCACGCGGTGAAGTGCTGGTGGTGATCGGCCCGTCCGGCTCTGGCAAGTCAACCTTCCTGCGCTGCCTCAATGGCCTGGAAGAGCTGGACGAAGGCTCGGTGAGCATCGACGGCCTCGACCTGGCCAACCCCAGGACCGACATCAACGCCTACCGCCGCGAGGTCGGCATGGTATTCCAGCACTTCAACCTGTTCCCGCACATGACCGTGCTGGAGAACCTCTGTCTGGCGCAGAAAGTCGTGCGCAAGCGCGGCAAGGCCGAGCGTGAAGCCAAGGCGCGGGCGCTGCTCGACAAGGTCGGCATCGGCCAGAAGGCCGGCGAGTTTCCGTCGCGCCTCTCCGGTGGCCAGCAGCAGCGCGTGGCCATCGCCCGCGCCCTGTGCATGGACCCCAAGGTGATGCTGTTCGACGAGCCCACCTCGGCCCTCGACCCGGAAATGGTCGGTGAGGTGCTCGACGTGATGAAGCAGCTGGCCGTGGAAGGCATGACCATGGTCTGCGTCACCCACGAGATGGGCTTCGCCCGTGAAGTGGCCGACCGGGTGCTGTTCTTCGATCACGGCAAGCTGCTCGAAGACGCGCCGCCGGCCGAGTTCTTCGCTCAGCCGAAGGATCCGCGGGCCCAGGCATTTTTGCGCCAGGTGCTGTAGCAACACAGGCCTGGGCCGCTCTAAGGCAAAAGCAGACATCCAGCGTTTTGGCTTTTTTATGTTTCTCTTGTGCAAAAGTAACTGATGACGCCAATCGCCCCTTCAGGAGGCCGAGTGGAATCATTGTGCAGGGGGGACGAGCCGCATGGACGCGGCGAGAGGCCTGATGGGCCAGGGACGGCCCTTCCAGGCCGACCCCCGGAGCAATGATGGAGCGAGGGGACCCCAGCGAAGCTGGGGCCGGATGGCGGGGCTAGACCTTTTGGTTACTTTTGGGGCAATGCCAAAAGCAACCCGCTCGTCAGAGCGGAACCGAGCACATGAACAACTCGGTAATGCTAGCGGCCTCATGTCGGTACGGGCGGTGACGCCTAGTCCATGCCCTTGATTTTTGCGGGCATGGCCCGCTCCCACAGATACTGCGCCGATGGCCGCTTACGCCACGTTGCGGCCCCTAAGGTGCCGCGTCGAACACGCATTGCCTCGGCAGGTTTCCAGAACCATTCAGGCCTGTCCAAGTCCCAATGTTCTCCCTTCGATATGAGGACGTTAAGGCGTGAAAACCGTTCTAGCCCTGTTGGCCGCTGCCATCACCCTGCCTGCGATGGCCGACCAGCCGACTCTCTACGGTCGCTACGAGTACATCCAGCTTCCCCAGCTCGGCCAGACCCTCAAGGCCAAGATGGACACCGGCGCCATGACTGCCTCGCTGTCGGCCCGCGATATCGAGCAGTTCGAGCGTGATGGCGAGGACTGGGTGCGTTTCCGTCTGGCCGTCGACGACGCTGATGATCAGCTCTTCGAAAAGCCCCTGGCGCGCGTCACCGAGATCAAGAACCGCGCCCAGGAGGGCAGCTCCGCCAAGCCTTCCTACTCAGCGCGTCCGGTGGTCGATATGGATATCTGCCTGGGCGAAGAGATGCGCACCATCGAGGTCAATCTCACCGATCGCAGCCATTTCGACTACCCGCTGTTGATCGGTGCCAGCGCCATCCGCAAGCTGGATGCGGCCATCGATCCGTCCAACCGCTATACCGCCGAGCAACCCAGTTGCTGATTTGTACAAACTGAGCTTTCCTTTCGCGCAGTCCGGTGTGATTCTTGCCTCGAAATGGCACATTGCCACGGCTTTTTTAGACCGTGGCGCTTGTCGAGGTGAAGTATGTGGGGATTGCTCAAGCCGGGTATACGCGTGCTGGAACGCGTGAGTTTCGCCCGCAAGTTTCAGTTGCTGTTCGTGCTGTTCGTCATCCCCCTGGGTTATGCGCTCTGGGTGATGATGAGTGGCAACCTGGAACGCATCGAGGTGCTGGGCAGCGAGATAGACGGCATGCATGGCGTGCAGGCGCTGAGCGCGGTCGAGCAGGAGTTGCACCAGCAGCGTTTCCTGCTGGCGCGCTGGAAGGGTAATGACAAGGCGGCCGAAGCGTTGTTGCGCGAGCGCAGCGGCAAGCTTGGCGAGGCCCTGGCGGCCGCTGCCGAACAGGTAAAGCTGACGCCGAGCGAGGAAACCGGGCGCCAGCTCGAGGCCCTGCAAGCCTCGGTGGCTGAGCTGGATCTCGCCGTGCTGGGTAAAATGGCCCTGCTCGACGCGCTCGAGCGTTACCAAAAAACACTCTCCTTGCTCACCGTGCTACGTGAGCAGGTCGCCACCGACAGCGGCCTGATCCTCGATCCATTCCTCGACACCTACCTGATGATGGAGCAGCTGACGCAGACCCTGCCGCGCCTGTCGGACAACCTGGGCAACTTCGCCAGCCAGGGCTACGGCTCGCTGGTGGCGCAACACTTCACTCTGCAGAACCGCGTGGTGGTGCGTGACCTGCGCCGCTCGCTGGAACAAGCTGGTGCACAGATCGCCAAGTCGCGCACCGCTTTGCAGCAGGCTTCGCCGCGGGCCATGCAAACCCTGCAGCCGCCCTACGCCCAGGTCGAGGAAGGCCTGCAGAAGTTTCTCGCCGAGGTCGACCGCGACATGTTCGAGGCCAGCCCCATGGTGCTGCAGCCTGGCCAGTTCGTGCAGCAGGTGCAGGCGCTGCAGGAAAACGTGAGCGTTCTGCGGCAGGCGGTGTACGAGCAGTTCATCGCCAATATCGGCGACTACCAGGCCAAGGCCCGCCGGGACATGCTGCATACCACGTTGATTTTCGCCGTACTCACCCTGCTGGCGCTGTACCTGCTGTTGTGCCTCAATGCCTCCATCCGCCGTAGTACCGCCGGCATCATCCAGGCTGCCGAAGGCCTGCGTGACGGCGACCTGCGGGTGCGCATGCAGGTGCATGGCGCCGATGACCTGGCGGCGATCTCCACGGCCCTGAATACCGCCGTCGCCCAGCTGCGCGATTCCATGCAGGGCGTGGGCCGCGAAGGGCAGAGCCTCGACGAGACCGTGCGTACCCTGGGGAGCCAGGCCGCGGGCTCATTGAGTGCGGTGGAGCAGCAGCAAGCGCAGATGAGCCAGATCGCCACCGCCGCCACGCAGATGGCCGCCACCGCTCTGAGCGTGGCACAGAGTTGCGAGCAGGCCGCGAAGGAGGCCGGCCAGACCCGCGAGATCGCCAACCAGAGCAACCAGCGCAGCGCCCGCACCAGTGCCAGCATGCGTGAACTCAGTGAGCGCCTGGCTGGCAGTGCGCAGACCTTGCAGAAGCTGCGCCAGCAGACCGAGCAGATCACCCGGGTGGTCGACGTGATCAAGGGTATCGCCGAGCAGACCAACCTGCTGGCGCTCAACGCGGCCATCGAAGCGGCGCGCGCTGGCGAGCAGGGCCGCGGCTTTGCGGTGGTCGCCGACGAGGTACGCTCGCTGTCGCAACGCACCCAGAATTCAACGGCGGAGATCGCCCAGACCGTCGGCGATCTGCACAAGGTGGTGGGCCAGTCCGTCGCCGAGATGGAGCAGGCCATGCTCCAGGCCGAAGGCGATGTGGGCAACGTGCTGGCGATGAGTGCGGATCTGGACGGCATCGTCGAGTCGGTGCAGCGGGTCAGCGACCGCCTGGCGCAGATCGCCACCACTGCCGAGCAGCAGGCGGCGACTGCCGACGAGGTGAGCGGCAATATCCAGCAGGTCGATCAGGCCGCCAGTGAACTGCTCAGTGGTGCGCGGATGGTCAGCGATGCCAGCGAACAACTGCGTCGCGGCAGTGAAACCCTGTCGCGCAATACCGGCCGCTTCCGGGTTGAATAGGTGCACTGCGCCGACTGATCAATAAATGGACGATCCCTCGCAGGCCGCGGCTGCCGTGGTCTGCAAGGGATGATCCCAAGGTTGTCCACAGGCTCGTGCACGCGCTCTGTGCATGAGTTTCCCTGCGTTTTCGCCGGCTTCCTTGCAGCCACTCATCTGATTAAAGTCAAGCAATACAGCAGGTTGTTGCCATTCTTCAGGCGTCTGATCAATAACTGATCAGTCGCCTGAAGGGCGCGCCAGGTGTGGCCTTGATGGTTCGATACCCTGTTTATCCACAGAATCTTCCACGGCTATTGTGTATAGCGTGCTTCGTTGTGCAGAAATTGCCGAGCTCTCAGGGCTTTTCCTCGTCCCCGATGAATTCTTTCGCGCTCGCCTTGGCTTGGTCAGTAAATGATCAGTAGGCCGAAAAGCACGTCCACTATGGCCTGTAGCCTGTCATGCAAAGGTTATCCACAAAGTGTTCCACTCAAGTTGTGCATTGTCCCCAGTGCTGCGGATTAGTCGTGCGTCTTGACAAAATCTTTTTCATAACAGCAGGTTGGCAGAGTTTTTCCTGTGCATAATCTGCTGTTCAAATAATGATCGGTACGCCGGAAGACCTGTTTTCAGTGGCTTTCAGCACTTCGCTCCAAGCTTATCCACAGAGTGATCCACCTGTTTTGTGCATGACTGGCTTTGGTTTACGCACTATTGACGCTGGCCACTGCCTCGCGCAGGCTCCGCAACCCACGTGCCGCAAGGATGCCAACCATGGCGACCGTCCTGATCGTCGAAGATGAAGCCGCCATTGCCGATACCCTGGTGTATGCCCTGCAGGCCGAGGGCTTTACTACGCGCTGGGCGACGCTGGCTGGCGAAGCGCTGACGCTGTTGGAGCGCGAGGCCTTTGACCTGGCGATTCTCGATGTTGGCCTCCCGGATATCAGCGGCTTCGAGGCCTGCAAGCGGCTGCGGCGCTTCTCCGATGTGCCGGTGATGTTCCTCACCGCGCGCAATGACGAGATCGACCGGGTGGTCGGCCTGGAGATCGGTGCCGATGATTATGTGGTCAAGCCCTTCAGCCCCCGTGAAGTGGCGGCGCGGGTCAAAGCCATTCTCAAACGTATGGCGCCGCGCGAGCCGGCCGCCAAGTCAGCCGAGGGGCCGTTCCGCCTCGACAACGAGCGGGTGCGCATCGACTACCACGGCAAGCCCCTGAGCCTGACACGCCTCGAGTTCCAACTGCTGCAATGCCTGCTCGGCCAGCCCGAGCGGGTGTTCAGCCGCGAGCAGTTGCTCGATGCCCTGGGCGTGGCCGCCGACGTTGGCTACGAACGCAATATCGACAGCCACATCAAGAGCCTGCGTGCCAAGCTGCGGCAGATTGCGCCACAGGCCGAGCCGATCCAGACCCACCGTGGCCTCGGCTATAGCCTGAAGCTGGTTTAGGCCCATGGCCCGCATTGAGGAGAGCCGCTGATGCCGCTCGGTGTACGTATCTTTCTGGCCTACTTCCTGTTCGTCGGGTTGACCGGCTGGTTCGTGCTGAGCACGGTGATGGACGAAATCCGCCCGGGCGTGCGCCAGTCCACCGAGGAAACCCTGGTCGACACCGCACACCTGCTGGCGGTGCTGTTGCGCGAGGACGTGCGCGACGGTCGCCTTGCCCAGGGGCAACTGCCCGAACTGCTCAAGGCCTACGGCCAGCGTCAGCCCGGCGCGCAGATCTGGGGCGTGGCGAAGAACCAGGTCAACCACCGCATCTATGTTACCGACGCCAATGGCATTGTATTGCTCGACTCCAGCGGCCAGGCTGTGGGGCAGGACTATTCGCGCTGGAACGACGTCTACCTGACCCTTCACGGCCGCTATGGCGTGCGCTCGACCCGCGAAGACCCGAACGATCCGGATTCCTCGGTGATGTACGTGGCCGCGCCGATCGTCGACGGCGAGCGCATTCTCGGCGTGGTGTCGGTGGCCAAGCCCAACCGCACCCTGCAGCCCTACATCGAACGTTCGCAGCGGCGCCTTGGCTGGCTGGGCGCCGGGTTGATCGGCCTGGGCCTGCTGGTCGGCGGCTTGCTCAGCTGGTGGCTCAGCGGCTCGCTGCGCCGGTTGACCCGTTATGCGCAGGCCGTCAGCGAGGGGCAGCGCGCCGAGCTGCCCCAGGTACGGGGCGGCGAACTCGGGCAACTGGCCCAGGCGGTGGAGCGCATGCGCACCGAGCTGGAGGGCAAGGCCTACGTCGAGCGCTACGTGCATACCCTGACCCATGAGCTGAAAAGCCCGCTGGCGGCGATCCGCGGGGCCGCCGAGCTGCTGGAAGGCGACATGCCCGCGGCCCAGCGCCAGCGTTTCGTGGCCAATATCGGTGAAGAGGGCGAGCGCCTGCAGAACCTCGTCGAACGCCTGCTGCACCTGGCGCAGGTCGAGCAGCGCCAGGGCCTCGAGGAGCGGGTCGCCGTGCCGCTGCAACCATTGATCGACGAGTTGGTGCACGCCCAGATGGCGCGTATCGAGCAGCGCCAGCTGCGCGTGGATAACCAGGTGGATGCCTCGCAGCAGCTACTCGGCGAGCGCTTCCTGTTGCGCCAGGCGCTGGGCAATCTGCTCGACAACGCGCTGGACTTCACTCCGCCTGGTGGGTTGATCCGCTTCGCTTGCGAGGCGGATGACGAGTCGCTGCAACTGCGCCTGTTCAATCAGGGGCCGGCGATTCCCGACTACGCCATGGCGCGCCTGACCGAACGGTTCTACTCCCTGGCGCGGCCCGCCACCGGGCGCAAGAGCACGGGCCTGGGGCTCAATTTCGTGCAGGAGGTGGCCCAGCTGCATGGGGCCAGCCTGAGCATTGCCAACGTCGAAGGCGGCGTGGAGGTCTGCCTGCGCTTCGCGCGTTGAGCGTCGGTGGCGACGTCGCCGTTGCCGGCGGCGACTTGCCGCAATCACGAGCGGTACAGATGGCCGGACTTTGGTTATTCTGATGGGGTTCGCCAATCCACCGGACAGGAAGGACCTGCATGAAAAAGACCGTGGCCGACGTACTCAAGAGCAAGCCCATATCCAACGTGTACAGCGTGACGCCCGACAGCGGCCTGTTTGCTGCGATGAAGCTGATGGCCGAGAAAGGCATCGGTGCCCTGGTGGTGCTCGAGGGCGAGCAACTGGCCGGCATCGTCAGTGAGCGTGACTACGTGCGCAAGGTGGCGGTGCAGGAGCGCTCGCCGACCAACATGAAGGTCAGCGACATCATGACCGACAAGGTCATCACCGTGACGCCGGGCGAGGATGCCCGCCATTGCATGGAGCTGATGACCAATGGCCGTCTGCGCCACCTGCCCGTGGTCGAAGACGGTCGTCTGGTCGGCCTGCTGTCGATCGGTGACCTGGTCAAGGACATCATCAGCCATCAGGAAGACCTGATCCAGCATCTGGAGCAGTATATCCGCGGCGAGTGAGCGATGGCTGCGCCTGCGGCCATTCAGCCAATGCCGCCGTGCGGGTGACGTCATCACCCACCCGCAGCGCCGGCACCTCGCAATTCCCACATAAATCCCACCCGCGCTCCATACTGGCTCCACCGGGCCTGGCCAGACTGCGTGCATCCCAACTGCACGGAGCGCTGTGCCATGAACCGAAGCCTGCTATTCAAACTGGGCACCATTGCCCTGCTGATTCTGCTGTTGATGATTCCCCTGTTGTTGATCGATGGCCTGGTCAACGAGCGCCAAGGCGCGCGCGATGACGTGCTACGCGATATTGCCCGCAGCTCCAGCTATGCCCAGCAGGTCACCGGGCCGATCATGGTGGTGCCGTATCGCAAGAAAGTGCTGACCTGGAAAACCCGCAAGGACAGCGAGGAGCGTTATCAGGAGGAGTCGATCGAGCAGGGACGCCTGTACTTTCTGCCGGAGCGTTTCTTGCTCGACGGTGATGTGCGCACCGAGCTGCGTTACCGCGGCATCTACCAGGCGCGCCTGTACCACAGCGATAGCCAGATAAACGGCGAGTTCAAGGTGCCGGC
>ERZ1031516.75-NODE-75-length-15699-cov-7.698543_pt1 | contig 15699 bp, 14 predicted proteins | sample MGYA00518047_ERZ1031516 | MGnify/ENA primary metagenome ERZ1031516 (study PRJEB33718, sample SAMN03159945) | human skin metagenome | collected 2014-04-10 | study: EMG produced TPA metagenomics assembly of the PRJNA266117 data set (Human skin bacterial metagenome and... | reverse complement strand
TCTACACAAGGAGTATCGTCGGCAGCGTCAGATGTGTATAAGAGACAGATGCCAGGCTGCACAGGGTGATGCCGAACAGCGTGGCTAAATAAGGCGCTGAATATCTCAGGCGCTGCGCTGCGGCGGTTCCCTTCACGTTCATCGTGCGTATCCATCCAGGTTGTATGTCAGGCGCGCAGGCCTCTCGGGTTGCGCAAAGGTTCAACGCGCCATTGTCCACAGAAGCTCGACAAGCCCTATAGCTCATTCGGGTTATTGTGAGGGCGTTCAAAAAATGGTGGCTCGCCGGGCTGCTCTGCAGCTGCCGGCGGCCGAAGGGTCGCATGCGGCAGGTGGGATCAATTGAAGCTGTACGACACCCCCACGAACGCCCCGAAACCCTCGCCCGGTGTCGAGCGGGCGACATCGGCGCCGTTGTCGTTGTACCCCGGCGTGACGGTGGCGGCGTAGCGCTTGTCGGTCAGGTTGCGCAGGTCCAGCCAGGTCTGCCAGTCGTCCTTCGGCGAGGCGTAACCCAGGGTCGCGCCGAAGATCGCATAGGCATCGGCGTAGTAGGAGTTGGCGTAATCCACCGCAGCCCTGGAGGCGTACTGGGTATTGAGCCCGGCATAGAAACCACTCGGGTGGTCGTAGCGCAGTTCCGCCTGGTAATAGTGGCGGGGCAGGCCGGGCAGACGGTTGTCGCCGAAGGCATCGTCGTCGCGGTAGTGGAAGTCGCTGAAGGTGTAGGCCTGGCGCAAGGCCACGGCGCCGGCGGCGCCGCCGTTCCACAGCGGGCTGTCGAGGCCCAGCTCGATGCCCTGGTGGATGGTGGGACTGGCGTTGGCCTCGGAGAACACGTTGCTCTCGACCGGCACGGTCAGCAATTCATGGCGTACCAGCGAGTAATAATAGGCGGCATCCCACTGGCCCAGCATGGAGTCGCCGCGGCCGCCGACTTCGAAGGTGGTGGCGGTCTGGTTATCCAGGGAAATCGGCGCGCGCTGGCGGGCACTGTACGGCTGGTTGCTGTTGGGAAAGCGCAGCGGCGAACTCCAGAGCATCGACCAGGCGTGGGGCGGCTCCACCGAACGGCTGATATTGCCGTACAACTGCACGTCCGGGTTGAGCTGGTAGCGCAGGCCGATGCGCGGCGCGTAATCCCAACTGTGCTCGCTGAGCTTGTCGTCGGTGGCCGGCCAGGTCACCTGCACTTCACGGCGGGTGTAGATCAGCGCCAGGCCGCTGGTCAGCCACAGGTCGGGGGCCAGTTCGGTTTCGTTGCCGATATGCAGCACGTTGTCCGAACCCAGGTGCTCGTAGGCGCGCATCAGGGTGCCGGCCGGGTAATCGGTACCACCGACACTGATCGGTAGCGCGGCATTTTCCTTCGACTTGCTGCTCGGTAGGTTGGTGGTGCTGCGAAAGCCCAGGGTGGTGGTGCTGTCGAGCCCGAACAGGCTGTGGCGACGGGTGTAGTTCAGGGTGCCGCTGACATCGCTGTAGTCCACGCGCACCCGGTAGGTGTTGCCGTTGGGCGAGCTGTTTTCGACGATATCCATCGGGTAGTGGTGATAGGCCAGGCCGGCCACCAGGGTGGAATCCTCGTCGATCTGCCAGGTGGTCTTGTTGGCCAGCCAGGTGCTGCCAGGTTGGTCACGGTGGGCATTGATGCGCAGGTTGTTGGCGGCGGCTGCCCTTGGATCGTGCTCGATCTGTGCCTTGCTCAGGCGGCCTGGTACTTCGTGTTCGGTCTCGCGGTAGCGCAGGTAGAAGCGCGTTTCCAGGTTCTCGTTGAGGCGATAACCAAAGTTTGCGGCCACGCCCTTGCCTTTGCCCGAGGCATGATCCTGATAGCCGTCGTAACTGCTGTCGGTGACATTGATGTAGTAATCGAAGTCGCCCAGCACCTGGCCGGAGCTGATGCTGCGTTTCTGGTAACCGTGGCTGCCGGCCTCATAGCGCAGTTGCAACTTGTCGGCATCACGGCCGGTACGGGTGATGTAGTCGATGGCGCCACCCAGGGCCAGCGAGCCCTTGTCGAACCCGTTGGCGCCGCGCAGCACCTCGGCGCGGCTGATCCACAAGGGCTCCAGCAGCTCGTAGGGCGTGCCGCCCGAGCCGGTCAGCGGCAGGCCGTCGAGCATGATGTGATTGCCGGATGCGTGGGAGCCGGTGCCGCGGTTGATGCCCGAGCCACGGATGGCGATCTTGATGCCCTCGTTGCCCGGCGACTGCGCGTACACGCCTGGCTGGTAGGCCAGCACATCGGCATTGCCGGCCACGCGGCCTTGCTCGACGCGCTGCATGTCCACCAGATTGCTGCCGCCCGGTACCCGCTCGAGTTGCTCTTCGGCCGCCTGCTGCTCGCTCAGTGCCTGCTCGGTGATCTGCACGCCTTCGAGCTGCAGGCTGCCCGAGGCGCTCTCGGCATGGGCGGCGGGCAGCGTGGCGCAACTCAGCAGGCTCATGGCCAGCAGGTGACGGGTGCGCAGGGCGAACGGGGGTGGGCAAGGCATTCGGGCAGTTCTCCAGGGAGCGGCTTGGTAGATGGCGCGGGATAGGACGGCGGCCCCGGCGTTCAAGCCACGTTTCACCCTTCGTCCGACCGCGCGCACGGTACTCCGGGCTGCGCCACTAAGTCACAACGCCGCAGCGACAGCCTGTCGCGCGGCATCCAGCCACGCTGGTAAGTGGCGCGGCGAGGCGTAATCTGGGATCGATCATTTGATCCAGGTCAAGGCGCGTTTCGCTTTGCCTGTTACGGCAGTACCTACTACAAAAAGTCGATAACCGCTAAATTCTGATCGAGGGGCACGTCCATGTTCGGCCTAGAGGCTTTGGATCTTGCGCGCATCCAGTTCGCCTTCACCATTTCCTTTCACATCATCTTTCCTGCCATCACCATCGGCCTGGCCAGTTACCTGGCGGTATTGGAGGGCCTGTGGCTAAAGACCGGGCAGACGGTGTACCGCGACCTCTACCACTTCTGGGTAAAGATCTTCGCGGTCAACTTCGGCATGGGCGTGGTTTCCGGCCTGGTGATGGCCTACCAGTTCGGCACCAACTGGAGCGCCTTCTCGGATTTCGCCGGCTCGGTGACCGGGCCGCTGCTGGCCTATGAGGTGCTTACCGCATTCTTCCTCGAGGCGGGCTTTCTCGGCGTCATGCTGTTCGGCTGGAACCGCGTGGGTCCTGGCCTGCACTTCTTCTCGACGGTGATGGTGGCGGTCGGCACGCTGATCTCGACCTTCTGGATTCTCGCCTCCAACAGCTGGATGCAAACGCCCCAGGGCTTCGAGATCGTCGACGGCCGGGTGATCCCGGTGGACTGGTTCGCGGTGGTGTTCAACCCCTCGTTCCCCTATCGCCTGGCCCATATGGCCACCGCCGCGTTCCTGGCTACCGCGTTCTTCGTCGGCGCCTCGGCGGCCTGGCACCTGCTGCGCGGGCGCGATACGCCGGCGATGCGCAAGATGTTCTCCATGGCGCTGTGGATGGCCCTGCTGGTCGCGCCGATCCAGGCGGTGATCGGCGACTTCCACGGCCTCAATACCCTGGAGCATCAGCCGGCGAAGATCGCCGCCATCGAAGGCCATTGGGACAACAGCTCCGGTGAGCCGACGCCGCTGATCCTGTTCGGCTGGCCGGACATGCAGCGCGAGGAGACCCGCTTCAAGATCGAGGTGCCGTACCTGGGCAGCCTGATCCTCACCCACAGCCTGGACAAGCAGGTGCCAGCGCTCAAGGAGTTCGCCAAGGAGGACCGGCCCAACTCGACCATCGTGTTCTGGTCGTTCCGGGTGATGGTCGCCATGGGCCTGCTGATGATCCTCGCCGGCGTGTGGAGCCTGTGGCTGCGCTGGCGCGGCAGCCTCTACCGGTCGCGGCCGTTCCTGTACTTCTGCCTGTGGATGGGCCCGTCCGGGTTGATCGCCATTCTCGCTGGCTGGTTCACCACCGAGATCGGTCGCCAGCCTTGGGTGGTCTACGGACTGATGCGCACCGCCGATGGGGTTTCGATGCACAGCGCCGCGCAACTGGGCCTGACCCTGGTGCTGTTCGTGGTGGTGTACTTCGCGGTGTTCGGTGCCGGCTTCGGCTACCTGATGCGCCTGGTGCGCAAGGGGCCGGTCACCGGCGAAGGTGACCACCAGCATGAAGGTGGCCCAGGTACCCGGCATACGCCCGCGCGGCCGCTGTCGGCCGCCAAGGAGGGCACCGACGACAGTGACCACGGCGGTGAACACGCCGAAGGGAGGGTATGACCATGGGTATCGATTTGTCAGTCATCTGGGCGGTGATCATCGTCTTCGGCGTGATGATGTACGTGATCATGGACGGCTTCGATCTGGGCATCGGCATCCTCTTCCCGTTGGTGCCCGACAAGGGCGAGCGCGACGTGATGATGAACACCGTGGCGCCCGTGTGGGACGGCAACGAGACCTGGCTGGTACTCGGCGGCGCCGGGCTGTTCGCGGCCTTTCCGCTGGCCTACTCGGTGGTGCTCAGCGCCCTTTATCTGCCGCTGATGTTCATGCTGCTGGGCCTGGTGTTTCGCGGTGTGGCCTTCGAGTTTCGCTTCAAGGCCAAGGACCACAAACGGCATATCTGGGACAAGGCCTTTATCGGCGGCTCGGTCGCCGCGACCTTCTTCCAGGGTGTGGCGCTGGGCGCCTTTATCGAGGGCATCCCGGTCGAAGGCCGGGCGTTCTCCGGTGGCTCGCTGGACTGGCTGGCGCCGTTCCCGCTGTTCAGCGGCCTGGGGCTGATCGCCGCCTACGCGCTGCTTGGCTGCACCTGGCTGATCATGAAGACCGAAGGGCGTCTGCAAAAGCAGATGCATGACCTGGCCCGGCCACTGGCCCTCGCGCTGTTGGCGGTGATCGGCGTCGTCAGCCTGTGGACGCCGCTGTCCCAGCCGGGCATCGCCGAGCGTTGGTTCACGCTGCCCAACCTGTTCTGGTTCGCCCCGGTACCCATTCTGGTGCTGGCAAGCTTCTTCTACCTGTTGCGATCGGTGGCCAACTACGACAACAGCAAGCCGTTCGTGCTGACCCTGGTGCTGATCTTCCTCGGCTACAGCGGCCTGGGCATCAGCCTGTGGCCGAATATCGTGCCCGGCTCCCTGACCATCTGGCAGGCCGCCGCGCCGCCGCAGAGCCAGGGCTTCGCGCTGGTCGGCGCACTGCTGATCATCCCGATCATCCTCGTCTACACCGCCTGGAGCTATTACGTGTTCCGCGGCAAGGTCACGCCGGATCAGGGGTACCACTGATGGAAAAATCGACCGAGAAGAAACCCCTCTGGCAACGCATCGCCTGGCTGGCCGGCATCTGGACGATCAGCGTGCTGAGCCTGGGGCTGGTGTCGTATCTGTTGCGGCTTTTCATGAATACGGCGGGGTTGAGTACGCCGTAGAGCGCTGATCGTTGATCGTTGATCGTTCCCAAGCTCCGCGTGGGGACGCATCACGTGGCGCTCCGCGCCGCATCTGCAGGATTGGTTACCGAGGAGACGGACGCGGAGCGTCCTGTTGATGCATTCCCACGCAGAGCGTGGGAACGGATCCTGTGTTTCGTTACTGCCCTGGCACCGCCAGCCAGTGACCCAGCGTCTTCTGATAGGCACCGGTGGCCTTGCTCAAATGCAGCCACTGATCCACATAGCTTTTCCAGGCCATATCGTCGCGCGGTAGCAGGTAGGCCTTCTCACTATATTGCATGTAGCTCTTCGGGTTGACGGCGCACAGGCCGGGCGTGCGTTTCTGCTGGTAAAGGGCCTCGGACGTGTCGGTGATCATCACGTCGGCGCGCTTATCCAGCAGTTCCTGGAAGATGGTCTTGTTGTCGTGGAAGTTCAGCTGAGCTTTCGGCAGGTAGGCCCGCGCAAAAGCCTCGTTGGTGCCGCCGGCCGGCTCGATCAGGCGCACTTCTGGCCTGTTGATCTGCTCGACGGTCTGGTAACGCGACACATCTTCACAGCGCACCAGCGGGATCTTGCCGTCGACATCCAGCATGCTGCTGAAAAAGGCCTTCTTCTGGCGTTCCAGCGTCACCGAAATGCCGCCCATACCGATATCGCACTTACCCGCCACCATATCCGGCATCAGGGTTTTCCAGGTGGTCGGCACCCACTGCACCTTGACCCCAAGGCTCTGCGCCAGCGACTGGGCCATCTCGATATCGATGCCTTCGTACCCGCCGTCCTGACGCAGGAAGGTATACGGCTTGTAATCACCAGTGGTGCACACCGTCAGCTGTCCCTTCTCCAGCACCTTGTCCAGGTGTGATGGCGTTTCCTGAGCCTGGGCAAAACCCGACAGGCCGATAAGCAGGGTGGTGATGGCGCTGATTTTTAGATTTTTCATGGTGGGTCGAACTCGCGGTTGAAGGCGGGGGAGGCGAGCGGACAAGGTAAGGACAAGGGCTTGGCGGGGCAAGGCCTGGAGGGGGGAGAGCGCAGAAGCCAGATTGTCGTGTTCAGCGTCAGGCACTTTTAAAAAAGGCGGACAAGCTTCGCGCTGTCCGCCTTCGTGTCTTGCCGCCTATATCAGGCCATCCCGTGGCTAGCCGCAACGATCAACTTAATGGCTCGCCTTCTTCAACCATGGCGGCCCACGCCAATACGCTGGGGCGCTGTTGCATCCGGGCGTACCATTCGCGAAGCGCTTCGCACTCCTCGGGGATTGATAGCTCCACGAGCGTCGAGAAGATCATGCCGCCAATGACGGCGATATCCGCCATGGAAAACGCCGGCCCGGCTACGAATGGCTGACTCTTCAATACTTCATTGAAATAGCGCATGCCTCGTAACGCCTTGTCGCGCATGCGCAGGCCCCATTCCTCATTCTGATAGAGCTCGACGTGCGGGCCCAGGCCCGGGGTGCCATGGTGAAAGTACAGGCTTACGGCATCGAGAAACTCGATCTCGGCGCGCTTGGTCATCATGTGGATCAGGCCTTTCTCAACGGCGGTTTTGCCGGTAAGCGTGGGTGAGCCGTCCAAGTCGTCCAGATACTGGGTGATAGCCGTGCATTCCGCGATGCGGGTGCCGTCCTCCAGTTCCAGAACCGGAAGCGTGCCCGAGTAGTTTATCTCGAGAAACTCAGGCGTCTTGTGCTCACCTTTCCAGAGGTTGATCGACACGAAATCAACCTTTGGCAGAAGGCCTTTCTCTGCGAGCGCTATGCGCACTCGTGCCGGGTAGGGGCCGTTGTACCAGTCGTAGATTTTCATCAGCGAATGGCGGGCGTCGCTGTGGTGATGTGAAGTGTTCATGTGGATGCCTATCTATCAGTTGGTAGGTATATTTATAGGCGCATTTCTCTTGCTGTCAACACCTATCTATCAGTTGGCAGGTTGGTGGGTTGCGGTTAGCATTCAGGTCATCTTCTAACCGGTGAGGTGACGCGTGAGTGCAAACGCAAAAGAGGCCATCCTGGCGGCTGCCAAGCAGGCAGCGCAGTCCCATGGCTACAACGGACTGAATTTCCGTGACCTGGCGGCTGCAGTCGGTATCAAGAGCGCAAGCATCTACTACCACTTTCCCAGCAAGGCCGATCTCGGTTCTGCGGTAGCCAGGCGCTACTGGGAAGACACCGCGGCCGAACTGCAGGCGATGCTGGGAGGGGCTGACAGCCCGCTTGAATGCCTGCAACGGTATCCCTCGATTTTTCGAAGGTCGCTTGAGAGCGAGAACAGGTTGTGCCTCTGCAGCTTCATGGCCGCGGAGTACGAAGACCTTCCCTCGCAGGTGAAGAGTGAGGTGCAAGCGTTCGCCACCGTGAACGTGGTCTGGCTTTGCAAGGTGCTGCTTGCGTCCGGGCTTGGTGAGCCGGCAGCTTGCGAGGAGCGAGCGAACGCTATTTTTGCTGCCGTTGCAGGTGCCCAACTCATGGCCCGCAGCCGCGCCGATATCGCGTTGTTCGACTCGCTCATTGAGGGTTATCGGAAGGCTGGGCTTCTGCCGGCGTGATTTTCAGCGTGTAGGGTGGATTAGGCTTTACCCACCCACCATTGTTTTTTGTACGCTGTAAATTTGAAAGGCGGATACGCTTCCACTGGCCTTCCTAAGTGAGTCACGTAAGTGTCAGGTGCATATGGCACAGCTCTCTACCCGTGAGTTTGAAGTTCTTGCAGCCGGAACATCTGCAAAGGTCTTTAGAAAATCCAGCATGCGCCAGTATCGCTAAGAATTGCTTTCTGGATTGGACTTCGTTGTCCGTTGGCGGAACGTCTGAGCAATACTTCATGGCAAATACTATAGAGGGATATTGCTCTGGGGTTGACTCCACGTACCATTTTTGTCCGCACGAAGTACATTCGTATGATGCGGCGGAGTAGTTGAGCTCCGGTGAGAGCGTGCTTTCATCTGGCGTTTGAAAATGACTCGAAAACAGCTCGGCCCCCGGAAAATCAAAGCCTCGGTCTTGGGCGCGTGTTAAGTCTATAACCGCCTCGTGGGATTGGCTGCATTGGCAAATCATTTTTGAGTATCCGATTGCGGAGTAATATGGACTTGACCAAGGGGTTCTAAATCTAACCGGCCACGGCTGTAATAGTTAAGAAAATCCCGCATCGCAGGTGAGATCTCCTCTTGGGCTGCAATGCGCCAAAATTTCTTCTCGCCCAGCATAGGTGTAAAGCGCTTAATTATTTCTTGGGCCGCATTATGGTGCGATTCACGTAGCAAGTGCCTGAAAAATTTTTCAGTCTCTTTTCTGGGAAGCTGTGCTGCTTGTGTGAGCTTCAATGCAAGCCGAAAATTTGTAGGCCAGAGTTTGCTGAGGAAAGCAATACGTTCCTCTACGCTATGCGATATCAGCCATCTTCTTAAATTCGACTCGCTTTGGTTTTGGTTTGTTTCTCTTAGATTAGCAAGCTGCTCATGTGTGAACTCTGTTGTCTTCATAATGGCGATTAACTTGCGTCTGCTTAGGGTTCCTTTAAATAGGGCCACCGCCCTCGGGAAGCTTTCCACGAGCTTTAAATAATACTACAGCTGCTTTTGCCAACGAGATCAATTGTATCCAGGCAGGCATGGTATTTAGGATGGATGGTGGCGGCATCGGATCAGGAGTGGATTCCGCGACTATGTACCAAGCAATATCAAACTCTATGATGCACTGGCGCTCTGCCTCAGTAAAGATGGGGGCTGGGTAAGTCTCATTGATTAATGCGGTCTGCCAGTCTTGCCAGTAATTTATTATTGCATCCGCCCCAAATTGTTCTTGAGCCTTGGGGCAAGCAACGAAATCGAAGTATTCCATCATTCGATTTCGTATGCGTTGCTGAGTTATATGTTCTGGGAGCTCTGTGTATGGAAGCATGATCCGCCTAAAAACTAGATATCAAATCGCATATTAGTATCTTGCAGGGACTGGCGAATGAAATTCACGTTTCATCTACATGTTCGCACTGAAGCGAGCTAAACCCTGCGGCGTCGTCATGGAGTTATATACCATTCAAGGTAACGGGACGCTGCCTGTTTACGCGGAATCAGGTTCGCTTTGACACCATGGCACTACGATCATGTCTGCCAGATGCAGCCCTGTGAATCATGACCAGCAGTTGATCCCCCTCCCCCTTGTTCCCATACTCCTCCTTCATCACCAGCCAAAAGGCCCCGCAATGTTCGCCATCAGCGAAACCCTAGAACGCCGCTTCGGCGCCCTGCATTGCACCGCCGATTTCTGGTCGCTACGCCATGTGCGGGAGACCACCGAGCGCTATTGGGTACGCCGCAATGTGGCGCGGGCGCCGTCGTTTTCGGACGATGCGGGCGCCATGCTCAGTGTGCGTGTCGCTGGTGTGGAGGCTTATGCGGCGACCAGCGATCTCAGCCAGGCCGGGCTGCAGGCGGCGCTCGACAAGGCCGAGGCGCTGGCGCGGCAGCTGGCGGGGCGCAATCTGCTCGATCTGCATGAGCTGCCCGTGCCCCATGAGCAGGCCGATGACGTGATGCCAGGCTACCAGAGCACTCTCGCCAGCCCGGCGCACTGGTACGAGCTGCTGGCGGCGGAGTCGGCGCGGGTGCCGCGCGATGAGCGGCTGGTGGACTGGTACGCCGGGCTGACCTTTACCGCCACCGAGCAGATTTACCTGAACAGCGTCGGCGCCCGTTTGCGCCGCGCTCAGCACTACGTCTTCCCGCAACTGGGCGTCACTGCCAGTGATGGTGCCGACAGCCAGAGCCGCAGCTTTGGCGGCACCCACCTGGCGCGTCAGGGCGGTGCCGAGGTGATCGATGAGCTGGGTGTGGTCGGCACCGCCAGCCGTATCGCCGACGAAGCGCTGCAACTGCTGCTGGCGCCCAACACGCCGAGCGGTCATCGCGACCTGCTGTTGATGCCGGACCAGATGATCCTGCAGATTCACGAGTCCATCGGCCATCCGCTGGAGCTGGATCGCATCCTGGGTGACGAGCGTAATTTTGCCGGCACCAGCTTTATCCGCCAGGAAGATTTCGGCAATTACCAATACGGCTCGTCGCTGCTCAACGTCCCCTTCGACCCGACGGTATCGGGCGAGCTGGCCAGCTATCGCCATGACGATTACGGCACGCCGGCGCAGCGTGAGTACCTGATCCGCGAGGGTATCCTGCAGCGGCCGCTCGGTGGCGCGCTGTCGCAGTGGCGCAGCGGGCTGGATGGCGTGGCCAACAGCCGTGCCTGCAGTTGGAACCGGCCGACCCTGGACCGCATGGCCAACCTCAACGTCGAGCCCGGCACCCAGCGCCTGGAGCAGCTGATCGGCGGCATCGAACGCGGCATTCTGATGAGCAACAACCGCTCCTGGTCGATCGATGACGCGCGCAACAAATTCCAGTTCGGCTGCGAGTGGGGCCGGCTGATCGAGAATGGCGAACTCAAGGGCGTGGTGAAGAACCCCAACTACCGCGGCATCTCCGCGCAGTTCTGGCGCAACCTCAAGGCAGTCGGTGACGCCAGCACCTTCGAGGTGCTGGGCACGCCGTATTGCGGCAAGGGCGAGCCGAACCAGGTGATCCGCGTCGGGCACGCCACGCCGGCGTGCGTGTTCGCCGATGTCGACGTATTTGGAGGGGCAGCCTGATGAACGCACGTCAGCATTTCGAGGCGCTGCTCGCGCACTTGCACGCCGGGCTGCAGGCCGGTGAGTGCTTTACCCTGGAGTACCAGGCCGAGGCCTCGGACTTCATCCGCTTCAACCACGCCCGGGTGCGCCAGGCCGGCCAGGTGCAGCAGGTGTACGCCACCCTGGCGCTGTATCAGGGCGAGCGGCATGGCGACTTCGAACTGGCCCTGAGCGGGGTGATCGATGACGACCGCCCGCGCCTCGACCAGGCGCTGCAGCAGTTGCGCGCTGTATTGCCGACGCTCGCCGATGACCCCTACCTGCGCTTGAACCGCGAGGCCTGGCGCAGCGAGACGGCGGCGGGCGAAGCGGCTCAGCACAGCGAGGCGGCCATCGCGCAGATCAATGAGGCGGCGGCCGGGCTGGATCTGGTTGGCTTCTATGCCGCCGGGCCGCAATACCAGGGCTTCGCCAGTTCCTGGGGCGCCTTCGGCTGGCACGTAGCGAGCAGCTTCAATTTCGAATTCAGCCTGTTCCACGACAACGGCCAGGCGGTGAAAAGCAGCTACGCCGGCGAGCAATGGGGCGCCCAGGCCTTCGCCCGCAAGCTGGCGTTCGCCCGTGAGCAACTGGAGCATCTGGGCAAACCTGCTCATAAGCTGAAGCCGGGGGCTTATCGCGCCTACCTGACGCCTGCGGCGCTGGAAGAGTTGTTCGGGCTGTTTGCCTGGGGCTTTTCCGCCGAAGCGCTGGCCACCGGTGGCAGCGCGCTGCAGCGGCTGTTCGCCGGCAGCGCCAGCCTGAGCGACAAAGTGACGCTCGATGAGCGTATCGAAGGCGGCCTGGCGCCGGCCTTTACCCGCGAAGGGCCGCGCCAGCCGCTACGCCTGGTCAGCCAGGGCAAACCGGGCGAGCGTCTGGTCAGTTCGCGCAGCGCCGCCGAACACGGGCTGATCGCCAACGGCGCGGGCAGCGGTGAATACCCATTCTCCCTGCACCTGCACGGCGGTGAGCTGGAGGAGAGCGAGATCCTGCAGCGCCTCGGCACTGGGCTGTATATCGGCAACCTGTGGTACGCCAACTTCTCCGACCTGCCGGCCGGGCGCCTGACCGGCATGACCCGCTTCGCCACCTTCTGGGTCGAAGACGGCCGCATCCAGGCGCCAGTGGACACCATGCGCTTCGACGATTCGCTGTTCGACTTCCTCGGCCCCAATCTGGAAGCTCTGACCCGCGAGCCGGAGCTGCTGCTGCCCAGCGGCACCTACGGTGCGCGGCAGACCGGCTCGATGGCGCTGCCCGGCGCCTTGCTTTTGAGGTTTACCCTGACGTTGTAAGGAAGACTTCCCTGGGTATCGCTACGCTCAACCGCAGGCTACGGATGACTCCTGTAGCCCGGTGTTGAGCGCAGCGATACCCGGGAATAGGCTAGTTGTATGTGCTGACCAACTCTCATCTACCATCCACGGTTTGCCGTCACCACAATAATGCTCACTCAAGCATATGAGCGCGTAGCACCCGCTCCTCTCGCATGATGTGGATGATGAAGACCGTTGTATCCGAAGCACGGTAGAAAACCCGGCAGGGCGGGACGACGATTTCACGATACACCGAGTTTGGTAGTTCGTCCGGGACGCGGCCTGACAGAGGGAACTCCGCCAAACGTTCGGCCGCTTCAACCACCTTCCTGACCAGCGCGCGAGCGGCATCGGGTTTGTCGAGGGCTATGTACTGCGCCAGATCCTCGAGTTGTTCGAGCGCGGGGGTCGTCCAGACTATTTCAGCCATTTGCCCAGCCGTTCCTTGGCCTGTTCATGACTGACGGTATTGCCTTCGACTACAGCCCGTTCACCTCGCGCAAGGGCATCCAGTAGTGCAAGGCGCTTCTGCATGAACTGGTAGTCATCGACATCCACCAGATAAGCCGAGGGCATGCCGTGCTCGGTGATCAGCACGGGCTCCTTGGATTCGTGAAGATCGGCAAGGATCTTGGTGGCCTGTCGCTTCAGGTTGGTGACCAGCTCGACTTTCATGATGGTGCTCGGTGCGGGGGTGAAAGTATCACTTTAGTAGCACTTCTCTTGGGGGGCAATCAGAAAACCCTCTGACACCGAACTGTCATCCCCGTGTCGCGAGGCCGCCATCTGCGCTCGCTAAGTTGCTCGCCAATGAGATCGATCTCAAGGTGAGCGAGCATGACGGATCTGAAAGAGGTTGCCTTCAGGGCAGGCGTTTCGCGGGCCACCGCCGCGCGGGCTTTTGCCTCGCCGGACATGGTGCGCCCCCACACCCGCGAGCAGGTGTTCGCCGCGGCGCGCCAGCTGGGCTTTCGCCCCAACCGCCTGGGCCGTCAGTTGCGCCTTCAAACCACCCAACTGATTGGCGTGGTGGTGCCCAACCTGCTGAACCCTGTGTTCGCCGAGCAGTTCCAGGCCATGGAGCAGGCGGCGCGCTCGCGGGGCTACAACCTGTTGCTGGCCACCACCAACTACCAGGCCGAGCGCGAAAGCGAGGTGGTCGAAGAGCTGCTGCGCCAGCGCGTCGACGGCCTGGTGCTGACGGTGACCGATGCCCGCAGCAACCGCGTGCTGCAGAGCCTAGCCCAGGAGGACACGCCCTTTGTGCTGGCCTACCACCAGCCCGAAAACCCGGACTACAGCGCCGTGTCGGTGGATAACCACGCCGGTATGGCCCTGGCCACCCGGCATCTGCTGCAGGCCGGCCACAGACGAATCGCCATGGTCGCCGGCTCGGCGCTGCAGTCGGACCGTGCCCGGCTGCGCTACGCCGGCTATCAAGAGGCCATGCATGCGGCGGGGCTATCGGCGCTGCCGCTGATCGAGATGCCCGCCCATACCCAGGCCGACTTCGCGGCTATCGAACCCTGGCTGCACGGCCCGCAGGCGCCAAGCGCGCTGCTCTGTTCCAACGACCTGCTGGCCATCAGCCTGATCAACGAGCTGCGCCGCAAAGGCTGGAGCGTGCCGCGCCAGCTGTCGGTGATGGGCTTTGACGGCATCGCCCTTGGCACGCAGATGCACCCGACGCTGTGCAGCGTGGTGCAGCCCATCGCCGAGCTGGCGCACACCGTGATCGACCAGTTGCTGGCGCAGATCGCCGGCGCCACCCCCGCTTCCCACTGCCTGCCGTGCCATATACGGCCAGGCGAGAGTATCCGCCCCCTCGAGGAGACGTCCGATGATCCGCTTGCGTAAAACCCTTGCGGCTCTGTTGCTGTGCGGTACCGCCAGCCTGAGCCACGCCGCCGAAACGGCGATCTGTTACAACTGCCCGCCGGAGTGGGCGGACTGGGGCGCGCAGCTCGAGGCGATTGCCGCAGATACCGGCGTGAAGGTGCCACTGGACAACAAGAACTCCGGTCAGGCCCTGGCGCAGCTGGTGGCCGAGCGCGCGGCGCCGATGGCCGACGTGGTGTATTACGGCGTGACCTTTGGCCTGCAGGCGCAGAACGCCGGGGTGGTCGGCAGCTACAAGCCAAAGGGGTGGGACGACATTCCCACCGGCTTGAAAGACCCCGAAGGGCATTGGTTCGCCATCCATTCCGGCACCCTGGGCATCATGGTCAACGTCGATGCACTCGGTGGCCTGCCAGTGCCGCAAAGCTGGGCCGACCTGCTCAAGCCCGAGTACAAGGGCATGGTCGGTTATCTGGACCCGTCCAGCGCCTTCGTCGGCTACGTGTCGGCGGTGGCGATCAACCGCGCCATGGGCGGTGACCTCGACGACTTCACCCCGGCCATCGACTACTTCAGGAAGCTGGCCGGCAATTCGCCGATCGTGCCCAAGCAGACCGCCTATGCGCGGGTGCTGTCCGGCGAGCTGCCGATTCTCGTCGACTATGACTTCAACGCCTACCGGGCGCGTTACAAGGACCAGGCCAACGTCGCCTTCGTGATTCCCCGTGAGGGCAGCATCAGCGTGCCCTATGTGATGAGCGTGGTGGACAATGCCCCGCACCGCGCCAATGCCGAGAAGGTGCTGGACTTCGTGCTCTCCGACAAAGGCCAGGCGCTGTGGGCCAATGCCTACCTGCGGCCGGTGCGCCCGGTGCAGATGCCCGCCGAGGTAGCGGCGCGCTTCCTGCCGGAAAGCGACTACGCCCGCGCCGGCGTTGTGGATTACCAGAAGATGGCCGCGGTGCAGGAAGCCTTCGCCGCGCGTTACCTGAAAGAGGTGCGCTGAGGTGAACAGCGCGCTGAGCAACCACGCTGCCGCGAGCGCCCACAGCCGGCCGCTGCGGCGCTGGCGACCTGGCGCCGCCGTGGCGCTGGTGCCGGCAGCCGCGGTGCTGCTGGCCTTCTGGCTGTTGCCGCTGGCGCGCCTGATACTGCTCGGCGGTGAAAGCCGTGGCGAGGCGGGCAGTGGGTACTGGCAGGTGCTGAGCAGCGCCCAATATCTGAGCAGCCTGGCGCAGACCAGCCTGCTGGCCGCATCGGTGACCCTGGCGGCGCTGCTGGTGGGCAGCATCAGCGGGGTGTTTCTCGCCCGCCAGCGCTTCTTCGGGCGCTCGGCGCTGGTCGCCCTGCTGACCTTTCCCCTGGCCTTCCCGGGCGTGGTGGTGGGCTTTCTGGTGATTCTGCTGGCCGGTCGCCACTGTCTCTTATACACATCTGACGCTGCCGACGATACTCCTTGTGTAGAT
>ERZ1031516.74-NODE-74-length-15761-cov-7.855660_pt1 | contig 15761 bp, 15 predicted proteins | sample MGYA00518047_ERZ1031516 | MGnify/ENA primary metagenome ERZ1031516 (study PRJEB33718, sample SAMN03159945) | human skin metagenome | collected 2014-04-10 | study: EMG produced TPA metagenomics assembly of the PRJNA266117 data set (Human skin bacterial metagenome and... | reverse complement strand
TACACAAGGAGTATCGTCGGCAGCGTCAGATGTGTATAAGAGACAGCGGCGGGCCGCTGTGGCTGATGCGTCAACGTGCGCCCGAGCTTGGCTGGACTTTATTCGAAGGCCTGGTCGCCAGCTCTCAACCGGGCGGCGTGACCACCCAGGCCTGCTACGAAGCTCTGCGCGATGAGTTGTTGGCCGATGTCAAGGCCGCCCTCCCGCTCGACCTCGTGCTACTAGGCCTGCACGGTGCCATGGTGGCACAGGAATGCGACGACTGCGAAGGCGATCTTCTTGAACGCGTACGGCGGTTGGTCGGCCCGAACGCCGTCATTGGCGCTGTTCTGGACCCGCACAACCATTTGACGGCGGCGATGGTACGGAGCGCCGATCTGCTCGTGGCCTATCGCGAATATCCGCATACAGACATCCTGGACGCCGCTGTTCGCTTGGTCGACCGTTGCGTGGCAATGGTCCAGGGCGCCCCGCGCCCAGTGCCGGTCGTGGCCGACTGTCACATGCTGGCCCTTATCCACACCACACGCGAGCCGGGGCTGTCGCTGGTGCGCCGACTGAAGGCACTGGAGCAGACGCCAGGGATCGTATCGGCATCCCTGACTCACGGTTTTCCATGGGGTGATACCGCAGATACGGGCATGCGTGTGCTGATTTACAGTGACGGCTCTATCGGCGGTCTAGATGTCGAAGCAGAAGCTCTTGCGTTGGCGCAGGACATTGCTGCAATGCGCGACGACTTCGCCATCGAATACTTGACGATGGACGACGCGCTTGCGCTGCTGCCAGGTCCCGGCGAGCTGCCGCTGGTTGTATCGGACACCGCTGACAACGCGGGTGGCGGGGCGGCCTCGGACTCTACTTTCCTGCTGCGTCGACTTGTGGAAACCGGTAGCTTCCCGGCGGCAGTCGGTCCGTTGTGGGACCCGGTTGCAGTGCGCATCGCGTTCGAGGCTGGCGTGGACGCCGAGTTCGACCTGCGTCTCGGCGGAAAAACGGGCCCGCTGTCCGGCGACCCGCTGGACCTGCGCTGGCGCGTCGTGTGCCTGCAGCGCGACCTTGTCATGACCGGCCTCTCCGGCACGCCGGCTCAAATGGGTGACTGCGCGCTGCTTTGTGCGCGCGGCGTTTCGGTGGTGGTCTGCACCCGGAGGCAGCAGGGCATCCATACTGACCTTTTCACGCAGATGGGGCTCGACCCCGCAACCCAACGTATGGTGGTGGTGAAGTCATCCCAGCACTTCCATGCGTCCTTCTCCGCTGTCGCCTCACGTGTCGTCTACGTCGCTGCACCAGGCAGTGTTTCGCCGGATTTCACCCAATTGCCATATCGCAAGCTGAATCGGCCCATGTGGCCATTGGCAGACGCGGTCAGCGCAACGCCTTGCGTCCCATTGCCGCACCTTCTCGACTGGAAAAAAACTTGATGAAACAACGATTCCTGCTCGCGCTGTCTCTTTCGTTTCTGGGCCTCGCGGCCCAGGCCGCTGAGCCATATCCAACCCGTCCCGTAACATTGGTTGTAGGCTACCCGCCAGGCGGCTCTGCCGATTCGGCCGCGCGCCTGTTGTCGGAACGCCTTGCACCGCTGCTGGGTCAGCCGGTGATCGTTGACAACCGTCCCGGTGCCGCAGGCAACCTGGCCGCCGAACTGGTGGCCCGGGCGCCGGCCAACGGCTACACCTTGTTGTTCGGCAGCTCGTCGCTGGCGACCAATCCGTTTGTCTACGACAAGCTGCGCTACAACATTCGGAAGGACTTCGTGCCGGTCAGCACGGTGGTGTCGTTGCCGTTGCTGATTTCAGTCACCCCATCGCTGCCGGTGACCAATTTGAAGGACTGGGTTGCATTGGCTCGCAGCAAGCCTGGCGAATTCTCGTATGGCACCAGTGGAAACGGGTCGCTTGGCCACCTGACGATGGAGGGGTTCAAGCAGTCCCAGCATCTGAATGTCGTTCATGTTCCCTACAAGGGCAGTGCGCCGATGCTCACCGGGCTGATGGGAGGCGAAATTGGCGTCACTTTCGACGCGACATCCTCGGGTCTTCCTCTGGCCAAGGCCGGCAAGATTCGCGCACTGGCCGTCACCAGTTCCCGCCGCCTCACTGGCGCGCCCGATGTCCCCACCGTGGCAGAGGCGGGTTTCCCGGATGCCAAGGCCTCTGGCTGGTATGGGGTCCTGTCGCCGGCAAAGACACCTCCCGAAATCATAGATCGCCTGAATGCGGCAATACGGAAGGCTATGGCGGCTCCCGGGGTCGCCGAAACCTTGCAGGCTCAAGGAGTCGAGCTCGATACCAGTACACCCAAGGCCTTCGCCGATCTCATCACGCAGGACTTGGTTCGATACGAGCGGGAAGTGAAGCTCAGCGGCGCAAAGGTCGAGTGATGTCTGAGAACTACTCGAAGTCGCAGTACACCGGAAAGCACGTGGTGCGTTCCCGAGGAGGCATCGTTGCTTCGCAAAGCCGCCGAGCGGCCGAAGCCGGCGCGGCTGTGCTCGACGCCGGCGGCAACGCGGTCGACGCGGCGGTCGCCACCTCATTCGCCCTCGGTGTGGTCGAACCTTGGATGAGCGGCATGGGCGGTGGCGGCGCCATGGTGGTGTTGTCACCGGACCAGTCCGCCGCCCAGGCCGTGACCTTCGGCGTGGTGTCGCCGCGCCTCCTCGAGGCTTCGGATTTCCCACTTGCGGACGGCGAAGCGAACGAGTTCTTCGAGTGGCCCGCGGTCAAGGAGCAACGCAACGTTCAGGGGCCGTTATCGCTGGGCGTGCCGGGCACGGTGAGTGGGATGGCACTTGCCCATGAACGCCTCGGCCGCATGCCTTGGCACGAGGTGCTGGCGCCTGCCATCGCCCTGGCGCGCACCGGCCTGCTCGTGGACTGGTATGCGGGCCTGATGATCGCCTCGTCCGCCCGAGGGCTCGCGGCAGACCCGGACGCGGCAGCTGTCTTTCTGGACGAAAACACCTGGCCTATCGTCGGCAGTTGGACAGCGCAAAGCAATCGCCGCCTGAGCCAGGGAACCCTGGCACGCACCATCGAGCGCTTGGCCGATGCCGGTGCAAAAGATTTCTACAGGGGCGATGTCGCCGCCGCTCTGGTGGCGGACGTACGACGCAAGGGCGGATACCTCTGCGCTGAAGACCTCGGCAGCTACCAGGCTTGGCACGGCGAGGCACTTCCAATCCACTATGCAGGCGCGACGGTGTTTGCCGCGCCGGGTTTCACCGGTGGCCCGGCGTTGGCCGACGCGCTGCGCAGGCTGCAAGACGACAGTCGGCGCCTCCGGGGCCACGATGTACCGCCGGACTATCCGGCTTATGCGCGAGCGTTGAAGGCCATGTACGAAAATCGGCTTGCCCAAGCGGGCGAAGCCGGTATAGCAAACGACCGAAACGGCGGTGCGGCCCCGGGTGGCGACGCCGAACACGCGCCTGCCTGCACCACGCACTTCAGCGTGGTGGATGCCGACGGAATGCTGTGCTCGGTCACGCAAACCTTGCTTTCTGCCTTTGGCTCGCGCGTCATGTCAGGCACCACGGGCGTGCTCTTCAACAACGGAATGATGTGGTTCGATCCTGTCCCCGGGCGCGTCAACTCCATTGGGCCGGGTCGACGCGCACTGATGAATGTCTGCCCGATCGCCGCAATACTCCCCAGTGGAGATCGATGCGCGCTGGGGGCCTCCGGCGGCCGCAAGATCGTCGGCACCGTGCTGCAACTGCTGTCCTTCATGACCGATCACGGTATGACACTCGGACAGGCCTTCCACCAAGCACGCATCGACGCCAGCGGCGGCCGGCTGTTGACCGCGGACAACAGCTTGCCGGCCGCGACCCTCGCCGCGCTTCAGTCGATTCATCCCACCATCGCAGGGCACCCTGCTCCGTTCCCTTATTCCTTTGGCTGCCCCTCCGGCGTGGTGCACACTGCGGCGGGGATGAACGAAGGCTGTACCGAGGTGCGGTCGGTCTGGGGCGATGCCGTGGCCCAGGCCAAGCCTGGGTTGTCACCTACCTCGGCTGAAATTTGACCATGGACGCGGATGTATTGGTCCTTGTTGACGGAATCGTCGAGACCTGCGCCGCCTTGGACCAGCGTGACCCGCGCTGAGAAACCTCATATCGCAATGCCGGCTTCATTCGGCGTGAAGCCGTAGCGCATTACGCCGTCCCACGCACTTGGCAAAATCCGCTGTAACTGGCCTTGCTGCGCCGGGACGAGTCTTCTATCGACGGATCGCCCATTTTTCGATGCTGCGAACTGAATGGGCAACTGCCTACTGACGATGAAGCTGCTAAGGGGGTCAAAGCTTTCTTGTGGATTCCTGAGAGGGGCATTGAGGAGCCTTACAACGGAATGCGACAACAACCTGTATTCGCTGGAAGACGATCACAATCGCCCAAAGAACACCGCCGACATGACCAACCCCGTCATCACTACCAAACCATAAACAAAGCGCACAGGCAGACGCTTGGCCAGTCGGGCGCCGGCATAGCCACCCAGCATGGAAAATCCCATCATCCATACGGCGGCACGCCAATCCACAATTCCCGCTGTTGCGAAAACTGCTATCGAGATCAACGACAGCAGAGCGGAAAGATAGTTCTTCAGGCCGTTCACAGTGTTCAGAGACATATTGCGATTCAGCGACAGGATTGCCATCAGCAAAATTCCTAACCCACCGTTGAAGTAACCGCCATAGATCGCCACTGCTCCAATGCCGGCACGCTGCCACCAACGACGATCTCCCATACCTGCCTCCGACGGCAACGAGCTCTGCGGATGCGAAGATTCCGCTGTGCGGCGCCGTGGCCCTCGAGGCCTTGCACTCACCGCAAACAAGAGTGTTGCGAAAAGCAGCAACCAAGGCACCAGGACGCCAAAAGCCTTGTCAGGTGTCATCAGCAACAGTAGGGAACCACCGGCCCCACCCAATGCTGTGACAAGAGTTGCCACGAAGAGGGTGCGACGGTTGATCTGCAGCATTTCGCGCCAAAAGCCAATCGCACCGCCAACGTAACCGGGCATGACCGCAACGGAGCTGGTCGCATTGGCACTTACAGCAGGAAGTCCTGCGAATATCAGCGCTGGAAGTGTCAGGAAGGTACCTCCGCCCGCAATCGCATTAAGGACGCCAGCCCCAAATGCCGCCCCCGCGAGCTGGAGTGAGCCAAGCCCGCCTACCGCTAGTTTTGCTATGTCAGGCGTCACAGTCGACTCTCCACTTTTGCTAGCACCGCTTGCTCTGTCGCACCGGCAACCCAATGCGACGTAACCGCCATAAAGGACAAGACCGAAAGCGCACGGGCGGACACGGTGGTGATCCAGATGTACACGAGTACGCAAGGGGTTGACGGGAGACAACCGAACAAAGAAAGACTGTGAGTGGTCCGACGGGTGCGTAGACAGGTTCGCACTACTGGCATTCTTCTCATTGCGCTCAAACAGGGTCCTCGCCGAATCATGCGTCCGGTCCCAAAGCAATTCCTACCCCATCAATTTCGATCAAATAGCCATGATGCAGCTCTGGAACCGGCACTACGGATCGCGACGGGCGATGATCCCCGAAAGCCTCTGCAAATGCCTGATTAAACATAGGCCAATTATCAGAGCCGACGATATACGCTGTCACTTTCAGGACGTTGCTTTTGTCCGAACCAGCGGCGTCAAGTATGGCGAGAAAGTTTTGGAGAACCAGCCTGGCCTGGGCGTCAAAAGAGGCTGATTTATTGTTAGGCATACCACTCCTTGGGATAGGAAGTTGCCCGGAAATGTGAACAAGTCCTCCGCCGAGTATTGCTTGGCTATAGTGGCCCAAAGGCGCTGGCGCCCCGTCGGTTAGAACTGCATGTAGGTTACCCACGCTGACCTCGAAATCTATCGTTGTGTGAATAAGCACCGCCTGGTTTTTCGACGGGCTCGATGTTGATCGCGAACCCAAGTCACTAGAGGTTCATGCCACGAGCTGTCACGGGCCACAGCGCCTCGACACGGCCGTTTCTTACGCAGACGTACCAATCGTAGACATTGACCGTCGGATCGCAATGCGACGAGATCAGCTTGAGCTTTTCATTTAGCTTCAAGACATTGCCGGGATCTTCGATCACTCCATGCTCGTCGGAACACTTGATGTACTTCACGTCTGTTCGACCGAAGATCACCGGCATTCCGCTGTCCACACTCTGCGCTTTCAGCCCGGCATCGCAAATCGCCTTGTCAGCCTTAGTCTTACTCATCACCGATGTGTAGACGAAGAGGCTATTCTCAAACTCATTCAGAAATTCCCCGTGCTCATCGCGTACGCGTTGATAGTCGGCATCCATGAACATGTAGGAACCGCACTGAAGCTCGTTATAGACACGGCTCGTTCCCTCAAGCTGATATGTGCCAGTTCCTGCGCCAGCCACGATGTCGCACTCTAGTCCCTCGGCCTTCAGCAATCCTATTGTTCGAGCCGTATCCGCAATTGCCGTTTCGATCATTGCCTTACGCTCGGCATAGTCAGCCACGTGCTGAGCCTTCCCTTGATACGACTGCAGACCGGCGAACTTGAGGCCAGCGGCGCGGGAAATTTTCAGGGCTATTTCTACTGCAGGTTCGCCTGGTGCGACACCACAACGGCCCGCTCCGACATCGATCTCGACCAAGCACTCGATCGTCACTCCGTACTTTTGCGCAGCAGACGACAGATCGTCGACATTGCCCAAATCATCGACACAGACGACCACGCGCGCACGCTTCGCCAAAGCCGCGAGACGCTCAATCATCCGCGGGGAAACAACTTCGTTTGAAACGAGCACGTCACGGCAGCCGCCGCTCACCATCGCCTCTGCCTCGCTTACCTTCTGGCAGCAGACGCCGCAGGTGCCGCCTTTCTCCATCAGGTATGCGGCAATATCTGCAGACTTATGGCACTTGGCGTGTCCGCGATGACGAAGCCCATTCTCCTTCACGAATTTCCCCATCTTTGCAACATTTCGCTCAAATGCGTCTAGGTCGAGAAGTAGGCAGGGCGTGTCAATATCTTCGATCGACATACCAATGGTTGCGGGAATATTGATGCTCATTTTTTTAACTCTATGACTAGGAAATTTTTTGATTTGACGTCCAAGGCAGTCTGCCTAGATCTACGTTGCCGCCGGTCAGTACGACGCCGACTTTCTTGCCGGCAAAGATGCCCGGACTATTCAGAATGGTCGCCAGCGGTACAGCCGAGGATGGCTCGATGACAACCTTCATCCGCTGCCACGTCAATTGCATGGCTTCGACAATCTCGTTTTCGCTTGCAAGCAAGATGTTGGTCACATAGGTGGACACGAAATGCCAAGTGCGGTCCCGTAACCCGACTTTCAGTCCATCTGCGATGGTCTGCGGGGAATCATCCTCGATGATGTACCCAGCTTTGAGTGAGCGCGCAGCGTCATCCGCGTTTGCCGGCTCCGCGCCATAGATCTTCGTGGCGGGCGAAATGTTCGACATCGTCAGACAAGAGCCAGAAATCATTCCGCCGCCCCCGATAGGGGCGATCAACGCATCAAGTTGTCCGACCTCCTCAAATAGTTCCAGCGAGCACGTTGCTTGCCCAGCGATAACGCGAGCATCGTTGTATGGATGAACAAAGTCCGCACCCGTCTCTCCAATGATTTTTGCTAGAACTGCTTCACGCGCAGTAGTACTCGGCTCACACTCGATCACCGTTCCGCCATACATCCGTACAGCATCTTTCTTTGCCTCCGGCGCGGTCCTGGGCATTACAACCGTAGCGCGAACGCCTCTGCGCGCCGCAGCGTAGCTAAGACACAGTCCGTGATTGCCAGAGGAGTGAGTCGCGAAACCTCTCCTAGCCGATTCGTCTGGCATTTGGAAGACTGCGTTTATGGCGCCACGAGCCTTGAACGCACCTGCCTTTTGCAGGTTCTCGCATTTGAAGTACAGCTCTGCGCCAGTCAGCTTGTTGAGGTACGTGCTGGTCAGTACTGGCGTTCGATGAACGTATGGATGAATACGCTCGCGCGCTGTTAGCACATCCTGGAATGTCGGGACAAACAACAAGCCGTCGCTCACGTCGATACCTCGGCTATCAACTCAATCTCGACGCATACGCCCATCGGCAGCTGCGCGACGCCAAATGCGCTACGCGCGTGCAGTCCTCCAAATACTTCAGCGAACAATTCACTGGCACCATTAGTGACGATGTGTTGATCAGTGAATTCCGGTGTTGAGTTGACCAAACTTGTAATCTTTACAATTCTGGTCACGCGATCGATGTCGCCTGTGGCCGCCTGCAGCGTAGCTATCAGGTCTGCGGCAACTGCACGTGCCGCAGCCTGTCCTTCCGAGAGATCGATGGTTTCGCCAAGCTGGCCGACCCAAGGTTGGCCCGCCTTCTTGGCCAAATGTCCCGAAAGGAATAACAGGTGGCCGGACCTGATGAACGACGCATAGGCACCTACTGGGACGGATGCGGGCGGCAGATCGATGCCGAGCTTCTTCAGCTTTTCGTAGGCGCTCACGAATAGTTTCCCCCCACGGCCGCAGCATTCTTCTTCGTTACCGACTCCTCCATACGGTGGCCGCCCAGCTTTCGTCGGAAATAAAATGTGCAGACGAGTGCGATGGCGACGGTCGTCATCACGTAGTAGGCGGGTATGAACTTGCTACCTGTCTGCTGTGCGAGCCAAGTACAAATGAGGAGGGAAAGGCCGCCGACCACCGTGAAGTTCAAGTTGTGAATGAGAGCAAGGCCGGTTGTCCGAACGGAACTGGGAAACAACTCCGCAAGGAACGAGGGCATTGCCCCCTGAAACACCATGACGCATGCCGTTAGGCCAGTCACACACGAAACATAGACTGCTACCGTCGGCATTGCGTTCATCCAACGGAAGGCAGGAATACAGAAAACTCCGGTGAGCAGGGTCCCAAGAACAATCATCTTTAAACGACCGACCCGGTCTGACATGGCGCCAAAAACTGGAGGAAGGAAGATCTGCGCTATCGAGTATCCGAGGGCTCCCCACATCGAGTCCGCCGGACTCATGCCTAGTTCTCGCTGCGCGTAGAGGGGGATAAACACCCCAAGTAGGTAGTTGGTAGAGGCGGCAAGCGAGTACATGCCGATCGCCGCACCAATGCGGGCTTTCGTTGACGCAAGGGTAGTCGCCACAGGACTTGCGACTGCCTCCGCCTTGGCAAACTCTGGGGTTTCATCGAGGCCGCTACGCAGCCAATATCCGAAGGGAACGATCGCCAATCCCAAGATGAAAGGAAGGCGCCATCCCCACTCCACAATTGAGATCGTGTCCAGCGAGCGTGTGAGCATCAGGCTTACGATGCTGGCCATGCCAGTGGCCAAGCCGATGCCGACAACCTGAAAACTAGCAAAGTACCCGCGCCGGTCACGAGGTGCGTGCTCAGTAACGAACGACACGGAGGTACCGAACTCGCCGCCTGCGGAGAAGCCCTGAATGAACTTGCCGGCCACCAAAATCAGGGTGCCGCCGATTCCGATCGCCGCGTGACTCGGCGCGAACGCGATCATTGCGGTGCCCAAGCCCATTGACCATATTGTGAGCATCATCCCGGCTTTGCGACCATGACGATCCGCGTAGCTGCCGATGAACAATGCACCGATGGGTCTGATGAAGTAGCTGACACCAAAAGTTGCGAGCGTCAGCAAAAGCGATGTGAAAGGATCGCTACTTGGGAAAAACACCTGCGCGATGTACACGGCCAGAAAGCCGTAGATGAACAGGTCGTAGAACTCGAGCATGTTCCCAACCAACGCCGACGCAATTACCTTTCGAAAATAGCGACGCTTTTCAGGCGTCATCTGATCTGTGGAATCCATTTTTATCTCCAGCCGGGTAAGAAAGGACGCGCTCTTGTCGCGCATCCTTGGTTTAGAAAAGGTAGTCGAATGCCGTCAGGGCGTAGACCGTGCCTAGCGCACACAGCTCGTCGATGTAGACGTGTTCGTCCGCACCTCCCATGTTGAAGGCCGTCAGTCCACATACCACCGACGGAACCTGGGCGTATCGATAGAGCCTCGCATCGGATGCGCCTACGCGCATGTTCACGACAGGTCGAGCCGTCAGCACTTGCTCGCAGTTAGCTTCCAACATTCGGATCACCTCATGGCTGGGCGATGTCCAACTTGGCTCGTAACGCCGATTGGTCACCACGCTTACGCCAGGATGAGCTTTAATGATTTCGGAGAGACGGCTCTCGACGGCGGCCACCGTGATACCGACTGGAATCCTGATGTCCACTGTCGCCGAGGCGGAGTCGGCAATCAGATTTGAAAGTCGACCACCGTTCACCGTCCCAAAGGTCATCGTGACCTTGCGAAGGACGTCGCTTTCCCCCGCGCCGGATAAAGATTCCGACACCTCAGCTGCGTTATCGATGGCCGTCGCAATTTCAGCAGGACAGTCAACTTCGATGTTGCGAATGTCAGTCAGCGAATGCATTGCGGCGATCAGCTTTTCTATCGCGCATTCGCCGCGGTGCACATGGGCGGCGTGAGCAGAACGTCCGGTGGCGCGAAGCGTGAGCCAAAGCATGCCCTTCTCGCCAAATCGCAGCACCCGCATGGACCCGGTGTCGGCGCTGATCATCGCGTCGCCGCGCGCCGATGGAACATGCTCGAGCAGATGCTGAGTGCCCTGAGTTCCCATGGACTCTTCGTCGCCAACGAGTGTTGCCACAACTTCTCCAGCCAGGTCTTCGCGGATGGTGGCGAGGTGCGACATCGCAAACAGGATGCCGGCAATCCCGCCCTTCATGTCGGACACGCCCAAACCATAAAGCTTGCCGTCTCGTTCTTCGCCTGTGTGCTTTGCCGTCCAGGCATCCGGATTTACCAATGGAAAAGTGTCCATGTGGCCGTTAAATACCAGCCGGCGGCCAGGCTTCGCACCCTTCACTCGCAGGATGAGGTTGGCGACATGCGGCAAAGTTTCTACTCGCTGAACCTCAAGCCCCGGCACGCCATCAGCGAACCGCTCGATGCTGCGTGCCATGGCATGCGTGTCGCCCGGCGGGTAGTGGCTAGGCACGGCGACGAGCATCTTGGCCAAGTCGACGATCCGGCGACTGTCGCTAGCAAGCGCGGTGTCAAGACTTTTGCGAGTGATGCCGCGAGTCTGGTCCGACTCATGTGTGTGTTCCATCTTCATGGGGTATCCGGTTATCTGTGAATAAGTTGCCTGAGTCGACTGCCATCGCAATCACGGGGTAACCGAGTTGCCAAAAAGCCGATAGCGAGTCGAGGCGGGGTCAGCCTTCAGTTCACTCCATAGCTAGAGCGACTCGAAAGAATCACGCTCTTAAGCCACTAAGGAATTTTTTGCATAGCTGATTGGAATGCATGAAAATCTAGCTATTCCGATGGTTTTCCACTAGTTTTTGGGGAAAATGATCCATCCTTTTTATGCATCCATAATTACTGGTTATAGATATGCTCGATGTGAAGCAAATGGAAGCTTTCCGTACGGTCGTTGAGCGTGGCTCGGTGACCACTGCCGCACTCGTTCTGGGAGTGAGCCAGCCTGCAGTAAGTGCGTTGGTAGCTAGACTTGAGGAAGCGCTCGGTTACGCGCTGTTCACTCGAGAGCATCGACGCATGGTGCCGACTGCGGAAGCTCTAGCGCTCGTCGGCGAAGTCGCGGCTGTGTTGGAGCGGCACGCGCAGCTCACTCGTACCGCTCAAGACATTCATGACACGCGTGCCGGTTCTTTGTCTATTGCCAGCCATCCCAGCCCGAGCATCTCGTGGCTGCCCGCGTTGATTGCACAGTTTTTGGCGGAACGTCCCAGCGTTACCGTCAAGCTGATCTCTCGTCAGTCACAGGGTGTGCGTGACCTCATTCCCTCTCAGGCATTCGATCTCGCGGTTGCTGAGTTACCTGTTGAGCATCCTCTTGTTGCAGTCCGGCGATACCGAATGCCCTTTGTGGCTGTGCTCTCGCGCACAAGCGCCTTGGCGAGACACGCAACGCTGACCCCTCGACTTTTGAACGGGCAGCCATTCATAACGATGTTTCGTGGACACGCATCTCAGCTTGGCGCCGCCCGGGCTTTCGATGAGGCTGGCGCTCATCTGAACGTCGTTGCCGAATGCGATTACTTTGCTAGTGCTATCGCATTAGCAGCCAACGGCGTTGGCGTCGCACTCGTAGATCCCATAAGTGCCGAGGATTTCAAATCTAGGGGACTAACGGCAAAAGCGTTTGTGCCAACGATCGCGTACGATTTTGCAATTTTCCACCCCGCTGACAGGCCAATGTCGCGCCTTTCAAAAAGTTTTGTCGAGGCGTTTGAATTGTTCGTTAGACCTTATTTGATCGAGCGCTAGTAAATTTTTTAAATGGCCCACACTCTAGGTGGTATTTGCCAAGCGGGACGGCATCGACAATTTTCCATTACGGTCGGGCAACCGATTTTTATCACGCAGAAAGTGAGTAATTTTTATTCCGCGGGCATCGCGCGAAACGGTGCACAACTTCGTGTGCAGGTCTTGATCGTCATCCCGCGCGCTCGGTCTCGCCTTTTGTCGAAGCACATTCAACCTCGTATGCCGCTTCGCAAAGTGCAGATATCTAGGTTGTGCGGGATACGTCGCTAGTGCGCGTCGGGTCTTGTCGCTATTTCGAGCGGCACGGAACAACGAGAACGCCTCAGGGTAGGATTCGACCAAGCCGATACGGAACAGCGCGATATTGATCATCTCGTTATGCGTATCGCCGGCTTCCGTGGCTTGACCCTCACCGCCCTACCCGAGCGAGATCGCGGCACTTCGCCGACTCCCATGCCCAGATACGTACCAGGTGCCACAGCAGCAGCAGCAGCGGCAGCGGCAGTAACAGCCTCCTACGTGCCCAAGCCCACGCGCACGCTAAATGGCGGTCCGAACTGGACCGTTCGAGTAGCTACCGACCGGGGCAGCCAACGCGGCGACATCGCGCAAATCATCCGCACCCCGAAGATGCAGCACGACCTTGAAGACACACACGCAACAGAAAGACGATATGACGGAAGACGATCAGCGCCCTACCCTGCGCCTCGATCCCGACGTGTTGGCCGCGCTGGAGGCCACCGGTCGGGACTGGCGCGCTCGCGAACACCGCCCTCCGCAAGGCTTTCATCGAGAGGGTTGCTAACGACCCAGCGAGCGGGCTGGATTTGTTCGAGATCCCGGCCTGGGTGCGGGCGAAGCCGGCCGACAAATAGCCCGCGCGGCGCGCTAATGCCATCCAGCGAAAGCTTTCGGTCGATTTTTAAACGCCGCTCGGTCAGTGCGCACACGCTCCCAATGGCGGTGTTACGGGCCAGCGACAAAGGTCCGGTATTAGCCGAATATGTCCCACGGTACGACCGACCGTTTGTGGCAGTGACTTCAAGTTCGGGACCATCATGAATAGCTGTCGGTCGAGCAAGTCGCTGCAAAGGACCGGTCTTCGGGGCGATGAACTCGACCTGCTGGGTTAATGCGGACTTGTCGCCTACATGAACGCATGTCGTTGACTGAGAAACGAGTTCCCTCGGTGCTAGTCCGCCCGTGTAAACGGCGTTTCGGCGACAGTCAGCATTGCGCGGGAAGGGTTGGCCAGCATCTCAAACGCAGCCGCGTCTGCTGCCGCGGTTGTCTTGTCCACTCGATATCCTTTGTCTACCCGTTTCCCAGTTGCGGCGTCTTCAATCCACGTCCGGAAGAAACCGTTGTTGCCGTCAGTACGCTCCAAGGTCGCGTTCAATAGGTATCGATGTCCGGGCAGTGCTTCGAAGAGCAGCGTAACCATTCGCCCATTGTCACCCTCAAAATGCCAGAATGGCATGGTCCATTCGTAGCTGATGGTGTGGAAGCCCGGTGCAAGTCTGTAATCCTTGATGAACCCTACGCCGCGGCTCTTGCCGTCAACATGATGGATGTTCGCTGTACCGGGGTATGCCTGCAAGTTCGTGAGAATCGCCACTTGCCCCTCTGGCAATGAAGCCACCCCGTGGCCCTCGTAGGTTGTGGAGGCACAACCTACGGCTTGGAGGAGTGCAACAACACACATCGTGATTCTAAGAATATTCCGCATGTTTAATTGATGTTGGGAAGGCAGGAACCTTGCAGGAGGAAATATAGCAATTTGCCTGCCGTCGTCGAATCGATGCACCTCAAGGGGTCAGGGCAGGTTGGTTCTTGGCCGAGTTCAGTCGACTGGTTGCTCGTTGGAGCTTGCAGAGAACCTAACCCACTCTGGAAGGTCAAGCGCAATGTCGAAAAAATCGTCGACATAGGTGAGGCCGAGGCCCTGTAGTCGGCGCACGAGTGCATCGGACGCCTCCTTCCCAAAAGCTGGACCAAACGACAACAGCGAGGAACCCGAATCCATCGGTTCGGCGACCTCGAGCGCGTTGCAGACTTCAGCGAGGCTCACTCCACGCGCCTGAAGCGCCTGCCGAATAACGAGAATTCCGTAGGTGAAGGTGACTGCGATGCTCATGTGCGACGGGCCCGAGATGACGCCGGCGATTGTCCAGCAAGGGTCGAAATTGAGGCGTCCGGCGAACGAAGGCTTTTGGCCGACTGTAGCCTGCGGCAGGCTACCTTCCGAGCCGACACGGCTCATTGGAATCATAAATGGACGAATGGCTCGAAAGACAGGCTCAGCTCGACGCGGCGGTGGCAAATACCCTCATTGCTGCGACCCCTGAATGGTGGAAGTCGGCGAGGCTTGTCGCCGACCGGGAAGATGACGGTTCTATGGAGCACATGACTATCGTCATCACATCGCCTGACGGACTGCCCGATCCTATTGTCCCGACCGAAGAAATCTATTCGAGTCTCTACGCACTAGCCGACTTCTTCCGCGAGCGCGGAACCGTTTGGCGCTCTGTCTCGTACTCCATCAAACAGACGGAAGGCGGCGACTGGAAGTACTCGGTCCAGTTCACTTACTAGCGAACTAGGGGGCGCCCGTTGAATCATAGACGCGCGCGGCCTCCTCCTGCCGCTACGTCCTAGCTTCCCCGCGGCAACCACCCGCGCCTCTGCACCGTGATTGCCGAGCTCACAACCAAGGACGAAGACGGGCGCGTCGTCTCGATCCGCTACACCACGCAGCACGAGTTCCTTGGCCAGAAGATCGACAACCAGGATGCCGAGGACCTCACGATCGCCATGGGCCTGTTGCCTGAGTACCTGCACCTGCTGACGCCTTCGGAGCCGGACACGGCCGCGTCTGAGGTGCAGCGAGAGCACACCGTGCACCCAGTGGGCCGACTCCACTTCTGCGAGAACGGCGATGCGATCGTCCTGAAGCGGGTGCACACAAACGCAGAATCATGAACAATCGGCGGAGTGGAAGACAAACAACATCCGCCAAGAATGACATCAAGTACTAATCGACGATTCTTCACTCGATTTGCCCTTCTAGCCTCAGTATTGCTTCTAGCTGGTTGCGCAACTTCGCACTCAGACTTGGTGGCTAAGGATGGCCCGCTGATAAATGAGAGCACCGGCCTAGTAATTGCCTCTTTTGGTTCCGACTCTTCGGTACAAGGGGTGCCGGCCATGGACTTTGAAGCATTGCCAATCAATGGCGGGACACGACAGCAACGCCGATTCACAACCCTTGCCCATATGCAGGACTTCGGCGCTTGGCAGGTCGAAAAGGCAGTAAGGTCCGCCGAAACCGGCCAGCGGGTGCTGGTGGGCTATGCATTAAAGCCAGGCACCTACGAGGCTGTCTCTTATACACATCT
>ERZ1031516.73-NODE-73-length-15880-cov-17.697062_pt1 | contig 15880 bp, 15 predicted proteins | sample MGYA00518047_ERZ1031516 | MGnify/ENA primary metagenome ERZ1031516 (study PRJEB33718, sample SAMN03159945) | human skin metagenome | collected 2014-04-10 | study: EMG produced TPA metagenomics assembly of the PRJNA266117 data set (Human skin bacterial metagenome... | reverse complement strand
GAGATCATGCCTAGTCTCGTGGGCTCGGAGATGTGTATAAGAGACAGGGTGGGGCGTGATGGGGATAATGCGCCCACCTTTTTTCCGCGCCGCGCCCAGGCCCGCCTTTTCATGGAACTTGTCACTTTTCTCATCGACTTCATCCTGCATGTGGACAAGTATCTGGAGGCGTTTGTGCAGGCCTATGGCATGTGGGTGTACGCCCTGCTGTTTGCCATTGTGTTTGTCGAGACTGGCCTGGTGGTGATGCCGTTCTTGCCGGGCGACTCGCTGCTGTTCATCGTGGGCGCGCTGTGTGGTGCCGGCATGATGAGCTTTCCGCTGGCGTGCGCGGTGCTGCTGGCGGCGGCCATCTTGGGCGACCAGTGCAACTACTCCATCGGCCGTTACTTTGGTCCCAAGGTGTTTCAGTGGGAGGATTCGCGCTGGTTCAACCGCCGGGCGTTCAACCAGGCGCATGAGTTTTACGAGCGCTACGGTGGCATCACCATCGTGATTGCGCGTTTCATGCCCTTCATCCGCACGTTTGCGCCCTTCGTGGCGGGCGTGGCGGAAATGAATCGCGCCAAGTTCACCGCCTACAACGTGGGCGGGGCGCTGCTGTGGGTGCTGGGCATTGCCACGGCCGGGTACTTCTTCGGCAACTTTGCGTGGGTCAAGGAGAACCTGGACAAGATCATCTGGGCGATGATTTTTGTGCCGGGCCTGATCGCCATCTTTGGCGCCTGGCGCGCCGGGCGCCAGGCCCGCACAGCCTGACAGACAGCGAATTTGCTACAAATAAAAGAGCGGAAGGCGCATGATTTACATGCGCCTTCCGCTCTTTTTATGCCCAGATCAACGCTCTGGGCGGGGAGGGGTGTCCCAGAGGCTTAACGGCGGTAAGGGCGGCGTTGGTCGCGGTCTTCGCCCACTTCATGGCCGATGAGGGCGCCGGCAGCGGCACCACCGATGGTGCCCACAGGGCCGCCGAAGATGGCGTTACCGGCAACGCCACCGACCACGGCGCCGACGCCAGTGCCGACCTGGGCGTTGGTGGGGTTGGATGCACAACCACCCAGTGCCAGGGCCGCAGTGCAGGTAGTCGCAAGAAGAATGTGACGGATGTTCATGGCGAGATTCCTTGATGGTTGTGGAGTCAGGCCGTGGTCCCCAATCCGCGGTAGCGGCTGAAGCTCGACCTGTGCCTCTACTGTGGCTGCCCGGCCGCGCGGTGGCTGTAGGCAGGCAAGGGTGCTGGGTGTAGGACAGGCGGCACAGGAGGAACTAAGGGTTTCCCTGCGCCTGTCGCTGTTGCCAACCGGGTTGCGCAGGCAGATCATTTCCTTGTCATACAAAACTTACACAAGGACACGCGATGACCCAGCACATCCAGCAAGCCGGCCGGGGCGGCGTGGGCACCCAGCTGACGGTGGCACAGCAGATCGGGTTGATTGTGGGTGTGGCAGTGCTGGCGCTGGTGGTCGTCCTGGCGCTGAGCTTGGTACGTGTGCAGCGCCTGGGGGCCACGGTGGATCAGCTGGCCACCGAGCAGGTGGAGCGGCTGCAACTGGCGCTGCGCTGGCGCAGCAACATCGCCGTCAATTCCACGCGTGTGTTCTCCATCGCCCAGACCGAGGGCGATGACCTCCAGAACTATTTCAAGGAGGCAGTGGCCGCCACCACCGCCGACACCAGCAAGGTGCAAAAGCGCTATAGCGAGCTGGAAAACAGCCCGGAGGGCCTGCGCATCCAGGAAGAACTGGCCACCATCCGCAAGTCGTACCTGGAGTCGCGCGACAAGTCGCTGGAGCTGAAAAAGGCGGGTGACATGGCCCAGGCGCGGGCCTATGCGCTGGGCACGTTTGCGCCAGTGCTGGACAAGTACAACGCAGTGGCGGACAAGATGGTGGATTACCAGGTGCGCCGCTCGGCCGAGCAGGCGGCCGAGGCGGCAGAGCTCATCCAGTCCTACCGCATGACCGTGCTGGTGGCGGGTTTGGCAGGGCTGGCGCTGCTGGTGGTGTTGTCGTGGGTGGTGGTGCAGCGCATCCGCCGCTCGCTGGGGGCGGTGAGCGCGGTGGCGCAGCGCATTGGCGAGGGTGACCTGTCCCAACCCATCGAGGTGCAAGGGCGTGGCGAGGTGGCCGAGATGATGCGTGCCATGCAGGGCATGCAGACCTCGCTGGTGCGCATCGTGGGCGACGTGCGGCACAGCAGCGACAGCATTGCCACGGGCTCCAGCGAGATCGCGATGGGCAATGCCGACCTGAGCCAGCGCACCGAGGAACAGGCCAGCAACCTGGAGGAAACGGCTGCCTCCATGGAAGAGATCACCAGCACCGTGAAGAACAACGCCGACACCGCGCGCAAGGCGGCCACGCTGGCCGGCTCGGCATCGCAGGCGGCGGTCAAGGGCGGCGAGGTGGTGGGCCAGGTGGTGACCACCATGCAGGACATTTCGGCCGCGTCCCGAAAGATCACCGACATCATCAGCGTGATCGATGGCATTGCGTTCCAGACCAACATCCTGGCGCTGAACGCGGCGGTAGAGGCAGCCCGTGCCGGCGAGCAGGGCCGTGGGTTTGCAGTGGTGGCCAGCGAGGTGCGCAGCCTGGCCCAGCGCAGCGCCGAGGCGGCCAAGGAGATCAAGGCCCTGATCAGTGCCAGTGTCGAGAAGGTGGAGAACGGCACCCAGCTGGTGAGCAACGCCGGGCAGAGCATGGAAGACATCGTCGCCCAGGTGCAGCGGGTGAGTGACCTGATTGGCGAAATCTCCAGCGCCACGGGCGAGCAGACCATCGGCATCAGCCAGGTGGGCGAGGCGGTGATGCAGCTGGACCAGGTCACCCAGCAGAATGCGGCCCTGGTGGAGCAGAGCGCTGCGGCGGCCGACAGCCTCAAGCACCAGGCGGCGCGGTTGTCAGAGATCGTGAGCGTGTTCCGGCTGGGGCGCTGACCGCCTTCAGTGCCGCACGGTCTTCACCCCCTCAGGCCTTCGGGGCCCGGAGTGCAAAGAAGCCAATAAGCCAAGAGGCCAAAGAAGCCTCAGGTTTTCTCCGCAGGCTTGAGGCACATCGTCACCAGCAGTGAGGCAGGTTGTACCGCTTTGAGCGAATGCAGCGCGCGCGGTGCCAAGTGCACAAAGTCGCCGGGATGCAATTGCTGCACGCCCAGCTCGCTCGCAAACTCCACCACGCCCTCGATGCACTGCACGGTGGCCTCGCCGGGCGTCTGGTGTTCTTTCATGGATTTGCCCACGGGCAGGACCACCCGCATGACTTCAAGCTGGCCGGCTTTGAGGACGGCGGTGGTGACGGTGTCGGCCAGTCGTGCTCCCAGGGGACGCACGCTGACGATCTGACCAGATTGGGCGTGGGGCAGGGCCATGGCAGTTCTCCTTGCTGGCCAAGGCGCGGTGCGCGCCCGGCCGATGCAGGCTACTGTGCCTGCAGTTGGCAGTGCGCGCAAGGTGGGCTGGCCGTCCCGCGCGCGATGTCCCTGCCTGCCTACACCGACCGGCTGCGCGCCAGTGGCGGGTTCTTGGCGAAGTAGCGCGTGATGCCGCGCATCAGCGCGTCGGCCAGCTGCTCCTGGTAGGCGCTGCTGCGCAGGCGCTTTTCTTCTTCGGGGTTGCTGATGAAGGCGGTTTCGACCAGCACGCTCGGGATGTCGGGCGCCTTGAGCACCGCAAAGCCCGCCTGCTCCACGCGCGGCTTGTGCAGCTTGCCCACGTTGCCGATCTCGCCCAGCAGCACGGTGCCGAGCTTGAGGCTGTCGTTGATCTGCGCGGTGGTGCTCATGTCCAGCAGCGCGCGCTGCACATGCTGGTCCTTGGACTGCACGTTGATGCCGCCCACCAGGTCGGCCTGGTTCTCCTTGTTGGCCAGCCAGCGGGCGGCCGTGCTGGAGGCCCCGCCCTGGCTCAGCGCAAACACGCTGGCGCCACGGGCCTCGGGCGTGGTGAAGGCGTCGGCATGGATGGAGACAAACAGGTCGGCCTGCACGCGCCGGGCTTTTTGCACGCGGGTGCCCAGGGGCACAAAGTAGTCGCCGTCGCGCGTGAGGTAGGCGCGCATGGGGTTGCCACCCACGGTGGTGGCGTTGATGCGGTCGCGCAGCAGGTGGGCCACGCGCAGCACCACGTCTTTTTCGCGGGTGCCGGAGGGGCCGATGGCGCCCGGGTCTTCGCCCCCGTGGCCGGGGTCGAGTGCCACGATGATGATGCGGTCGGTCTCGGTGGCTGTGGGGCGGTTGCCAGGTCGTGAGGGTGCGGCAGGGGCGGCGCTGGGCGCGGGTGCTGCGGCCACCACGGGCGGCTGGGCTGTGGTGCCGGACTGCGCGGGGCCATTGGCGCGCTGTGCGATCAGGTCGCCCAGCGGGTCGTGCTCTGCGGCGCGGGCTGCGGCCGGTGCGGGCGACGGCGCAGGCGTGGCGGCTGGGCCGCTGGCATCGCGCAGGCGCTCGGCAATCAGTGCCTCCAGCGGGTCCACGGGCGCTGCGGGGTACAGGTCAAACACCAGCCGGTGGCGGTAGGCGGCCACGGGCGGCAGGGTGAACACCTGCGGCATGGCGGGCTGCTTGAGGTCCACCACCAGGCGCACCACCCCCGGTGCGTTCTGGCCCACGCGGATGCCCGCGATGTTGGGGTCGTCGGGTTTGACCTTGGCCACCAGTTCGCGTAGCTCGGGGCTCAGGTCGATGCCCTCGATGTCCACCGCCAGGCGCGGCGGTGAGGTCACGAAGAACTGCTTGGCCACCAGCGCGCCATCGGACTCGATGGTCACCCGCGAGTATTCGGGTGCGGGCCAGACGCGCACGGCCACGATGGTGGCGCCGCGTGCAATCTGCTGTGCGCCCAGCAGCAGCACCAGGCTGCTGGCGCGCAGCATGGCACGGCGCGATGGCTGGGAAGCGGCGTGGCGGTCGGGCAGGGTGGGTTCGTTCACGGTGTCTCAGAGAGCTTGCAGCAGGCTGCGCCCCGTGGCGGTGGGGGCATGCAGCGTGACCTTCCTTTCGGTGTCATCCATTGCTTCAATGTGGATAGCAAGGTCTGCAAGCGGGGTCAGCGCTGCGGCCTTTTCCGGCCATTCTGCCACCTTGAGACCGGGGTTGGCAAAAATGTCCCTGAAACCGGCGTCTTCCCACTCGCGCGGATCGTCAAAACGGTAAAAGTCGAAGTGCCAGATCGAGAGACCCGGCGCCTCGTGGGGCTCCACCACCGCGTAGGTGGGGCTCTTGATGCGGCCCTGCACGCCCAGCGCGCGCAGCAGGTGGCGCACCAGGGTGGTCTTGCCCGCGCCCAGGTCGCCGTGCAGGGTCACGAAGGCGTTGGCCAGCAGGGGCTGGGCGGCCAGGCGCTGGGCAAAGGCGGCGGTGTCTTCCTCGCTGTGCCAGGTGAAATGGCGCGTGGCTTTGGCCGCAGCATCGGTGCCGCTTTCTACAATCTGGCCGGTATGTGGTGCAACAGTCAACTCGTTCCTCAAATGCAGGAGTGGGCCCGCGAGCTGGGATTTTCCCAAATCGGCGTGGCGGGGGTGGACTTGTCTGCGGCCGAGCCGGGTCTTGCGGCTTGGCTGGCGCAGGGCTTCCATGGTGACATGCATTACATGGCATCCCACGGCATGAAGCGCGCGCGCCCGGCCGAGCTGGTACCCGGCACTGTGAGTGTGATCACGGCGCGCATGGATTATTTGCCGCGCGATACCGCCAGGGATGCGCCCGGGGGCTGGCAGGCGGCCGAACTCTCACGCCTGCAGCGCCCGCACGAGGGCATCGTCTCCGTCTATGCCCGGGGCCGGGATTACCACAAGGTGCTGCGCGCCCGCCTGCAAAAGCTCAGCGACCGCATTGCCGAGGCCATCGGCCCGTTTGGCCACCGCGTGTTTACCGACTCTGCGCCGGTGCTGGAGGCCGAACTGGCCGCGCGCAGCGGCCAAGGTTGGCGCGGCAAGCACACGCTGGTACTCAACCGCGAGGCGGGGTCCATGTTCTTTCTGGGCGAGATTTATGTGGACATGGCGCTGCCCCAGAGCGAGCCCGTCACTCCGCACTGCGGCAGCTGCAGCGCGTGCATCGACATCTGCCCCACGCAGGCCATCGTTGCGCCGCACCGCGTTGACGCGCGGCGCTGCATCTCGTACCTCACCATCGAACACGCCGGGCCCATCCCTGTGGAGCTACGCCCGCTGATGGGCAACCGCATCTATGGCTGCGACGACTGCCAGCTGATTTGCCCCTGGAACAAGTTTGCGCAGGTCAGCCGCCTGCCGGATTTTGACGAGCGCAAGGGCCTGTCGGGCCAGCAGCTGGTGCACCTGTTTGCGTGGGACGAAGCCACCTTTTTGCGCATGACCGAGGGCGGCCCCATCCGCCGCATCGGCCATGAGCGCTGGCTGCGCAATGTGGCCGTGGCACTGGGCAATGCGCTGCGTGCCACGGGCGATGGGGCCTTGCGCGCTGCGCTGCAGTCGCGGGCCGAGGATGCCAGCGCGCTGGTGCGGGAGCATGTGGCCTGGGCTCTGGACGCTGCTTGAGGGCGTTTCTGGAAGAAACTACCTGGTAGCGCTAGTGCAATATGCCTTGGTAGCTATCAAAATAGGAGTGATCGCCGTTGCTCCGGGTCCTCACTGCACCAGCAGCCCCGTCTGCCGCAAGGTGCCCACCAGCCCCTGGGCGAACTCCGCATATCCGGCAGCATTGGCGTGGATCTGGTCCGACCGCAACCGCTCTTGCGCCAGCACGCTCGACCAGCCTTTGGCATGCAGCGGGATCTTCAGCTCTTCAGCAACCTCCTCGTACAGCGGGTGGTCGCTCAGGCGGCCGGCAGCGGCCATGAGCGACAGCTCCGGCACAGCCACCAGCAGCACCTGGGCGCCGTTGTCCCGTGCCTCGGTGCAGATGCGCAGGATGTTGGTGCGCGCGGTGGCAGCACTCTGGCGACGCAAAAAGTCATTGCCGCCAATGCCAACGATGACCAGCGCGGGCTGGTGCTGTTGCAGCAGGCCCGGCAGGCGCGCCAGCGCCTGGGCCGAGGTGTCGCCCGACACACCGCCGTTGACCACCTTCCAGCCTGTCAGGCGCGCCAGTTCGGCGGGGTAGGCGGTGTCGGCCGAGGCTCCCACGCCCGATGTGAGCGAGTCGCCCAGCGCCAGGACCGTGGCGCCTGCCGGGACGGCCTGGGCACGCGCAGGCTTGCGGCCGCAGGCGACCAGGCCGAACGCGGTGGCCAGGCTGGCGCCGAGCAGCCGCCTGCGGTTCAGGCCCCGGCTCATCGCAGCACCCCCAGCGCAAACGGCAGGCTCACGATGCCCAGCAAGGTGGACAGCGTGACCAGCCCCGCCACATACGGCCCGTTGTAGCCCATGCGCGCCGCCAGCACATAGCAGGTCGATGCCGTGGGCAAGGCTGCAAACGCCAGCAGCACCGTGGTCTGCACGGCATCGAGCCCGAACATGCGGGCCATGCCAAACGCCACGAGCGGCTGCATCAGGTGGCGGATGGCCAGCACCGACACGCTCAGCGTCTTGCCCCGCGTGAGCAGACCAAACTGCAGCCCCGCCCCAGCCGCCATCAGGCCCAGTGCCAGCGACGCAGCGCTGATGCGGCTGACCGTGGGCACTGCCCATTCGGGGATCTGAAAGCCCAGCAGATTGGCCACCAGCCCCGAGGCGGTGGCGATGATCAGCGGGTTGCGCAACAGCTCGCGCGCAAAGCTGTGCTGCCCGTGCCGGGCCATGGGCCACACCGCAGCCACATTGAACAGCGGCACACACACGCCGATCAGCACCGCAATCATCAGCAGGCCCTGGGTGCCTGCCAGCCGCTCGGCAATCGCCAGGCCAATGAAGGAGTTGAAGCGGAACGCCACCTGCGCGCTGGCCGCATGGTCGCGCACATCGATGTGCTTGCCCACCCAGGGCCAGTGCGGCAGGCTGTAGGCCAGAGCGATGCCGATCACGCCCGACAGCATGCCCGCCCCGATCAGCCCCGACGCGGCGCCAATATCCATCGGGCTTTTGACGATGGACTGGAACAGCAGCACCGGGAACAGCAGGTAGTACACCAGGCTCTCCACCGGCTGCCAGACCGAGCGGTTCAGGGCCGTGTACCGGCAGATCAGGTAGCCCAGGAAGATGAGTGAAAAGTCGGGGAGCAGGAGTTGGGCGTAGTTCACACACTGAGAATACTTGATGCATGGCAAGCCGCCCGGGGGCTTCCGGCAGGCTGAATGGGGCAGGGGACTACCCACCCCCACTTTGTTTCTAGGGTTAGCCCTTATGTGGAATCCGCAGGGCGGTTTGGCGTGCGTTGGGCATACCATCTGCGCTGTTTGTTGTTACCCCGCACGAAGGAGATTTCCATGCATCGTCGTCAATGGCTTGCGCTGACCGTACTGGCTGCCGCAGCTGGATCGGCTGCCGCACAAGGCTACCCCAACAAGGTGATCCGGCTGGTTGTGCCCTTTGCACCCGGTGGCACCACCGACATCATTGCGCGCGTGATCGCCGAGCCGCTGGGCCGCGTGCTTGGCCAGAGCGTGATCGTGGACAACAAGGCCGGTGGCGGCGGCATTGTGGGTGCGGCCGAACTCGCCCGTGCCACGGCCGACGGCTACACGCTGGGCGTGGCCACCGTGTCCACCACCGCAGCCAACCCCGCCATCAACCCCAAGACGCCGTACAACCCGCTGACGGACTTCTCGCCCATCATCAACATTGCGGCCACCCCCAACATCATTGCGGTGAACCCCAGCTTCCCGGCCAAGGACTACAAGGCGTTTGTGGCGGAACTCAAGAAGTCGCCTGGCAAGTATTCGTACTCGTCGTCCGGCACGGGCGGCATCGGCCACCTGCAGATGGAGCTGTACAAGAACCTCTCGGGCACCTTTGTGACCCACATCCCCTACCGGGGCGCGGGCCCGGCCCTGAACGACACCGTGGCGGGCCAGGTCCCCATGATTTTTGACAACCTGCCCTCGGCGCTGCCCTTCATCAAGGAAAACCGCCTGGTGCCCATCGTCGTCGCCGCGCCCCAGCGCGTGGCGGCCCTGCCCAATGTGCCCACCTTCAAGGAACTGGGCCTGGAGCCGGTGAACCGCATGGCCTACTACGGCATCGTGGGTCCCAAGGGTCTGCCCAAGGATGTGGTGGACAAGATCAACGCCGGTGTGCGCAAGGCCCTGGAAGACCCGGCCGTGAAGAAGCGCATCGAAGACACGGGCTCGCTCGTGATCGGCAACACGCCCGAGCAGTTTGCAGAGCAGATCAAGGCCGAGTTCGCGGTCTACAAGGATGTGGTCGTCAAGCAGAAGCTGACGCTGGAATAAAAGACACCGCTTCCATCCCCAGCCGCCTTCGGGCGGCTTTTTTGTGCCCGTGGAGTTGAATGCGTGCAATGCATGCTATGGTTTTTGGATGCTTGCTCCCAGTCTGAACGCCATCGACACCTTTGTGGACGCCCTGTGGCTGGAAGACGGCCTGTCGCGCAACACGCTGGCCGCCTACCGGCGCGACCTGACGCTGTATGCGCAGTGGCTGGCCGACCAGCAGCCCGCCCTGGCGCTGGACGACACGGCCGAACACCACCTGCAGGCCTACTTTGCCGCCCGCCATGCGCAGACCCGCGCCACTTCGGCCAACCGGCGCCTCACGGTGTTGCGCCGCTACTTTCACTGGGCGCTGCGCGAGCGGCGCATCACTGCCGACCCCACGGTGCGGCTGCAGGCGGCGCGCCAGCCGCTGCGTGTGCCCAAGACGCTGTCGCAAGCGCAGGTGGAGGCGCTGCTGAACGCGCCCGACCTGGGCAACCCTCTGGGCCTGCGCGACCGCACCATGCTGGAGCTGATGTACGCCAGCGGCCTGCGCGTGACCGAGCTGGTCACGCTCAAGACCTACCAGGTCGGCCTGAACGAAGGCGTGCTGCGCGTGATGGGCAAGGGCAGCAAGGAGCGCCTGGTGCCGTTTGGCGAAGAGGCGCGTGCCTGGCTGGAGCGCTATCTGAACGAAGCCCGCAGCGCCATCCTGGGCGGGCAGCAGACCGACGACCTGTTCGTCACCCAGCGCGGCAGCGGCATGACGCGCGTGATGTTCTGGGTCATTGTGAAGAAGTGGGCGCAGGTGGCGGGTATCACGGTGCCGCTGTCGCCGCACACGCTGCGCCACGCGTTTGCCACGCACCTGCTCAACCACGGCGCCGACCTGCGCGTGGTGCAGCTGCTGCTGGGCCATGCGGATATCTCCACCACCACCATCTACACCCACGTGGCGCGCGAGCGGCTCAAGTCCCTGCACGCGCAGCATCACCCCCGTGGATAGCGTGCAACACCACACTGGCGTGGGCTGAGCGGCGCGCCAGACCGGTTTTCCCACACCACAACAAGGAGACATTGCATGAAAAAACTCATCACCAGCGCACTGCTGCTGGGGGCTGCCACCCTGGCCATGGCGCAGGCCTGGCCCACGGCCAAGCCCATCCGCCTCATCGTGGGGTACCCGCCGGGCGGCGGCATCGACTTTGCCGCGCGCACCGTGCAGGTGCCGCTGCAGGAGCTTCTCAAGCAGCAGATCGTGGTGGACTACAAGCCCGGTGCCGGCGGCATGCTGGCGGCGACCGAGCTGACCCGGGCCGCGCCCGATGGCTACACGTTGCTGCTGGCCAATACCGGCCCGTTCGCTATCGCACCGTACTTGCAGCGCAAGATGCCGTACGACCCGCTCAAGCAGTTCAGCTACATCGGCCAGATCAGCCAGGGCAGCTACATCGCGGTCACCCGGCTGGACCACCCTGCCAAGGACCTCAAGGAATGGGTGGCATGGGCCAAGGCCAACGCTGGCAAGGTGAACTTCGCATCGGGCGGTGCGGGCACCTCCACCCACCTGAATGGCGAGCTGATGAACCAGGCGACCGGGCTGGATGTGACGCATGTGCCCTACAAAGGCAGCGCCCCGGCTGTGCAGGACTTGATCGGCGGACAGACGCAGTTGCTGATCGATGCAGGGCCGGTGCTGCTGCCGCAGGTCAAGGGCGGCAAGCTGAAGGCGCTGGCAGTGACGGGCCCACGCCGCGACCCGCAGTTGCCCGACGTGCCAACGGTCGCTGAACTTGGGCTCGGCGGCATGGAATCCGTCGGTTTCCAGGGGCTGGTGGGCCCCGCAGGCATGCCCAAGGAGGTGGTGGACAAGCTGGCCGCCGAACTGGCCAAGGTGCTGGCACAGGCGGAGGTGAAGGCCAAGTTCGCGTCCACAGGTTCAGAGGTACATTCTCTGGGACCCACGGAATTCTTCGGCTTTGTGAAGGGCGAGAACGACAAGTGGGCCAAGCTGATCCGCGAGCGCAAGCTCGAACTGGATTGACGGGCTGACCTGACGGCTGCCCATCGAACTCCTCACCATTGGCTCTCACCATGAATCTGCTTTTTTCTCGCCGCCAGTGGGTGGCCGCTGCTGCTGTCGCCCTGGTGGTCTCTCCCGTCGTGGCGTCGGCCCAGGCGTGGCCCGCCAAACCCATCCGCATCATCGTGGCCTACCCGGCAGGGGGCGTGAGCGACAACATCGCCCGCGCGCTGGCCGACAAGCTGGCGGTGCAGCTGGGCACCCCTGTGGTCGTTGAAAACAAGGCGGGCGCCAGTGGCAGCCTGGGTGTGGACGCGGTGGCCAAAGCCGCGCCGGACGGCTACACGCTGGGCTTTGCAGCGGTGAGCCCCCTCGCGCTCAACCCGCACCTGGGCAAGTCCCCCTTCGATCCGCAGAAGGACATCGCGCCCGTGGTCAGCGTGATGTATTCGCCGGTGTTGCTGCTGGGCACGCCCGCGAGCCGGGCGAGCGACTTCAAGGACCTGATTGCCCGCGCGCGGGCCCAGCCCGGCGCGGTGCGCTGGGCCACGTCGGGGCAGGCGTCGCTGGGGCACATCATGCTGGAGCAGATCCAGTCGGTGGCGCAGGTGCAGATCACGCACATCCCGTACAAAGGCGGCGGGCAGCAGATGAACGACGCGCTGGGCGGGCAGTTTGAGGTGCTATCGACCAACGCCGGCCCAGCGGTGCTGCAGCACATCCAGGCGGGCAAGCTCAAGCCGCTGGCGGTGGGGGCTCCGGCGCGGCTGGATTCGCTGCCCCAGGTGCCCACACTGGCCGAGCTGGGTCAGCCTGCAGCCAATCTCTCTTCTTTGTTCGGCCTTTATGCTCCGGCTCAGACGCCCAAGACGGTCATCACACGCATCAATACCGAGGTGAACAAGGCGTTGGCCCTGCCGGACATTCGCGCCAAGCTCGATGCCACTGACAACGTGCCCACGGGCGGCACTACGGCCGAGTTCGCGCGCCAGATTGCGCTGGAGTCCGAGAACAACGCGCGCATCATCCGCGCGGCGGGCATCCAGGGCAACTGATCGTGTGCAGGGGTTGAAGCCCCCGAAACGCCACAGGCCCTGTCAAAGCAGGGCCTGCGGGCTTTTTGGGGGGGGAAGAGCGGGGCTATTCTTCGTTCAGGCTCTCGGCCCAGGTCAGTGCCTGCAGGTGGGCCCAGTTCACCTGGCGGTTGGACAGGTGCAGCGCATCGGCGTTCTTGGCAAAGGCCACTTCATCGCCGCTTTCGCAGGCCTTGGTCAGTTCCAGGAACGGGGCAAACACACCGGCGCCGCGCAGCAGGGCGTCCATCACGGGTTCGGGCAGGGCCACGGACTCCAGCGCCTTTTCGAGCGGCACGCCCAGCATGGTGTCCAGCAGCGAGAACACGCCCACGACGAAGGCGTTGTCGCATTCTTCGGGCGGCAGCAGCTCGGCAGCCAGCAGCTCCATCAGGCGGCCGCGCACCACGGCAGTCTGGCCCACGGCCGGTGGCGCTCCCCCCGCACGCGAGGTGGTCATCAAGAGGGCCGCCCAGCGGAACAGCTTTTTCAGCCCCAGGATCATCACCGCGTGGCGGAACGAGGTGATCTCGCACGACAGGCCAAAACCCGACGAGTTGATGAAACGCAGCAGGTTGAAAGACAGGGTGGGGTCTTTCTTGAGCAGGTCTTCGATCTCCGCCGTGCTGGCCTGTTTGCGCACGAGGTTGATGAGCTGGATGATGGTGGCCTGCGAGGGGCGGATGGTGGTGGCCTTGACCAGCGAGGGATGCGCAAACCAGTAGCCCTGGAACAGCTTGACGCCCAGATCGCGCATCAGCTCGTATTGCGCAGCCGTTTCGACCTTTTCGGCCACCAGCGTGGCCTTGCTGTGGGTGGTGGCAAATTTGACCAGGGGGGCCGCCAGCTCGGGCTTGAAGGCCTGCATGTCCAGCTTGATGAACGCCGCCATCGGCAGCCAGCTGGTGTAGGCGCGCTTGAGGGCCTGCTGGTCAAACGCGAGGCGAAAGCCACGTGTGCGCAACGCCTCCAGCGTGGGCACGCGGCCTTCGATTTCTTCGGGGGTGGCGCTATCGGGCAGCGGTGGCACCTCCAGCACCACCTTTTCGGGGTGGATCAGCTCCAGGTGGCCGCCCGAGAGGCTGTCATGCGTGCAGTTGATGAACACCGTCTTCTTGCCGACCAGGGCCTCGGTGCCCGCGTAGGACAGGGCGTTGAACAGCAGGGCCGCATCGCTGGCGGCGGTGTGCGAGTCGGAAGCGGTGGAGCGGTCGAACAGCTCGTAGCCATAGACCGCGCGGCTTTCGTCCACGATGGCCTGGCGCGCAATGATGGCAAGGTTCTCGTCCACGGGATCGACCACAGGCGCTGCGGCGTCCGGGGTGTCTTGTTCGGGTGTGCTCGACATGGGGTCCACTGAAATGAAGGGCTGGCGATCATTCTAGACCGCCGGGCGTTGGCAGAGAACCAAAGTCTGACCGGGGGCCGCCAGTGTGGCGGCGGTAGCTGTCAGTCGCTGATGTGGTCGGCCCAGGCCAGCGCCTGCAGGTGGGCGAAGTTGATCTGCTGGCTGGTCAGGTGCAGCAGGCCGGCAGCGCGGTCAAACACGGCGTCGTCGCTGGACTCGCAGGCCTCGGCCAGGGTCAGCAGGTCACCCAGGAAGCCTTCGCGCCGCAGCAGCGCGGCCGCCACGGGTTCGGGCACGTTGAGCAGGCCAATGGCCGACTCCATGGGCATGGAGAGCATCACATCCAGCAACGAGAAGATGCCCACCACAAAGGCCTGGTCGGCTTCCTCGGGGGGCAGTGTCTCCAGTGCCAGCAGCTCCATCAGGCGCCCGCGCACCACGGCGGTGTGGCCCACCGACGACGGCGTACCGTTGTTGCGCGACGCGGTCAGCAGCAGCGCCGCCCAGCGGAACAGCTTTTTCAGGCCCATGAGCATTACGGCCTGGCGGAAGGAGGTGATCTCGCGCGACAGGCCAAAGCCGGCGGAGTTGATGAGGCGCATCAGGTTGAAGGCCAGGCCCGCATCCTTTTTGAGCACTTCTTCGATCTCGTCGGTACTGGCCTGTTTGCGCACCTGGTTGATCAGCTCGATGATGCTGGCCTGCGACGGCGTGAGCAGCTTGGTCTCGACCAGGGCAGGGCGGGCAAACCAGTAACCCTGGAACAGCTGCACTCCCTGGCTGGACACCATGTCGTACTGCTGGGCCGTCTCCACCTTCTCGGCGATCAGTTCGGCCTTGCAGTGGCGGCCCGCATAGCTGATCAGCACCGCGAGCTGGTCGGGCGCCAGCACCGACAGGTCCAGCTTGATGTAGTCCGCCAGCGGCAGCCACGGCGCATACGCCGACTGGAGCACCGTGTGGTTGAAGGCCAGGTGAAAGCCCCGGTCGCGCAGCTCGGTCAGGATGGGCAGGCGCGTGGCGACCTCTTCGGCGGCCGCATGGCCCAGGGGCGGAATCTCCAGCACCACCTTGTCGGGGTCCACCAGCTCCAGGTGGCCGCCCGACAGGCTCTCATGGGTGCAGTTGACGAAGATCAGCTTCTTGCCCACCAGCTCCTCGGTGCCGGCATGCGACAGGGCGGTGAACACCAGGATCACGTCGGTGGCGGCCGTGTGGGCGGCGCCGCTGCGCGAGCGGTTGAACAGCTCGTAGCCCACCACCACCTGTTGTGCGTTCACGATGGCTTGGCGCGCAATCATGGCGACCGACGATTGGTTGCCCGGTGGTGGCGCGGGCGGTGTGCCAGGGGTGAAGGCTTGGGTCATGGGCGTGGGCTTGGTGTTCTTGAAAGAGGGTGCGCTGGCCCGCTGGGGGCATCGCCAAGAATTGTAGGAGCCATCGTATTCCCCTCAGATCGTCAACACATGGCTTGGTGATTAGGCCTGCTGCAGCCAGCGCAGCTCGGCGTCGCTGAAACCGGCGCTGCGTCGCGCCGACTCATTGAACGGTGGCTTCAGTCGGGGGGCTTCGTACCGCTGCACCAGCGCGCCGTAGAGGGATTCCGGGTCCTGGCCCGCGCGCTCGCACAGCCAGCGGTACCAGTGGTTGCCGATGGCAACGTGCCCCACCTCGTCATGCAGGATCACGTCCAGGATGGCAACGGCGGCCAGGGCGTCGGGCGTGCCCACCTGGCGCAGCTTGGCCTGGATCTGCGGCGTGGCGTCGAGCCCCCGGGCTTCCAGCGTGCGAGGCACCAGGGCCATGCGGGCCAGCACGTCGTGCCGGGTTTTCTCGCACATGGTCCACAGCCCTTGGTGGGCCGGGAAGTCCCCATAGTCGTGACCTTGGCCGCGCAGGTGGTCGCGCAGCAGCCTGAAGTGCCTGGCCTCTTCGGCCGCCACGCGCATCCAGTCCTGGTAGTAGGTGCGGGGCATACCGTCAAAGCGCCACACGGCGTCCAGCGCCAGGTTGATGGCGTTGAACTCGATGTGGGCGATGGCGTGGATGAGGATGGCCCGGCCCTCGGGGGTGGCGGGCGAGCGGCGGGCCACCTGGGCTGTCTCTTATACACATCTCCGAGCCCACGAGACTAGGCATGATTTCGT
>ERZ1031516.72-NODE-72-length-16009-cov-6.610819_pt1 | contig 16009 bp, 14 predicted proteins | sample MGYA00518047_ERZ1031516 | MGnify/ENA primary metagenome ERZ1031516 (study PRJEB33718, sample SAMN03159945) | human skin metagenome | collected 2014-04-10 | study: EMG produced TPA metagenomics assembly of the PRJNA266117 data set (Human skin bacterial metagenome and... | reverse complement strand
CTACACAAGGAGTATCGTCGGCAGCGTCAGATGTGTATAAGAGACAGCGGCAGTTTCCCAGCAGGTCGCCCAGCTGGAGCGCGAGGCAGAAGTAGCGTTGATCGAGCGGCGCGGGCGGGGCGTGGTACTGACGCCGGCGGGCACTCGGCTGGTGGCGCATGTGGAGCGGATTCTGGTGATTCTCGACGAGGCACGCTCGGAGTTGGCGCAGATGCGCAGTGAGATCGCCGGCGAACTGCGCGTCGCGGCGTTCCCGTCGATCGCCGTGGCGCTGGTGGCGCCCATCGTGCACAACCTGCGGCAGGCGTACCCACGTCTGGAAGTGGTGGTCGCTGACCTGGAGCCTCAGGAAAGCCTCAGCGCGCTGAGCGCCTGGCAAATCGACGTGGCGGTGGTCGATGACCTGGCTGGCGCCAGCAAGGCGCGCCAGGAGCATTACGAATTGATTCCGTTGACCGAGGATCGCCTGCATGTGCTGTTGCCGGCCAGCCACCCGCTGGCCTCGCGCAGCACCCTGACCATCGCCGACCTGCAGGACGAAGCCTGGGCGTTGGACTCGACCAACAGCTCGTTCGGCGAATTCATCGCCAATCTATGCCGCCGCTCGGGCTTCACGCCGCGTATCAATGCCCATTGCGCAGGCTTTGAAATGGTCGCGGCGATGGTCGCATCGGGCAATTCGATTTCGGTGGTCTCGGGCCTGCGCCTGCTACGGCCCGTGGAAGGCGTTACCGCGGTACGCCTGGCGCCGGCCATCCAGCGCAAGATTTTCCTCGCCTACCGCAAGGGCGAGCGCAAGCACCCGGCAGTGACCGTATTCCTCGACGAGGCAATCCGCACCGCTGGGGTGCTGGAGGGCTACCAGCGTGATGAGGCCGAAAGCGAGTCAGGCCTGGCCTGACCCGGCGGCATCAGAAGCGGAACACTTCGGCGTCGATGCGAATCGGCTCGGCCACCGGCATCTTCGGAGGCTCCTGCCGGGCGGCCGGCACCGGCGCCTTGCGGCGTGGCTCTTCGGCGGCGATTGGCGTATTGGCATGATTCTTCACCGCACTGGCCAGTTGCGAGACCAGTTGCTGCACCACCTCGCTCTGGGCGCGAACCTGATCGGCGACCGGCCCCTTGTGCTTCTCTTCCAGGTGCACCAGGCGAGTGTCGAGCAACTGCCCGTCCCGTCCGACCAGGCGCCACTGGCCTTCGAGCACAGCCGGCTGACGCGGGCCGGAATCCAGGCGGGTGATGGACAGCAGAACCTGCACCTGGGCCTTGTAGTTCGGGTTTTCCGAAGCCAGGACCAGGCGCTGGCTGTTGATCCGGTTGGACAACTGGCGCAGCACCTGGCGATCCAGGTCGGTGGCCAGGCTGCCCGCCCAGCGCGAAGTCAGCGCGGGGCTCAGGCTGCCGTCGTCCTGGCGCTGCAGCAGGGTTTCACGCTGCAGGTAGTCAGCCACGGTGATCGGCCCGAGCAGTACGCTCATGCCATCCTTGTCCGCCGTCTTGCTGGCCACCGGGCCGCCGTCGAGCTGGTAGTAGGAAACAGGCATCAAATGCGAACAACCGGTCAGCATCAGCAAACCGGCAAGCAGTAAGGTGAGAGGAAGCCGTTTAACAATCATCAATGTCTTCCGGCTGGCAGCAAGGCCAGCGATCATGGCTACAGGTGAAAAAACCAATAACAAAAAAATAGATAAATCACCGCGCTGACCAATGGCCGACGGGTGCTGATAATCCCTGTGTATATGCAATGCGCCTGCCACCCGACGCACGACCATAACGATGGCAAATGGCCCACCATTCGGCAGGCACATGAGGGGCGGTATCATCCGTCAAACCGCCGTTTAACTCCAGCCCCAGGGCGATGGCCAGCAGCCTTACTCGACGAGCAGACCGTCCACGCGCTGGAAGCCCCGCGGCAATTTATTGCCGCGCCGGCCGCGTTCGCCCTTGTAGTGCTCAAGGTCATCGGCCTTAAGGGACAGAGTACGCTTGCCAGCCTGCAACACAAGGGTGGCGCCCGCCGGCAGCACGGCCAGGTCGGTGAGGTACTCTTCGCGGCTGGCCACCCGCTCACCGGGAATACCGATGATCTTGTTGCCCTTGCCCTTGCCCAGCTGCGGCAGGTCGGCGACCTTGAACAGCAGCAGGCGACCTTCGGTGGTCACCGCGGCCAACCAGTCTTCCTCACGGTTGTTGAGCGGCCGTGGCGCGACTACCCGCGCGCCATTGGGCAGGCTGAGCAGCGCCTTGCCAGCCTTGTTCTTGGCCTGCAGGTCTTCGCCCTTGACCACGAAGCCGTAGCCGGCATCGGAGGCGATCACGTACAGCGCCTCATCGTCGGGCAGCAGCACGCACTCGAAGGAGGCACCCGGTGGCGGGGTCAAGCGACCGGTCAGCGGTTCGCCCTGACCACGGGCCGACGGCAGGGTGTGAGCGGCCAGCGAATAGCTGCGCCCGGTGGAGTCGATGAACACTGCGTACTGGTTGGAGCGGCCCGGCGCAGCTGTCTTGAAGCCATCGCCAGCCTTGTAGGACAGGCCGGTGGCATCGATTTCGTGGCCCTTGGCCGAGCGCACCCAGCCTTTTTCCGAGAGCACCACGGTGATCTTCTCGTTGGGCAGCAGATCGTGCTCGGACAGCGCCTTGGCTTCGGCACGCTCGACGATTGGCGAACGGCGGTCATCGCCGTACTTCTCGGCGTCTTCGAGGATTTCCTTGCGCACCAGCTTCTTCAGCTTGGCTTCGCTGCCGAGCAGCGTCAGCAGCTTGTCGCGCTCTTTGCTGAGCTCGTCCTGCTCGCCGCGAATCTGCATCTCTTCCAGGCGGGCGAGTTGGCGCAGGCGGGTTTCCAGAATGTACTCGGCCTGGATCTCTGTGAGGCCGAAGCGCTCCATGAGCACCGGCTTGGGCTGGTCCTCGGTGCGGATGATGTGGATCACTTCATCGAGGTTGAGGAAGGCGATCAAGCGGCCTTCCAACAGGTGCATGCGGTGCTCGACCTTATCCAGGCGGAACTGCAGGCGGCGGCGCACGGTGCCGACACGGAACTGCAGCCACTCGACCAGCAGGGTGCGCAGGTCCTTGACCTGGGGCTTGCCGTCGAGGCCGATGACGTTGGTGTTGACCCGGTAGCTGGACTCCAGATCGGTGCTGGCGAACAGATGCTGCATCAGGCCATCGTGATCGACCCGAGTGCTGGTCGGGATGATCACGATACGGCAGGGGTTCTCGTGGTCGGACTCGTCACGCAGGTCAGCGATCTGCGGCGCCTTCGATGGCTTGGCCTGCATCATCGCGGCGATCTGCTCCAGCACCTTGGCGCCGGACACCTGATGCGGCAGCGCGGTGACCACGATGTCGCCGTCCTCGACGCTGTACACGGCGCGCATGCGTATCGAGCCACGGCCGGTCTGGTAGATCTTCAGCAGGTCGGCACGCGGGGTGATGATTTCCGCTTCGGTTGGGTAGTCCGGGCCCTGAATATGTTCGCAGAGCTGCTCGACCGTGGCTTTCGGCTCATCGAGCAAACGTACACAGGCGGTGGCGACTTCACGCAGGTTGTGCGGCGGCACGTCGGTGGCCATGCCCACGGCGATGCCCGTGGTACCGTTGAGCAGGATGTTGGGCAAACGCGCCGGCAGCGTTGCCGGCTCGTTGAGGGTGCCATCGAAGTTCGGCACCCAGTCCACGGTGCCCTGGCCAAGCTCGTTGAGCAGCACTTCGGAATAGCGCGACAGACGCGCCTCGGTGTAACGCATGGCGGCGAACGACTTGGGATCGTCCGGCGCACCCCAGTTGCCCTGGCCGTCGACCAGCGTGTAGCGGTAGCTGAACGGCTGCGCCATCAGCACCATGGCTTCGTAGCAGGCACTGTCGCCATGGGGATGGAACTTGCCGAGCACGTCACCGACGGTACGCGCCGACTTCTTGTGCTTGGCGTCGGCGTCCAGGCCCAGTTCGCTCATGGCATAGACGATGCGCCGCTGCACGGGCTTAAGACCGTCGCCGATATGGGGCAGCGCGCGATCCATGATCACGTACATGGAGTAGTTGAGATAAGCCTGCTCGGTGAAGTCGGCAAGGGAACGGCGTTCGACGCCGTCCAGGCTCAGATCGAGGGTTTCGCTCATGCGTGCCTCATTGCAAGGTTGATTGGCGCAGCATCAAGGTGCCGTCGCGCTGACTGAATTCAAGGTGTTTCAAGGCGCTCATGCCCAGCAGGATTTCGTCGCCATCCATACCCGGGGCGATGAGTGCGGACACGTCATGCAACACGATATCGCCGAGCTGCAGGCGCTCCAGACGGGTGCGATGCGCCGTGGCGATGCCATTGGCGGTTCTGATCTGTACCGGCGCGCCAGCCTGCAGGCCCAGGCTGCTGGCGACGTGGCTGGGAATGGCGACCTGGGTGGCGCCGGTGTCGAGCAGAAAGCTCACCGCCTCGCCGTTGATCTGCCCATCGACCAGGTAATGTCCACCGGGGCTGCTGGCCAGGCGCACCTCGACATAGCCGCTGCCATGCACCGACTCCGGCTGGCGATTGGGATGCTGTTTGGCATCCTCCCAATTACCGAAAAAGTGCGTGGCCAGCAGCAGCCCGGCGCCCCAGGCGAGCACCAGCATCACCCGGCCGGCCCGGCGGCCTGCGGTCTGCTCGCTCACGGGGTCGCACCCCAGCCGCCAGCCGGCGCGGCGAAGCGCCAGACCAGCGGGCGTTTCTCGCCATCGCCACGGGCGTGGCCACCATTGTCGAGGCCGACCCAGGCGCCTTCGGCGTCCATCGACAGGGCTTCGGCAACCCCGTAATGCAGCGGATAACGGCGCTCGTCGGTCAGCGCTTCGGCGGCGAACGACCAGCAGCGCTCGGCCTCGCCAGTGGCGGCCGTACGCCGGCAGATGCGATGGGCCTGACGCTCCAGGGTGTAGAGTTTCTCTTCGAAGAATGCCAGGCCGGAGAAGTCCACTGGCGCGGAACGCCCACCCAGCGCCTCGGGTGAGGCCTCTTCTCCACCCTCGTTGAGCAGCACGCAGCCGCCCTCGCAGCGCCAGGTGGCGCGCCGGTTGTGCAGCACCACCAGGCCGCGGCGCTCTTTCTCCGCGGCCAGCCACAGGCGCTCGCCAGCCGGATCGACGGCAATACCTTCGAACAACGAATTGAAGTGCAGCAGCATGCCGCTGGCCCGTGCCTGGCGCACCATGCCTTCGGGCAGGTTCAACCACTGCGCATCGGCCGCCGGCGGCACCTGCAGCACCGCGGCGCGGCTCTCGCTGACCAGATAGCGGTTGCCCTTGGCGTCACAGGAGATGCCTTCGAAATCCAGATGACCGCCGCGCACCAGGCCCGACACCCAGCCACGCATACGCAGGCCCCAGGGCAGCGGCATTGCTGGCGCGGGCGGCGCCACGAACCGCTCGGCCTCGGCCTGCCAGACGGTCGCCGAGGAGTCGAGGCGATACAGGCGATCATCCTCGCGGTCGGACACCGCCCACAGCGCATCGCCGCACCAGGCCAGGCCCGACAGGTTACCCGCGGGCATGCCGTCCACCGGATGCTCGCTGACCAGCTTGAGCTCCTCGGGCGGCGGTACCTCGGCCAGTGCCGGCGTCATGGCTGCAAACAGCAAGGCGCCGAACAGGTGGCGCATCAGAGCAGCACCTCGGCCAGGTTGCCCTTGGACTCCAGCCAGGATTTGCGGTCGCCGGCGCGCTTCTTGGCCAGCAGCATGTCCATCACCTCGCGCGTGCCCTCGAAGTCATCGAGGGTCAGTTGCACCAGGCGCCGGGTATTGGGATCCATGGTGGTCTCGCGCAACTGCGGCGGGTTCATTTCGCCCAGGCCCTTGAAGCGGGTGACCTGCGGCTTGCCGCGTTTCTTCTCGGCCACCAGACGGTCGAGAATGCCGTCGCGCTCGGCCTCGTCCAGGGCGTAGTAGATTTCCTTGCCCAGGTCGATGCGGTACAACGGCGGCATCGCCACGTACACGTGCCCGGCGTCGACCAGCGGGCGGAAGTGCTGTACGAACAGCGCGCAGAGCAGCGTGGCGATGTGCAGGCCGTCGGAGTCGGCATCGGCGAGGATGCAGATCTTGCCATAACGCAGCTGGCCCAGATCGCTGGAGCCGGGGTCGAGGCCGACCGCTACGGCAATGTTGTGCACTTCCTGGCTGGCCAGCACTTCGCCGCCGTCCACTTCCCAGGTATTCAGAATCTTTCCGCGCAGCGGCAGGATCGCTTGAAACTCCTTGTCCCGCGCCTGCTTGGCGCTGCCGCCTGCCGAATCACCCTCGACCAGGAAAAGCTCGCAGCGCATCGGGTTCTGCCCCGCGCAGTCAGCCAGCTTGCCAGGCAACGCCGGGCCTTGGGTGATCTTCTTGCGCTCGACCTTCTTGCCGGCCTTGAGGCGGCGACTGGCGTTGCTGATCGCCAGTTCGGCCAGCTGCTGGCCGAACTCGGGGTGGGCATTGAGCCACAGGCTGAAGGCATCCTTGACCACGCCGGAGACGAACGCCGCCGCCTCACGGGAGGACAGGCGCTCCTTGGTCTGCCCGGAGAACTGGGCATCCTGCATCTTCATCGACAGCACGAAGGCGATCCGCTCCCAGACGTCTTCCGGCGCCAGCTTGACGCCACGCGGCAGCAGGTTGCGGAACTCGCAGAACTCGCGCATCGCGTCGAGCAGGCCCTGACGCAGGCCGTTGACGTGGGTACCGCCCTGCGCCGTGGGGATCAGGTTGACGTAGCTTTCCTGTACCGCGTCGCCACCTTCCGGCAGCCACAGCAGCGCCCAGTCCACCGCTTCCTTGTTGCCGGCCAGGCTGCCGCAGAAAGGCTCGCTGGGCAGGCGTTCGAATTCGCTGACCGCGTCGACCAGGTAGGAGCGCAGGCCATCTTCGTACAGCCACTCGACCTTCTCGTTGCTGGCCTTGTCATGGAAGCTGACCGCCAGCCCCGGGCACAGCACGGCCTTGGCCTTGAGCACATGCTTGAGGCGGCTGACCGAAAACTTGTGGGAATCGAAATATTTGGCGTCCGGCCAGAAATGCACGCTGGTGCCGGTGTTGCGCTTGCCAACGGTGCCGATCACCTCCAGGTCGCTGGCCTTGAAGCCATCGGCGAAAGCCATCGAGTACTCGTTGCCGTCGCGCTTGACGCGCACTTCGACGCGAGTCGACAGCGCGTTGACCACGCTGATACCGACGCCGTGCAGACCACCGGAGAACTGGTAGTTCTTGTTGCTGAACTTGCCGCCGGCGTGCAGCTTGGTAAGGATCAGCTCGACACCGGGAACGCCCTCTTCCGGGTGGATATCCACCGGCATACCGCGCCCGTCGTCGGTCACTTCCAGGGAGTTGTCCTCGTGGAGGATCACCTGGATGGCGCTGGCGTGCCCGGCCAGGGCTTCGTCGACACTGTTGTCGATGACTTCCTGGGCCAGGTGGTTGGGGCGGGTGGTGTCGGTGTACATCCCCGGGCGCTTGCGCACCGGGTCGAGGCCGGAAAGAACTTCGATGGCATCGGCGTTGTAGGCGTTTTGCTGGGCCATGGGTCTGTGCAATGCTCTGATTGATCGGGGGTTCGGTACGCCCACTCAGGGCGCAGGCGCAATGCCGGCAAAGGCGAACAACATGGGCAGGCGCTCGGCGAAGCCCTGGAAACCGTGGTCGCCGCCGGCTTCGATGCGCAGGGCGCAGTGCCGGTAATAGGCCTGGGCGCGCCGGTAGTCGAGGGTTTCGTCGCCGGTCTGCAGCCACACCTGATAACGCGCCGGGTCCGTCGGCGGCTCGACATCGAGCTCGGCCAGGGCGGCCACGTGGTCCGCGGTCAGCTCCCAGGTTTCGCCGCTGTAATGATTGGTCTGCGTGCCCAGGTAGCCATCGAACAGCTCATGGGGGCGCACGGCAGGGTTGATCAGCAGCGCCTTGAGCCCATGCCGTTCGGCCAGGTGGGTCGCATAGTAGCCGCCCAACGAGCTGCCGACCAGCGTGGGGCGCCCCAGTTCGGCGATCAATGCTTCAAGCTGGGCAACGGCCTGGCGAGGGTGATGATGCAGGGCTGGAACCCGCAGCTGGGCCTGCAGCCCGCGCGCGGTCATGGCGGCGGTCAGCTGGCTGGCCTTGGTGGAAGCCGGCGAGCTGTTGAGGCCGTGGATATAAAGAATGCTATTGGTCATAACGGGAGGCTACTAGCGCCAGCCTGCAGGCTGCAAGCGCCGCAGTCGCGATCGTCCTCGCGCCTCAGTAGCCGCCAACGCTGTAGTCGGGCTCGAACACGAAACCTTCGACCCGTGACACGCCAGTGTCCAGGCGGCCGTCGTCGTGCAGGCGCAGCCAACGGTAGCCCGGCGCGGCACTGTCGGCCTGGAAGTCCTCGCTGCCCGGCGTGAACTGCACGCAGGTAGAAGGCGAAGCCAGCAGCCGCAGGTCACCGCGCTGGGTGTCGATACTCTGGTGCACGTGGCCCCAGAGCACGGCGCGCACCTGGGGGAAACGCTGCAGCACCGCGAACAGCGCCTCGGGATTACGCAGGCCGATCGGCGCCATCCATTGGCAGCCGATATCCACGGGGTGGTGGTGCAGGCAGATCAGATGGTGACGATCCGGCGCTTCGCTCAGAGCCCGCTCGAGCAGCATCAGCTGGGGCTCCTGGAGATAGCCCGGCACGGCACCGGGGATGGACGAGTCGAGCAGGGTCACCCGCCAGTTACCCAGGTCGACCACCGGCTCCATCAGGTCGGTGCCCACGCAGGCGGCCTGCATGGTGGGTATGTCGTCATGGTTGCCGGGGATCCAGCGGGCCGGGGCGTCGATTGCCGCGCTCAGTTCGACGAAACGCGCATAGGAGGCAGCACTGCCATCCTGGGACAGGTCGCCGGTGGCCAGGATAAGGTCGATGGCCGGCTGCTCCTTGAGCACCTGCTCGACAACTCGCGACAGGCTGTCGGCGGTATCCATGCCCAGCAGCCTGCCGTCCGTATCGGCAAACAGATGGCTGTCAGTGAGCTGCACCAGCAGCACCGAAGAATCGGCTGAGGGGGGAACGACCGCACGCGCCAAGGTGCTTCTCCTTGAGTGAATGCGGATTATGGAATCGGCAGGCGAGCCGGTAAACCCGCAAACACGCACTGGTTCACAGAAATCCGACGCATTTTCATGGCCAAAGGCCATCAATCATATCAGCGGTTCGGTTTCGTGTCCGCAGGCCAGGCAGTGGCTCAACCATTCGCCGAGAAACACGTTGAGCTGGGTTTTCTCGTCTGGCTGGTGCATGGCGGCGTTGGGATAGGGGTAGATACCACGAAAGCGCCGGGCGCTCTGGGCACCGGTGACTTCGGCCATACGCGCATCGTGGTAGACGCGCACTTCCAGTTGCGGCACCGGCAACCATGGCAGGCTGTGCTCCTGGCGCACTTGCACCGTGGAGGTGTAGGGGCAGCTCTCCACCACTTCCAGCGCCAGCACGCCAAGCTGCCGCTCGCCCTGGCTGAGGGCGACGCGCCGCGCGCCCTGGGCCTCACGCATGCCTGGCAGCAGGCGCATCAGCCGGGCGTAATTGGCTTCGCAAGCCGCCTGCAGCTCGATCAGGTCGACCCGATAGCGCTCGCGCAGCAGATTTACCCCCATAGGCCCCTGACCTCGGCGCGATTGAGCGCCAGCCACTGCAGGGCGATGATGCTCGCCGCATTGTTGATCTGTCCGTCCTTGACCGCCTGCAGGGCGTCCTCGAACGGCCACACCTGCACGCGGATGTCTTCGCCCTCTTCTTCCAGGCCATGCACTCCGCCCACGCCGGCACTGCTGCAGCGGCCAAGGAACAGATGCACGAATTCGTCGGAACCACCCGGCGACGGGAAGTAGCGGGTGATTGGCCACAAGGAGGTGAGCGTCAGCCCGGCCTCCTCTTCGGCCTCGCGCAGGGCGACTTCGTCCGGCTCCTCGTTCTTGTCGATCAGCCCGGCCACCAGTTCCACCAGCCAGGGGTTGGTGGCCTTGTGCATGGCGCCAACGCGGAACTGCTCGATCAGCACCACGGTGTCGGTCACCGCGTCGTAAGGCAGCACGCACACGGCATCGTGACGAATGAACAGCTCGCGACGCAGCACCGGGCCCATCTCACCGGAAAACTGCCGATGGCGCAGGTGAAAGCGATCCAGGCGGTAGAAGCCGCGGAAGCATTCCTCACGCTCGATGATTTCCACCGCATCCGGGCCGGGGTTGAAGGTTTCGGTCATCTGCTGGTCTCTCGTTGATCTGCACACATTGAGCCCATCGTAGGGGCTGTTAAGGCTCTCCCGCAAGCGACGCCGCGAAAGCCTGGCCGATCCGTGCGCATTGGCTAATAATCGCGAACTCCCCTGCCATCAGGCAGTCGAACGCCCGTCCTCTGCCAATGGCTTTTTCCTGCATGAAGATCTCCAGCATTGCCCGCCTCGCCGCCATCCTCGGCTTCGCCCTGCTGCTCGGCGCCTGCCAGAGCCTGTCCAAACCCGATATGCCAGCGGGGGTGGCCACTACCCACGAAAAATGGGAGCACAAGCCAGCCGATTGCACCGCCCAGGACTGCCCGCTGGTCAACGTGGAACTGCAGGAGGTAACCGGTCAGCCTGAGCTCAATGCGCGCATCGAAGCCACTCTGCTCGACCTGGTGAAAGCCGCCACTGGCAGCAGGCCGACATCACTGGCCGAACACGAGCGCGAGTTCCTTGCCAACGGCAAACCTGGCTGGGCCAGCTACCTGCAGGCCAAGGTACTCAGCCAGCATGACCAATTGGTGGTGATCGAGCTGTCCAGCTACCACTTCATCGGCGGCGCCCACGGCGTGCCCGGGCGCACCTACATCAACTATGACCGCGAGCAGAACAAGGTACTGAGCCTGCAGGACATGCTGGTGCCCGGCGAGGAAGCGGCTTTCTGGCAGATCGCTCAGCGTGCCCACCAGGCCTGGCTGATCGCCCAGGGCCACGGCAACGACGTTGAATACCGCAAGACCTGGCCGTTCGAGCGCACCGCCAACATCGCCCTGAATCCCAATGCGGTGATGCTCAAGTACGACGTCGCGCGCCTGGCGCCCTACTCCGACGGCCATCCGGAAATCCTCATCCCCTACAGCCAGCTGCAGGGCATCCTGCGCCCGGCGTATATGCCCGGCGCAACGCGCTAAAGAGGGGTATCAGCCGCATGCGCGATACAGGTCGCGCATGCAGTTGAGGTTTTACACCTGCCGGTAGATCACCGAGCCCTCCTCCTTGAAGCGCTCGGACTGCTCCTGGAAGCCGGCTTCGACCGCCTTGCTTTCGTCCGACAGCCCGTTCTCCTTGGCGTACTCACGCACTTCCTGAGTGATCTTCATCGAGCAGAACTTCGGCCCGCACATCGAGCAGAAGTGGGCGACCTTGGCCGAGTCCTTCGGCAGGGTTTCGTCGTGGTACGAACGGGCAGTGTCCGGGTCCAGGCCCAGGTTGAACTGGTCCTCCCAACGAAATTCGAAGCGCGCCTTGGACAGGGCGTTGTCGCGAATCTGCGCACCTGGGTGGCCCTTGGCAAGGTCCGCGGCATGGGCGGCGATCTTGTAGGTGATGATGCCGGTCTTCACGTCATCCTTGTTCGGTAACCCCAGGTGCTCCTTGGGCGTGACGTAGCAGAGCATGGCGCAACCGAACCAGCCGATCATCGCCGCGCCGATGCCCGAGGTGATGTGGTCGTAACCCGGGGCGATGTCGGTGGTCAGCGGGCCGAGGGTATAGAACGGCGCCTCGTCGCAGCATTCGAGCTGCTTGTCCATGTTCTCCTTGATCAACTGCATCGGCACGTGGCCAGGGCCTTCGATCATGCACTGCACGTCGTGCTTCCAGGCGATCTTGGTCAGCTCGCCGAGGGTTTCCAGCTCGCCGAACTGGGCGGCGTCGTTGGCGTCGGCGATCGAGCCGGGGCGCAGGCCATCGCCCAGCGAGAAGCTGACGTCGTAGGCCTTCATGATTTCGCAGATGTCGTCGAAATGGGCGTAGAGGAAGTTTTCCTTGTGGTGCGCCAGGCACCACTTGGCCATGATCGAACCGCCACGGCTGACGATGCCGGTAACGCGCTTGGCGGTCAGCGGCACATAGCGCAGCAGCACGCCGGCGTGGATGGTGAAGTAGTCCACGCCCTGCTCCGCCTGTTCGATCAGGGTGTCGCGGAACAGCTCCCAGGTCAGGTCTTCGGCCACACCGTTGACCTTCTCCAGCGCCTGGTAGATCGGCACCGTACCGATCGGCACTGGCGAGTTGCGGATGATCCACTCACGGGTTTCGTGGATGTGCTTGCCGGTGGACAGATCCATCACCGTGTCCGAACCCCAGCGGATGCCCCAGGTCAGCTTGGCGACTTCTTCCTCGATGCTCGAGCCCAGTGCCGAGTTGCCGATATTGCCGTTGATCTTCACCAGGAAGTTGCGGCCGATGATCATCGGCTCCAGCTCGGTATGGTTGATGTTCGCCGGGATGATGGCGCGCCCACGGGCCACTTCCTGGCGCACGAACTCCGGGGTGATTTCCCTGGGAATGCTGGCGCCGAAGCTGTTGCCGCCGTGCTGTGGGTCGAGCAGACCGGCCGCGCGGTGCTCGGCGAGCTTCATGTTCTCGCGGATGGCGACGTATTCCATCTCCGGGGTGATGATGCCCTGGCGCGCGTAGTGCATCTGGCTGACATTCTTGCCCGGCTTGGCACGACGCGGATTGCGCACATGGGCGAAGCGCATCTTGGTCAGCTCTTCATCGGCCAGGCGGCGCTGGCCGAATTCCGAAGAGAGGCCATCTAGGCGCTCGGTGTCATCGCGGTCTTCGATCCAGGCGCTGCGCACATCGGCCAGGCCCTTGCGCACATCGATGGTCACGCTGGGGTCGGTGTAGGGGCCGGAGGTGTCGTAGACGGTAACCGGGGCGTTGATCTCGCCACCGCTCTTTGTTTCAGAGAATGCCGTTGGCGTGACGTCCAGGCTGATCTCACGCATCGGCACGCGAATATCCGGGCGACTGCCCTGCACGTAGATTTTCTGGGATCGGGGGAAGGGCTGGATCGACTGCTGGTCGACCTGAGCCGATTCACTGAGGTTCTGCTGTTGTTGTTTGACGCTCATCGGTTGGCTCCTCGGCTGAATGTCGGGGAGAACCTGACGGACACACGCGATGAAGCAACGCCGAGCCGAGACTATTCGAGCATGCAGGAGTCTTGAAAAGCGCCGGCATGATCAAACAGCCAGGGCGCGGGCACACCACGAGTGTGGTGTGGGGGAATCCATCCAGCGGGTGCCGGGGCGGATACCTCTTGTTCCCTACGCAGGCCTTAACCTGATCAGGTTCAACGGGATCCGGAACTCTCCGATCTCAGCCTCCGATTCGAGGCACCCCGACAAGAACCTGGCCAGTCTACTGGCAGCTGTCGGCGGCAGCAATGCAAAGCCGACCCGCTGGTCGCATGGTGGCCGTCGGCCCCGCGCCTTGACCACCCCGATGACCGGGCTTAGTCTCGCCTGCTACTGCCCCTCTAGGATCCACCGACATGCTGCGCAGACTCTCCCTGGCCGTTGCCGTGACCGCCACTTCAACCGCCACGGCCTGGGCGGACCCCGCGCCGTTGTCGGTGCGCACCGATTTGATGTCGGTGTACCAGGAAGCCGCCGCCAACAATGCCGACCTGGCCGCCGCCCGCGCCGACTATCAGGCGCGCCGCGAAGGCGTGCCCCAGGCCCGCGCCGGCCTGCTGCCGAACCTCAGCGCCGGCGCCCAGGTGCAGGACACGCGCACCGCCCTGGAAAAACCGGCCGCTACCCTGTCACGCAGCGGCACGGTGTATCAGGCCAACCTCAGCCAGCCACTGTTTCGTGCCGACCGCTGGTTCCAGCTGCAGGCCGCCGAGGCGGTCAGCGAGCAGGCGGCGCTGGAGCTGTCGGCCACCGAGCAAAACTTGATCCTGCAGAGTGCAGAGGCCTATTTCTCGGTGCTGCGCGCCCAAGACAATCTGGCCTCGACCAAGGCCGAGGAAGCCGCCTTCAACCGCCAGCTCGACCAGGCCAACGAGCGCTTCGACGTCGGCCTGTCGGACAAGACCGACGTGCTCCAGGCCCAGGCCGGTTTCGATACCGCGCGGGCCAATCGCATCATCGCACAGCGCCAGGTCGACGATGCCTTCGAGGCGCTGATCACCCTGACCAACCGCGAATACCGCAGCGTCGAAGGCATTCAGCACAGCCTGCCGATTCTCACCCCGATGCCCAACGACGCCACCGCCTGGGTGAACACCGCTGCCGCGCAGAACCTCAATCTGCAGGCCAGCAACTTCGCGGTGGATGCTGCCGAAGAAACTCTGCGTCAGCGCAAGGCCGGCCATGCACCGACCCTCGACGCAGTGGCCAGCTACCAGCGTGGCGACAACGACAACCTGGGTTTCACCAATTCTGGCCGGCCCACCGAGCCAGTCTACGGCAGCGACGTGTCGCAACGCAGTATCGGCCTGGAGCTGAACATCCCGCTGTACAGCGGCGGCCTGACCAGCTCGCAAGCGCGCGAGGCGTACCAGCGCCTCAGCCAGTCCGAGCAGCGCCGCGAAGGGCTGCGCCGCGAGGTGGTGCAGAACACCCGCAACCTGTATCGGGCGGTGAATACCGACGTGGAAACCGTGCAGGCGCGCCGCCAGTCGATCATCTCCAACCAGAGCGCACTGGAAGCCACGGAAATCGGTTACCAGGTCGGCACCCGCAACATCGTCGACGTGCTCGATGCCCAGCGCCAGCTGTACAGCGCCGTGCGCAATTACAACGACGCGCGCTACGACTACATCCTCAACAACCTGCGCCTGAAGCAGGCCGCCGGCACCCTCAGCCCCGCCGACCTGGAAGCCCTGGGCGCCTACCTGAAGCCGGACTACAACCCGGATCGCGACTTCCTGCCCACGGACCTGGCCAAGGCGGGCGAAGCGCGGCTGCAGGGCGAGTAAGCACGCGGACAATGGGTCGCACACAGCAGCGGAGTAGTGCTTCATCCGTGGGAACGGGCCATGCCCGTGATCTTTCGCGGGCATGGACTAAGCGTCCCCGCCCGCGCCCACAGAAGCGGCCATTCAGACGTAGGGTGGATCGGGGCGCGTAGCCGACGCTCTTCTCATCCACCATTGCGATCCCTGGATAGTGGACGGAAGCGTGAGCTACGAGCCACGCCCCAACGAGAGGCCGCTTCCGCGATTCTGCCGAGCGGAGGGGCTAGCCGGGCAGGATTAGACTAGCAACCTTCCCAACCCATCCAGCAGGCGCTTCAACGCGCCCTGGTTGGCCTTGAGCACCGCCAGCCCCGTCTCGCGCATAGCCGCCGCTCGTGTGGGCTCGCTCAACAGCAACGCCACCTGCTCACCCAACGCCTGGGCATCCGCCACCTCGCAGAGCGCGCCGTGCTCGAGCAGTTGCGCGGTGATTTCCAGGAAGTTGAAACGGTGCGGCCCCATGATCACCGGCAGTCCCAGCGCGATAGGCTCCAGCGGGTTATGGCCACCGGTCTCGACCAGGCTGCCGCCGACAAAGGCGATATCGGCCAGGGCGTAGAGAAACATCAACTCGCCCATGCTGTCGCCAAGCAGCACCTGCACCTGGGGGCCAACCGCCTCGCCTGACGAGCGCCGTACGAAGGTCAGCCCTGCCTCACGCAACTGCGCCGCCGCCGTGTCGAAACGCTCCAGGTGGCGCGGCACCAGGATCAGCAAGGCATCCGGCTGGCTGGCGAGCAGCTGCCGGTGCGCCTGGATCACCAGCGCGTCCTCACCTTCGCGAGTGCTGGCCGCGATCCACACCGGCCGCTGCTGCGCCTGCCACTGCTCGCGCAAGGCGCTGGCACGTGCCAGCACGTCGGCATCCACCTGCTGGTCGAACTTGATCGAACCGATAACCTCAACAGCGGCGGGCCGCGCCCCCAGGTCGATAAAGCGCTCAGCCTCGACCTGGCTCTGCACCGCGACTGTCTCTTATACACATCTCCGAGCCCACGAGACTAGGC
>ERZ1031516.71-NODE-71-length-16131-cov-6.401903_pt1 | contig 16131 bp, 14 predicted proteins | sample MGYA00518047_ERZ1031516 | MGnify/ENA primary metagenome ERZ1031516 (study PRJEB33718, sample SAMN03159945) | human skin metagenome | collected 2014-04-10 | study: EMG produced TPA metagenomics assembly of the PRJNA266117 data set (Human skin bacterial metagenome and... | reverse complement strand
AGACAGGGGGTGTAGGGAACACCGAACATCTGGCACTGCATCTCCAGATTGTCCCAGAGGAACTGATCATCCTTGTGCAGGTGCAGGGTCGCGCCGGTCTTTTCCTTCATCTGCCCGGACGCCAGGAAATGATCGAGGTGCGCGTGAGTGTGGATGATGCTCACCACCTTGAGGCCGTGGGCCTCCAGGCGCGCCATGATCAGGTCTGGGTTGCCACCCGGATCGACCACGATGGCCTTGCCGCTGACCGGATCGCCGATGATGGTGCAGTTGCACTGCAAAGGGCCGACGGGAAAGGTTTCGCGGATCAAGGTAGGGGATGTCAATTGCATAGGGTGTTCCTGTAACGCGGATGGCAGGCGGAGAGCCCATTCTACCCGGCACTAGGTACTGCACGCTGAACCAGTCGAGCGAATCCCCCCGGCAAGCCCCACGGCCTTGGTGGCAATCGAGCAGGCAACAAAAAGCCGGCGCTGCGGCCGGCTTTTCGGTTTCACATGGCGATCAGCGCACGCCAGCCTGGCGCAGTGCGGCCGGCGTGTAGTCGCTTTCCTTGGTCGGGAAGTTGAACTCGTAGGCGCGCTTTTCCTCGTTCTTCAAGCCCAACGCCAGGTAACGGCCGGAGAGCAGATCGTGGATCACCTCGACGGCGTACCACGGCACCTGCTTGTCGTAGTAATACTGGGAATGGGCCTCCGCAACACGCCACAGGGTACCGCGACCATCGTAATGATCGATGGCAGCGGCCTGCCAGGTATCCTCGTCGATATAGAAATCGCGCTTGGCGTAGATGTGGCGCTCGCCCTGCTTAAGCGTCGCGGTCACGTGCCAGACGCGGTGCAGCTCGTAGCGGGTTAGATCCGGGTTCAGGTGCCCGGCCTTGACGATATCGGCGTACTTGAGCTTGGGTGAATCGATGCGATAGCTGTTGTAGGGGATGTAGATTTCCTTCTTGCCCAGCAACTGCCAGTCGTAGCGATCAGGCGAACCGTTGTACATGTCGAGGTTGTCGGAGGTGCGCAGGCCATCGGCTGCAGTACCCGGGCCGTCGTAGGACACCTGCGGAGCGCGGCGCACACGACGCTGACCGGCGTTGTACAGCCACGCCATGCGCGGTTCCTTCACCTGGTTGATGGTTTCGTGCACCAACAGCACGTTACCGGCCAGACGCGACGGCGCGGTTACCCGCTGCTTGAAGTAGAACAGGATATTGCTCGGCTGGCTGGCATCGATACCGGGCATCATGGCACGGAAGGCGAACTCCTCCTGCAGGCTGACAGGGCTGAATGAACCGTTGGCCTGCGGCGTTACCTGCACCACGTTACGCCGAGAGCTAGCTCCCCGATAACGGGTGATGTGGTTCCAGATGGCTTCCAGACCGTCTTTAGGGATCGGGAACGCATTACCCATCTGGTAATCCTGCAAGCCACTGCCGCCCGGCACCAGTGTGGTAGTAGTGGCGTTACGCTTGGTTGCAGCAATCAGGTTGTCCGGTACAGTCGCCGTACGATGGGTGGTAAATACAGGCATCCGGTAGGTTTCCGGATAGCGCTTGAACATCGCGTACTGGCCAGGCGTGAGCTTGTCCTTGTACTGCTCGACGTTTTGCGCAGTGATGGTGAACAGCGCCTTCTCGTTGGGGAACGGGTCGGCCAGGAAGCCACCACCATCCACAGCCCCGGCATTGATCGGCAAACCACCTGTCCAGGCCGGAATGCTGCCATCGGCATTACCGGCCTTCTCGGCGCCGATCGGCGTCAAGGTATTACCCAGCTTGGCCGCCTCGTCCGCCGACACCGCCGCCATCACACCGGTGGCCAGTAGCGACAAGGTCAGAGCGCCGGTTTGCAACAGCCTTTTTGTTGTTCTCATAAATGCGTTTTCCTATGAATACGGGCGCTTAGAAGTTCATGCCAAAGCTGAGGGCGACGAAGTCGCGATCTTTCTGCACGTTATATTTGCCGCCAAAGAAGCTGGTGTAGGCGAGGCTTGCCGTATAGGTGTTCTGGTACTCGGCATCGAGGCCGAGGCTAACCGCCTTACGCCCTTCTTCGAAGTTGGCACCCGGGCCAGGCGAGTAGCCTTTTACGTCGTGGGCCCATGCCACGTTAGGCTTGAGGTTCACACCGGCAATGGCATCGTTGTAATCCCAGATCGCACGCATGCGGTAGCCCCAGGAGTCAGTCGTGGTATAGCCATCGTTTTCGCAGTAGCGACTCAAGTTGCGTGCATCGCCAGCGCCGATCGTGCTGGCGTTAAGCGATTGGCAACGCCCGCCAGCCAACGGCCCCGGACCAAATACCGGATCACGGCCATATCGAATGTCGGACGTACTTTCCAATCCACCCACGTGCGTCCAACCGACCTCACCGACCAACGTCATCCGGGCAGCGCCCATCACTTGGTCGAAGAAGTGAGTGAAGGTTGTTTGCAGTTGGGTAATCTCCTTGCGGCGATAGCCATGGCTGTCCTGGCCGGCGCTCGCCTGAATCGGCGAGACGCTAGGATCGACAAGGGTTAGGCCACCGAAAAGGATGTCAGTGGTATTAATTTGCACCGGTGCATTGGGTCGATAGCTGATTTCCCCACTCCACGCCGTACCGGTAGGTAACGTGGTCGAGAAGCTCAGACCATAGAGACGGATGTCTTCGGGATACTCGATGAAGTACCTGCTGTTACCTGCCACAGCTGCGGAAACCAGTCCCGTGGCAGCCGTCTGGAATGCGGCGCTGCCCAGAACGCCGGCGCGTACTGCCGCCAGTACCGCTGGGTTTGCGCAGGCGCCAGCCAATGCAGCACATTGCTGGCCGATCAGCGATCCTGCCAATCCTCCCGGCGCGGCTTGAGCAGCAGCCAGCGACGAAGCTGAAGCTGCTTGTCCGCTAAAAATCGGGGCGCGGCTGTGATAATTCATGAAGTAGGCACCAAATTCGGTGTCCAACTCTTGGGCGTACCAACGCAGCGCCAGGCCGAATTGGCCGTCGTCACGGGCATCCCGATCAGGCCCTCGTGGAACGATAACGCCTTCGGAAGTGGTCCGGTAGCCAGCACCCGTCGCATCGGCAAAGCCTGAAATTGCCCCGAGTGCCGGGCTCAGCACGGCAAGGTTGTCGCTACAGCCATCAGCGTAAACGTCAGGTTGCGAGAAGAAGGTGCCGCAGTTATCGACGACCGTCTGGTCCCATTCCAGCTGATAGAAGAACTCCGCAGACAGATTGTCGGTCAGGCTTTGCGACACGTAGAACATGTTGACCGGAATCAGCCCTTCCTTGACCTCCGCGCCGGGACGACGGAATGCAGCGACGTCTACCGGGTTGATCGCATTGATGCTGTTCTGGATAAAGGTACTTTCGCCCCAGCTGACCACCTGCTTGCCCAATCGCACGGTGCCGGGCTGATCGGCGATGCTGTAGTTGTGATAGACGAATGCATCAAGCAACTCGCCGCCGGAGGACTTGGCGCCCTCCTTGCGGTTGGAATCACTGATGTCCTTGAACTCGCGACCCTCGTCCTTGAGTTCGAAGTCATACCAATACTTGCCGCGTACGAAAACACCAGTATCCCCATACTTGAGTTCGAGATCATGGATGCCTTTGAAAATCTTCGAGAAGGTTTCGCCGCGCTTGAAATTCAATCGCCCGTCATCGGTGGTCTGCGACAGACCATAACCACCATTGTTGATGCCGATCAGGTTCTTATCGGCTTTCTCTGTCGACCAACTGGCCCCCACCGACAGCGACGAGTCGAATTGCCCTTCGATTTCCCCGATATTGAAGTTCACCGCGAATGCCGGGCTGGCAAGAGTTGATGCGAGGCTGACGGCCAGCGGCAGTTTTGCCAGACGCCAGAACGGCCTTGTTGTGTTGGTCATCGACGCTACTCCATTTGTTTTTGTTATGGCTGATTGACTAAAGCCAGCGGGCCTTGCCAGGTGTTGCTTGCAGTGCCCGAGACACTCTGGCTCGCCGGTTTAGAAGGATCAGTCCCATCCGTGACAAGCCAAGGATGGTCGGAAACCAGCAATTAGCAAGCCAAACGCTTGTTTGACTGATCAGTCACATTTTTGACGTTGAAATTCGTGCCTTACAGGGACGATAAAAACTCACTCCCGGCTTCCTGCCACTGCGCGAGATCAATGCGAATACGCTTTTTGTCCAGCTTGCCCACACTGGTCTTGGGAATTTCGGTAACAAGGGCGATTTGCGAGGGAATCGCCCACTTGTTGATGACCCCCTGCTCGACGAAGGGCGTGAGGTGTTCCTTTAGAATTCCGGCATCCAGATGCTGCCCTTCCTTGGCGACAACCAAAGCAAAAGGCCGCTCACCCCACTGCTGATCTGCCACACCGACCACAGCCACTTCCCGCACCGCCGGCTGGCGACTGATCAGGTCTTCGAGTTCCAGTGAGGAGATCCACTCGCCGCCGGTCTTGATCACATCCTTGAGGCGGTCGCGAATGTCGATGAAGCCCATGTCGTCCAGCGTTGCCACGTCACCGGTGTGCAACCAGCCATGGGCCCACAGTTCCTGGCTCTTTTCCACTTCACGGAAGTAACCCTGAGTCAGCCAGGGCGCGCGCAACACCAGTTCGCCCTGGGTCTGGCCATCGGCGGGCAACTGCTTGCCATCGCCGTCCATGATCGCAGCTTCCACCAGCGGCACCGGGATACCGGCCTTGATGCGGTAGGCGGTGCACTGCTCCGCGCTCCCGCCGAGCAGCTCATCGTTGAGGTAGCCACAGGAAATTAGCGGGCAGGTCTCTGACATCCCATATGCCGCAGTCAGCTTGATGCCCCTGGCCTTGGCAGCTTCGTAAAGCGCGCGATTCAGTGCGCTGCCACCGATGATTACCTTCATACCCTTGAAGTCGTGCCCCTGGGCGCCGGGCGCGGCCAGCAGCATTTGCAGGATGGTCGGTACGCAATGGGAGAAGGTCACCTGCTCGCCCTTGATCAGCTTGCAGAGCATCTCCGGCTCGTAGCGCCCCGGATAGACCTGCTTCACACCCAGCAGGGTCGCGACATAGGGCACGCCCCAGGCGTGCACATGAAACATCGGTGTGATGGGCATGTACACGTCGTCATTGCCCATCAGGCGGATGCTGTCCAGGCTGCCCAGGGTGGTCGCCATCGACAGGGTATGCAGCACCAGTTGCCGATGGGTGAAATACACACCCTTCGGGTTGCCGGTGGTACCGGTGGTGTAGAAGGTGGTCGCAACGGAGTTCTCGTCGAAATCGGCGAATGCATAGCTCGGCTCGACCGCCGCCAGCAGGTTTTCGTACTCCCCCACCGAGCCGGGAAGTTCGACTGCGGACTGAGGGTTGTCAGTCAGCAGTAAAGTGCCTGTCACCGTGCCGAGTTGCCCGGCAATACCCTGATACAGCGCGGCGAAATCGCTGTTGACCAGCACGAAACGGTCTTCGGCGTGGTTCATGGTGTAGAGAATCTGCTCGGGCGACAGGCGGATATTGATGGTGTGCAGCACCGCCCCCAGCATCGGTACCGCGAACATGCATTCCAGGTAACGATGGCTGTCCCAATCCATCACTGCCACGGTGTCGCCGGCCTTCACCCCGGCCTGGGTGAGCACGTTGGCAAGCCGCGCCACGCGTTCGTTGAACGTGGCGTAGTTGTAACGCATCGTGTCGCGATAGACGATTTCACGGTTCTTTTCATAACGGCTGCCCGACAGCAACAGGCTTTTGATCAGCAGCGGGTATGGATGGGCATTCGCGGCGGGGGGAATGATGCGGGTCTGCAACATGGGCTCACCTGTTCTGGACTATTGTTGGAAGCGATGAAGATGAAGCGAAACCTGAGCGCTGATGGCACCTTGCCAAACAGTAACCCGTGACAGCGCCCACTCAATCAGCCAAAAGGATGATTGTGTTGCTCACTATGACCGGCGGGCCGGTTTCGCCCCCCCTATTGCAGATCAAGGTGAACCTATGACGGATATCGTTATTGTCAGCGGCGCTCGCACGCCCATGGGTGGTTTTCAGGGTAGCTTGGCTCCGCTAAGCGCAACGGATCTTGGTGCCGCTGCGATCCGCGCGGCCATCGCCCGGGCGGGTGTCGCCCCCTACGACGTGCAGGAAGTGATCATGGGCTGCGTGCTGCCCGCCGGCCTCAAACAGGGCCCGGCTCGCCAGGCAGCGCTTGCCGCCGGCCTGCCGAGCGCCACGGGCTGCACCACCATCAACAAACTGTGTGGTTCGGGCATGAAGGCGGTGATGCTCGCCCATGACCTGATCAAGGCCGGTAGCGCCGAAGTGATGGTCGCCGGTGGAATGGAGAGCATGTCCAACGCCCCCTACCTGCTGCCCAAGGCACGTGGTGGTTTGCGGATGGGCCACGGCGAGGTCAAGGATCATATGTTCTTCGATGGGCTGGAAGATGCACGCACCGGCCGATTGATGGGCTCGTTCGCTCAGGAAACCGCAGATAGCTCTGGCATCACCCGCGAAGCGATGGACGCCTATGCCATCGAATCGCTGCGCCGTGCACAACAGGCCATGCAGTCAGGCGTACTGGCCGCCGAGATAGTCCCTGTCACCGTGAAGACTCGCCAGGGTGACATTCAGGTCAGCGAAGACGAACAGCCGCTGAACGCCAGGATAGACAAGATCACAAGCCTGAAACCGGCCTTCAGCAAGGACGGCAGCATCACCGCGGCCAATGCCAGTTCGATTTCCGATGGCGCCAGCGCATTGTTGCTGATGACGGCAGAGCAAGCCCGCTCACGAGGTCTCAATCCGTTGGCCCGCATCGTCGCGCATTCGACACAGAGCCAGGATCCCAGCGAGTTCACCATCGCCCCCATCGGCGCCATCAGCAAGGTGCTGCACAGGGCCGGCTGGCAAAAGGATGAGGTCGACCTGTTCGAGATCAACGAGGCCTTCGCCATGGTCACCATGTTGGCGATGCGCGAACACGACCTCGATCACGCCAAGGTGAATATCTACGGCGGCGCCTGTGCCCAGGGGCATCCGGTGGGCTCGACCGGCTCGCGGATAATCGTCACCTTGATCAACGCCCTGCGCCAGACCGGCGGCAAGCGCGGTATCGCCTCGTTGTGCATCGGCGGTGGCGAGGCAACGGCGGTGGCGATTGAAGTGCTGTAAGAAGCCCTTAAGGGCGCACTCGCGCCCTTATTTCAGCTCGGTAAACGCCAGCTTGATGCCCAGGCCGACCAGCACGACCCCCATCAGCCGGTCGAACCAATGGCCCAGGCGCGCGAAGCCGTCGCGCACCCACTGCTGGCTGAACAGCATCGCCACCAGGCAGAACCACACTGCCGTCGCCGCGGCCAGGTAAACGCCGTAGCCACCCTGCACCAGCAGCGGGGTGTGCGGGTTGATCACCACGGTGAACAACGACAGGAAGAACAACGTCGCCTTGGGGTTCAGGCCATTGGTGACGAAGCCGGTGATGAACGCCGCACGCGGGGTTCGTGCCGGTACCGGAGCCAGGGATTGCGCCGCAGCGGACGCAGCCGGCTTGGCGCGCAGCGCCTTGAACCCGATGTACAGCAGGTAGGCAGCCGCCAGCCACTTCAAGGCATTGAACAGCACGATGGACTGCGAAACGATCAACCCGATGCCCGCCAGCGAATACGCCACATGAAGAAAGATCGCGGTGCCGACACCCAGGGCGCAGAAAACGCCGATGCGCCGGCCGTGAGCCACGCTTTCGCGCACCACGATGGCGAAATCCGGCCCTGGACTCGCGACGGCCAGCAGGTGAATGAGGGCAACGGTAAGAAATTCCATGCAGTACACGGCGGCTCCAGAAGGTGGCGGATTGATCCAGGTGGCGAAGGCTTACGCCCCTCATGCAGAGCGCGCAGACGGCGGAGCGCTTCTGATAGGCTGCACTTTACTTCCCGACAGGACAGCCCGAAAGGTACAGCTGATGAGTAAAGCAGGCCGCGCAGTGTTTCTCGATTACCGCTCCCTCGACCTTGGCGATCTGGATATGGCGCCGCTGCGCGAACCGTTCGCCGAGCTGGTACTGCACGACCAGAGCAGCCCGGCACAGATCATCGAGCGCCTGCAGGGTGCCCGTGTGGCGATCAGCAACAAGGCGGTGATCGATGCGGACGTGCTAGCCGCCTGTGCCGATCTCGAACTGATCCTTGTCGCGGCCACCGGCACCAACAACGTCGACCTCGCCGCCGCCCGAAGCCATGGCGTGACCGTATGCAATTGCCAGGGTTACGGCACACCTTCGGTGGCCCAGCACACTCTCACGTTGCTGCTGGCTCTGGCCACCAGTCTGCCGGATTATCAGCGTGATATCCGTGCTGGTCGCTGGCAGCAATCGCCGATGTTCTGCCTGCTCGACCACCCGATCGTCGAGCTCGAAGGCAAGACCCTGGGAATGCTCGGCCACGGTGAGCTGGGCAGTGCCGTGGCACGGATGGCCGAAGCCTTCGGCATGCGCGTGCTCTACGGGCAGCTGCCAGGTCGCCCACCGCGGGCCGATCGCCTGCCGCTCGATGAACTGCTTGGTCAGGTGGATGCGCTGACGCTGCACTGCCCGCTGACCGAACAGACCCGCAACCTGATCGGCGCCCGGGAACTGGATCTGCTCAAGCCCGGCGCCTTCGTGATCAACACCGCGCGCGGCGGCCTGATCGACGAACAGGCCCTGGCCGACGCCCTGCGCGCCGGCAAGCTCGGCGGTGCGGCGACCGACGTGCTGACCCAGGAGCCGCCCAAGGACGGTAACCCGCTGCTGGCTGCCGATATTCCGCGCCTGATCATCACTCCCCACAGCGCCTGGGGCGCCCGCGAAGCGCGCCAGCGGATAGTCGGCCAACTGGCGGAAAACGCGGCAGGCTTTTTCGCCGGGCAGCCCAAGCGACAGGTCAACTGACCCCTGATGCATCGGACTTGCAGCTTGCGGCCCACACCCCTACCCTTCGCGCTTTTGCCGGGGTAGAGCCGATGGATCCGCGAAGTGAAGTGCTACTGCGTCAAGCCGAGCTGTTCGGTGGCCCGGTCTTGCTCGCGGGCCTGCCGGCCGATGATCTGCTCGGGCACCTGCCACAGGCCGCGGGCTGGAGCTGGCATGCCGGCGATCATGCCCGGCTGGACCAGCGTTTCGCCGGGCGCAGCGCCTTTGCCGTCACGCCGCCGGCCGCGCTCGTCGAGACGGCCGTGTTGTTCCTGCCCAAATCCCGCGAGCTGACCGCCTACCTGCTCGACGCCCTGGCGGCCCGGCTGCCTGGCAAGCTGCTCTACCTGGTTGGCGAGAAACGCGCCGGCGTCGAGCGCGCCGCCAAGCAGATGGCGGCCTACGGTACGCCGCGCAAGCTCGACAGCGCCCGCCACTGCCAGCTGTGGCAGGTGCGCGTGGATCAGGCACCGGCAACGCCCGACCTGAATGCACTGGCGCAGCGCTACAGCCTGCCGCTGGCTGACGGCCCCCTCGAGATCGTCACCCTGCCCGGCGTGTTCAGCCACGGCCGCCTGGATATCGGCAGCGCGCTGCTGCTCGGACACCTCGATCAGTTGCCCGACGGCCATCTGCTCGACTTCGGTTGCGGCGCAGGCGTGCTCGGTGCAGTACTCAAACGCCGCTACCCGCACAGCCAGGTCACCCTGCTGGACGTCGATGCCTTCGCCGTCGCCAGCAGTCGCCTGACCCTGGCTGCCAATGGCCTGCAGGCGGATGTCATCAGTGGCGACGGTGTCGCGGCGGCGCCAGCCGAGCTGAGCGCCATCCTCAGCAACCCGCCCTTCCATCAAGGCGTACATACCCACTACCAGGCCAGCGAAGACCTGTTACGCCAGGCCTCGCGGCACCTGCGCAAGGGCGGAGAAATCCGCCTGGTGGCCAACCGCTTTCTCAAGTATCCGCCGCTGATCGAGCAGCATATCGGCACCTGCCAGACCCTGGCCGATGCCGATGGTTTTCGCATCTACCAGGCGACCCGCTCGTAACCCAGGTCGTCTGCGGCACAGCGGCGCAGGCCTTGCCCAACGCGAGCCGTTTGGGCAGAATGCGCGCGTCCTAGGGGAGTAGTCTCCCGCGAGCGCCAGCTCGCCCGGCACGCATCAACATACTTGGTCGGCTGACCATGGTGCGTGCGACCCAAGATCCGCCAAGACGGATCTGCGCCGTTCGGCTCGAACGCTGCGCAGGGTTTGACAAGACCTATGACACGAACACCTTACCCGGGGCGGGAAGGCTGTACGTGTCATAGCCGTGTCTACCCGCCCCTTCAGGAACCGCAATGCTGGAATCTCTTTTCGTTCCCACCCTGATCGTTGCCCTGGCGGAAATCGGCGACAAAACACAGTTGCTCGCCCTATTGCTGGCCGCTCGCTTTCGCAGACCCTGGCCGATCATCTGGGGCATGGTGGTCGCCACCCTGGCCAACCACCTGGCTGCGGGTGCGGTGGGCAACTGGGTCGCCGGCCTGCTCTCGCCCGCGCTACTGAGCTGGATCCTCGCGGCATCCTTTATCGCCGTGGCGCTGTGGACGCTGATCCCCGACAAACTCGAGGACGACGAAAGCTCCAGCCTGAAACGCTACGGGCCGTTCCTGACCACGCTGATCGCATTCTTCCTGGCGGAGATGGGCGACAAGACCCAGGTGGCAACGGTGATGCTCGCCGCCCAGTACCCGCACTTCATCATGGTGGTGCTCGGCACCACCCTGGGCATGCTGATCGCCAACGTGCCGGTAGTGCTGGCCGGCAACTTCGCCGCCGACCGCTTACCCCTCCCCCTGATTCGCCGGCTTGCGGCCATTGCCTTTGCGGCACTGGCACTCTATGCGGCCTACCAGGCCATGCTGCTCAGTGGTTTTCTGAACGGCTGATGCCACGATCAAAGGCCGCCGCCCAGACGCAGGCCGCGGCTCTTGTCCAGTAAGCGGGCAGAACAGTGGTCCAGGCAGCGCCCGAAAACATCTTCGGGCGCTGCCTGGCAATCAGTTCTTTTTAGCTTGCTGATACAGCGGCATGACCTTGGGAATCGTCGCCTGCAGCGAGGCGATACGGCTCGATGAGGATGGGTGGGTGCTCATAAACTCGGGCGGAGCGCCTTCGCTGGCCTTGGCCATCTTCTCCCACAGGGTGACGGCTGCGTTGGGGTTGAAGCCTGCGCGGGCAGCCAGCTCCAGGCCGATCAGGTCGGCTTCGTTCTCATTACCGCGGCTGTTGGGCAGCGTCATGCCGTAGTTCACCGCCGCATCGGCCAGGGCCATCTTGTCCGGCGTCACGCCCAGCAACGCAGCGGCGCCCTGCTTGGCGAGGTTCACACCATAGGCTTTGGACATCGCCTCGCGACCGTGCTCGCGCAGGGCGTGGGCGATCTCGTGGCCCATGACTGCGGCGATTTCGTCATCGGTGAGCTTCAGCTTCTCGATGATGCCGCTGTAGAAGATGATCTTGCCGCCAGGGCCGCAGTTGGCGTTGAGCTCAGGGCTCTTGATCAGGTTGACGTCCCACTGCCACTGCGCCGCATCCGGGCGGAACAGCGGCGCCTGCTTGATCAGGCGATCGGCGATGCGCTGCAGGCGCTTGGCATCGGCACTGGTCTTGTCCAGCACGCCCTGGGTGGACGCCTCCTGCAAGGTCTCCTGGTAGGACTGGGCGTACATCTGGTTGACTTCATCGGTCGACAGCGCGCTGAACATGTATTGCTTGCGCTCGACACCAACCGAGCCACCACTGGTGGTGTTGACGGCTTGGCATCCTGCCAGCAGCAAAGCCGCAGTCAGCGTGGTAATGGACAACGACGATTTCATGCTGGAACTCCCTGGGAACTTGAGCGAATTATGCTATCAGGCTGTTGGAAAACGTAGGCGAGGCAGCTGACGCCAGGCAAAAATAGCGAAAAAAGCGGAGCGTACGAGTTGTACATGAGCATTTTACGGCTGTTTTTAACCATGCGGCGGCAGCGCAGGTAGTTTTTCAACAACCTGCTGGAGACTGCCGTATTCAGCGCGAGCCAAAGCCTCAGGCAGGCGTCAGACACTCCGGCCCATCGAGCTTCGGGTCATTGACCAGATTGCTCAATACCCGTTCCCGCAAGGGCTGCGGTCTGCAAACGAGCAGCGCCTGCAGCTCCTCGAGCGGCGTATCGGCAGCCAGCCAGCGCTGCCTGTCGTGCGCATCCAAAATCATCGGGCGACGCAGCGACGCAGCAGCCTGGGTAATCATCGCCGTGCTCAGGTAAACATGCCCCTCCACGGGATACGCCTCCCAGACAGCGGCGAAATACAGCAGCGGCTCCTCGCTGCTCAACCAGTACGGCCGCTTACGCGCTGCACCGCGCCATTCATAGAAGCCGTTGGCCGGGATCAGACCGCGGCGCAGGCGAAATGCGTCGCGAAACATCGGTTGCTCGGCCAGGGTTTCGGCGCGGGCGTGGGCCGGCGTTTTCGACAGATCCTTGAGCCAGGGAGGGGTCAGCCCCCAGCGCGCGCGAACCAACGCCGGCTGCTCGTGTTCACTGCGTAGTAACAGCACCTGGGAGCCAGGCGCGAGGTTCCAGTGCGGCTGCTGGTCAGCGGGAAAACCTGGCTGCGCCGCAAAGGCAGGCGTCCAGCGAAACAGCGCAAAGCGTCCACTCATGAAAGGCTCGATCGGGATGGGCTCACGTGCCGTTCAACACAGCAACACGCCCTGAATATTGTCCGGTTCGTCACCGGGTAGTGGTTGCGCGCCATTGTACTCGGCGATCAGCCAACGGGCGCGCTCGGCGTCCGCATCCTCGACCAGCATGCCGAGCAGCCCACATGCCGGCAGCTCGCCCACCGCGCCGGCCAGATGGGCACCGACCAGATGCGCCTGGATGCCCTCACTGGCCAGCATGGCCTTGAGCAATTCGCCTTCCATCAGGTCCTGTGGCTCGTAGACGCGCTTCATCAGTCGTTCTCCCCACGCACATCCAGCTGCCAGCTCTGGCCGTCCGTTTCGAGCAGGAAAACGATGGGCCGGCAGCACACCGGGCAGTCCTCGATGTACTGCTGATCACCGGCAGACAAGTCCAGTACCGCCTCCACCGGCTCGCCGCAGTAGGGGCACTGATAATCCTGGGTTTCCAACATGGGGCGCCTCCGTGTGACTTGCAGGGTATACTGAGCGGTCTGTTGCTGCACCGCGAGTTGCCGTCACGCATGATTACGGCACAGGGCGCAGCGCTTCCAACTCTTCAATCGCAGCGATAATCACAAGAGATCATGATGGGCGAATTCGACAGCATCCGACCCTATGCCGACGCAGAAATTCCAGCGGTTCTGGCGCGTCTGTTGGCCGACGATGCATTTCTCGACATCCTTACCCAGTTTCGTTTTCCGCGCCTGGCCGGCCCCTTTGGCTGGCTGCTCAAACCTCTTATAGCCCATCGGCTGCGTTCGCAGTTTCGCCATATCGACTCGGTTCGCGCGCTGCAGGAATCCATCGAACCGTATATCGACCGTACCGTCGAGCATGCTACCGATGGCGTGAGCTATTCGGGCGTGGAAACCCTCAAGGCCGGCAACCCCTACCTGTTCCTGGCCAACCACCGCGATATCGTCATGGACCCGGCCTTCGTCAACTACGCCGTGTACCACGCCGGCCTGCAGACGCCACGCATCGCCATTGGCGACAACCTGCTGCAGAAGCCCTTCGTCAGTGACCTGATGCGCCTGAACAAGAGCTTCATCGTGCACCGCTCGATCACCGGCCGCCGTGAAAAGCTCGCCGCCTACCAGCTGCTGTCGGCCTACATCAGCCACTCGATAGGCAAGGACGGCGAGTCGATCTGGATCGCCCAGGCCGAAGGCCGCGCCAAGGACGGTGATGACCGCACCGACTCGGCGATCCTCAAGATGTTTCATATGAGCCGCAAGGACGAGCCGTTCGCAGACGTCATCGCCAGCCTCAAGCTGACCCCGGTATCGATCAGCTACGAGTATGACCCCTGCGACCAGGCCAAGGCCCGCGAGCTGTACACCCGCGCCACCACCGGCAGCTACACCAAGCAGCCGGGCGAGGATGACAAGAGCATCGGCCTGGGCATCACCGGCTACAAGGGACGCGTGCACGTGCATTTCGGCGACCCGATCACCAGCGGCTTCGAGGACGCCAAGCAGCTGGCGGCATTGACCGATGCGCAGATCCTCACTGGCTACCGCCTGTTCCCCGTGCACTACCTGGCCTACGCCATGTGGAGCGAACGCGATCCGCAACTGGATGTGCCGGCTGCCGAGTCACTGTTCGACGCCGCCGAACTGGCTGCCGCCACCGAACAATGGCAGCAGCGCCTGGGCCGCTGCCCGAGCGAGCAACAGCCCTACCTGATCCTTCAGTACGCGATGCCGGTACGCAACCAGTACCGCATCAAGGCTGGCGTACCGCTCTGATCAGCATTGCACACCAATGAAAAAGCCCCGAAATATCGGGGCTTTTTCTTGGCTACTGGCAGGCTCACTGACCGCTGAGGATCTGCCCTAGGGTCGGGTCCTTGAAGGCACGCGTCAACGCATCGCTCAACACGTCGCTGACCAGCTTGGTATTGGTTTCCTGATTCGGTGCCATGCCGAAACGCTGGTTCAGCGAGGCCCCGTAGCGACCGCTGTAACGGCGATTGCTGTTCTGCACATCGGCACGGAAGCTGGCGGTCATGTTGGCTTCGGTGACGTACAGACCTTCCTTGGGCGACTGATACTTGAGTTCGGCCAGGGTCAGGGTCAGCTGCGGCGCGTTGTAGGCGTTGGCCGACGGGGTAAAGCCCAGCAGGCGCACGGCCGCCTCGGCCTGGGCTTGCAGCTTGGGCAGAACATCCTGGCCGGTTACGCTGATGGCGCTGGTCTCCGGGTACAGGCCACCGCGGGTTCCCAGCACCGGAGAAGGACGCCCGTCGACCACCCGCACCACTACAGGCTGACCCTGACCGACGGGAGTCAAGGAACCAATCAGCCTTGGCTGCGGGCTGAGTTGTTGCGGGCTGTGGGCACAACCGACAAGAGCCAGACTGATAACGGCAACCAGACCAAACAACAGGCGATTCATACTCGGTTCTCCATGAGGGGCGCTAAAGGCTGGCGAAGTATAACGAATCGACCTGCAAACGGTGAGCGCGGTTCCGCGTCACCTCCTCGTCACATGCTGGCGGTATAAGACTTTGGTCGCTTTGCATGAACGGAGCTTGTTTGATGCGTGCATTCCTGCAGAAAATCGCCAGACCTCGAAACCCACGCATTTTTGCCTGCCTCGATGATCAGGGCATCTGCCGCGCATTTCGCCAAAGCGCCCATCCACCGGGGCCTGCAGGCTGGCACGAGGTCAATGAACAACGGCTGACCTGGCTCGGCACGCCGTTGCCAAAAAGCGCATTCGCCCACCACTGAGCGCCCGCCCGGGCGTTTTCATACCCCAGTGCGCGTGCAATAAAAGTCACACGCACCTGATCACTTGCCGCGCTTTCGCCTTATAATCGCGCCCCGATTATAAGGACGCCTCCTGATCGGCATCGCCGTACCGCTGATGCAGTCATGCCATCGGCAACGCCACAGAGAGTCGCCCACTTCGTGCTGCTCGATATCGAAGGCCTTCCTCCATGCGGTGCCGCGTTTTCGCGGAACATCTGCCGGCGGAAACGGCCCAACAGGCACATGAACTTTTGAGGTTCGCGTTCCAAAAGAACGTGAAAAAACGGTTTCAACAACTTCACAAGAGTGTGGCGAACATATGAATCATCTTGCGGCAGGACAAGGCGACCTCCTACCGTCATCCCAATCCTCAATACAGCTCAGCAACCGCTGACAGGCGCCTTTGACGCCCAGGCCGACGGCCTATGACTGGACGCTGATTTTTTGGAGATGTGGTAATGGCGCAGAACGATTACGAAGCTGTAGATGTAGTGCTGGTCGGTGCCGGCATCATGAGCGCAACGCTGGCCGTGCTGCTCAAGGAGCTCGATCCGGGCATCAAGCTGGAAGTCGTCGAGGCGATGGACTTCGGTGCAGCAGAAAGCTCCAACCCGTGGAACAACGCGGGGACCGGCCATGCCGGCCTATGCGAGCTCAACTACACTCCCGAGGCCGCCGACGGTTCCATCGACATCAAGAAGGCGGTGAGCATCAACGCCCAGTTCGAGGAGTCCAAGCAGTTCTGGGCCTATC
>ERZ1031516.69-NODE-69-length-16310-cov-15.056044_pt1 | contig 16310 bp, 13 predicted proteins | sample MGYA00518047_ERZ1031516 | MGnify/ENA primary metagenome ERZ1031516 (study PRJEB33718, sample SAMN03159945) | human skin metagenome | collected 2014-04-10 | study: EMG produced TPA metagenomics assembly of the PRJNA266117 data set (Human skin bacterial metagenome... | reverse complement strand
ACAGCACGCGCCGATGCCATCGATGCCGAGGCGCGTACTGCCGTGGAGCAGAGGCGCCTGGCCGCCGACATCGTCGCCGCCCTGGCCCGCGTGAAGGCCACACAGGCCCAGCGCGATGCCTTTGCGCGCCACGCGGCGCTGGCGCAGGGCACACGCGGCTTTATCGACAAGGCCTTCCGATTGGGCGAAGCCGACGGCCCCACGCGCCTGCGTGTGGAGCTGGAGGCCGCCCAGGCCGAACGCCAGTTGGCCCGCGCCCGCATCGACGCAGCGGCCGCCATCTCCCACCTGCGCCAGGCCCTGGGCCTGTTGCCGCAATGAACTTCTTGTGAATCCCGACCAATTTTTAAGACAACCATGACACTCTCTTCCGCTCTCTCCACACTGGGACTGGCCCTGCTGCTGGGCTTGCTACCGCCGACAGCGCTGGCTGGTGCTGGCCACGACCATGGCGAAACCCCCGCAGCCGCAGCGGGCACAGCCCTGCCGCGTTTTGCCGCCACCTCCGACCTGTTTGAACTGGTGGGCGTGCTCGACGGGCAAAAAATCGCGCTCTATCTGGACCACGCGGGCGACAACAGCCCCGTGAAAGACGCCCGGCTGGAGCTGGACATTGCGGGCACCAGCGTGCCCGTCACCCGCGTGGCCGAGGGCGAGTTCCAGGCCACCCTGGCCGCCCCGCTGGCCGAGGGTGTGAGCCCCGTCACCGCCACCGTGGCCGCAGGCAATGACACCGACCTGCTCGCAGGCGAGATCGACCTGCACCCCGCCGCCCACACCGATGCCGCACCGGCAGGGCTGGCCCGCCGCACTGTGCTGATTGCAGGCGCCGTGGCCGCCGTGCTGCTGGCGCTGGTCGCCGTGTGGGGTTTGCGCCGGGGCCGTACTGCCCGTATTGGCAACACCCAGCGCGTGGGAGGTGCAGCATGAAGCGCTTCCACCCCATGCCTTCCTTGCTGGCCCTGCTGATGGTCGTCACGCTCAGCGCGCCCCTGCCAGCTCTGGCAGGCCCCGGCCACGACCATGGCGACGCGCCGCCTGCGCCCACCGGCAACGGCCCCAGCCGCCAGCCCGATGGCAGCGTGTTTCTGCCCAAACCCGCCCAGCGCCAACTGGGCGTGCGCACTCTGGTGGCAGCCACCGGGCAACACGCCAAGGCCTTCGAACTGGCGGGCACCGTGGTGATGGACCCCAACGCAGGCGGCAAGGTGCAGGCCGTGCTGGCCGGGCGGCTGGAGGCCGGGCCCAAGGGCCTGCCGGGCGTGGGCCAGGCGGTGCGCAAGGGCGAGGTGCTGGCCTACGTGGTGCCCACGGCGGGCGCCATCGAGCGCTCCAACCAACTGGCCCAACAGGCCGAGCTGCGTGCTGCCCGCGACCTCGCTGCACGGCGCGTCGCACGCCTCACGGAACTCGCCGACACCGTGCCGCGCAAGGACATCGAGGCGGCCGAGAGCGAGCTGCACAGCCTCACCCAGCGCCTGGGCGCTGTGGGCGCGGGCCTGGCCACACGCGATGCGCTGGTGGCGCCGGTGTCGGGCGTGATCGCTTCGGCCAATGCCGTGGCTGGGCAGGTGGTGGATGCGCGCGAACTGGTGTTTGAGGTGGTAGACCCCTCACGCTTGCGCATCGAAGCCCTGGCCTACGACCCGGCACAGGCCCAGAGCGTGGCCGGTGCCACGCTGGCCGTGGCCGGGCAGCGCGTGCCACTGCGCTTTCTGGGCGCGGCGCGCAGCCTGCGTGATCAGGCGCAGCCGCTGCAGTTTGCCGGTGACTCTGCCGTGCTGGGCACCCTGGCTCACTTGGCGATAGGGCAACCCGTACGCGTGTTCGTGCAGTCCACCGACAAGGTTGAGGGTGTGCAAGTGCCCGCTGCCGCGCTGTTGCGCAATCCGGCCAACCAGACCATCGTGTGGGTCAAGGAGTCGCCCGAGCGCTTTGTGCCCCGGGTCGTCACCTCGGTGCCGCTGGACGGCACCTCGGTGGCCATCACCTCCGGCCTACAGCCCGGCGACCGCGTGGCCACGCAGGGCGCCACACTCATCAACCAGGTCCGCTAAGGAGTCACGATGTTCAAGTGGCTTCTCGAAAACAGCCTGACCAACCGGCTGCTGGTGCTCATTGCCGCCGCCGTGCTCATGGCCTACGGCGCCTTCACGCTCTCGCGCACGCCGGTGGACGTGTTTCCCGACCTCAACAAACCCACCGTCACCCTCATGACCGAGGCGGGCGGCATGGCCGCTGAAGAGGTGGAGCAGCTCATCACCTTCCCGCTGGAGACCACCATGAACGGCCTGCCCGGTGTGGAGAGCGTGCGCTCCACCTCCAGCGCGGGCCTGTCGTTCATCTACGTCACCTTCGACTGGAGCACCGACATCTACCGCGCGCGCCAGATGGTGTCCGAACGCCTGTCGTCTATGGAAGAGGGCCTGCCCAGCGGCATCACGCCGCGCATGGGGCCCATCAGCTCCATCATGGGCGAGATCATGCAGGTGGCCATCCCCATCGACGCAGGCAAGACCACGCCCATGGCCGTGCGCGAGTACGCCGACTGGGTGCTGCGCCCGCGCCTCATGGCCATCCCCGGCGTGGCGCAGGTGATCCCCATCGGTGGCGAGGTGCGACAGTTCCAGGTGCTGCCCGACACGGCGCGCATGGCGGCGCTGGGCATCACGCACGACCAGCTCACGGGCGCGCTCAAGGGCTTTGCGGCCAACACCTCGGGCGGGTTTCTGGAGCTGGGCGGGCGCGAATACCTCATCCGCCACCTGGGCCGCACCTCGCGGCTCGAAGACCTGCAGAACCTGGCCCTCACCGCCAAAAACGGCCAAAGCGTGCTGCTGCGCCAGGTGGCCGATGCCACTTTTGCCGCCGCCACCAAGCGCGGCGACGCAGGCTTCGAAGGGCAGGGCGCAGTCATCCTGGGCATCCAGAAGCAACCTACGGCCGACACCATTAGCCTCACGCGCAGCATCGAGGCCGCGCTGGTGGACCTGAAGAACTCCCTGCCCGCAGGCATGGAGGCACCGCGCGTCACCTTCCGCCAGGCAAGTTTCATCGAGGCGTCGGTCACCACGCTGCAGGGCAAGCTCATGGGCGCCTCGGTGTTTGTGGCGGTGATTTTGTTCGTGTTCCTCGGCACGCTGCGGCCCACGGTGATTGCGCTCACGGCCATCCCGGTGTCCATCTTCATCACGGCGCTGGTGTTCAAGTATTTCGGCTTGTCGATCAACACCATGACGCTGGGCGGTCTGGCCATTGCCATTGGCGGCCTGGTGGACGACGCAGTGGTCGATGTGGAAAACGTGCTGCGCCGCCTGAAGATGGACCGCGCCAAGCACCCCCACCACCGCCTGCACCCCATCGAGGTGGTCAAGCTCGCGTCGATGGAAGTGCGCTCCGGCATCCTGTATGCCACGGCCATCATCGTGCTGGTGTTCCTGCCGCTGTTTGCGCTGCCGGGCATTGAGGGGCGGCTGTTTGTGCCGCTGGGCATTGCGTTCATCGTGTCCACGCTGGCATCGCTGCTGGTGTCGGTCACGGTCACGCCGGTGCTGGCGTTCTACCTGCTGCCGCGCATGAAGAACCTCGACCACGGCGACACGCGCGTGGTGGCCTGGCTCAAGGCGCGCTACCGCAACGGGCTCTCGGCCGTGCTGGCGCGCCCGCGCACGGCCCTGGCCGTGAGCGCGGTGGCGGTGGCGCTGTCGGCAGCGGCGGTGCCGTTCTTCCCCACCACCTTCCTGCCGCCGTTCAACGAAGGCACGCTGCTCATCGGCATGCGGCTCAACCCCGGCGTCACGCTGGCCGAATCGAGCGCGCTGGCCCGCCAGGCCGAGGTGCTGGTGCGCCAGGTGCCCGAGGTCACGCACGTGGGCCGGCGCAGTGGCCGCGCCGAGCTGGACGAGCATGCCGAAGGCGTGCACGTGAGCGAGCTGGACGTGGGCCTGCTGCCTGCGGCCGAGCTCAAGCGCAGCATGGCCGAGGTGCAGGCCGACATCCGCGGTCGCCTGGCGCATTTGCCCGCCGCCATTGCCATCGGCCAGCCCATCTCGCACCGCATCGACCACATGCTCTCGGGCGTGCGCTCGCAGATCGCCATCAAGCTCTTTGGCGACGACCTGGACACGCTGCGGGGCCAGGCGGAAGCCCTGCGCGCGCGGCTGGCGGGCATCCCCGGTCTGGCCGACCTGGAGGTGGAAAAGCAGGTGCTGGCGCCGCAGATCACCGTGCGCGTGGACTACGCCGCCGCTGCGCAAATGGGCGTGCCTGCGCCCCAGGTGTTGGCCGCGCTGCAGACCCTGGTGGAGGGCGAGAAGGTGGCCCAGGTGGTGGAGGGCAGCCGCCGCTTTGCGCTGGTGGTGCGCCTGCCCGACAGCGCACGCTCCATCGACGGCCTGGCGCGTGTGCTGGTCGATACGCCGCGCGGCCCTGTGCCGCTGTCGCGCCTGGCCACCATCGAAGAGGGCGACGGCCCCAACCAGATCAGCCGCGACGATGGCAAGCGCCGCATCGTGCTCTCGGCCAACGCGCAGGGCAGGGCGCTGTCCGACGTGGTGGCCGACATCCGCCAGGCCGTGGGCGACACGCGCCTGCCCGAGGGCTACTTCATCACCCTGGGCGGCCAGTTCCAGGCGCAGGAAGAAGCCAGCCGCCTGGTGGGCCTGCTCGCCATCGTTTCGCTGGTGCTGATGTTTGTGGTGCTCTACACCCGCTACCGCTCGGCCACGCTGTCGGCCCTCATCATGGCCAACATCCCGCTGGCGCTGGTGGGTGCGGTGCTGGGGCTGTGGGTGTCGGGCCAGCCGCTGTCGGTGGCGGCACTGATCGGCTTCATCACACTGGCGGGCATCTCGGTGCGCAACGGCATTTTGAAGGTGAGCCATTACCTCAACCTGATGCGCGTGGAAGGCGAGCGCTTTGACACCGCCATGATCGTGCGCGGCTCGCTGGAGCGCTTGAGCCCCGTGCTGATGACCGCCCTGGTCACCGCCTTTGCTTTGGCCCCGCTGCTGCTGGAGGCCGAGCGCCCCGGCACCGAAATCCTGCACCCGGTGGCGGTGGTCATCTTCAGCGGCCTCATCAGCTCCACGCTGCTCGACACCTTCCTCACCCCGGCCCTGTTCTGGCTGTTTGGCCGCAAGGATGCCGAACGCCTGCTGGACGACAAGAACGCCGAGGCGTTTTGAGCTTTTCTTGTTTTGTATTTGTTCTCTTTATTTGTTCGTTTGCTTTTTCATTCACCCTTTGAAAGGACTCTCATGAAAACCACCCGCCAACTTTTCGCTGCCCTGGCCCTCGCAGCTGTGGCCACCACTGCCGCCCACGCCGCAGGCGATCACGGCGCAGGTCACGACCACAAGCCCCAACACGGCGGCATCGTGGCCGAGGCTAACGATATGGACTACGAACTCGTCGCCAAGCCCGACACCATCACCCTGCACCTGCGTGACCACGGCAAGCCTGCCAAAACCGAGGGCGTAAGCGCCAAACTCACCCTGCTCAACGGCACCGAAAAATCCGAGGCTGTGCTTGTACCGGCAGGCGAGGGCAGGCTCGAAACCAAAGGCATCTTCAAAGTCGCACCCGGCACCAAGGTGGTGGCGCTGGTGACGCTGCCGGGCAAGAAGGCGGCGAATGTGCGGTTTGCGGTGAAGTAAGCCGCTGCCGGAGAAAGAAAGCGTTGTGCATTACGCGCCGCCGCGTTGGCTTTTGCTGGCGTGGCGGTGTGTGGCCTTTCTCAGTTGCAGTGCGCCATGAGCACGGGCGAGGAGGGTACTAGCGCCGTATCGGTGGTGAGGTGTGCTGAAATTTGAAGAAAATTGGGCTCTACCGCCCACCTGTATTGCGCTCGAAGCTATTAAATTTGTAGTGAAGTGGTTGATGCTGGGCACAAGGTGCTGAGGCTCCGTGTGCAGGAATAGGCAGATTTTTGAGAGCGCAGTGTCTGGCTGTTTTCGGCTGAGCTGAATAACCATGGTCCGATTCTTGAATTGCAGCTGCCGTAAAGACCAGTCGTTGAGCGCCTTTTTCCTGACCGCCGCTTTCCCACCGAAAAATGGCCGATTTTGAGCACTACGGCCGATTGCTGCCAAGGCCGAAATGGCCCTGCCGGTCGAAAAAATCTGCGCTGAAACAACCGTTCGAAAGCTAACCTTTGCTCCTCTTCTGACGTGCTCGCCAGCGCTGCTCAGACGCTGCCTCCCAGGCTTCGTGCCACGACGGCAACCCTAGGTATATCTGCTGGCTGGCGTTGCAGTGCTCAAGTAGGGAACGTACGTTCTGGAACCGCTTCTGCAGCTCTCCATTCCAGCAACGAGGCGGGGGCTCCCATGTCATTAACTCCGCACCTGTGAGGATTAGCACGGGATTCACGGGGCGCTCAGCCTTCCAGTACTTGCGACCGAACTTTGCCAGACGAGTGAGTGCCGCGACTTCCTCTTTGGTGAGCCGCTCGCGCAGCGTACTGAAAACCAAGATAGCCCCAGGGAAGGTCTCGGCGAGATAACGCATGCGCTGAAAATCCTTGGGCTTGAAGAGCCCATAGCTCTTGCACTCACCGAACAAGAGCCCTGCGGTTTCATCGCCATAGCTCCCGTCTCGCCAGAACATAGCGAGATCAGCCTCAAGGGGCAGCTTGCCCGGGGCTGTCGCCTCAAAACTCGGAACGGAGGTGCTGCGACGCGATGAGGCCATACGCCCAGCAAGTACCTCAAGTGTCAGCAGAACTGAGAACGCACCGTCTGCAAAATTGGGAACACTGAATGGACCGGCCGTCCGATAGAACCAGCCACTTTTCCCCTGCTCAATGTTGCCCGCTGCGCAAAACGTATTCAAACACTTGGGGCAGTCCAGTTCCTCCTTCAACGAAGCCATGGCAAACCAGCTGTTCCGCTGGCAATTGGGACACTTCGTCTGTAGGCCCAGCTTGAAAATGCCTTTCTGAACAAACCACTCGTAGCGATGACCGGTCAGTTTGCTCTTGACCTGGGCGACAGAGGCCTCTCGCTCAGCGACTATCCTGTCATCTTTCTGCGCACCGCCCCTGCTGACTGTTCCACCATTCATGTGTTCGATCAGCGCAAGGACCTCTTTGTTTGCTAGCAAGCTGACCACGCCACCGAGGCGCTTGAAAATCTCCTTGGCCAGAATACCGGGGGTCGAGAGTTTTGCCTCCCAGCCGCGATCCTTCAGCCAAGCGAAAAAAATCTTCTCTGCTTCTGGCACCTTGCGCGACTCGCTCGACACACCGCGGACAATTCGAACCAAGCCGTGGCGTCCTATTCGCCACTCACCGAAGCTGCCGGCATAGCCGGAAATCGCATGAAGGAGATTGTCTCCCTCGACCTTTGGATAAACCTCGGCGAGATTTTCTTCAGCGCCATAAAGGCGTAAGTCGAGTTCATTCGCGCATCGACCGTGGCTCCAAAACCAGTTCTCGCGGCCAAACGACGGGATTAGAGGTTTAAGCCGAAGTGAAAGGTCCTCTTCTCCCGCGATGTCGATGGTTTCATCATCCTTTCCATAAATGTCGGCAACGCCGGCATCCTTGCCGCGGGCCCATTCTTCCCACAGCCTTGGATACCAATGCTGGAGGAGCATCCGTGGCCTCGCTGCACTATGCTGCCCATCCGCTGGCGGCGGCGTTAAGGACTTCGCGAATGACTCCATCTCGTCCATGGTGCTGTTGCGGCTTCGTACCAAGCTGGGAACATCGAAGCCATGGCCGCTTTCACCCCTAAGGCCGCGACGTTCATCGAGATATTCAACAACGACCTTCTTGAAGGACTTTTCCTCAAGGAACTGCTTCGGCAACGGGAGCACCGAACGTCCAGAGGCTCTAAGGTTCCAATAGTCGATGACGTCCTCGGTCTTCGACGCGTCCATAAAGAAGACCGAGGCGTCCCCGCGAAAGACCACCGAGCCTTGCACACGCGTCGCCCATTGGGTGACACGCCTTGGAAAGAGTACGTCGCTTTCGGTCAGTTCGCGGAAATTGTCTGATCGCACCTCCGGCTTCGAAAGATCCAAGGCGTCCCCAAACTCCTTGTCGATGGCTTCGGCAATGTGCGTTGGATACTCACCAAAGACGCTGGCCCAGAACAGCCCCAAAGACCTTGGTATTACGGGAACAATGGCTTTAACCGGGTACTTCGCCTTGAACTTGAAGTGCTCTCGATAGATGTCTAGCAGAAGGTCAAGCACACCAATCCCATAGGCGGGTTCGATTGCGTCCCTGTCTCGACCGCCGCTCCAGAAATCCTCCGGCTTGAGAACCTTCAGCTTTAAGTCGAGGATGTACTTTGGGAGTTCATTTCCAAACTGGACCAGGATGTCTGGGTCAAATCCATCGATATACCCCTTCACCACACTCTCCGCCGGAGGAGCCTTCACGCCACCATCCCGCCAACTAGCCGGCATGCGTTTGTACACGGGGATGATTGGAAAGAACATCCCACCCCACTGAGTGCACGCCAAGCGGATGGCTTCGCGCACTTGTAGGGGGCTGTTCGGGTCAACCATGAGCGCCAACCTGAGCGGTCGGACTTTTATGTCTGCGGAACCGAGCACTTTTTCTCCTCTCCTTTTCACCCTAATTCAGTTTAGTGGTCTTACCTCGTTCGAGCTACTTCTGGCGAGGTAGCCCTTGCAGATATGAACTGATCTGAAATGTCCTCGCATGCCCCGGCCACTCATCGGCTGAGCATTACCCCCAGCGACCTCCTTGCCACGCAGGCTGTCCGTCCGGCCCAGACCCATCGGTAGAAGTTCTCGGCCGACTGCCCCCAGTACCCACTCCCATCTGACTCGCTCATGCCACCCGCATGCAGCGTGGCCTTGCGCGCCTTGCACCGCCGCATAGCGCAGCAATCTCCTACACCGCCGTCAAAGTCATATTCACCTGAGTGATGTGAAATATCACCAGCGTTCCATTGACTGATATTGCTCCAGCGCGAATGATCGGTTCCCAGGCGCTGGGTGCATCCGCACCGGCCCCGAAAGACTGATGGATCGATGGATCGACTGATTGATTGGCAATGACAAAAAACAAAGGAGACGCCCATGCATGAATGCCCCGTGACCGTATTCCCGCAGCAGATCCGCTGGGAGACGGATGGCACCAGCCGCATTCCTTTTCAGGCCTATACCGATGAGGCGCTGTACCGCAAGGAGCTGGACCGTTTGTTCTACAACGGGCACTGGTGCTATGTCGGCCTGGAGGCGGAGATTCCCAACGCGGGGGATTTCAAGCGCACGGTGATTGGCGAGCGTTCGGTGCTGCTGGTGCGTGACAAGGATGCTTCGATCCACGTGGTGGAAAACGTCTGCGCCCACCGTGGCATGGCGTTTTGCCGCGAGCGGCATGGCAACCGCGAGAGCCTGACCTGCCCGTATCACCAGTGGAACTACACCCTGTCGGGCGACTTGCAGGGCGTGCCGTTTCGGCGCGGCGTGAAGCAGGATGGCAAGGTCAATGGCGGCATGCCTGCGGATTTCAACCCGGCAGAGCATGGGCTGACCAAGCTCAAGGTGGCCACCCGTGGCGGCGTGGTGTTTGCGTCGTTTGACCACAGCGTGGAGCCGCTGGAGGAATTCTTGGGCCCCACCATCCTGGGTTACTTCGACCGGCTGTTCAATGGCCGCAAGCTCACCATCCTGGGCTACAACCGCCAGCGCATTCCGGGCAACTGGAAGCTGATGCAAGAGAACATCAAGGACCCGTACCACCCCGGCCTGCTGCACACCTGGTTCGTGACCTTTGGGCTCTGGCGTGCCGACAACAAGTCTCAACTGCTGATGGATGCGCAGCACCGCCACGCGGCCATGGTCTCGACCCGTGGCGCGGCGGGCAAGGCGGCGGATGTGACGCAGGTGTCCAGCTTCAAGGCGGGCATGGAGCTGAACGATCCGCGCTTTTTGGACATTGCGCAGGAGGACTGGTGGGCGGGCCCGGCCCCCGCAGCCAGCGGGGAGGGTGCTGCGGCGCCGAGCGCGGTTGCATCGGTACCCACGGCGGTGATGATGACCGTGTTTCCTAGCGTGATCTTTCAGCAACAGGTCAACAGCGTGTCCACGCGCCACATCCAGCCCGATGGCAAGGGGGCGTTTGATTTTGTGTGGACGCACTTTGGCTTTGAGGACGACAGCGAGGAGATGACGCAGCGCCGCCTGCGCCAGGCCAATCTGTTCGGCCCGGCGGGCTTTGTGTCGGCCGACGATGGCGAGGTGATCGAGTGGTCGCAAGAGGGCTTTGAGACCAAGCCCGCGCACCGCACGCTGGCCGAGCTGGGCGGGCGTGAGGTAGGCGACACAGACCACATGGTGACCGAGACGCTGATCCGGGGCATGTACGAATACTGGCGCAAGGTGATGGAGGCGGAGGCATGACCATGATGGACTTCCAGACCTACTTCGAACTGAACCAGCTCTACGCCCGCTACGCCCGCGCACTCGACGCGGCGGACTGGGAGGCGTGGCCTGAGTTTTTCATCGACCACTGTGTGTACAAGCTGCAGCCGCGCGAGAACCACGAGCGCGGGTTCCCGCTGGCCACGCTGGCGTTTGACAGCAAGGGCATGCTGAAGGACCGCGTCTACGGTATCCGCGAGACGCTGTTCCACGACCCCTATTACCAGCGCCACGTGGTGGGTGTGCCGCTGGTGCACAAGGTGGATGCAGATGGCCGCATCCACTGCGAGGCCAACTATGCGGTGCTACGCACACGCCTGTCGAAGGAATCGACGGTGTTCAACGTGGGGCGCACGCTCGATGAAGTTGTGCCCACGCCCGAGGGCCTGAAGTTCGCATCGCGCCTGGTCGTCTACGACAGCGAGATGATCCCCAACTCGCTGATCTACCCCATCTGAGGAGCCGCCATGACGACGATGACGAAGAACTGGATTGACGCCGCCGCGCACGGCGATGTGCCGCAGGATGACGTGATCGGGCTGGCCGTGGCCGGGCGCGACATTGCGCTGTATGGCGTGGGCGGCGAGGTGTTTGCCACCGACAACATCTGCACCCACGGCCATGCGCGCCTGTGCGATGGGTTTCTGGAGGGGCACGAGATCGAATGCCCTTTGCACCAGGGCAAGTTTGATGTGCGATCAGGCCAGCCCACCTGTGCGCCAGTGACCGAGCCGCTGCGCAGCTACCCCGTGAAGATCGAGGGCGGCCGCGTGTGGCTGGCCCTGGACTGAATCTCTCAAGGAGCCCCCATGACTGCCGAACGACCTGAGGTCGAGGCCGCCGCATTGCCGCATGAAGGCGTAAACGCCCACTCGTCCCACACCATCGTGATCGTCGGTGCGGGCCAGGCGGGCGGCTGGGCAGCGCAGGCGCTGCGCAGCGAAGGCTTTGCGGGCCGCGTGGTGCTGGTCGGTGACGAAGCCCATCCGCCGCACGAGCGGCCACCGCTGTCGAAGACGCTGCTATCGGGCGCAGCCGCGCCAGAGACCACGCGCCTCATGAAGCCCGAGGCCTTTGACGCCCTGGCGGTGCAATGGCGGCCCGGTGTGCAGGTGCACCGCATTGACCGCGCGGCCAAGCAGGTGCTGCTGTCGGATGGCACCGCGCAGCCCTACGACAAGCTCATCCTGTGCACCGGGGGGCGCGCCCGGAGGCTTGCCGTGCCGGGGGCAGACCAGGTGCCGCTGCACACGCTGCGCACCATTGAAGATGCGCAGGCGCTGGCCCCGGCCCTTCGGCCTGGCCGCAGTGTGGTGGTGGTGGGCGGTGGCTGGATCGGCCTGGAGGTGGCGGCCACCGCACGCCAGCAGGGCGCGGAAGTGGTGGTGGTGGAGACGCAAACCCGCTTGTGTGAACGCACGGTGTCCACCGAGGTTTCGGCGTACCTGCTGGCGCTGCACCGCGCCCAGGGCGTGTGCGTGCTGCTGGGCGCGGGTGTGCGGGGCTTTGCCCGCGCTGCAGATGGCCGTTCGGAAGTCTTGCTGGCCGATGGCAGCGCGCTGGCGTGCGACACCATCGTGCTGGGCGTTGGCCTGGTGCCCAACGATGAACTGGCGCGCGCGGCGGGTCTGGCTTGCGAAGTTGGCGTGCTGGTCGATGCCCAATGCCGCACGTCCGACCCCCACATCCTGGCCGCAGGCGATGTGGCCGTGGCACCCAACCCCTGGGCGGGCCGCAGCCTGCGGCTGGAGTCGTGGCAGAACGCGCAGGAGCAGGGCATGGCCGCTGCGCGCTCGGCCCTGGGCCATGCGGTGGACTACCAGCCGCTGCCATGGTTCTGGTCTGACCAGTACGGCATGAACCTGCAGATCTACGGCATGCCCACGCCTGCGCACCGCGTGGTGCAGCGCGGCGACCCGGCCAGCGGCAGCTTTGTGCTGTTCTACCTGGCGGGCGATGTGGTGCAGGCCGCCGTAGGCGCCAACGCAGCGCGTGACCTGCGCTTTGCCCGCAGGCTGATCGAGCAGCGCAAGCCGGTGGATGCCGAGCGGCTGGCCGACTTGGGCACGCCGATGGCAAAGCTGTGAACCCAGCTTGATGCCGCGCAGCACCGAGGCATGCACCCCCACCAAAGCCCACAAGAAACCGAACACGACAACCCGCTAAGGAAACCACCGATGACCGCAACCACGTCAACCACTTACCTCTGGACCCCGCCCCCCGTCTATTCGCTGCCTGTGCGTGGCCGCAGCGAGCGCCTGCCCATCCACCGGCTGTTCTTTGTGGGCCGCAACTACCACGCGCATGCGGTTGAGATGGGGCGCCCGGTGGACAAGTCGGTGGAAGTGCCGTTCTATTTCACCAAGGCAACGTCCACGCTGGTCGAGTCGGGCGCGACCGTGGCCTACCCACCCGGCACACAGAACTACCACCACGAAATGGAACTGGTGCTGGCCATTGGTGCGCCCGGCTTTCGTGTGAGCGAGGCAGATGCGCCCCGCCTTGTCTATGGCTATGCCTGTGGCCTGGACATGACGCGCCGCGACCTGCAGCTGGTGGCGCGCGACAAGGGCCGGCCTTGGGACCTGGGCAAGGATGTGGAGCAGTCTTCCGTGGTCTCCGAGATCGTGCCCATGCCGCAGGTGGTGCTGGCCCAGGGCGACCTGGAGCTGTCGGTCAATGGCGCTGTGCGCCAGAAATCCGACCTGTCCAAGCTGATCTGGAACATCCCCGAGCTAGTTGCCGACCTGTCCAAGTTCTACCACCTGCAGCCGGGTGACCTGATCTTCACCGGCACGCCCGAGGGCGTAGGCCCCGTGCTGGCAGGCGACCGCATTGAAGGCCACATTGAAGGCGTGGGCAGCATCGTGCTCCACGTTGGCCCGGCGGAATAAGAAAAAACCACATCCAGGAGGCAACCCCACCATGACCACCGACCTCACGCCGTCCCCCGTGCGGCTGCATGCCGTTGCGGGCAAAGGCCAGCCCGATCCGACGCCCGAGCTGGAGCAGCTGTACCGGGGCTTTGAGCAAGAGCTGCTGGTACCGCTCTGGACGCAGATTGGCGACCTGATGCCCCGCCAGCCCCAATCCAAGGCCGTGCCGCACTTGTGGCGCTGGGACCGCTTGAAGGCCCTGGCCGCACAGGCGGGCGCCATCGTGCCCGTGGGCCGTGGCGGGGAGCGCCGTGCGATTGCGCTAGCCAACCCGGCGCTGGGTGGGCGCCCCTTTGCCACGCCCACGCTGTGGGCCGCCATCCAGTACCTGATGCCCGGCGAAGACGCCCCCGAGCACCGGCACACGCAGCACGCGTTTCGTTTTGTGGTGGAAGGCGAGGGCGTCTGGACCGTGGTGAATGGCGATGCCGTGCGCATGTCGCGGGGCGACTTTCTGCCCCAGGCCGGCTGGAACTGGCATGCCCACCACAACGCTGCCACCGAGCCCATGGCCTGGATCGACGGCCTGGACATTCCGTTCTCATACTACACCGAGAGCCAGTTCTTCGAAGTGGGGCGCGAGAAGCTCCCACCCGCCGAGCGCACCACCGCCGAGCGTTCTTATTCCGAAAGGCTGTGGGGCCACCCGGGCCTGCGCCCGGTATCGATGGTGCAGGCGCAGCCCGCCACGCCCTTGCTGGCCTACCGCTGGGTGGATACCGACCGCGCGCTGGCCGATCAGCTGGCGCTGGAAGACGAAGGCCAGGCAGGCACGCTGAGCCCCGGGCATGCAGCAGTGCGCTTTACCAACCCCACCACCGGCGCCGATGTGTTGCCCACGATGCGGACCGAAATGCACCGCGTGCGTGCGGGCGGTGCAACGCGGGTGCACCGTGAGGTGGGCTCGTCCGTGTTCCAGGTGTTTGACGGCAGCGGCACCGTCACGGTGGGTGAACGCACCTGGCAGGTGGCGCGGGGCGACTTGTTTGTGGTGCCGTCGTGGCAACCGTTCTCGGCCCAGGCATCGGCCGCTGGCGCACTCGACCTGTTCCGTTTCAGCGACGCGCCGATTTTTGAGGCGCTGCACAGCCACCGTGTGCAAGTCACTGTTTGATCCATCACTCACCAGCCGGATTCGGCTTTCATAAAACCAAGGAGACACCCCCCATGCTGACCGCCATTCGTTCACAGATTTTGAGACCTGCCCTGGCGCTTTGCGCGCTGGCCCTTGTGGCCGCCGCGAGCGTGCCCGACGCCGTGGCGCAGACCTTCCCCGTCAAACCCGTTCGCTCCGTCGCGCCGTATTCGCCCGGCAGCGGCCCCGATGCAGTGATGCGCATCCTCAGCGAGCGCTTGTCGCGCAATTGGGGGCAGCAACTCGTCATTGACAACAAGCCAGGTGCCAATGGTTTCATCGCCATCGGCGATGCCAAGCGCGCTGCGCCAGATGGCTACACGCTGCTGCAGGTGGACAACACGCACATGGCCCTGCAGCCGCATGTGTTCAAGCAGCTGCCCTATGACCCGATCAAAGATTTCGAGCCCGTCGCTCCGGTGTATTTCACGAACTTCTTTGTGGTGGTGGCGGCCAACTCGCCCTGGAAGGATGTGGGCGATTTGATCAAGGCGGCCAAGGCAGCGCCGGGCGACATTACCTACGGCTCCTGGGGCATTGGCAGCGTGGCCCATGTGGGCGCGGCGAGTCTGGAGGCAGCAACGGGCACAAAGATGATGCATGTGCCCTACAAGGACATGGGCAGTGTCTACACATCCGTGGCCACGGGCGACATCAAATGGGCATTCGGCACGGCAGCGACGGCAGGGCCGATGTTCCAGGCCAAGAAGGTGAAATTTCTGGCGCTGGCCGCACCCCAGCGTCTGGCGGGCTTCACCGACATTCCGACCATGGGCGAAGCGGGCGGCCCGGCCGGGTTTGAAGTGAAGACCTGGGTGGGCCTGTTCGCGCCTGCTGGCACGCCGAAGGCCGCCATCGAGAAGATCAATGCCGACGTGGGCAAGGTGCTGGCCACTTCAGAGGTCAAGGAGCGCCTGGCGACCTTCGGGTTTGAGCCCTACATTGGCCCGCCCGCCGAACTCACCAAGGCCATCGAACGCGATTCGCGCACGTTTGGTGAAGTCGTCAAGCGCGCCAAGATTGCCCTGGACTGACACAGGGACTGAAACAGAGACTGAGCATGAAACTCTATTCCTTCTTCCGCAGCGGAACATCCCACCGCTTGCGCATTGCGCTCAACCTCAAGGGGCTGGCCTACGAGCAGATTGCGGTCGATTTGCGGCGTGAGGAACATCTGGGCGATGCCTTCAAGGCCATCAACCCGCAGCAGTTGGTGCCCGTGCTGGAGGCCGACGAGCGCCTGATGATTCAGTCGCCCGCCATCATCGAGTGGCTCGAAGAGCGCTATCCCACCCCACCGCTGCTGCCCGGCGATGCAGGCGATCGCGCCCAGGTGCGCGCCCTGGCGGCCATCGTGGGCTGCGACATCCATCCCATCAACAACCGCCGCATTCTGGAGGCGCTGCGCCACCGCTTTGGTGCCGACGAGGCGGCGGTGAATGACTGGTGCGGCACCTGGATCAGCGCGGGCTTTGACGCCATCGAGGCGCTGCTGTCGAAGGACCCGCAGCGCGGTGATTTCTGCTTTGGCAGCACCCCCACGCTGGCCGATGTGTACCTGGTTCCGCAGGTGGAGAGCGCGCGCCGTTTCAAGGTGGACTTGTCGCGCTGGCCGCTAATCCAGGCAGTTGACGCTGCCTGCGCGCAGCTGGAAGCGTTCCGCAAGGCGGCGCCCAGCGCGCAGCCGGATGCGGGCTGAGCCTGTCGAAGCCCCTCGCGGCGCTTTGACCACACTGAGTGAGCGGTTCAAGTGGATTCTGACGACTCCAAGAACCTCATTCCGTTTCCAAATCATTCGTGTCTAGGCGCGAAGCCGCAGACAGTGCTGTAGC
>ERZ1031516.68-NODE-68-length-16367-cov-17.580064_pt1 | contig 16367 bp, 17 predicted proteins | sample MGYA00518047_ERZ1031516 | MGnify/ENA primary metagenome ERZ1031516 (study PRJEB33718, sample SAMN03159945) | human skin metagenome | collected 2014-04-10 | study: EMG produced TPA metagenomics assembly of the PRJNA266117 data set (Human skin bacterial metagenome... | reverse complement strand
GGCGCGCCACCAGTGCCTCAGCCACTCGGTGTGGCAGCGCCGGGTGGAATGGACCCTGCGCGACGGCAACGAGGATTTCTTCTGGCCCGAGAACGCGCGCTTTGTGTGCAACCAGGGCGATGGCCTGCGCCAGGCGGCGCTGCGCGGCCTGGGTCTCGTCATGCAGCCCGAGGTGCTATTGGCCGACGACCTGGCGAGCGGCGCGCTGGTGCCGGTGATGCAGCCCTGCCTGCCTGCGCCGCGCCCGATGCACCTGGTGTATGCGCCCGACCGGCGGCAACTGCCCAAGCTGGCGCGGTTTGTGGAGCATGTGGTGGGCGTGCTGGGCGCAGCCTGAGCGGTGCGGGTCAGGCTTGTGCGCCGGGGGGGCGCGCAGCTGGAGGCCTGGGGCCTTGGGCTTGCTGCCCAGTGCCGCTCACTCCACAGCGTTGCTGGGCACCGCTGGCCCGATCTTGAACACCCCGCTCACCCGTGCGCACGGCACACCGTCGGCGGTGACCAGGCCCTGCGCAAACACCAGCGAGCGTGTGATGCGCAGCGGCTCGGCCTCGCCCTCCACCCAGGCGCCCAGCGGGGCGGGGGCCAGGTAGTCGATCTGCAGGCTGATGGTGGGCAAGAAGCGGTCCGACACCTGATCGCTTTTGCGGTGCACCGACAGCGGCGCCAGCATGTCGCAGAACGTGGCCATCATGCCGCCGTGCAGGTTGCCCATGGGGTTGGTGTGGCGCGGCTCCACGCGAAAGCCGAACTTCACCACGTTGCCCTGGTGCAGCACATACAGCGGGCCGTTGTGCTGGATGTAAGGGCCCCCGGCCACCAGCGGCGCAAAACCTGCGGGGATGGGGGCGGTGGTGGCGTTCTCGGGGGCGTGCGTCATCAGCGGGCTTCCTTTTCAATGTCGTTGGCAAAACTGGCGTCCTGCAGGCTGCTGCGGGTGGCGTCACCCTGCAGCCAGCCGCCGTACACCGTGCGAAAGTCGGCCACGATCTGCGCGAGCGGCATGTCGTCAAACGCGCCGCGCTGGTGCACGTATTCCATGTGGCGTGCGCCCGATTGGTCGAACGGGTGGTAGATGGAATCGTTCTCGCCGTCGAACTCCAGCGGCAGCAGGCCAAAGCGCTCGCACAGCTCGATGTTGAAGGCGGGTGTGGCCTTGCGCCAGGCCCCGTCCAGCCAGATGTCGGTGTAGCCATGCCAGATGAAGAGGTCGGTCTTCATGGTCTCGCGCATGCGCTCGGTGCTCAGGTGGTTGCGCACATCGGCAAACCCCATGCGCGCCGGGATGCCCGCCGCACGGCATGCGGCCGTCAGCAGCGCGGCCTTGGGCACGCACCAGCCATAGCCGTTGGCCAGCACGGTGCTGGCCGTCATGCCTTGGGGCGACAGGTCGATGCGGTAGGGGTCGTAGCGGAAACCATCGCGCACGGCCAGGTACAGGGCCACCGCGCGTTCGCGGTCGGTAGCGCCACGCGCGTGTTCGGCGGCAAAGGCCTGGATCGAAGGTGCGTCGCTGTCGATGAGGGCCGTGGCACGCAGGTGGGTGGGCGTGGGTGCGGTGGTCATTGTTGTGTGTCTCCTGCAGTCGGACGGAGGCCAGTGTGCGGGCCTCGGGCACCCGATGCTGTCACAGGCGCGCCAGCCCTGCGCGGGAGGGGGCCGATGCCCCCATCACACCCGCCACGCAGGCAGCTCCCAGTTGCGCCACACCGCCAGCCCGCGCAGCCCGGCGGTGAGCAGCACGCAGACCACCAGCGGCGCCCAGTCGGGAGCCTGCATCTGGCGCAGGGCCACGTCGGCCCAGCCGCCCGCAAACGCGCACAGCGCATAGGGCCGGTGGTCGCTGAAGGCCTGGGGCACCTCGTTGCACAGCACGTCGCGCAGCACACCGCCAAACACGCCGGTGGTCACGCCCATCATCACGCTGATGATGGGCGGCATGCCGACGGCGGTGGCAATGTCCACGCCCACAGCGGCAAACAGGCCCAGGCCGATGGCGTCGGGCAGCAGCATGGCGCGCTCGGTGGGCTCAAAGTGCCGCTGGCGCATGAACAGCATGGCGCCGATGCACAGCGCCAGAATGCCCCACACAAACTCGGTGTGGCGAATCCAGAAAAAGGGCCGCTGGTCCAGCAGTAAATCGCGCAGCGTGCCCCCGCCAAACGCGGCCACGAAGGCCACCACACACACGCCCACGGCATCCAGCCGCTTGCGCGCGGCGGCCATCACGCCCGACAGTGCGAAAGCCACGGTAGCGGCCACTTCCAGCACAAAGCGCAGGGTGTGCACCCAGGGGGCGTTGATGATCAGTGAATCCATGGCGACGATTGTGCCGTGGCCGCTGGCGATTCCATGGGGGGGTAGTCGCTATCCATTTGATAGCTACTGAGGAATAAATCAGTAGCGCTTGGACGTATTTTGAGCAAAAAATGTGCAGATGGGCGTTGTGTATGCCCGGTAGGCCCCGTCAGGTCCCGGTGCAGCACTCGCCTGCGTCCACTCAGCGCAGCAGGCCCTCGCCCAATGCGCAGGCCACCAGCGCCAGCACACATCCGCCCAGGCCCAGCCACCCCAACCGCAGTGCCCAGCGCTGGCTGGGCTGGGGCCACAGGTTCATGGCCAGCACCAGCAACCAGCCCAGCACCATCCATGCGGCCAGCACCAGGGCCACACCGGCGACCCAGCCAGCAGCCAGGCTGGCGGTGGTGGTCTGCAACAGCAGGGTGCCCAGCGCCACCGCCTTGGCGCGCCATCGCGCCGCCCCCGTGGGTGTGTCATCGCCCCACGCACGGGTGGGCACTGTGCGGGCCCAGCACGCCAGTGCCACCAGCGAGGCCAAGGCGGCCGCAATCCCCAGCAGTTCGTTCATGCGGTCTCCGAGGGCTGTGGGTGGCGCGGGGTGTGACGGGGGCGGCTGCGATGGCCCAGGCCCCGGGCCCCCAGCCGGTGGTGCAGCGGCCGCACGCTGCTGCAGGCTGCTGCCGTGCACAGCATGGCGGCCACCCAGCCTTGCTGCAGCCCGGCCTTGGCTGCCAGGCCGGCACAGGCCAGCCCTGCCAGCAGCCACAGCAGGGCGCTGGTGCGGGGCGCCCAGGTGCGCACCGTGGCCGCAGGCAACCCGACAAAAAACGACAGCAGCAGGCCCAGCATGCCGGCCGATCGAGCGGGCTCAACCGCCACGATGTGCGCCAGACGGAATGACTCCACCGCCAGCGCCGCGCAAAGCCAGAAGGGCAGGTGCGCCAGCGGTGCCAGGGGCCAGGGGCGGCCCGTGTGGGGCACCACATGCCGTGGTGCCGCCGCGATGACAGCAATGGACGGGCGACTCCCCCGGCGCCGATGAACCTGCTGCACCCGCTGCGGGCCCATGAACGCCGCCACGCCCGCACAGGCCAGACCCGTGGCCGCAAGGCCCAGGGCCATGGCAGGTGCCAGGGCGCTACCGAGTGCCAGGCCGGTGAGCGCCGCCACAGCCAACAGTGCCCCAGTGCTGCCCAGCGCCACCCGCCACAGCGCCAGCGTGCGCAGCGCCCACGCGGCCAGGGCCGACATCAGCAGCCACACGGCAATGAGCACCCACACCGTCCACACGGGCCGCTGCGCCAGCGGGGCCAAGCCCGCAGGTCCCCACAGGTGTACGAACACCGCCACGAGGAGCGCTGCGGGCACGGTGGCATGCAGTGCCAGAAAGAAACGTTGCATGGTGGGTGTGGTGTGGAAGGTGGGGGGGTGGTGCCCGTCAGCCCGCCGCGATGGCGTTGCCTGCGGACGCCGGATGCGCCGCGTCGGCCTCGCGCCTGCGCTGCTGGCGCGCATCCAGCCAGATCAGCGTGCCCGAGATCGACAAAAACGCCGGGGTCATGCCCAGAAAAAAATACAGCCACTTGAGCGCCAGCCCGCCAAAGTCGCCAAAGTGCAGCGGCTCCATCAGGCTGTTGACCAGCGACCAGAAGCCCGCCGTGCGTGGGTCGTGCACCTTCTTGGGAACGCCCGTGACGGCATGGATGTCCACCCGCGCGGTGCTGGCCAGGTGGCCGCTCAGGTTGCCGGTGAAACCCGCCTCGGCTGTGCCTGAGCCCCAGCGGCGCAGCGACACATAGCGCGCCTCCAGCCCCGGCACGGCCTGCTGCGCGGTGGCATACATCGCATCCAGCGACTGCATGGGCGCGGGCTCGCTGCCCTCGGCCTTGCGCACGGGCTGAGAGGGCGCCATTGCGGCAGGGGTGGTGATGAACTTGTAGCCCTGCTCGAACAGCGGCGCCAGGCCCATCCACGCGCCGGTGGTGGCGATCAGGATGTGAAAGCCCAGCCCCCAGATGCCGGCGGACTTGTGCAGGTCCGACATCACCACGCGAAAGCTGCGGCCCCAGCGCTGGGTGAACAGCTCGGCCAGGATCTTGCGGTGGATGACGATGCCGGTGGCAATCAGCACCAGCATCGCCGCGCCGAGGAACCCCACGATCCAGCGCGGCCCGAAGAACAGGAACACATGCAGCATGCGCAGGTACTGGCCGAGCTGGCTGTCCACCGGGCCCACCACCGTGCCGGTGTCGGAGCGCAAGGCCACCTTGGTGCGGGTGTTGGCAGGCGCGCCGCGCTCGCGCACGAACGCGAAGTAGCTGGGGTTGACGGCATCCGGCAGCGCAATGGTCTCCACCGTGGCGCCCGGGTAGCGGGTCTGCAGCTGCGTGAGCACCGCGTCGAGCGAGGCCGGTTTTTCAGAGCGTGGCAGCTTGGCCAGTGAAGGGTTGGCCCAGAGGTCGATCTCGTTCTTGAACACCACCACCGCGCCCGAAAAGCACACGATGAACAGCAGCAACCCCGTGACGATGCCGGCCCAGGAGTGCAGGGTGAAGAGGCGGTTGAGCGTGCGCTGGCTGGTCATGGCGTGTGGGCGATGTAGTGGGGACGCTGCGTCAGAAGAAGTACGTCACACCCAGGCTGAAGCTGCGGGGTAATGCAGGCGAGACCACGTTGGCGTTGATCGCGCCGTCGTAGTACGCCTTGTTGAACACGTTCTTCACGCCCGCCGTCACGCGGTAGTTCTCGCCCATGTAGCTGACGGACGCATCGGCCACAAAGTACGACGGCAGCGTGAAGGGGTACGAGCCGATCTGCTCGCTCACATAACGTCCGCCCAGGCCCAGCGTCACCCGCTGGTACTGCGGCAGTTTGTAGGTGGCCCAGGCCGTGAGCGTGTGGCGCGGCGTGAGGTTGAGCGGCAGGCCCACAATCGCCGCGTTGTTATCGCGCGTGACCTTGCTTTGTGTGTAGGTGTAGGCGCTGGTGATCTTCCAGCCGTTCTTCAGGTCGGCGCCCAGCTCCAGCTCCAGCCCGCGCGCGCGCTGCTCGCCGGTCTGCACGCTGAAGCCCGTGTTCACCGGGTCGGCGGTGGTCACGTTCTGGCGCACCAGGTCGAACACGGCGAGCGCGCCGGTGATCTGGCCACCGGGGGCCTCGTACTTCACGCCCGCCTCCCACTGCTTGCCGGTTTCGGGCACGAAGTTCGATCCACCAAACGTCAGGCCCGACTGGGGCAGGAAGGACTCGCCATAGCTGCCATACGCGGCCCAGCCCGGCTTGAACTCGTACACCAGGCCGGCCGACAGCGTGGTGGCGCTGTCCTTCTGGCGCGTCTGCGTGTTGGCCACGCGGTTGTTGGTGTCGTTGGTGGACCAGTCGCGGCGCAGGCCCACCAGGGCCGTCCAGCCCTGGCCGAACTTGATCTGGTCCTGCGCATACAGGCCCGCCACGGTGAGCTTGGAAGGCGCATCGCTGGTCAGCGCCTCGGGGCAGGTGGCCTGCATGCCGTACACGGGCGCGAACAGGTCCAGCGCGCCGATGCGGCAGGTGCGGCTGGCCAGCAGGCTGGTGCCGCTGCGCACATCCAGGCCCGTCACCAGCTGGTGCTTTACGCCCAGCGCCTCGAAACGTGACAGCAGCGAGGTGTCGGTGGCCAGCAGGTCGTAGTCCATGTACTGGCGCGAGGCCTGGCGGTTCTGCAGCCGCTGGTTGGCCTGCAATGCCTGGTTGGAGACGAAGTTGCCCGTGCCCTTCTCGGTCTCGTAGCGCACGTTCTGGCGGAAGGTCATGGCATCCGACAGGCGATGCTCCAACGCATAGCCCACGGTGGTGCTTTCCACGTCATACACACCGAAGCTCGGATCGCCCGTGAACATCGTGCGTGACAACGTGCCATTGCGGTTGGGCAGCACCGTGCCGTAGGGCGTGATGCCCTGCTGGCGCATCCACTCGCTCTGGCTGTAGGTGGCAAACAGCACCAGGTCGGTCCGCGCGCCCAGGTCGATGGAGAGCGAGGGCGCAAACCACCGGTCCTTGCGGTAGACGAACTGCGTGGGGTCGTCGGCGTTGGACACCTGCGCATTGATGCGCAGCGCCGTCTTGCCGGATTCGGACAAGGGCCGGTTGATGTCGGCCTGCAGCGTGCGCTGACCAAAGCTGCCTACTTCCACACCCATCTCGTTGATCGCCTCCTTCTTGGGCCGCTTGCTCACCGCATTGACGATGCCGCCCGGCTGCACCTGGCCATAGAGCACCGAGGCCGAGCCCTTGAGCACCTCGAAGCGCTCGTAGCCATAAGGCTGCAGCTTGGCCCACATGCCCGGGCTTTGCACCAGGCCATCGACCAGGATGGACTCGGTGGAGCGAAAGCCCCGGATATTCAGATCGTCAAACCCCCGGCGCCCAAAGTTGACCGGGCTGACCCCCGCCACCGTCTGCAGCGCTTGCTGCACGTTGGTGATCTGCCGCGACTCCATCTGCTCGCGCGTGACCACGCTGACCGACTGCGGCGTCTCCAGCCGCCGCATGGGCGCCTTGCTGGCGGTTTGGGCCTCCACGGGCGCAAAGCCCATGTCTTTTTCGGTGCTGGCGTTGATGCGGACTTCTTGGAGCTGGGGCGCGGTGGCGCTGTGGGCAGAGGCCGCGGCCTCTGCTGCCGGTGCGTCAGCCTGCTGGGCCATTGCGGCCTGGGCCAGGCAGAGGGCAAGGGGTGTCAGGGCGAACAGACGGGCTTGGCAGACCGAAGGAATGGCATGCGCCAAAGTGCGGGCAGCGCTGGACGCCAGGGCTGCGCGAGAGGGCTGGAAAGGCATGGATGTCCCGTTGGAGAGTGAGCAAAACGCGGAGTGCACTGGCTCGCGTGATGTCCCGGGACGCTGGCTGGCTGAAGGTGATGGATTGTAATGCGAATGATTATCTTTTGCGGCGATGACGCTGCATTCCTTTGCTCCGGCTTTTTGTCGCGTGCGACCGGCCGCCAGCCTTTCTTGGGGATGGCGAATTGGGGCAAACTCCCGGGCTGCTGATCGTTGAGAGGACGTCTGGTGAGACGCTTTGCTGCAGTCCTGGGACTGACCCTTGTCCTGGGCCCCTTGCTGTGGGTCACGGCCATGATGCTGTTCCACGACGGCCCTCCACCTGCGTGCAACGTCTACACCGTTCCCGTGACCTTCACCTCCGTGGTGCCCCGGCAGCACCCCCGAGGAGGCAATCGGGTGGGCGTACCAGACGTGCAGTTTTCTTATGTCTTGGAAGGACGGCGGTACACGAGCACGAAGCTATTTTGTGAATCGCCTGCCAACGCGTCCTACGAGCATGGCCGCATGCGCGAGTTTGTGAAGCAAGCGCCGGGCAGCTCCGACATCGTTGCCTGGGTGCCGAGCGGTGATGCCGGGGCGGGCTGTATTTCATTGAGCCCTGTGTTCGGATACAGCCGGGTCCATGAGGCCGCCCCCCTGTGCCGGCGGTAGCGGGCTGCGTTGAGGGCAAGCACTGAGGCCACAAGGGGCTGCAGCCATGAGTCGATAGCGTTGGCTGCTTTCCTGGGGTGCTGTTGGATGCTATTGAATGAATAGCAATGTGGGCAATAAAGATAAGCGCTAAGGTTTGTTTTTGTCAGAGGTACTGGTGTTCAAGGGGGCGTCCCCGCCAGGGCCATCCTCCGTTGCGCCGTAGCCCGGGTATGCACCAGCGGCCGCGCCCAGCGCCGCACTCTCCTGCCGCTCCCGCGCCATCTGCTCCGCAAACTGGTTGCGGCCTTCTCGCGCCACGGCGATGAACTTGGCGCGGTCCTTGTGGTGCGGGTACATGCGGTCGGCCAGCGCGATGTTGTGGGTGCGAAAGCGCTGGGTGATGGCGGTGGCCTGCGCGGGGGGCAGGCCCATCAGCTCCAGCACGGTGTGGGCGCTTTGCAGGCTGGACTCGAACAGCTCGCGCTGCACCAGTGTCACGCCCAGGTCGCGCAGCTTGTTCCAGTGAGTCACATCCCGTGCGCGGGCCACGATTTGCAGGTGGGGGAAGTGCTCGCGCGCGAGCTTGGCGATTTGCAGAGACTGCTCGGCATCGTCCACGGCCACCACCAGGATGCGCGCGTGTTCGGCCCCGGCAATACGCAGCAGGTCGAGGCGGGTGGCGTCGCCGTAGAACACGCGGTAGCCAAAGGTGCGCGCCACTTCCAGCATGTCCACGCTGTGGTCCAGCACGGTGGTGGGGATGCCCTGGGCCAGCAGCACGCGCGAGACGATCTGTCCGTAGCGGCCGAAGCCCGCGATGATGATGGGAGCCTCTTGGGGCTCGGAGATTTCCTCGGCCTGGGGCTTGGCGGACTTGAGCTGGGCATAGCGACGCAGCAGCACGCGGTCCAGCAGCACCAGCAGCAGTGGGCTGATCAGCATCGACAACGCCACGGCGCCAATCAGCAGCGAAGCGGTTTCCGCCGGGAACACGCTGGCGCCCGCCGCGGCCTGGAACACCACAAACGCGAACTCGCCGCCCTGGGCCAACAGCAGGGTGAAGACGGGGCGCTCCTGGTAGGGAATCTCGACCACCTTGGCCAGGGCGTAGATGACCACCGCCTTGGCCGCGAGGAAGCCGACCAGGATGGCGGCCATGAGGCCGGGCGAGCGCAATATGACACCGAAGTCAATGCTCATGCCCACGGCGATGAAGAACAGCCCCAGCAGCAGGCCCTTGAAGGGCTCGATGTCGGCCTCCAGCTCGCGCCGGTATTCGCTGTCGGCCAGCAGCACGCCGGCGAGGAAGGCGCCCAGCGCCATCGACAGGCCCACCAGCACCATCAGGTAGGCAATGCCCACCACCAGCAGCAGCGCGGCGGCGGTGAAGATTTCGGGGGTTTTGCTCTTGGCGATCCAGCGCAGCACGGGGCGCAGCAGCAGGCGCCCGCCGAGGATGATGGCGGCGATCACGCCGACGATCTTCAGCACCTCCAGCACCATCTCGCCCGGGGTGTGGCCTGCGCCTTCACCGGCGGCCGCGCCCAGCACGGGCAGCAGGGCCAGGATGGGGATGGCCGCCACGTCCTGGAACAGCAGGATCGAGAAGCCGGCCTGGCCGCTTTGTGTGCGCATCAGGTTGCGCTCGGCCAGCGATTGCAGCGCAATGGCGGTGGACGACAGCGCCAGGCCCAGCGCACCCACCAGACTCACGCGCCAGGGCAGGCCGGCCAGCGCACCCAGCGCGAACAGCACAGCCGCGCAACCCAGCACCTGGGCGGTGCCGGTGCCAAAGATGGGGCGGCGCAGAGCCCACAGGCGGCTGGGTTGCAGCTCCAGCCCGACCAGGAACAGCATGAGCACCACGCCGAACTCGGCGAAGTGCAGGATGTCCTGCACATTGCTCACCAGCCCCAGGCCCCAGGGCCCGATGGCGATGCCCGCTGCCAGGTAGCCAATGATGGCGCCGAGGCCCAGCGCCTTGGCAATGGGCACGGCCAGCACGGCGGCGGTGAGGTACAGAAAACCGTAGGTGAGCCAGGTGGGGGCGTGTTCCATGGATGGGCGTGCGCTTGGGGGTCGTCGTGGGGAGGCAGAACACCGCGCCCCCGGGGAGCGGGGCGGGTGTGCCAGATTCTGGCACCGCTGCAAGGCGTTGGGTTGGGCGCCGTGGGTTGGATCTATGGCGCTATTTATTTGATAGCTATTAAGGCATGATTATCTAGCGCCTGAGCCTGTTTTTATGCAGATCATGGTGCATGGAGCCCCGCGTTGCTAAGATGCGGGCCCTTCTTCGCACACAGGCACGATGACCCATGGATTTGCAGACTTGGCTGGCTTTTTTTGCGGCGTCGTGCCTGATTGCGGTGTCGCCGGGCTCCGGGGCTGTGTTGTCGATGAGCCATGGTCTGTCGTTCGGTGTGCGCAAGACGGGCGCCACCATCCTGGGCCTGCAGCTGGGGCTGTTGCTGATTTTGCTGATTGCCGGGGCGGGCGTGGGCTCGCTGCTGCTGGCGTCCGAGGTGGCGTTCAGCATCGTCAAGGTGCTGGGCGCCTGCTATCTGATCTATGTGGGTTTCAACCAGTGGCGTGCGGGCGATGCGCCCATCGCGCAAGGCGATGAGCATGAGGCCGCTGGCACCTGGCAAAAACGCTGCCTTACGGGCTTCTTGACCAACGCCACCAACCCCAAGGGCATCATCTTCATGGTGGCCGTGCTGCCCCAGTTCATGACCGACACGCGCCCGCTGTGGACGCAGCTGCTGGTGATGGCCGCCACCACGGTGACGGTGGACGTGGTGGTCATGCACGGCTACGCTGCGGGGGCGAGCGCGCTGCGCCGCCTGATGCGCAGTGCGCGGGCCGTGCGGGCGCAGAACCGCGTGTTTGGCGGTTTGCTGATGGCGGTGGGGGCGGGGCTGTTCTTCGTCAAGCGCGGCGGCCAGCACGCCTGAGGCGGCTGTGGCACCGCTGGGGTGTCAGAGGGTGCTTCTGATTTGATAGCTGCTAGCGCATATGAATATTGCGCTTAAGGCTGATTTGGCTTGTATTTTCATGGACCTGCAGATTCCAAGGAGCTTGTCATGCCAGTAGTTGTTGTCGCCAACCCGAAGGGCGGAGTGGGCAAGTCCACGCTGTCCACCAACATCGCGGGCTACTTTGCCAGCCAGGGGCATCCCGTGATTCTGGGCGACACCGACCGGCAGGAGTCCGCCCGGCTGTGGCTGGGCCTGCGCCCGCCCGCTGCGCGCCCCATCGGCAGCTGGGACACCAGCTCGGACGTCATCAGCCGCCCGCCCAAGGGCACTACGCATGCGGTGCTGGATACCCCCGCCGGCCTGCACGGCTGGCGCCTGAACGATGTGCTCAAGCTGGCTGACAAGGTCATCGTGCCGCTGCAGCCCAGCGTGTTCGACATCTTTGCCACGCGGGCCTTTCTGGACCAGCTGGCCGAGCACCGCCACGCCGCCGGGGTGCCCGTGGGCATCGTCGGCATGCGGGTGGATGCGCGCACCAAGGCGGCCGAGCAACTGCATCATTTTGTGGACAGTCTGGGGTTTCCGGTACTGGGCTATCTGCGTGACACGCAGAACTACATCCACCTGGCAGCACACGGCCTCACGCTGTTTGACGTGGCCCCTGGCCGCGTGGCACGCGACCTGGAGCAGTGGCAAGGGATCTGCACGTGGCTCAATTCTTGAAGGACAGCGTGAAGCACGACGTACATCCAATCCCCCGGGAAAACACCTGTCACCCGGCAGACAAGGCGCGCCGGAGCGCAGGGCTACATTGCAACGATGAAAATCTTCCGCTCATATTCCGAAGTCAGCGCCTGCGTGGGCCAGGAGGTCGCCGTGACCGACTGGATCACCATCACGCAGGAACAGGTCAACCTGTTTGCCCAGGCCACGGGCGACCACCAGTGGATCCATGTGGACCCCGAGCGTGCCAAGGCCGGGCCGTTTGGCGCGCCCATTGCGCATGGGTTTCTCACGCTGTCGCTGATTCCGCAATTCTTCGAGACGGGCCTGACCATCGAGGGTGCGCGCATGGGCGTCAACTACGGGCTGAACAAGGTGCGTTTCACCGCGCCGGTGCCGGTGGGCAGCCGCTTGCGAGCGCGTCTCACGCTGCAGGCTGCCGAGCCCGTGGCGCCCGATGGCATGCAGATGACCTGGCTGGTGACCGTGGAGCGCGAGGGCAGCGACAAGCCGGTGTGCGTGGCCGAATCGCTCGCACGCAACTTCGGCGCCCCCGCCTGAGTCGGGTCGCCACCGGGCAGGAGGTCTGAACCATGGACCGCCTGCAAGCCATGAAAATTTTCGAGCGCGTGGTGGAAGAGGGCGGCTTTGCTGCCGCTGCCCGCGCCATGGACATGTCGCCCCCCGTGGTCACCCGCATGGTGGCCGAGCTGGAGCAGCACCTGGGCACGCGCCTGCTGCAACGCACCACCCGCAAGCTGGCGCTGACCGACGCGGGAGAGTCGTACCTGCAGCGGGTGCGCGCCATCCTGCACGAGATCGACGACGCCGAGGCCGCTGCCGCTGCCAGCACGCGCGATCTGCGCGGCACCATCCGCATCGTGGCGGCACCAGTGCTCGCCACCAACTTTCTGGCGCCCATGGTGGCGGTGTGGCATGCCTACTACCCCAAGCTCATGCTGGACATCAGCATGGACGCCTATGCCTCCAGCCGAGTGGATGAGTTCGATGTGACCATCATGGTGGCGGGCGAGGACTTTGACGCCAACATCGTCGCGCGCCCCCTGGTGCAGGGGGAGGCGATCGTGGTGGCGTCCCCCGACTACCTGGAGCGCCGGGGCATTCCGCGTGAGCCGCAAGACCTGGTGCACCACGACTACCTGCGCGATTCGAGCGCGCCTGTGCGCCTGCAGTCAGGGCCTGGCCGCAAGCTGCGTCTGCAGTCGCTGCGGGCAGACGTGCCGGATGAAGAAGTGGACGCACCGGCGGTGTTGCAGTCCGTCAGCACCGAGCTGCTGATGCGTGCCGCTGTGGACGGGGCGGGCGTGGCTGTCACGTCGCGCCTGCTGGCCGAGGAGCACCTGGCACGCGGCGAGCTGGTCCACATCCTGCCCGGCTGGATCTTTTCGCGCTACACGATCTATGCGGCGCTGCCCTCGGGCCGCATGCTGCCCGCGCGCACGCGGGTGTTTCTGGACTTCCTGACCGAACACGTGCCCCGCGCCATGGCGGAAAAGTCCGGCCAGCTCAGTTGAGCTGCGCGAACCCGCTGATGATCGTGCCTTCGGGCTCGATCATCACCTGCCCGTCGGGCATGGCAAAGCTGTTCTGGCGCCAGGCCTCGAACACGGTCACCGCCACCGCGTTGGACAAATTGAGGCTGCGCTGACCCGGCACCATGGGCAGGCGCAGGCGCTGCGCCGGGGGGAAGCTCTCGCGCAACTCGGGGGGGAGTCCCCGCGTTTCAGCGCCAAACACCATCCAGTCGCCGGGCAGGAAGCACGTGGAGTGCACGGGTTGTGAGCCATGCGTGGTCATCGCAAACATGCGGGTCGGGTCCGGCTGGGTGTCTCGCAGAAAGGCCGTCCAGCCCGCATGGACCTGCACGCTGGCGTATTCGTGGTAATCCAGCCCTGCCCGCCGCATCTGGCGGTCTTCCATCGAGAACCCCAGGGGCTCGATCAAGTGCAGCGAACACCCGGTGTTGGCCGCCAGGCGAATCACGTTGCCGGTGTTGGGCGGGATCTCGGGTTCGACGAGGACGATATGGAACATGACCGCCATTGTCATCGTTGGACCTGTGAGTTGAGCAACCGCTCGTAATCAAAAGTATCCCTTTGGTAGGTGTGCACTACCTCCTCGGTTCCTGTTCGCTACCTGTCTGGTGCTTTTCAATCCAGCTCCGTGCGCGCCAGCACAGCGGCTGTGACGTGCGCGACACCCGCCTCGCGCAGTGCCAACGTCGCTGCATGCAGGGTGGCGCCCGTGGTCATCACGTCGTCGATCAGTACCACCCGCTGGCCGCGCAGGCTGGCTGCGCGGGCGGGTTCAACGGCGAAGGCGCCACGCAGGTTGCGCAGCCGCTGCGCCCGGGGCAGGCCGCTTTGTGCCTCGGTGGCGTGCAGGCGCAACAGCGTGTGGCAGTCTGCCTTGGCACCAGCCAGCTGCCTCGCCAGCAGGGCCGCCTGGTTGAAGCCCCGCTCGCGCAGGCGCTCGCTGGACAGGGGCACCGCCAGTACCCGGTCGGCCGCGTCCAGCGCCGGCTCCATCCAGGGCGTGCTGCGCATGAGGGTGGCCAACGCCCTGGCCCACCCCGGATCGCCGCGAAACTTGAACTGCGCCAGGGCGTCGGCCCAGGGGTAGGCGTAGTCCACCGCGGCAATGCAGGCGTCGAAGCTGGGCGGGTTCTGCAGGCAGGCGCCGCAAACGTCAACCCCTGCGGGCACCCGAAGTGCACATCGCCGGCAACGCGTGGCGGGCTGGGCGAACCGCATCACGCAGGCGTTGCAGACACGCTGCGATGGCCATGCGTGGCACACGGCGCACTGGCTGGGCACTTTGTCCACCCAGGCGTGGAGGCGGCGTGAAATCCCTGGCAAACCCAAAAAGAGCATGAATCAATATACTCGCGCGTCTTTCTGCACCGCCCATGTCCTCCGAGCGTCCCCCCACCATTGATCCTGTTGCCGCCGCCCGCTGGCATGCCGCAGCCCCGGCTGCGTCCCCCTGGCTGCACGAAGAAGTGGCGCGCCGCATGGAGGACCGACTGCAGTGGATTCGCCAGGCCCCAGAGTCCTGGTGCCACTGGGACCCAGTGCGTGGCGGTCTGCAGGCGCATGCCCTGGTGAGTGCTCGCTACCCGCAGGCGCGCTGCCAGGTGTACGAAACCAGCGCGCATTGCGAACCCGTTGCGAGGCAGGCATTGGCCAAGCCCTGGTGGAACCCCGCCCGCTGGGGTGCTGGGGCCCTGCAAATGGGGCCTCCGGCCGATGCCAGTGTGCAGATGTTGTGGTCCAACATGGCGCTGCACATGGCGGCCGACCCGCAGGATTTGATTGGCCGCTGGCACCGCGCCCTGGCGGTGGACGGTTATCTGATGTTCTCGTGTCTCGGACCGGACACGCTGCGCGAACTGCATGGCGTGTACGCCGCCTTGGGCTGGCCGCCTGCGGGCCATGCCTTTACCGACATGCACGACTGGGGCGACATGCTGGTGCACGCAGGTTTTGCAGAGCCGGTGATGGACATGGAGCGCATCGCGCTCACATTTGCCACTCCCGAGCGGCTGGTTCAGGAGCTGCGCGAGCTGGGTGTCAATTTGCACCCTGATCGCTTTCCCTCATTGCGCGGACGGCGCTGGCGCGACAAGCTCTACGAAGTGCTGTCTGAGCGTCTGGCCGATTCGGGCCAGGATGGTCAGTTGGCACTGACTTTTGAAATCATCTATGGCCATGCCTTCAAGCCTGCACCCCGGGTGCGCGTCAGTTCCAGCAGTGCGGTGTCGCTGCAGGACATGCGCGCCATGTTGCGCAAGGGCGGTACTGAGAACTAACCTGTAACGGCGTGTCAATGACTTGGAACAAGGCACGCTACAATTCTTGGTTATTGAGATTTCGGGCATCTTCCCGCGCAATTTGGCAGGCTGTGCCTGTTGTGCCCAAGGCGCAACGTGTGCTGCAGCCGGCAGTCTTGTGAGCACTCACGGTGACGGGCTTGGTTTTTCGTTTTGCCACGGTGTCGGGTCAGCGCATTGACTGGCGTCTGGTTCGCAATTGTTCGGTCACGCCGACGCAATTGGGCTGGATGTACCTGTCGCTGTGTGTGGTGTCCCTGGGGATCGCGACATTCTTCTGGATGCTCGGCGCCCACCTGGTGATGCCCTTCGCCTGGCTCGAAATCGTGGCAGTAGGGATTGCATTCGCCATGTACGGTCGCCATGCGGCGGATGGCGAGAGGATTTCATTGCAGGGCTCGCGCCTTGTGGTGGAGCTGGAGACAGCAGGCAGGCTGGAGCGCGCGGAGTTTGACCGGAGCCGGGTTCGCGTAGAGCCCAAGACGGGAGACCATTCGCTGATCACGCTGTCTGCGCAGGGCCGTTCGGTGGAGGTGGGGCGCTATGTGCGCCCAGAGCTCCGACCGGCCTTGGCATCGGAGATCCGCATGGCCTTGCGCGCTGCCTGACCCCACGCAGGCGCGCGCAAGGGATTGGTTAAATTGAGGCTTAGAAGTAAGTGAGAACTATGAAGAGCATTTCCAACAAGCTGGCTTCTCTGCTGCTGATTGCCGGTGCATGGGTGGGCTCCGCAGCCCATGCCGTTCAGGACCTGCCTGGCGGCCCTGCAGTCAACCAGCTGAACCTGGCGCCGCCCGTCACCAAGATCGCAGAAGAGCAGCATTTTCTGCACTGGATGATGCTGATCATCTGCACGGTGATCTTTGTTGCAGTGTTCTCCGTGATGTTCTACTCGATCTGGAAGCATCGTCGCTCCAAAGGCGCGAAGGCTGCCAACTTCCACGAGTCGGTGACGGTTGAAGTGGTGTGGACCATTGTTCCGTTCATCATCGTGATCCTGATGGCCTTGCCCGCCACCAAGGTGCTGGTGGCCCAGAAGGACACCACCAACGCCGACCTCAC
>ERZ1031516.67-NODE-67-length-16640-cov-16.432740_pt1 | contig 16640 bp, 13 predicted proteins | sample MGYA00518047_ERZ1031516 | MGnify/ENA primary metagenome ERZ1031516 (study PRJEB33718, sample SAMN03159945) | human skin metagenome | collected 2014-04-10 | study: EMG produced TPA metagenomics assembly of the PRJNA266117 data set (Human skin bacterial metagenome... | reverse complement strand
TCTACACAAGGAGTATCGTCGGCAGCGTCAGATGTGTATAAGAGACAGATCCCCCCCTCGCCCCCTGCACCGCCTGCAGCGCCCGACCGGAGGGCGTTTCTGGCCATCGGCACGGGGGTGGCGCTCGCAGCGGCTGGTGCTGCCGGGTATTTTCTGCACCAGCCGGACAACGACAGGCAGCTGGTGTTTGTCACCCTGCACGATGCGATGCGCGAGGCCGAGCGGCTGAACGCAGCTTCCGTCCACGCGCTGGAACCCGCCACGGCCTGGACCTGGGCACAGACGCTGGTGCATTGCGCACAGAGCATTGAATACTCGCTGCAGGGTTTTCCGTTGCCCAAATCTGCGCTGTTCCAGAACACCCTGGGGGCGGCAGCTTTCAAGGTGTTTACCCTGCGGGGACGCATGAGCCACAACCTGGCAGAGCCTATCCCGGGCGCACCCGCGCTGGATGCGCAGGCCACGGACACATCGGCCGCCATGGCCCGCCTGCGCCAGGCGGTGCAGGACTTTGCCATCCACACGGGGGCGCTGCAGCCCCACTTTGCCTACGGAGCACTGAGCCGGTCGCAGTACGAGCAAGCGCATGCCATGCACCTGGCCAACCACCTGTCGGCCTTTGACGGGCGCGGGTAGGGCAGTCTCCGGCAACCGACGCACCGCCTCTCAGAACCCGCAGCGGCAAGCTTGTGCCGCAGGCGGAAGCCCCACGCAATTGCAGCCAAATTGATGCAAGTCAAGTGAGGCGACTGGCCACAAGCAGCCCATGAAGGCGCTGCGCTTACGATGCATTTTGAGGTGAGGCGCCTTTGCTGACGTGACTGGAAATGCGCTCCTGCCTCCGCATCAAAAGGGATCAGAGCCATGGGCAGCAAGTGGAAAATTTATGCGGCCGCCGCAGCGCTGTTGTTGCTGGGCACCGTGCTGGTCGTGCGGTGGGCGCCCTGGCAGCCCAAGGGGCCCGGCCCTGGGTTTGTGAGCGGCAATGGCCGCATCGAGGCCACCGAGATTGCCGTGGCCACCAAGCTGGCGGGGCGTGTGCTCGATGTTTTGGTGGCCGAGGGCGATTTTGTGAAGGCGGGGCAGTCCCTGGCCCGCATGCAGATCGACGGCCTGCAGGCCCAGCGCGAAGAGGCGGTAGCCCGGCTGCAGCAGGCGCAACTGGCCATCAGCAGCGCCCAGGTGCAGGTGGCCCAGCGCGAGAGCGACTACCAGGCCGCCTTGGCCGTGGTGGCCCAGCGCGAGAGCGACCTCGACACCGCCCGCCGCCGCCTGCCGCGCTCTGAGCAGCTAGCGCGCGAAGGCTTTTTCTCCAGCCAGTTGCTCGACGATGACCGCGCCAAGGTGCGCAGCCAGCAGGCCGCTGTGACGGCTGCCAAGGCCCAGGCCAAGGCCGCACAGGCGGGCATTGGCGCGTCGCGCACGCAGGTGACCAGTGCCGAGGCCAATGTGCGTGCGCTGGAGGCCACGCTGGCGCGCATTGATGTGGAGCTGGCCGACAGCGAGCTCAAGGCGCCGCGCGACGGCCGGGTGCAGTTCCGCGTGGTGCAGCCCGGCGAGGTGGTGGGCGCAGGTGCGCGCGTGCTGCAGCTGGTGGACCTGAGCGATGTGTACATGACCTTCTTTTTGCCTGAGACCGTGGCGGGCCGGGTAGCACTGGGCAGCGAGGTGCGCATCGTGCTCGATGCTGCGCCGGGCTTTGCGATTCCTGCAGAAGTCTCGTTTGTCGCCAGCACCGCGCAGTTCACCCCCAAGACGGTGGAGACCGCCAGCGAGCGCCAGAAGCTCATGTTCCGCGTGCGCGCGCAGATCGACAAGGCGCTGCTGCTGCGCCACCAGGAGCAGGTCAAGACCGGTCTGCCTGGCGTGGCCTGGCTGCGGGTGGACCCCGCCGTGGAATGGCCCGCCAACCTCGCCGTCAAGGCTGACCAGTGAGCCTCCCCGGCGGCGTTGCACCCGTGGCCCGCCTGCGTGGCGTGGGCCAGCGCTACGGTCGCACGGTGGCGCTCGCAGACATTGATCTGGAAGTGGCAGCGGGCCGCATGGTGGGCCTGATCGGGCCGGATGGCGTGGGCAAGTCCAGCCTGCTGGCGCTGGTGGCGGGCGCTCGTGCAGTGCAGCAGGGCACAGTGGAGGTACTGGGCGGCGACATGTCCCAAAGCCGCCACCGCGCCCGGGTGTGCCCCCGCATCGCCTACATGCCTCAAGGGCTGGGCAAGAACCTGTACCCCACGCTGTCGGTGGAAGAGAACCTGCAGTTCTTTGGCCGCCTGTTCGGGCACGACGCGGCCGAGCGGCGTCGCCGCATCGATGAACTCACGCGCAGCACGGGGCTGTATCCGTTTATGGCGCGGCCAGCGGGCAAGCTCTCGGGCGGCATGAAGCAAAAGCTGGCCTTGTGCTGCGCGCTCATCCACGACCCCGACCTGCTCATCCTGGACGAGCCCACCACCGGCGTGGACCCGCTGGCGCGCGCGCAGTTCTGGGATTTGATCGGCCGCATCCGCGCCGCGCGGCCGGGCATGAGCGTGATCGTGGCCACGGCCTACATGGAAGAGGCGCAGCGCTTTGAATGGCTGGTGGCCATGGACGAAGGGCGCATTCTGGCCACCGGCACCCCCGCCGAGCTCATGGCCCGCACCGGGCATGATGCGCTGGAGCAGGCCTTTGTGGCCCTGCTGCCTGAGGCCAAGCGCCGGGGCCACCAGGCGGTGCAGATTCCGCCGCTGGACCGGTCGCAGGCAGACGACGCTGCCAACGTGGCCATCGAGGCGCGCGACCTCACCATGCGGTTTGGCGACTTTGTGGCGGTGGACCATGTGAGCTTTCGCATCCAGCGGGGCGAGATCTTTGGCTTTTTGGGCAGCAATGGCTGCGGCAAGTCCACCACCATGAAGATGCTCACCGGCCTGCTGCCTGCCAGCGAAGGCCAGGCCTGGCTGTTCGGCCAGCCGGTGGACCCCAAGGACATGGCCACACGGCAGCGCGTGGGCTATATGTCGCAGGCGTTTTCGCTGTACAGCGAGCTGTCGGTGGAGCAGAACCTGGTGCTGCATGCCCGGCTGTTCCACGTGCCTGAGGCCGAAGTGCCGGCGCGCGTGACGGCCATGCTGGAGCGCTTTGACCTGCAGGCCGCCCGTAGCGCACTGCCTATGAAGCTGCCCCTGGGCATGCGCCAGCGCCTCTCGCTGGCTGTGGCCATGGTGCACCAGCCCGAGCTGCTGATTCTGGACGAGCCCACCTCGGGCGTGGACCCGATGGCGCGCGACAACTTCTGGCGCCTGATGGTGGAGCTGGCGCGGCGCGACAAGGTCACCATCTTCATCTCCACCCATTTCATGAACGAGGCCGAGCGCTGCGACCGCATCTCGCTGATGCACGCAGGGCGCGTGCTGGAGAGTGCGGCGCCGCAGGACATCATGGCCAAGCGCGGTGCCGCCACGCTGGAAGAAGCCTTCATCGGCTATCTGGAGGATGCTGCGGGCATAGCACCGGCCCAGGCCGCCGTGGACGTTTCCGAGCACCCCACGCCACCCCCGGCGCCCATCTCCACCGCTCCCTCCTGGCCCACTCGCCTGCGCCAGAGCCTGGCCCGCATCCACAGCACCCAGTGGCGCGAGGCACTGGAGCTGCGCCGCGACCCGGTGCGTGGCGCCATGGCGTTGCTGGGCTCGCTGATCCTGATGTTCGTGATGGGCTACGGCATCAGCATGGACGTGGAGAACCTGCGCTTTGCCGTGCTGGACCGTGACCAGACCGCGCTGAGCCGCGCCTACACACTGAACCTGGCGGGCTCGCGCTACTTCACCGAGCAGCCGCCCATCACCACCTACGCCGAGCTGGATGCACGCATGCGCTCCGCCGAGATATCGCTGGCGCTGGAGATCCCGCCCGGCTTTGCGCGCGACGTGGCACGCGGCCAGCCGGTTCAGATCGCCGCGTGGGTGGACGGCGCCATGCCCCAGCGCGCCGAAACCGTCATCGGCTACGCCCAGGGCCTGCACCAGCAGTGGCTGGTGGAGCAAAGCCGCAGCCACACTGGCTTGGTGCCCCGGGGCCTGCTGGAGGTGGAGCCGCGCTACCGCTACAACCCCGACGTACGCAGCCTGCCGTCCATGGTGCCCGCCGTGATTCCGCTGCTGTTGCTCATGCTGCCCGCCATGCTCACGGCCCTGGCGGTGGTGCGCGAGAAAGAGCTGGGCTCCATCATCAACCTGTATGTCACGCCCACCACGCGCACCGAATTCATGCTGGGCAAGCAGCTGCCCTATGTGCTGCTGGCGCTGTTCAACTTTGGCCTGATGTGCCTGGCGGCCGTGACGGTGTTTGGCGTGCCCATCACCGGCAGTTTTGCCACGCTGACGCTGGGGGCCGTGCTGTTTTGCCTGTGCTCCACGGGCATGGGGCTGCTGGCCTCCACCGTCACGCGCAGCCAGATTGCGGCGATGTTCTTCGCCATGGTGGGCACGCTCATCCCAGCCGTGCAGTTTGCGGGGCTCATCAACCCGGTGTCGTCCATGACAGGATTTGCGCGCTGGGTGGGCGAGGTCTACCCGGCCAGCCACATGTTCACCATCAGCTGGGGCGTGTTCAACAAGGCGCTGGGCCTGCAGGATTTGCAGGCCGAGTTCTGGCCCATGCTGGTAGCGGTGCCGGTCATCGTCGGCACCGCCATCCTGTTGCTACGTAAGCAGGAGAGCTGACATGGCGCTGCGTGGTCGTTGGTCGAACGTTTTCAGGTTAGGCATCAAGGAACTATGGAGCCTGTGGCGCGACCCGGCCATGCTGTTCCTCATCGTCTACACCACCACGCTGGCGGTGTACTCGGCGGGCATGGCGCAGCCCGAGACGCTGTACCACGTGCCCATTGCCATCGTGGACGAGGACGACTCGGCCTTGTCCCAGCGCATCGCCACCGCGTTCTACGCGCCCCAGTTCACCCGCCCCGCCATGATCAGCATGCGCGAGGTGGACCCGGGCCTGGACGCCGGCCGCTTCACGCTGGTGCTGCATATTCCCGCCCATTTCCAGCGCGACGTGCTGGCGGGCCGGGCTCCGCAGGTGCAGCTCAACATCGACGCCACGCGCATGGGGCAGGCGTTTGCGGCCAATGGGGCCGTGCAGCAGATCGTGCAGCTGGAGGTGGCCGAGTTCGTGCAGCGCGACCGCGCCGTGGCCGAGCAGCCCATCGAGCTGACGGTGCGCTCGCGCTTCAACCCGGCGCTCAACCCTGCGTGGTTTGGGTCGCTGATGGAGTTGATCAACATCGTGACCATGCTCTCCATCATCCTCACCGGCGCCGCGCTGATCCGTGAACGCGAGCATGGCACGGTGGAGCACCTGCTGGTCATGCCTGTCACCCCGGGCGAGATCATGCTGGCCAAGGTCTGGGCCATGGCGCTGGTGGTGCTGGTCGCTACCTGGGTGTCGCTCACGGCGGTGATCCGCTGGGCGATTGGTGTGCCCATCGAGGGCTCGGTGCCGCTGTTTCTGCTGGGCGCCACGCTGCACCTGTTTGCCACTACGTCCATGGGCATCTTCATGGCCACGGTGGCGCGCAGCATGCCGCAGTTTGGCTTGCTGATGGTGCTGGTGATGATGCCGCTGCAGATGCTGTCCGGCGGCGTCACCCCGCGCGAGAGCATGCCGCTGTGGGTGCAGTACGGGATGGCCCTGGCGCCCACCACGCACTTCACCGAGCTGGCCCAGGCCATCCTCTACCGGGGCGCGGGCTGGGCGGTGGTGTGGCCGTCGCTGGTGTGGCTGCTGGGCATTGGGGCGGTGCTGTTCAGCCTGGCGCTGGCGCGGTTTCGCAAGACCATTGCGCGCATGGCCTGAATGTAAGGATGACTTTTTGCTATTGAATATATAGCTGCAAAAGCATTATCCACTAGCGCTTGGGGCTAATTTGATGCGAAATTCACGCTGCCGGGCCGCTCAGGCAGGTTCAGCTGCGCCACGGGCGCTGGGCAGCTGGCCACCCGTTGGCCGCGCCGCCACACACCCAGGCGCGTGGCCCGCAGGCGGATGGCGTCCACTGGGTTGCGCGCATGCAGCAGCACCAGGTCGGCATGGCAGCCGGGGGCAATGCCGTAGCCCTCCAAGCCCAGCAGGCGTGCCGGGTTCACCGTCACCGCATCAAAACACTGCCGCATTGCGGCCTGGCTGGTCATCTGCCCTACGTGCAGGCCCATGTGCGCGGCCTCCAGCATGTCGGCGCTGCCGCCGCTGTACCAGGGGTCCAGCACGCAGTCGTGGCCAAACGCCACCGTCAGGCCTGCGGCCATCAGCTCGGGCACGCGGGTCATGCCCCGGCGCTTGGGGTAGGTGTCGTGGCGGCCTTGCAGTGTGATGTTGATGAGCGGGTTGGCCACCACGCCCAGGTCGGCCTCGGCCATCAGCGCCATCAGCTTGGTCACGTAGTAGTTGTCCATGCTGTGCATGGAGGTGAGGTGCGAGCCCGTCACGCGGCCCTGCAGTCCCAGGCGCTGGGTTTCGTACGCCAAGGTTTCCACGTGGCGCGAGTGCGGGTCGTCGGATTCATCGCAGTGCATGTCCACGCGCTTGCCCCGTTCAGCCGCCAGTTCGCAAAGGATCTTCACGCTCTCGGCCCCTTGGGCCATGGTGCGCTCGAAGTGCGGAATGCCGCCCACCACGTCAACACCCATGTCCAGCGCGCGTTTCAGGTTGTCGAGCCCTCCGGGCGCGCGCAGCACGCCGTCTTGCGGGAAGGCCACCAGTTGCAAATCCAGGTACGGCGCCACGCGCTGTTTTACATCCAGCAGCGCCTGCACCGGCAGCAGGCTGGGGTGGCTGGTGTCCACATGGCTGCGGATGGCCAGCAGCCCGCGCGCCACGGCCATGTCGCAATACTGCAGCGCGCGCTGCACGATGGCGTCGTGGGTCAGCGTGGGCTTGAGTTCGCCCCACAGCGCAATGCCTTCGAGCAGGGTGCCGCTCTCGTTCACGCGCGGCTGGCCGTAGCTCAGGGTCGAATCCATGTGGAAATGCGCGTCCACAAACGGCGGGCTGACCAGCAGGCCACCGGCGTCCACCGTCTCATGAGCGGGGGCTTGCAGGCCTTCGGTCACTTCGGTGATGCGGCCGTCCTGCACGGCGATGGACATGTTCTGGCGGCCGTCGGGCAGGCTGGCGTGGGTGATGAGCAGGTCGAGCATGGTGGGGGAGTGTAGATATTCGTCGGGACGCGCTGGCACACTGCAGGGTCTCAAGAAGAAAGGGTCATCCGATGAACGCACATGAAAAGCTGAACTACGTCGAATTTGCCGCGTGCGATGTGCCCGCCACCAAGTCGTTCTTTGAAAAGGCCTTTGCATGGACCTTTGTGGACTATGGGCCGGAGTACACGGCCTTCTCGGGCCAGGGGTTGGACGGCGGCTTCTTCCGCGCCAGCCTGTGTTCCACCCCAGCCACTGGCGGCGCCTTGCTGGTGTTCTACAGCGCAGACCTCGAAGCCACATTGGCCAAGGTGGAGGCGGCGGGTGGCCATGTGGTCAAGCCGGTGTTCGACTTTCCGGGAGGACGGCGCTTTCATTTCACAGAGCCCAGCGGTAACGAGTTTGCGGTGTGGTCCGACCAGAGGGTGTGAATGAATCGGGCGTGGTGGGCTCATTCGCATCTTCTCACCGCTCCCCCTTGCGGTAGGGCTTCATCAGCGCCTGCGGATACGCCGCCTTGCGTGCCACCAGAACCAGCGCCAGAATGGACAGCAGGTACGGCAGCATCAGATACACCTGGTACGGCAGCCACGCATCGCCCGCCTGCTGCAGCCGCAGCTGCAGCGCGTCAAAGAAGGCAAACAGCAGCGCACCCAGCAGCGCCTTGCCGGGCCGCCACGAGGCGAACACCACCAGCGCCACGCAGATCCAGCCCCGGCCGTTGATCATGTTGAAGAAAAACGCGTTGAACGCCGACAGGGTGAGGAAGCTGCCAGCCACGCCCATCAGCGCCGACCCGGCCACGATGGCGCCGGTGCGCATGGCCGCCACCGAGATGCCCTGGCCCTCGGCCGCCTGCGGGTTCTCTCCCACCATGCGCACCGCCAGGCCCAGGGGGGTGCGCATCAGCACCCAGGCCAAAAGCGGCACCAGCAGCAGGGCCAGCAGCGTGAGTGGGGTTTGTGCCGACAGGATGGGAATGCCCAGCCACTCCATCGGTGCAAAGGGCTCGATGGTGGGTGGCGTGTTCACCTTGGGGAAACTCACCCGGTAGCCGTAGTAGCTGAGCGCCGTGGCCAGCAGCGTGATGCCCAGCCCGGACACATGCTGCGACAGCGCCAGCCCCACGGTGAGCCATGCGTGCAGCAATCCAAACACTGCGCCGGTGAGCGCCGCCACCAGCACCCCGGCCCACAGTCCATGGCCCGTGTACACCGTGAGCCAACCAGTGAAGGCGCCAGCGACCATGATCCCTTCAATGCCCAGGTTGAGCACACCGGCGCGTTCGCACAGCAAAACCCCCAGCGTGCCCAGAATGAGCGGGGTGGCGACCCGCAGGGTGGCAATCCAGAACGCGGGGTTGGCGAGGATGTCGAGCAGTTCGGTCATGCGGCTGCTCCGTGGAAATTTGCTTTTATTTCGATAGCATCTGACGCATGATTCACGAGCGCTAGAGGCCTATTGGGCTTGAAATTGTGGTGTGTATGGGTTGTCATGGCTGCTTCACTTCCACCGTACGCGGTACTGCGTCAGCAGCCCGGCCACCAGCACCGCAATCAGCGAAGTCGCCACGATCACATCCGCAATGTAGGTGGGCACGCCCACCGCGCGGCTCATGCTGTCAGCCCCCACCAGCACGCCCGCCACGAAGGTGCCCGCTGCAATCACGCCCAGCGGGTGCAGTCCGGCCAGCATGGCGATCACGATGCCGCTGTAGCCGTAGCCGGGCGACATGTCGAGCGTCACATAGCCAGTGCGGCCCGCCACTTCGATGGCGCCGGCCAAGCCTGCGAGCCCGCCGGAGAGCAAGGCGACCAGCACCACCGTGCGGGTGATAGGCACGCCCGCAAAGGCAGCAGCGCGTGCATTGGCCCCCGCAGCACGAATGTCAAACCCCGGCACCGTGCGTGCCAGCAGCGCCCACAGCATCACGGCCAGCGACACGGCCCACAGCAGGCCCGTGTGCAGCCGCGTCTGAGGCACCAGCTTGGAGAGTTCCAGGTCGCCCTGTAATGCCACACTCTGCGGCCATCCCATGGAGAGCGGGTCTTTCATCGGCCCATCGAGCAGGGCTGACACCAGCAGCAGCATGATGAAGTTGAGCAGCAGTGTGGTGACCACCTCATCCACGCCCAGCCGCGCCTTCATCAGCGCCGGGCCCAGCAGCAGCGCGGCCCCGGCCAGCGCAGCCGCCAGCATCATGAGTGGGAAGAGCAAGTAGGGCGACCACTCCAGCCCCGTGCCTCCATGCATGCCGCCCACGGCCACGGCGGCCAGTGCCCCGGCGTAAAGCTGCCCCTCGGCCCCGATGTTGAACAGCCGCGCGCGGAAGGCCACGGCCGCTGCCAGCCCAGTCAGGATCAGTGGCGTGGCGCGGGTGAGGGTTTCGGTCAGTGCAAACACCGAGCCGAACGCGCCCTGCAGCAGCAGCGCATAGGTCTGGCCCACGGGCGCCCCGGCCCACAGCACCAGCAGGGCGCTGACGATCAGTGTGAACACCACGGCGCCCACCGGCGCCAGCACGTAGGCGGCGGGGGAGGTGTGGTTGCGTTTTTCAAGTCTCATGCTGGGTTGTTCTTGTTGTTGTCGCTCAATGAGCAGCGCCCGCCATGGCCAGGCCGATGGCTTCGCGCGTCCAGTCTTCGGCGCGTCGCGCCTCGCTCAGTTGTCCGTCGTGCATGACGGCCACACGGTCGCCCAGCGCCAGCACTTCGTCCAGATCGTCAGAAATCAGCAGCACGGCCGCCCCTGCATCGCGCGCGTTGATGAGCTGCCGCTGCACAAACATCACCGCGCCAATGTCCAGCCCCCAAGTAGGCTGGTGGGCCACGATGAGCTGGGGCGCAGGCGCGGTGTAGCCCGCTGCGTCCTTCGGCGGCATCAGCGCCCGGCCCAGGATGAGCTTTTGCATGTTGCCGCCCGACAGCGACCGGGCGGGGGTGTCCGGCCCGCCGCCGCGCACGTCAAAGGTCTCGGCCACGCGCTGTGCATGCTGGCGCGCAGCGCGGCGTTTGACCCAGAAGGCTCGGAACCACGGGTGCGCAAACCAGGGGCCACGCAGGCGTTCGGCCACCGCGTTCTCCCACACGGGCAGGTCGCCCACCACGCCCACGGCGTGGCGGTCTTCGGGGATGCGGGCCACGCCCTGGCTGACCAGGTATGCGGGCCGCGCTTGCAGCGTCGCGCCGCGCAGGGTGACCTGGCCGGTGGAGGCGTTGCGCACGCCGCACAGCAGGTCGGCCAGTGCCACCTGGCCGTTGCCGCTCACGCCCGCAATCGCCACGATCTCGCCTGCGCACAAGCTGAGGGACACACCGTTCAGCCGGTCGCGCCCCGTGGGGCCGGTGCTGACGTTGGTCAGGGTGCAGATGGGCTCACCCACATTCTTGGCGGGGCGGCGCTCTGCCGCCTCAATCGCATGGCCCACCATCCATTGCGCCAGTTGCCCCTGCGTGGTGCCCTGCGCAGGCGCCTCTGCCACCAGCTTGCCCTGGCGCAGCACGGCCACGCGGTGTGAGACGCGCAGCACCTCGCCCAGCTTGTGGCTGATGAAGATGATGGACAGACCCTGCGCCACCATCTGCGCCAGGGTGTCGAACAGCGCCTCGCTCTCTTGCGGGGTGAGCACGGCGGTGGGTTCGTCCAGGATGAGGATGCGGGCGCCCCGATAGAGGGCCTTCAAGATTTCGACCCGCTGGCGCTCGCCCACTGAGAGGCTGCAGACCTTCGCATCGGGGCTCACGGGCAGGCCAAACTGCTGCGACACGGCCAGCAGCTTGGCCCGCGCCACGCTGCGGCGCGAGAAAGGCTGCCACAGCGGCTCGCTGCCCAGCAGCACGTTGTCCAGCACCGTGAGGTTGTCGGCCAGCGTGAAGTGCTGGTGCACCATGCCAATGCCCGCCGCCAGCGCTGCACGCGGCTGGCCGGGCGGCAGGGGCTGGCCAAAGACTTCGATGCTGCCTTCGTCGGCCACGTAGTGCCCGAACAGGATGGACATCAGCGTGGACTTGCCTGCGCCGTTTTCGCCCAGCAGGGCCAGCACCTCGCCGCGTGCCAGGGTCAGGTTGATGCTGTCGTTTGCGACGAGCTTGCCGAAGCGTTTGGTGATGTCCGACAGTTTCAGGACGGGGGCGTTGGTGGAGGCCATCTACTTCCACGCCGCCAGAAACGCCCGCAACACCTTGGCCGAGTTGGCGGCCGCCAGGCCCATGAAGGTGCCCATTTCGTTCTCGCCCTCGCCACCTCCCGCCAGATCGCTCAGCGACCGGAAGGCGATGTAAGGCACGCCGTTGCTGTGCGCCACCATGGCGGTGGCGGCGGTTTCCATGTCGAGCACGTTGGCCTCGAAGGTCTTGAAGGCGTATTCGCGGAAGGCCTTGTTGTCCACAAAGGCTTGGCCCGATACGCCGTTGCCGCCCACCACCAGTTGTGGGCGCTGCTTGAGGCAGGTGGCGGCCAGGCAGTGCTCCAGGCCCACGTTCTGCAGGCTGCGGGCGGTGGCCAGCATCTTGGGGTCGGCTTCGAACCAGAACTTCTTGCTGAGTTGGGGGTTGGCAGCCGATCGCACCTCCACAGGGCGCGGGTGCATCATGCCGAAGGCGGGCATCGTCAGCTCGCTTTTCATCCACGCGGGGGCGCTGTACTGGCCGGGCTTGTCTTCACGCGCCATCAGCCATTCCATGTACTGGCCCCACTGTGCGGGCACCGTCACGTCGCCAATGTGCAGGCTAGGGTTCACGCCGCCCGCAATGCCGCTGAAGACCACGTGGCTCACGTGGAAGCGGTCCAGCACCAGCTGGGTGTTCATGGCCGCGTTGGTCATGCTGATGCCCGACAGGAAAACCACCACGGGTTTGCCCTCCAGCGTGCCGGTGGTGAACTCCACGCCGTTGATGCTGTGCTTGGCAGGCTGCTGCACCTGGGGCAACAGCACGGTCAGCTCGGGCGCAAAGGCGGAGATGACGGCGATGCGGGGGGTGTCGTCCAGCCGCACGGCTGTTTTGCCAGGCGAGGTCGCGGCACAGCCCGCGACCACGGCGGCCAGGGCCAGGGCGCCCAGCAGGCGGGTGCACCGGGTTGTCAGAATCGGCTTGGTGGTGTGGTGCGAAAACATGGTGGGTGAGCCAATAGCGGTGAGCATCAAAACAAACAGGCCACCGCTTTGCTGGGGTGGCCTGTGCACAGAAGTTGAGGACGCGGGCACGGCGCCCGCTGCATCCGGTGCTTACTTGGCCGTGGACTTGGGCTGGCTGTCGTCCACCTTCACGGAGAACTTGCCGGCCAGGATGTCGGCCTCCTTGGCCTTGACCTTGGCGACGATGTCGGCCGGCACCTTCTTCTCGAATGTGCCCAGGGGCGCGAGTTCGGAGCCCTTGTGTTTCATCATCGAATATGGGCCGTAGTCCTCGGCCGTGAATTTGCCGTCCTTGACCAGCTTGAGCGCACGCTCAATGCTGGGCTCCATGTGCCACAGGGCCGATGCCACCACGGTGTCGGGGTACTGCTCTTGTGTGTTGATCACGTTGCCGATGGCGAGCTTGCCTTTTTCCTTGGCCGCGTCGCTCACGCCAAAGCGCTCGGCGTAGAGCACGTCGGCGCCCTTGTCGATCATGGCGAAGGTGGCTTCCTTGGCCTTGGGTGGGTCAAACCAGCTGTTGATGAAGGTGATGGTGAACTCGACCTTGGGGTTGGTCTCCTTGGCGCCCGCCATGAAGGCGTGCATCAGGCGGTTGACTTCGGGGATGGGGAAGCCGCCCACCATGCCGATCTTGTTGGTCTTGGTCATGCCGCCAGCCACCATGCCGCTGAGGTATGCGGGCTCCTGGATGTAGTTGTCGAACACGCTGAAATTGGGCGCCTGCGGCTTGCCGGAGGAGCCCAGCAGAAAGGACGTTTTGGGGAAGTCCTTGGCCACCTTTCGGGCGGCGGCTTCTACCGCAAAGGCCTCGCCCACGATGAGCTGGTTGCCGCCGGTGGCGTACTCGCGCATCACGCGCTCGTAGTCGGCGTTGCTCACGTTTTCGCTGGCCTTGTATTCGATCTCGCCGCGTGCCTCGGCGGCCTTGAGGGCCTTGTGGATGCGGCTGACCCATTGCTGTTCAAAAGGCACCGTGTAGATCGCCGCGACCTTGATCTTGGACTGCGCGAAGGCCAAAGAGGGCGCCATCGCCATGGCGGCCGAGAGGGCCATGGAGGTGCAGAGCAGGCGTCCGGTGAAGATGCGGCGAGTGGTCATGGTGGGGTTCCTTCAGACAAGCAAACAAGGAGGTTGGGTGTGCTGCTACCAAGCAAGGAGCGCGCCAGTCGGTGGCTGTGTAACTGCAAACCAGCGGCAAGTCTGCCAGAGGAAAGCCACCAGTTGGTAAAAAAATGGTGCATGCGTGCAGCGCATCCGGAAACCAGGCTGGGGCACCCCACCAGAGTAGGGCTCCCGATGGGCTGTTACGCAACGCAGGGAGGCCCGGTGATGAAAAAAAAGCCACCGCTGGGCGGCAGGCCCTGCGGTGGCTGGTGCACGGGCGCTGCCGTTGTGCGCTTATTTGGTGCCAAAAATGCGGTCACCCGCATCGCCCAGGCCTGGCAGGATGTAGCCGTGGTCGTTCAGCTCGCGGTCGATGGCGGCGGTGAAGATGGGCACGTCGGGGTGGGCCTTCTGCAGCGTGGCCACGCCTTCAGGGGCGGCCAGCAGGCAGACGAACTTGATGGAGCGGGGGTTGAGCTTCTTGAGGCGGTCCACACAGGCTGCGGCGGAGTTGCCAGTGGCCAGCATCGGGTCCACCACGATGATGTCGCGCTCGTCCATCTCGGACGGCATCTTGAAGTAGTACTCCACGGGCTGCAGCGTGGCCGGGTCGCGGTACAGGCCGATGTGGCCCACGCGGGCGCCGGGCACCACGTTGAGCATGCCGTCCAGAAAGCCGTTGCCCGCGCGCAGGATGGAGACCAGCACCAGCTTCTTGCCATCGATCATCTTGCCGGTCATGGTCTCCAGCGGGGTTTCGATCTGCACATCCTGCAGCGGCATGTCGCGGGTCACTTCGTACGCCATCAGCGTGGACAGCTCACCCAGCAGACGGCGAAAGCTGTTGGTGCTGGCGTCTTTCTTGCGCATCAGCGTGAGCTTGTGCTGGACGAGGGGGTGGGTGATGACGGTGACGTTGCTCATGGGGAACCTGAAAGGAGAAGGGCAGAGGCCTTTGCGCTGATGATCAGGCACGCTCTGCCGCGCGGTGAGTAAAAAAGTGGGGGCTAGTCTGCCAGAAACCGTGCCAGGCGCGACAAATCGACATTGCCGCCGCTGATGAGAATGCCGACGCGCGCGCCGTGGATGTCGACGTTGCCGTGCTGGGCCCCGGCGAAGGCCAGGGCGCCTGTGGGCTCGACCACGATCTTCATGCGCTCGGCAAAAAAGCGCAGGGACTCGACCAGCTGCTCGTCGGTGGCGGTGACCATGTCGTCGGCCAGGCGCTGGATGATGGGGAAGGTGAGCTGGCCCAGCGCCTGGGTTTGTGCGCCGTCGGCAATGGTGTGGGGCGTGGGGATCTGCACCACATGCCCGGCCTTGACCGACTGCTGGCCGTCGTTGCCCGCTGCGGGCTCCACCCCTACCACCCGGCATTGCGGCGCCAGGGCCTCGGCGGCCAGCAGGCTGCCCGCGAGCAGGCCGCCACCACCGACGCAGACGAAGAGGTAGTCCAGGTCGGGCACTTCTTCAAAAAGCTCCTTGGCCGCCGTGCCCTGGCCCGCGATCACATGGGGGTGGTCGAACGGGGGGACCAGCGTCATGCCGCGCTCCAGCGCCAGGCGGCGGCTGATGGCCTCGCGGTCTTCGGTGTAGCGGTTGTAGGTGACGACCTGGGCGCCATAGTCGCGCGTGGCAGCCATCTTGGAGGCGGGGGCGTCCTCGGGCATGACGATGGCGGCAGGCATGTCCAGCAGCCGGGCGGACAGTGCAATGGCCTGCGCGTGGTTGCCCGCCGAGAAGGCGAGCACACCGCGTTCGCGCTGCTCGTCGGTGAACTGGGCCAGGGTGTTGAACGCGCCCCGGAACTTGAAAGCGCCGGTGCGCTGCAGGTTCTCGCACTTGAAGAACAGCTGCGCGCCCAGCCGCTCGTCGGCGGTGCTGGAGCGCAGCACGGGCGTGCGGTGCGCCATGCCCTTGAGCCGGTGCGCGGCAGCGGCCACATCGTCGTAGGTGGGTGGGGTCAGGCTGGGCAGCGTCATGGTGGCGGCATCCTTGTGGACAGGGCTGGAAGACGGCCACACCTGGCCCAGCCCTTGAAGCCTGATGATAGCCCTTTGCCTCGCCATTTCAAGCAAAAGGGCTTGCAAGCGCTAGTGCTGCATGCCTGGGTAGCTATACATTTTGATGCGGCACATGCCCGTGCGCCCCTCAATCCGGGCCGCATGGCGCGGCCCGGTGGCGCTCAGCCCAGCTCGCTGAACCGCTGCAAGGGTGTGAGCGCCGGGAACTCGCCCGCGCGCTTTTGCTTCATGGCCGTGACCGATTCGCGCACATGCTGGTTGCTCCAGATGGCGCCCTGCAGCCAGCCCATCTGGCGCAGGCTGTCCTCCACGCTGTGGTCGCGCGCGTAGTTCACGGCCTGCTTGGTGCCCCAGATGGCCACCGGGGGTTTGGACGCGATCTCCTTGGCGCACTGAAGTGCAGCAGCCAGCATGGCCTCTTGCGTGTCGAACACCTCGTTGACCAGGCCGTAGTTCAGGGCCTTGGCGGCGCTCAGGCGGCGGCCGGTGTAGGCCAGTTCTTTGACCACACCCAGCGGAATGAGCTTGGGCAGGCGCTGCAGCGTGCCCACGTCGGCCACCATGCCGATGTTGATTTCCTGGATGCAGAAGAAAGCGTCGGCCGTGGCGTAGCGGATGCAGCCTGCGGTGACCATGTCCACCGCACCGCCGATGCATCCGCCATGGATGGCCATGATCACCGGGATGCGCAGGTTGTCGATGCGGGTGAAGGTGGCCTGCATGTCGGTCAGCAGGTCGAAGATGGCGGCCCGGCCCTCGGGGCTCTGGTCGTCCATGGTGATGGCGCCGCCAAAGGTCTCCAGTGCCATGCCTGCGCTGAAATGTTTGCCGGTGCTGCTGATGACCAGTGCCCGTGCCTCGCCCGCCTGGTGCAGCTGGGCCAGCACCGTGTCCAGCTCGCGCCAGAAGGTGGGGTGCATGGTGTTCATGGCCTCGGGTTTGTTCAGAACCAGATGGGCCACGTGGTCAGTGATGCTGAGGGAAAAGCAGGTGAGGGTGTTCATGGGGTGCCACTGTAGACCGGTGGGTGCAGGCCCGGTCGTCGCCTGGGTGACTGGGCGTGATTTCAGGCCATTTTGGCTGCATGCGCTAGTGCATCATGCCTGGGTAGCTATCAAAAAGAGAGTGATTGGGGTTGGCGTTGTGCCGCCCATGGGGCCGGTGGACCAGGCGCTCAGTCCCCGCCGCCACCACAAC
>ERZ1031516.65-NODE-65-length-16972-cov-17.493941_pt1 | contig 16972 bp, 12 predicted proteins | sample MGYA00518047_ERZ1031516 | MGnify/ENA primary metagenome ERZ1031516 (study PRJEB33718, sample SAMN03159945) | human skin metagenome | collected 2014-04-10 | study: EMG produced TPA metagenomics assembly of the PRJNA266117 data set (Human skin bacterial metagenome... | reverse complement strand
TGGCGCAGACACCAAGAAGGTCATCCTGTACACGCACGGCGGCGGCTTTGCCGTGGGCTCGGCCGCCAGCCATCGCAAGCTGGCCGGTCACCTGGCCAAGCATCTGGGCGCGACCGCGGTGGTGATCGACTACCGCCGGGCGCCCGAGCATCCGTATCCGGCCCAGATCGAGGATTCGACGGCTGTCTACAAAGAACTGCTGGCGCGTGGCTTCAAAGCAGCCGACATCGTCACCAGCGGCGACTCGGCGGGCGGCAACCTGGCCATCTCCACGGTGCTGAAGCTGCGCCAGGACGGCGTGGCGCTGCCGGGCGCGGTGATTGCCTTTTCGCCCTGGCTCGACATGGAGCATGTCGGCAAGACGCTGCAGACCAACGCGGCCACCGACGCCCTGGTCAGCAAGGCCGTTCTGGAGGGCATGTCGGGCATGTTCCTGGGCGAGAAGGGCTCACGCACCGACCCGCTGGCCAATCCGCTGAAGGCCGACTACACGGGCTTTCCGCGCCTGTACATCAACGCCGGCAGTGCCGAAACCCTGCTGGACAACGCGCAAGACCTGGAGCGCATCGCCAAGGCGGCGGGCGTGAACGTCACGCTATCGGTGGTGGACGGCATGCAGCACGTCTTCCCGTTCCTGGCGGGTCGCGCCCCCGAGGCCGACGACGAGCTGCGGCGCATTGCCCAGTGGTTCAAGGGCGCCTGAGCTCCAGTTAGCCAAGACCCCGAGGCCGAGGAGCCTTGGGGAAATTTTCCTCATTGCAACAACGCAGGCCACTACGTCGCCGCCAGGCGCAGCTGTGGCCGCAACTTAGAGAGACTCACCATGAAAAACACCAAACATCTGGACGCAATCGTCATCGGCGCCGGCTTTGGCGGCATGTACATGCTGAAAAAGCTGCGCGACGAGCAGGGCCTGAAAGTGCGCGTCTTCGACAAGGCCGGCGGCGTGGGCGGCACCTGGTACTGGAACCGCTACCCCGGCGCGCTGTCGGACACCGAGACCTTTGTTTACTGCTATTCGTGGGATAAAGAGCTGCTGCAGGAGATGCACATCACCACGCGCTATGTGACGCAGCCGCAAATCCTGTCGTATCTGGAGCATGTGGCCGACCGCTACAACCTGCGCCCCGACATTCAGCTGAACACCGGCGTCACGGCCGCGCACTTCAACGAAACCACCAACCTGTGGGAAGTGAAAACCGACACCGGCGAGGCCTACACCGCCAAGTTTTTGGTGACCGCGCTGGGCCTGCTGTCGGCCACCAACGTCCCCAAGATCAAGGGCCTGGACACCTTCCAGGGCGAGTGGCTGCACACCGGCAACTGGCCCGAAGGCGTGCAATACGACGGCAAGCGCGTGGGCGTGATTGGCACGGGCTCCACCGGCACCCAGGTCATCACCGCCATTGCGCCCAAGGTGGGCCATCTGACGGTGTTCCAACGCTCGCCCCAGTACAGCGTGCCCGTGGGCAACGGCCCGGTCACGCCCGAATACGTGGCAGAGGTGAAGAAGAACTACGACGAGATCTGGGAGCAGGTGAAGGGCTCGGTGGTGGCCTTTGGCTTCAAGGAGAGCACCGTGTCGGCCATGAGCGTGTCGGAAGAAGAGCGCCAGGCCGTGTTCCAGAAAGCCTGGGACAACGGCGGCGGTTTCCGCTTCATGTTCGAAACCTTCTGCGACATCGCCACCGATGAGCGCGCCAACAAGGCGGCGCAAGACTTCATCCGCGGCAAGATTGCCGAAATCGTCAAGGACCCCGAGACGGCGCGCAAGCTCATGCCGCAAGACCTGTACGCCAAGCGCCCTTTGTGCGACAGCGGCTACTACGCCACCTACAACCGGCCCAATGTCGATCTGGTCGATGTCAAGGCCAACCCGATTGTCGAAATCACCCCCAAGGGCGTGAAAACCACCGATGGCGTGGAGCACGAACTGGACATGCTGATTTTTGCCACCGGCTTTGATGCGGTGGATGGCAACTACACCAAGATCGACATCCGTGGCCGCAATGGCCTGACGATTCAAGAGCAATGGAAATCGGGCCCCAGCAGCTACATGGGCGTGGCCAATGCCAACTTCCCCAACATGTTCATGGTGCTGGGCCCCAACGGCCCGTTCACCAACCTGCCGCCGTCGATTGAGAGCCAGGTCGAGTGGATTGCCGCGCTGATCAAGGATGTGAACGCCAAGGATCTGAAAACCGTGGAAGCCACCACCGAGGCCGAAGCCGGTTGGACCAAAACCTGCCACGACATCGCCCACATGACGCTGTTCCCCAAGGCCGACTCCTGGATTTTTGGCGCCAACATCCCGGGCAAAACCAACACCGTGTATTTCTACATGGCCGGCCTCGGCGCTTACCGGCAAGAGCTGTCTGCAGTGCAAAACAAGGGCTACGAGGGTTTCGTATTCCAGTAAATGCGCATTTTTTAAAAAACCAACCAAGGAGACAACATGAAACGCGTAGAAAACAAAGTGATTTTGGTGACCGGCGGTGCCATGGGCATGGGCCGCTCGCACAGCGAGCTGCTGGCAGCGCAAGGCGCCTGGGTGTTCGTGGCCGACGTGAACGCAGCCGAAGGGCAAGCCACCGTGGACAGCATCCGCAAAAACGGTGGCAAGGCCGACTTTTTGCAGCTGGATGTGACACAAGAAGCCCAATGGAACGCCGCGCTGGCGCAAATCACAGAGCGTGCAGGCCGTCTGGATGTGCTGGTGAACAACGCCGGCATTCTGATCCTCAAGCCCATGCAAGACACGACCAACGACGAGTGGGATCGCGTCTTCGATGTGAACGTGCGCGGCCTGTTCATCGGCACCCGTGCGGCGGTGCCGCTGATGCAAAAGGCCGGCGGCGGCACCATCGTCAACGTGTCGTCGATTTACGGCCTGGTCGGTGCCCCCGGTGCCAGCGCCTATGAAGCCTCCAAGGGCGCGGTCCGCCTGTTCACCAAGTCTTGCGCCGTGGATCTGGCACCGTTCAATATCCGCGTCAACTCGGTGCACCCCGGCGTGATTGAGACCCAGATGACCAAGGCCATGCTGGACGACCCGGTCATCCGCCCGGCACTGCTCGGCCCCACGCTGCTCAAGCGCCCCGCGCAACCGATCGAGGTGTCACAGGCCGTGCTGTTCCTGGCCTCGGACGAATCATCGTTCGTGCATGGCGCAGAACTGGTCGTTGACGGCGGCTACACGGCCAATTGATCGTCAACCGCAACGCGCCGGACTCAAGCCGCGAGCGGGTAGTCCGGGGCGTCGCTGCAAGCACAAGACCCCCATCAGGAGACAAACCAATGAAGCAATTTTTCAAGCGACTGGCACCCCTGGCCACCGCACTGGCTGCCCTCGCGCAGGCCGGCACGGCCAGCGCCATCGAACTTGACGCCGGTGACTACACACCGCTGCCGGCCGGCACCACCGCGCTGGTGGTCTATGGCCAGCACACCACGCGCGACAAGCTATACAGCCAGGGCAACCGGCAGGCGATCAACCCGCAGCTGGACTCCACCGTGGGCATCTTGCGCGGTGTGCGCTTCATGGAAGTGGGCGGCCTCATCATCGACCCGCAGTTTCTGCTGCCCTTTGGCCGGCTCAGCGCCAAGGACGACATTGCGGGCCTGGGCTCGAAAAGCAGCGTGGGCGACCTGATCCTCGCGTCCGCAATCTGGTTCACCAAACCCGGTGACAAGAACCACTTCGCCATCACGCCTTACCTGTGGCTGCCGACCGGCTCGTATGACCGCAACCAGTCTTTGGGCCTGGGCGAAAACCGCTACAAGTTTGCGCTGCAGGCTGGCGGCATCGTGCAACTGGCGCCCGGCATCCACTGGGACTACGCCGGTGACGTGACGCTCTTTGGCAAGAACGACGACTTCAACAACGGCGCGGGCGGCAGAACCGAGATGAAGCAAAAGCCGCTGTACCAGCTGCAGACCCATTTGCGCTACCAGCTCAGCCCGACGCTGGACCTGCGCGCTGCCCTGTTCCACACCTTCGGTGGCGAGACCAAGGTGGGCGGCGTGGACCAGAACAACCGCCAGTCCACCACCAAGTTCAACGTGGGCACCGCGTGGTTCATGCAGCCCGACCTGCAGTTGATCGCCACCTATGGCCGCGACATCCATGTGCGCGAAGGCTTCAAGGCCAACAACCAGATCAACCTGCGCCTGCTGAAGCTGTATTGATCGCGCAGGCGGCCGCCGGGCACCGACGGCCGCCTGAAGAATTGGATGGCTCAGTTATAGCAAGCTGCCATTAGGCGATGGCCGCTGCGATGTAGCGTCTGCCATTTTTTGAAATCCAGATACTCAAGGAAACACACACCATGCGCTGTTATTGCGTGATGCACCATTCAAAGCCGCTTGAACTCGTCGAGCGTGAGACTCCGCAGCCCGTGGAAACCGAGGTGCTTGTGCGGGTGAAGGCCGCTGGCCTTTGCCACACGGACCTGCACATCTGGGAGGGCTTTTACGACCTGGGAGGCGGCAAGCGGCTGAACCTGGCGGACCGGGGCATCAAGCCGCCCATCATCCTCAGCCACGAAATCTGTGGCGAGGTGGTATCGGCCGGTGCGGACGCTGGTGAGGTCAAGGTGGGTGGCCGCTTCCTGATCCATCCCTGGATCGGTTGCGGTGAATGCCCCACCTGCCTGCGCGGCGACGAGAATCTCTGCCTGAAGGGCCGCGCCCTTGGCGTGGCACGCCCCGGTGGTTTTGCCGACTACGTGATCGTTCCCCACCCGCGCTACCTGGTCAACATCGACGGCCTGGACGAGGCCGAGGCAGCGCCTCTGGCCTGCGCGGGCGTGACGACCTACAGCGCCATCAAGAAGCTGGGCGACGGCATCCACCATGAGCCCGTCGTCATCATCGGTGCCGGCGGCCTGGGCCTGATGGCCATCGAGGTGCTCAAGGCCCTGGGAGGCAAAGGCGCCATCGTGGTGGACATCGACCCTGCCAAGCGCGAAGCCGCATTGGCCGCTGGCGCGCTGTCGGTGATCGACGGCAAGGCGGCCGATGCGGCCAGCCAGATCATCGCGGCGACCGAAGGCGGTGCCGGCCAGATTCTGGACCTGGTGGGCTCGGCCCCGACTGTCTCGCTGGCGATGCAAAGTGCCCGCCGCGGCGGACACATCGTCATCTGCGGGCTTATGGGTGGTGACCTGACCATCTCGCTGGCGACCATCCCGCTGCGCCCGCTGTGCATCGAGGGCAGCTACGTCGGCACCCTGTCCGAACTGCGAGAGCTGGTGGAACTGGTCAAGCGCAGCGGCATGAAGTCGATTCCGGTGTCGCGCCGCCCGATGGCCCAGGTGAACCAGGCCATTGACGACCTGCACCACGGCAAGGTGATCGGGCGTGCCGTACTGATCCCATGACTGATCCCATGAGTTTCTGAAAGAGCACACCATGTATCCCCAACTCAGCCTCTACATTGACGGACAAATGCTGCGCGGCGAAGGCCGCCGCGAGCAGGATGTACTGAACCCCGCCAACAACCAGGTGATCGGCCAGCTGCCGCATGCCACCCAGGCCGACCTGGACATGGCGCTGGCAGCGGCACAGCGCGCCTTCGCGTCGTGGCGCAGCAGCACGGCGATGCAGCGCGCGCAGGTGCTGAAAGCCGTCGCAGGATTGATTCGCGAACGTGCGCCGCAAATCGGCCGCAATCTCACCCTGGAGCAGGGCAAGCCCCTGGCCGAGGGCGTGGGCGAAGTGGCGGTCTGCGCCGAGCACGCCGAGTGGCATGCCGAGGAATGCCGGCGCATCTATGGCCGCCTCATTCCACCCCGCGATGCCAGCGTGCAGCAGACGGTGCTGCGTGAACCCATCGGCGTGTGCGTGGCCTTCTCGCCCTGGAACTTCCCGTTCAGCCAAGCCTTTCGCAAGGTGGTCGCGGCCATTGGCGCGGGGTGCACTGTCATCCTCAAAGGTTCCAGCGACACACCGGCCTCGGTGCTGGCAATTGCCCAGCTGTTTCATGACGCCGGCTTGCCGCCGGGCGTGCTGAATGTGGTGTCGGGCGATTCCGGAATGATCTCGGACTACCTGATCCGCTCTCCCATCGTGCGTAAGATTTCCTTCACGGGCTCCACACCTGTGGGGCAGCAGCTGGCAGCGCTGGCCGGTGCGAACATGAAGCGCAGCACCATGGAGCTGGGCGGCCACGCGCCCGTGATCGTGTGTGACGATGCGGACATCGACCGCGCGGCAGACGTGCTGTCGGGCTTCAAGTTCCGCAACGCGGGACAGGTGTGCATCTCCCCCACGCGCTTTTATGTGCAGGACGGCGTGTATGACCGTTTCGTCGAACGATTTGCGCAGCGGGCACAGGCACTGGCGGTCGGAGACGGGCTGGTTGAAACCAACCGCATGGGGCCGTTGGCGCAACCGCGCCGCGTCGCTGCCATGGAGGGTTTCGTGGAAGACGCCCGCCAGCGCGGCGCCAAGATCGTAACGGGCGGCCATCGGCTGCAAGGCGACGGCAACTTCTTCGCCCCCACGGTGCTGGCCGACCTGCCCGACGACTCGCGCTTCATGACCGAAGAGCCCTTCGGCCCGATGGCCGGCATGGTGCGATTCAAGACCGTGGAAGAAGTGCTTTCGCGCGCCAACAGCCTGCCCTTTGGCCTGGCGTCGTATGCCTTCACCACGTCACTGAAGAACGCGCACCAGATCTCGCGCGGGCTGGAAGCCGGCATGGTGTCCATCAACCACATCGGGCTTGCGCTGGCCGAGACACCGTTTGGCGGCATCAAGGAAAGCGGCTATGGCAGCGAGGGCGGCAGTGAAACCTTCGACGGCTACCTGACCACCAAGTTCGTGTCGCAACTCAATTAAGGCGCAAAGACTGCCAATCCACAAAAATGGGCAGTCTCACTGAAGCGCAGGCTGCCATTGCCCGCCAGCAGCACCCCATGGCGGCGCGGGCGTGTCGCGAACGGGCAGCTGACATTGGTACTCGTCAATTATTGATATTGCACGGTTTATTGCTGAGACATAACCCCGTTCAACCTGTGCTTGTCGAAGGGCTCAGCCCGAACGGGGTTGGCGAATAAATCCCGCCGGATCAACAGATCGCCCCCAGGCCCCGCTTGGCGCGTGCCACATGGATGAGGACCCTGACCTCGTCCATCGTCGGGTTTGACCAGCAGGCCGCTCAGTTGATGAAATTTTCGGTCGCGCGCAGCGCCGCCGCGTTCACCGTGCTGCGGTACTCCACGGGCGTTTGCTTGAAAGCCCGCTTGAAGTGGCGCACCAGATGGCTCTGGTCGGAGAAGCCGCAGTCCATGGCAATGCACTTCAGCGGCACAGCCACCGGACGGCTGAGCAGGCGCCGGGCGCGCTCCAGGCGCTGGCGCAAAACATAGGCGTGCGGTGCGCAGCCAAACTCTGCATGGAACTTGCGGATCAGCCCGGACACACTCACGCCCGCCTCGCGCGCCATCTCATCGAGCTTGAGGTTGCGATCCAGGTTGTCCTCGACATACTGCACAAGGCGCCGCCGCTGCCAATCTGCCATGCGGCCGGCCAGCGGCACCTCGCGCACGCCGGCCTTGGCATAGCGGCGAAGCAGATGAACGCAAAGCTGATTCACCAGCGACGACCGGTACAGCCCGCCGCCAAGCCCGCCGCTTTCCAACTCGGACTCGAAGGCGGACATTAGGCCGGGCAGGATGTCGTCCTGGGCACGCACGCAGTCTTCCATGCCCACATCACTCACGCTTCGCTCAAAAACTTCTTCGGCGACACGGCACAGCTCGGTGTGCGCCAGGTAGATGTGCGTGACGTCAATCGGGCGGTCCCACTTCCACTGAGACGACTCGCCGCGCGTCAGCAGCGAACACACGCCCCGCCCCACCCGCTCGCTGCGCCAAGCGCCACCTGCGCGCCGGCTCATGACCGCGTCATCGCACTTGTAACGCACGAGCATGTAGTCGCGCATGGAGGGAATTTCAACGTCAAGGGACGTGTACTGATAGCCCTTGAGCGTCACCTGATCCCAACCGACCGGCACGCTGTCAAGCGTCAGCTGGCCGGGTATCCAGCGGGGAACTTCATCAGGCGCAACAAGTTGACTCATAAACAGCAACTCCGGCAGGCCCATATGCAGGCCAAAGGTTTGATTTTCATCAAAGCAACCGGCGCCTACATCGGGGTTAACCCCATTTGCGGACTGCGCTCTGAGAACGAGCAAGATTGGACGTGGCCTTCATGCGGTCGAGCGGCGCGCACCCTTGGCATCTCCTCTGCGCGACACAGCGCGACGAAGCTGCGTTGTCAACTTGAAGCCGCCCGTTGGCAGGCCGTTCCACCCCCGACTGTGGAAGGCTGGCGTCCGGCCTGCGCAGGGCGTGTTCGCTTCAACCCGTCGTCAGCAACTACAACACTTCAAACACGCCCGCCGCGCCCATGCCGCCGCCAATGCACATGGTCACGCAGACTTTCTTTGCCCCGCGGCGCTTGCCTTCGATCAGCGCATGGCCCGTGAGGCGCTGGCCCGACACACCATAGGGGTGGCCCAGGGCGATGGCGCCGCCGTTCACGTTCAGGCGGTCGGCCGGAATGCCCAGCTTGTCGCGGCAGTACAGCACCTGCACGGCAAAAGCCTCGTTCAGCTCCCACAGGTCGATGTCCTGCACCGTCAGGCCCAGCTTCTTGAGCACCTTGGGCACGGCGAACACGGGGCCAATGCCCATTTCGTCAGGCTCGCAGCCGGCCACCGCAAAGCCGAGGAAACGGCCCAGAGGCTTCAGGCCCTTCTTGCTGGCGTACTCTTCGCTGGCCACCACGCAGGCGCCAGCGCCATCGCTGAACTGGCTGGCGTTGCCAGCAGAGATCAGACCACCCGGCAGTGCCGAGCGCAGGCCGCTGATGGCATCCACCGTGGTGCCTTCCCGCGTGCCTTCGTCCTTGCTCACCGTGACCTGCTTGGTGATCAGGCCCAGCGTCTTGTCAGCCACGCCGGCCGTCACGGTGATGGGGGCGATTTCGGCATCGAACAGGCCGGCGGCCTGGGCAGCGCAGGCCTTTTGCTGGCTGCCCGCACCGTACTCGTCCATGGCTTCGCGGCCGATGTTGTAGCGCTTGGCCACCTGCTCGGCAGTCTGCAGCATGCTCCAGTAGATCTCGGGCTTTTGCTTGGCCAGGGCCAGGTCCTGGATCATGTGCAGATTCATCTCCTGCTGCACGCAGGAGATGCTTTCGACGCCCCCGGCCACAAACACATCGGCCTCGCCCGCGATGATGCGCTGGGCAGCCATGGCGATGGTCTGCAGGCCCGACGAACAGAAGCGGTTGACGGTCACGCCCGATGCCGTGATGGGCAGGCCGGCCTTCAGCGCGATCTGGCGTGCGATGTTGCTGCCCGTGGCGCCTTCGGGCGTAGCGCAACCCATGATGACGTCGTCCACGTCAGCGGCGTCGATGCCGGCGCGCAATACGGCGTGCTGCACGGCATGGCCGCCGAGGGTGGCGCCGTGCGTCATGTTGAACGAACCCTTCCAGCTCTTGGCGAGTGGCGTGCGGGCGGTGGAAACAATCACTGCGGAGGTCATGTGAATTCCTTTGATTCTGTGGATGGGTGCACGCGGGCTACTTACTGGAAGGCCTTGCCTTCGGCGGCCAGCTTGGCCAGCAGCGGAGCGGGCTTCCAGAACGCTGCGTCATCCAGCGGGTTCTTGGCGAAACGGCCCATGGCCTGCACCACGTTGAACAGACCCACTTCGCTCGCGTAGTGCATGGGGCCGCCACGGTGGATGGGGAAGCCGTAGCCGGTCAGGTACACCATGTCGATGTCGCCGGACTTGCTGGCAATGCCGTCTTCCAGGATGTGCGCACCTTCGTTGACCAGGGCGAACACCAGGCGCTGCACGATTTCTTCGTCCGAAATCTTGCGGGGCGTGATGCCGAGTTCCTTGCGGTGGTCTTCGATCATCTTGTTGACCAGATCGCTCGGGATCGCATCGCGCTTGCCGGCCTGGTAGTCGTACCAGCCTGCGCCGGTCTTCTGGCCAAAGCGGCCCAGCTCACACAGCTTGTCGGCGGTGCGGCTGTACTTCATGTCGGCGCGCTCGACGGCGCGGCGCTTGCGGATGGCCCAGCCGATGTCGTTGCCGGCCAGGTCGCCCATGCGGAACGGGCCCATGGCAAAGCCGAACTTCTCGATGGCCTTGTCCACCTGCTGCGGCGTGCAGCCTTCGTCCAGCAGGAAGCCGGCCTGGCGGCTGTACTGCTCGATCATGCGGTTGCCGATGAAGCCATCGCACACGCCCGAGACCACCGAGGTCTTCTTGATCTTCTTGCCGATGGCCATCACGGTGGCCAGCACGTCCTTGGCGGTCTCCTTGCCACGCACCACTTCCAGCAACTTCATCACGTTGGCGGGGCTGAAGAAGTGCATGCCCACCACGTCCTGCGGACGCTTGGTGAAGGCGGCGATCTTGTCCACGTCGAGTGTGGAAGTGTTGGAGGCCAGGATGGCGCCAGGCTTGGCCACAGCGTCGAGCTGCTTGAACACCGCTTCCTTCACGCCCATCTCTTCGAACACGGCCTCGATGATCAGGTCGCAGTCCTTGAGGTCGTCGTAGCTCAGCGTGGTGCTCAGCAGGGCCATGCGCTGCTCGTACTTGTCTTGCTTCAGCTTGCCCTTCTTGACCTGGGCTTCGTAGTTCTTCTTGATCGTGGCCACGCCACGGTCCAGGGCTTCCTGCTTCATTTCCAGAATCTTGACGGGAATGCCCGCGTTCAGGAAGTTCATGGAAATGCCGCCGCCCATGGTGCCGGCGCCAATCACGCCCACCAGCTTGATGTCACGCTTGGGGGTGTCGGATGCGACATCGGGAATCTTGCTGGCTGCACGCTCTGCCATGAACAGGTGGCGCAGTGCGCGCGACTCAGGCGTCCACATCAGGTTGATGAAGATTTCGCGCTCGACCAGCATGCCTTCGGCAAACTTCTTCTTGGTGGCAGCTTCAACAGCGTCCACACACTTGGCGGGCGCGGGGAAGTTCTTGGCCATGCCCTTGACCATGTTGCGCGCGAACTGGAAGTACGCATCGCCTTCGGGGTGCTTGCAAGGCAGGTTGCGCACCAGGGGCAGAGGACGGGCATCGGCCACGCTCTGCGCAAACTCCAGGGCTTCTGCCGCCAGCGACTCGGCCGATGCGGCCATCTTGTCGAACAGCTTTTGGCCGGGCACGGCGCCGATCATTTCGCTCTTGACGGGCTCGCCGCTCACGATGAGGTTGAGCGCGGCTTCCACACCAATCACGCGGGGCAGACGCTGCGTGCCACCTGCGCCGGGGATCAGGCCCAGCTTGACTTCGGGCAGTGCGATCGAGCAGCCAGGCGCTGCAATGCGGTAGTGGCAGCCCAGGGCCAGCTCCAGCCCGCCGCCCATGGCGACGCTGTGCATGGCGGCCACGACGGGCTTGGCCGAGTTTTCGATGGCGGCAATCACCGACAGCAGGTTGGGTTCTTGCAGCGACTTGTCAGTGCCGAACTCCTTGATGTCGGCGCCGCCAGAGAACGCACCACCGGCACCGGTGATCACGATGGACGTGACCGCTGCATCGGCATTGGCACGGCCAAGGCCGTCCACGATGCCCTGGCGGGTCGCCAGACCGAGTCCGTTGACGGGAGGGTTGGCCATGGTGATCACGGCAACGGAGCCGTGGACTTTGTATTCAGCGGTCATGGTGCTGTTGTTCCTTGGAAAGTGAAAAAGAACGATCGTGCGTTTTTATTGTAGAGACTTCAAAACCATTTGGCGTGTCAATTTGTCCCGGGCGGGACAAGGGGGTATCAGACATCCCCAGAAGAGCAGATTCCGGCAGGCAAAAAAAAGGCGCCACCGAAGACCGGGCGCCTCTGTAGATCACAGTTGGTGGAGCACCTTCCAGTGCGTCCGCCCTGCCCCGGATCTTAGAAACTGGCGCGCCCCGAGACCAGGGCAGCCGAGCAAGGGCCGCCCCGCAGCGAGGGCTGCGTCCCCCTTCCCGAATCGCGCAGCGATTCGAGAGAAGGGGGAAGGCGCGCAGCGCCTCAGGGGGATCGCCCCGCTAAACTTCAAGCCATTCCTTGCGGATGTAGTTGTCGGCCCGCAGGCTGTCCGGTGTGCCCTGGAACACGATCGAGCCATGCCCCATGACCAGCGCGCGGTCCGAGATCTTCATGGCAATGGTCAGCTTCTGCTCGATCAACAGCACCGAGATGCCGCGCGACTTGATGGTCTGCAGGTACTGGCCCACCAGCTCGACGATCTTGGGTGCCAGACCCTCGGTGGGCTCGTCGATGATGATGAGGTCCGGGTCACCCATGAGCGTGCGGCACAGGGTCAACATCTGCTGCTCGCCGCCCGACATCACGCCCGCCTCGGTGTGCTGGCGCTCCTTGAGTCGGGGGAACATCTCGTACATGTCGTCGAACGACCAGCGGCTGCTCTTGCCACTGCCCTTCTGGCCGAGCATCAGGTTCTGGTGCACCGTGAGGTTGGGAAACACGTCGCGGCTTTCGGGCACGTAGCCCACTCCCAGGTGCGCAATCTCGTAGGCCTTTTTGCCATTGAGGTCCTGCCCCTTCCAGTTGAGTGTGCCCTCCCAGTCCACCAGACCCATGATGGCCTTGGCGGTGGTGGAGCGGCCCGAACCGTTGCGCCCCAGAAGGGCCACGATTTCACCGGGTTGTACATCAAAGGTCACGCCATGCAGCACATGGCTCTTGCCGTAATAGGCGTGGAGATTTTCGATTTTCAGCATGTCAGTGTCCCGCCCCTTGCTCGTCCGCAACGACCGAGCCCAGATAGGCCTCCTGCACGCGCCGGTTGGCGCGCACCTTGTCGGGCGTGTCAAAGGCGATCACCTCGCCGTACACCACCACGGCGATCTTGTCGGCCAGGCCGAACACCACGCCCATGTCGTGCTCCACCGTCAACAGCGTGCGGCCTTCGGTCACTTCCTTGATGAGGTGGATGAAGCGTGAGGTCTCGGTCTTGCTCATGCCGGCCGTCGGTTCGTCCAGCAGGATCACATTGGCACCGCCCGCGATGGTGATGCCGATCTCCAGCGCGCGCTGCTCAGCGTAGGTCAGGTTCATCGCCAGCGTGTCGCGCTTCTTGTCGAGCTTGATCATCTCCATGAGCTGCTTGGCGCGCTCATTGGCATCGTGCAGGTTCGACAGGAAGCGCAGGAACGTGTACTTGTAGCCCATGCTCCACAGCACGCCGCACCGCAGGTTTTCGAACACCGACAGCTTGGGGAAGATGTTGGTGATCTGGAAGCTGCGCGAGAGCCCGCGCCGGTTGATCTCGTACGGTGCCATTCCATTGATGCGCTGGCCATTCAGGATCACATCGCCGCTGGTGGGCGCAAAGCGCCCGCTGATCAGATTGAACAGCGTGGACTTGCCCGCGCCGTTGGGGCCGATGATGGCCACGCGCTCACCGGGCGCGACGGCCAGGTTGGCGCCGCGGATGATCTCGGTCTTTCCAAAGCTCTTGCGCAGGTCGCGCAGTTCGAGCGCATAGGTTGCGTTGTCAGCCGCCATGGTTACAAAGCCTCCCCGCGCTTGATTTCATGTTCTATTTCTTCCTGGATCCTGCTCCACTGGCGCACAAATTGGCGGCGGCAGAGTTCAAACAGGGCAAAGCCCGTCACCATCACAAACACCGCGCCAAACCAGCTGGTAAAGCCCTTGGCGTTGAGCGTGGCGCCGAGGAAGGTCAACTCTGGCCCCAACGCGGCATTGAGCTGCAGGTGGTAGGTCATCTCGATCATGCAGGCCGCGCCCATCACACCCACCAGGGCAGTACCGCCCAGCGCGAGGTAAGAGGTCCACAGCTGGCGCAGCTTGCCAAACTTGGCCAGGCGCAGGTTCATCATGATCAGGCTGGCCACGCCACCGGGCGCATACATCACCATGAACAGGAACACCAGGCCCAGATACAGCAGCCAGGCCTTGGACAGCTCGGACAGCAACACAGACGCCAGCACCAGCAACACCGCACCAATGATGGGGCCGAAGAAGAAGGTGGCACCGCCCAGGAAGGTGAACAGCAGGTAGCCACCCGAACGCACCACGTTCAGGCTGTCAGCACCCGTCACGATCTCGAAGTTGATGGTGGCCAGACCACCACCAATGCCGGCAAAGAAGCCCGCGATGATGAAGGCGAAGTAGCGCACCCGCTGCGTGTTGTAGCCGATGAACTCCACACGCTCGGGGTTGTCGCGCACTGCGTTCAGGATGCGGCCCAGCGGTGTGCCGGTGAAGGCAAACATCGCCGCAGTGCACACGAAGCAGTACACGGCGATCAGGTAGTACACCTGGATGGCAGGGCCGAAGGTGATGCCGAAGAACGACTGGCCATACACGCGGTCAGTGGTGATGCCGCCTTCGCCCCCGAAGAACTCGGGGAACATCAGCGCCATCGAAGCCACCAGCTCGCCAATGCCCAACGTGATCATGGCGAATGTGGTGCCCGACTTCTTGGTCGTGACAAAGCCCAGCAAGATGGCAAAGAAGGCCCCCGCCAGCCCGCCCACGATGGGGATCAGCACCAGCGGAATGCTGAAGCTGCCTTTGCTTGCCATGTTCATGGCGTGGATGGCTATGAACGAACCCAGACCGGTGTACACGGCATGGCCGAAACTCAGCATGCCGCCCTGCCCCAACAACATGTTGTAGGACAGGCAGATGATGATGAGGTAGCCGATCTGCGAGAGCATGGTCAGCGCCAGGCTGCTGCGAAACAGCATGGGCGCGACGATCAGTGCTGCGGCAAACAGCGTCCAGATCACAAAGCGCCCGACGTTCCAGGGCTTGAACCGGTAGTGCGACGTGGCACTGGAGACAGGATGAGTGGTTGAATTCATGGCATCAGTCCTCCCGCGTGCCCAGAAGGCCCTTGGGGCGGAAGATCAGGATCAGCACGAGGAACAGGTACGGCAGGATGGGCGCCACCTGCGAAATCGTGAGCTTGAGCAAGGGATAGCCAAAGGTCTGGTCGGTCACCGCCACACCCACGGCCTTGAAGACGTGGATCAGCGAGTAGTCCAGCGCCACGGCAAAGGTCTGTACCACGCCAATCAGCAGCGAAGCGATGAAAGCACCGGCGAGCGAGCCCATGCCACCCACCACCACCACCACGAAGATGATGGAGCCGACAGACGCAGCCATCGCAGGCTCGGTCACATAGGTGTTGCCGCCGATCACGCCCGCCAGGCCCGCCAGCGCGGCACCGCCACCAAACACCAGCATGAAGACACGCGGTACGTTGTGGCCCAGCGCTTCCACCATTTCGGGGTACTTCAGAGCCGCCTGGATCACCAGCCCGATGCGGGTGCGTGTGAGCAGCAGCCACACCGACAGCAGCATCAGCAGCGCCACCAGCATCACAAACGAACGCGACTTGGGAAACTGCGTGCCGTACAGCGAGAACAGCGGGCCCTGCAATTGCTCTGGCAGGCCGTAAGGCACCGTGGAGCGACCCCAGACCAGCTGCACAACTTCCAGAATCAGGTACGACAGCCCGAACGTGACCAGCAGCTCGGGCACATGGCCGAACTTGTGCACCCGGCGCAAGGCATAGCGCTCAAATGCCGCGCCCAGCACAAACACCAGCAGCGGAGCCAGCACCAGCGCTGGCCAGAAGCCCACCACCCCGGAGATGGTGAACGCGAAATAGGCACCCAGCATGTAGAAGCTGGTGTGTGCGAAGTTGAGCACGCCCATCATGCTGAAGATCAGCGTGAGGCCGGAACTCAGCATGAACAGCAGGAGCCCGTAGCTCACGCCGTTCAGCAAAGAGATCACGAAAAACTCAGGATTCATTGGAATTTTTCATCACGGAGGGAAAAAAAAGGCCCGAGTACGTCGGGCCTCGAAGTTCTGGCGCCGAAACGCCAGCGCCGGATTTAGGGGCGCTTCATCTGGCACGACGTGGGCGTGCTGGCCACGTAGGGCTCGTAGTACTTCAGCGGCACGAAGGTATAGCCGGTGTTTTCCGAGTCTATGGGGTACTTGCCGCCGGCCTTTTCCCACTTGGAAATGAACAGGCCCTGCTGCAACTGGTGGTCGGTCTTGCGCATCTCGACTTCCCCGTTGAAGCTCTTGAACTTCATGCCTTCAAACGCTGCGGCCACCTTGACGGGGTCGGTGGACTTGGCTTTCACGAAACCTTCGGACAGCATGGTGAAGGCGTGGTACACGGCGCCGGTGTACATGTCGTCGTTGAACTTCTTCTTGTAGTCCACCACGATCTTGTTGAGCTCGCCCGGCAGGTTCATGTGGGCGTAAGCCACCATGTACACGCGGCCTGCAGCGGCAGAGCCCATGGCAGTGGGGCTGCCGGTGACGGAGCCGTAGTAGGTGTAGAAGTTGACGTTGTTCAGGCCCGCGTCGTTGGCGGCCTTGATCAGCAGTGCCAGGTCAGAACCCCAGTTGCCGGTGATCACGCTGTCAGCGCCCGACGCCTTGATCTTGGCGATGTAGGGCGAGAAGTCGCGCACCTGGGCCAGGGGGTGCAGGTCGTCGCCGACAAACTGCACGTCGGGGCGCTTGCGCTGCATCATCTCCTTGGCGAACTTGGAGACCTGGTGGCCGTGCGAGTAGTTCTGGTTGATCAGGTAGACCTTCTTGACCTCCGGCAGGTCCTTCATGTAGGTCGTCAGCGCTTCCATCTTCATGGAGGTGTCTGCATCCAGACGGAAGTGCCAGTAGCTGCACTTGCTGTTGGTGAGGTCTGGGTCCACGGCAGCGTAGTTCAGGAACAAGACTTCCTTGCCGGGATTGCGTGCGTTGTGCTTTTCGAGCGCGTCCATGATGGCCAGTGCGGGACCAGAGCCGTTGCCCTGCACCACGTAGCGCGCCCCCTGGTCCATGGCCGAGCGCAGGGCGCTGGTGGTTTCCTGCGGGCTGAGTTTGTTGTCGATGCCGATGATTTCAAATTTGACGCCGGCAGGGTTCTTCTTGT
>ERZ1031516.64-NODE-64-length-16979-cov-15.797506_pt1 | contig 16979 bp, 16 predicted proteins | sample MGYA00518047_ERZ1031516 | MGnify/ENA primary metagenome ERZ1031516 (study PRJEB33718, sample SAMN03159945) | human skin metagenome | collected 2014-04-10 | study: EMG produced TPA metagenomics assembly of the PRJNA266117 data set (Human skin bacterial metagenome... | reverse complement strand
ATGCCCACAGGCGATCGCCGTTGATGCGCAGGTTCTCGATGTCGGGTTTGACTTTCGTGTCCATAGAAGCTCCAGAGATATAGCTCAGTCAGGGGTATGCGAGCACGTCGCCCAGCGGGTAGACGGGCTGGCGCAGGTTTTCGAACGGGAACAGCTGGTAGTCCGAGCTGGTTACGCCGGGGCTATCGCACTCCACCAATCCAGCAGAGAGCGGCACAAAGACCGGTCGGCAGTACATGCGCGACTTGAGCAGCAGGTAACGATATGCCGTGGGGTCCAGGCCCACACAAGAAAAAACGCCCAGATCCCACGGTTCGTGCGGCTGCTCCACCACCACGATCTGCGTGCCGCCGGCATCCAGCCAGACGGCACGCCCCATGGAGCAGCGCTGGCCGGTGTATATCGGGCCCGTCACGGTGTAGCTGCCGTCGCTGATGGCACGGACTGTGCCCTGAACCAACACGGGCTCTTTGACAATGCCCAGCCGAGCCAGCGGCACCTTGTTGCCCAAGCGCACCGACACGTGCGCGCCCACACCGGCCGCCACGAGCTGCTCAACGGCCTCCGGATCAGACAGCGGCCCCGTGGCGATACCAGTCAGGCCATGCTGCCAGGCGGCCTGCAGTACATCCATGGTGTCGCAGGTTCCTCCGGACATGCAGTTGTCGCTGTGATCCAGCAGCAGTACGGGCTTGCCCACCCCTTCGGCCATGCGCTGCGCCCGAACGAAGGCTTCGGCCAAGGGCTCGCTGGCATACACGTAGCCTTCACGTTCCGCCCAGATCTGGGCAGCCACGCGGTCCAGCGCAGCGGCGCACAGCGCTTCACCCTCGGCAGTGCATTCCGCCGTGGCCACTACGCTCACGCATGGTGCGGCAATGTCGGCCAAGGAGAAGCCCGCAAAGATGGTCATGGCCGGCACACCCTCCCCTTCGGCCTGCCGCGCCGAGGACACGGCGGCGGCCATAGCGCCACCCAAGGTCGTGCTGCGCAGGGTGTGACTGAGCAGCGGCAACTGTCGCCAGCGCACGGCGTACCTCGTCCCTTGCTGCAACATGTGCAACACGAGACGTGCCGCGTGCTCGCCCGTCTCGTACATGTCCACATGCGGGTAGGTCTTGAACCCCACCATCACATCGGCGTTATCAACCATCTTCTGCGTGATGTTGCCGTGCAGGTCCAGAGCTACGCCCAACGGTACGCCAGGCGCAGCCGCCCTCACCCGGGCAAGCAGGTCTCCTTCCCCGTCCGGTGTGTTCTGCGCCACCATCGCGCCATGCAAATCGAGCAGGATGGCATCGCAACCCACCGCTGCGGCGACGATGCAGTCCGTCAACTGGCGGTAGGCGTCGGCATCTACCGGCCCGCTGGGGTTTGCCGTGGCGGAGACGGGCGTCACGCACTGCGCCCCTACCCGCTTTGCTGCATCAATGAAAGCCGCCATCGCCGTTCGCATGCCGAAGTTGGCATGGAAGGCCGCCGCGTCGTACTCGGGCGCAAACGCCTTCAAGGGCGTGGGTACCGGAGAAAAGGTATTGGTCTCGTGGTTAAGACGAGCAATCAGAAACTTCATGAAACGCCCTTCGGGATTCAATGCGGGATGGGCCAGAGCTCAGGCCAAGCCCACGCCCAGATAACGGTCTTTGACCTCTTCATCGGCAAGAAAGCTTGCGTTGTCGGCTGTGTAGACGATGCGTCCTTGTTCCAGGATGCAATGGCGGTCGGCCAGTTGCGTGCAGACCTCCAGGTTCTGCTCCACCAGCAAGATGGCAACGCCTGCGGCCTTGATGGTCTTGAGCTGGGCCACGATTTCCTCCACGATCACGGGAGCCAGCCCCTCCACGGGCTCGTCCAACATGAGCAACTTGGGGTCGTTCATCAGCGCGCGGCCGATCGCGAGCATTTGCTGCTCGCCGCCGGAGAGCTGCCCACCGCCGTTACGCTTGCGCTCCTTGAGCCTGGGGAAAATGCGGTACACGTCGTCCAGTTGCCAGGGTGAGCTTTTTCGCAGGCCCAGCATCAGGTTCTCTTCCACGGTCAGCAGCTTGAAGATGCCCCGGTGCTCCGGTACCAGACACACCCCCTGCCGGGCGATCACATGCGAAGCCTGACCCTGCAGCGGTTTGCCGGCAAATGCCAATCGGCCCTGCGTGGGAGCGACTACCCCGGCAATGCTCTTGAGTGTGGTGGTCTTGCCTGCGCCGTTGCGCCCCAGCAGGGTGACCAGTTCGCCGTTACCCACCGTGAAACACACACCCTGAAGCACATGGCTTTTGCCGTAGTGGGCATGCAGGTTGTCAACATCGAGAATCATGCCTTGCCCCCTGTGATCATGTTGCCCAAGTACGCAGTCCGCACCCTTTCGTCGCTGCGTATGTCGTGTGGCATGCCTTCGGCCAGCACGCGCCCCAGCTGCATCACCGTCACGGTGTCCGAGATATCCATCACGATGTTCATGTTGTGCTCGATCAAGACCACCGTGTGTTCGTCGCGCAGGCTCTTGATCAAGCGCTTCATGTCGTCCAGGTCATCGATGCCCATGCCAGACGTGGGCTCATCCAGGAAGATGGCCTTCGGCCGTGCAGCCAGGGCCATGCCCACTTCCAGCCGGCGCTGCTGGCCATGCGAAAGATTGCCAGCGGGGGTGTCCGCGAGGTTCTCCAGTCCCACCTTGGACAGAACGGCGTCAACCACCTGCGACTGCGCACGCGCCCCTACCGGCTCGTGCCAAGGATTCAGGGCGCGTGCAGGCTGTACGCCTTGTGCGCCGAGGCGCAGGTTCTCACGCACGGGCAAGCTCAAGAACAGGCTGGTCACCTGGAATGAACGCGCAATGCCTCGCTGCACCCGCCGATGGTCTGGCTCATGGGTGACATCCTGTCCATCAAAAAGAATCCGGCCTCCACTGACTGCCTTGGTGCCGGTGAGCATGTGGAACAACGTGGTCTTGCCAGCACCGTTGGGGCCAATCACCGAATGCACGGTATTCGCACGCACCTGGAGACTTACACCGCCCAGCGCTGCAAACTTGCCATAGTGCTTCTCGACATCAATGGCTTCCAACAAGATCGGGGTTTTTGGGCTCATGCCTGTTCTCCTTTCGCAGGAACTGCAGCTCCCGATGGCGTCACCACCGTGCCAGCCGACTGTTTGCGATGCCCTTGCAGCCGATTCCAGACCGTTTCACCCAGGCCCCACAGCCCGCGCTGCATCCAGAGGCTCACGGCCATCAATGCAATGCCCAGCAGCAAGAGCCAACGCGGCCACAGTTGAGACAGCCAGTCGGCCAGCAGCAGGTAGAACGCTGATCCCAGCAGCGAGGCAAACAGGTTGCCCGTCCCGCCAATAACGGTCATCACCAGGATCATTTCACTGGTGTGGTACTCCGCGTTGGACAGCGGAGCCAGGCCGGTCATCATGGCATGCAGCGCCCCCGCGAGACCGGTGACAGCGCCCGAGATCACAAACGCCTGCAGCTTGAGCAGCCTGAGGTTGTAGCCAATGGCAGCCGCACGCTCTTCGTTGTCCCGCACTGCCAGCAAGGTTCGCCCGAATGTGGAGCGTGACACCTTGAGCAGCAGCCAGAACACCACCAAAAAAATCAGCGAAACAAAACCATAGAACTGCCAGGGCGACGCCAACGTCCACAGGTCAAAGCCCAGGATGGACACATTGGGACGAGGGATATCCATCAACCCGTTGTCTCCCCCCGTCAAGCCGGTAGCCGTATAGGCAATGAAATAGAACATCTGCGCAAAGGCCAAGGTCAGCATCACAAAGTAGGTGCCACGCTGGCGAATGGCCACCCAGCCCACCACGGCCGCCCCGAGCGCTCCCATGACTGTGGCGAGCAGCAACGCAAGCGGCATGGGAACAGGCCAGCGGGTGAGTAGCAAGGCAACGGTGTAACTGCCCAGACCAAAGAAGATGCCCTGCCCGAACGAAAGCAAGCCGGTGAAGCCGAGCAGCAGATTGCAACCCATGGCCGCCAGCGCAAAGATGAGTACCTCGCTAGCCAAGGAGCCCGACTGCATCAGCAACGGCATGGCCACCACCACCACTGCTGCAAACAGAAAATGCGTGTATTTCTTCATAGGGTTCACTCCTTGCGGCCCAGCAGGCCGTGGGGACGCAGTAGCAGCACCGCCGCCATGGCCACATAGATCATCAGGCGGGCCCCTTCTGGCCATAGCGTGCTCATGACGCTTTGCACAATGCCGATCATCAATCCGCCCAGCAATGCGCCACTGAAACTGCCCAGCCCCCCCACGACCACCACGACAAAGGCTACCGCCAGGGCTTCAATGCCCATGAAGGGTTCTGCTCCACGGATGGGAGATGCAAGCACGCCGGCCAGTGCAGCGGTGGCTGCGCCCAAACCAAATACCAGGCTGAAAATACGCAGCACATTGATGCCGAGCAGCGAGACCATCTCGGTCGACTCGCTGCCTGCTCGCACAGCGCTACCGAGTCGCGTGCCCTCAAGAACCCACCACAGCAGCACTGCCAGCACCGAAGTAAAGCCGATCACGAACAGGCGGTACTTCGGGTAGATGAAACTGCCCCACATCACCACTCCCTGCAGCGCGTCGGGAACCGCCACGCTATCACCCAGTGGGCCCCATTGCAGGATCACAAGCTCCTGGACTGCGAGTGCCAGACCCACCGTCACGAGGATGTGAAACTCATGGTCCGAGGCATACACGTGGCGCAGGACCAGCTTTTCCGTGGCCCAGCCAATCGCCCCCACCACCAGCGGCACCACTACCAGAGCCAACCAGAAGCTCATGCCCCATCGCGTCATCTGGTAGCAAAAATACGCTCCGATCAGGTAGAACGCCCCGTGCGCGAAGTTCACGAATCGCAGCAATCCAAAAACAATGGACAGGCCCACCGCCAACAGGAAATACAGCATGCCAATGCCGATTCCATTGATGACCTGTAGAAGGTAAATGTTCATAAAGTGCTCGGCCGAACGACCACCAGCCGCACCCTGTCGATGCCGCTGGGGTTCTCAAAAAAAGGGGCGGCCACAGCGCGCGCATGGGGCTATGCCCAGCCCGGCGGACGCCGCGAGGGTCAGGCGCGCTTGCAGCCCGTCTGGTCGATAGGCAGGAACGACTTGCCCGAACTGAGTACGTCCACGTAGTCGTCCTTGTTCTTCATCTTGGACTTGGCCTTGCCCTTGAGCAGGTAGTAGTTCTTGAGCACCTGGTGGTCCGCCTTTCGCACCTCTTCCTCACCGGTCAGACCCTGGTATTTGTGGCCCTCCAGTGCGGCGATCACGGCTTTTTGCTCCACGGATCCGGCCTTGATGATTCCGTCGATCAGCAGCTTTGTGCAGATATAGGAGCCCGCCAGGCTGTAGTTGGGGTTCATCTTGAGCTTGTCATTGGTGCGTTTGACAAGATCGCGGTTGAGTTCGGAATCCACCGTGTGCCAGTACTGAGCGCCAAAGTAGATACCGTCGCAAAGGTCAGCGCCCAGCGATTCGAACTGCTCCAAACCAGAGGCCCAGGCCACCAGGATCGTCATGTTCTTGTGCATACCAAAGCTCACGGCTTGGCGAAGCGTGTCGGCACATTGCGCGCCAAAGTTCAGCAGCAGCAGGACATCGGGCTTTGCGGCCAGAGCATTGGTGATGTAGCCGCTGAACTCCTTCTCGGTCAGCGAGTGGTAGCTGTTACCCACATGCTCGATCCCCTTTTCCTTGAAGATGTTCTTGGCAGCCGACAGCAGGCCATCGCCAAACACGTACTGCGGTGTGATGGTGTACCAGCGCTTGGCCTTAGGCATGGAATCGATCAGCGGGCGCACCGTCTGCTCGACGGCGCCGAAAGTGGGTACCGACCAACGGAAGGTCGCAGCATTGCAGTCCGACCCAGTGATTTCATCGGCCCCTGCCGTGGTCACAAACAGGCCGCCAGCCTTCTCGGCCTCCTTGCCCATGGCCAGGGCCTCGCCCGAAAGGATGCCGCCCGCGAAGAATCGAGCCCCTTGCTGCTGGGCTGCTTCCTGCACCTTGCGCACGGCTGTAGCGGGCTTGCCCTCTGTGTCCAGGAGTGTGTAGGCCAGCGGGCGATTGAGGGCTTTGCCATATTGCTCAATGGCCAGTCGCATCCCCATGTCGGCGAACTTTCCGTTGGCCGCAAAAGGACCGGACATCGGTACCGGACAGCCAAACTGAATGGCGCCCGGGGCCTGCGCAAAGGCGCTGCGGGTCAGGCCGATAGAGGCGGACAGCGCACTCAGTGCCGAGACTTGCAGAAGATGACGACGTTGCATGGAGGACTCCAGTGAGTAGAAGTGGGAGATCAAGAGTTGCCACCTCCATGGTGTCCAAGAAACCACCTTCCTGATCTTTCCAAATCTTTCATTTGGATTCATGCAAGCACAGGGTTAACCCAGCACGCTTTCGTTGCTGGCGCGGCCAAACCGCGGCGCGCTCCCCGTCTGGTTTAGCGCCGCTTCAACATGATCACGGGAGTGTCAATGCAGCCGTTGAGTGTCCTGCACGAGCTGTGCTGAGGCTGTAAAGGCGTAGCCAATCTGGTGCAGCGTCTTGACCGGCAGAGGTTCAGAAAACGCTTCCGCCGCCTTTTTGCGCAGCCTCGTGAGAAGCAAGTTGAGCCGTTCAGCCCCGTTTTGGGCACGAGCACCAAACAGGTGAGTGCTGAGGTCGCGCTTGGACACGGGCTGGCCATCCGCTCGCAGGAGTTGCTGCAAGAACATGAACTCGTGGGTCGTCAGTGGCAGACACTTGCCCTGCGGCGATGACAGTACCCAGTCCTTCATGGCCAGCACCCAGCACGCCGCCTTTGCGACAGGTATGGTCGCAGCAATCAGCGATCCTGCGGGGTCTACGGCTGTCCTGGGGGCAAGTCGGCTCGCCGTAGCGTCAATATTGGCGGCCAACTCCAGCAGGTTGACCGGCTTGACCAGGTAACGATCTGCCCCAGCACGCATTCCTGCCAGGCGATCGTCAAGTGAATCTCGGGCGCTGAGGATGATCACCCCCACCTCGGGTCTGGACTTGAGTAGCGACGCCACGCTGAGGCCATCCTCTCCGGGAAGCCCCAGGTCCAAGAGAACCACATCGACCGGCTGAACGGTGAACCCTTTGTAAAACGCCTCGGCGCTACCCGCACCCCAAACGCTATAGCCCGAGTCGAGCAAGAATTCCTCGATGCTGTGCAGTTGATCGGAGTCGTCCTCTACGATAGCAATGCTGGGCTTGGATTGGGTCATGTTGCGAATACCTCCGGCACCTGTCCGGAATGCAACATTCAGGCCACCGGTGTCACGTTCAACGGGATGTCGATCACAAAGCGAGTGCCTTGGGGTTGGACGGCCTGTAGCTGGACAGCCCCACCATGCAAGTCAACGATCCGTTTTACCAAAGCCAGCCCCAGTCCGGCACCGGGTTTGCCCTCTGCCGTACGGCCGCGGCGGTACTTCTCAAACACCAGCGTTTGCTCTTCCAGCGGAATGCCAGGGCCTTCGTCCTCAATGACAAAACGGCACTGGCCCTCTTGCTGATGCACGCTAAAAGACACCGTTGCACCCACCTCGGAATACTTGAATGCGTTCGACAGCACGTTCATGAGCATCACGCGCAACAGCACGGGGTCGCCGTTCAATGATGGCAACCCGGGTTCCACCGTCAGGTACAGCGGGTGCTCGGCAGACAGTTGGCCACCGTTTTCTGTTACCCACAGGCACAACTCTCCCACGTCAACGGGTACTGGCTCTACCGCAAAGTTGTGGCTATCAATGCGGTCCTGGGTCAGGCAGTTGTCAAAGAAGTAGCTCAATCGCGCCGAGCCCCGCAGGATGCGCTGCGCCAATGCCAGCTGCGCGGGCACATCCTTGGAGCGCAGCGCAAGCAACTGCCCGGCGGTGTTGATCACCGCCAGTGGAGAACGTACCTCATGGGACAGCATGGCGATGAAATGGCGCTGGTCGGTCAGCGTCTGCTCAATGGAGGCCACAGCACTCTCCAACTCCTGGGTGCGTTGCGCGACCATTTGCTCCAGATCTTCGGCATGCTCCTTTAAATGCCCTGCCATGTAGCCCATGGAATCCGCCAGAGACCGTAACTCGCGAATAGGGCTGGATTTCGGTGCCTGGGCATTCCAGTCGGACTGGGTCAGTCTGACTGCCCAGTCACTGAGTACCTGCAAGGGTCTCACCAACCGGCTGGCTACGAACACCGAAAACAGCACTGAAGCCAGCAAGACGGCCAGCGTGGTGTAGATCGTGTTGCGTAGCACCCCCCGCAACGGCGTGTTGAAGCGGCTCTCAGGCAGGATGATCGCCATCGTCAGCGCAGGACCGCGATCCAGCGCATGCGTCCACCAACGCGCCAGGTGGCGCACGCCGTCCACATCCATGAATCGGTTTCCCTCGCGTTGACCGCTCTGCAGGATGTGCTGCCCCAACGCACGCATCACGGGGTCGCGGCTTTGGTCGATGCGCACACGCTGCCCATCCACCAAAGCCGATACACCTGCAGACGGATCGTGCGAGGACATTGCAAGCAGTTCTCCCGAGGCCTCGGCCAGAAAGGCCCTGCCCCCGGACTCGGAGGCCAGCGCGGCCAGAAACTCGTTGAGCTGGGACAGCGCCACATCGGCGGTGACTACCCCGATCAAACTGCCATCGCGTGAGCGGACGGGAGCTGAAATCCCCATGCCAATTGCGGCATATGCGCCTTGCACATCGTTGATCATGTAGCGATAAGGCGCGTACCACGCGACCCCATCATTGGCAATCGCTGACTGGTACCACGGACGGGTACGTGCATCAAAGCCCACCTCGCTGCGGGAAATCAGCGTTGGCTCGCGACTCACGGCGTCGATACGCAAAACCTCCATGGCCCGGCCATCACTGATCCGTGCGCGCAGCATGCGCAAAGCGCGGTCCTCCCCCAAAGGGGGACGGCTGCCGGCGTAGTACTGACCATCAGGCATGCCCATGGATATGAAGGTCAGTTGGGGTTGCTGGTCGATCTGCAGCATGAACTGGCGCATCAACACGTCAGGTTGCTGAACCATCAGATATCCGGCGCGCACTTGCTCGACATTGAAAGCGACTACGCGCTGCGGCACATCAAAGAAGGAGACCACCTTTTCGCGGACCCTGCCTGAGACCTCGTCAGCCAATTGCAGCGCGAACTCTTCCATGGCACCCGTAGCAGAGCGATAAAACAAACTGCTGCTGGCAAGCACCAGGGGCAGCAACACCGCCAACAGTGCAAGTGTCAGGAAAGTGCGCAGGGCAAGACGGCGAGTGAACATTGGGAGATCGGGGGTGTACAGGCGGTGCACCGCAGAGACACGCCTGTGCGCGCGGTTCGGCGCGTTGCCTCGGATTCAATCACATGTACTCAACGCGGGGCCTTGAACCTTTGTTTGTCGCCCCCAATGCGACTCAACCTTAAGGTGCGCCTATGCGCAGTGTCTTCGGATGCCAAGTTCAGTTCACGTACTGTAGAACCGGTCATCGCCGTCTTCCGTCGCTTGCCTGGCCGAGAACGGCAATTGCTCAGGCATTTAGATAGACCACATGGTGTCTGCTTCTTCCCTCTTTCAGTGCAGCAGTGACTCTGCCTACTGCTATCAGGAATGCCAGTTACGCAGCGGTTGCTGTCATCCGATCTGCGCCGTTGAACGCGTACTGTCGGCCAAAAAGCGGCCACTCCTGGTGGCAGTCAGTAGGCTAGGCGCTTCCAGCGCTGCGATCACAATGCGGAGGACACCCGCTCGATGAGCCCACGCATCCACGCCTGCGCCGCGTTGGCATCGGCCCGTCGGTGCCAGATCAGGTTAAGAACGATTTCCGGCAAGGCGACCGGCGGAGGGAAGAAGGCCAGTTCCTTGCTGGCCAGCGCATGCGAAGCCACACGCTTCATGACCGTGGCGGCCAAGTCGGTGCGGGCGATGACGGCCGGCAGGGCGAACATCTGCGGCAGGGTCAGGCTCAGGGTGCGTTGCTTGCCGTGCAGCGCTAGTGCCTCGTCAACCAGCCCGTGGCGCTGGCCTTCCGGCGAAGCCAGGGCATGGGGCAGCGCGAGATAGGTTTTCAAGTTCATGCCGCGTCTTGCCGCCGGGTGGTCGCGGCGGAGAATGGTTATGAACTCATCCCGCAGGATGGGGCGCGCCAGGATGCGTTCTTCCGACTGGGTGGGCGTGACACCGATGGCCGCGTCGATGGCACCGGCATCGAGCAGACTCACCGCATGGTCCCGGTCGTGGTAGCCATGCACTTGTACGCAGATGCCCGGCGCCTCGGTGCCCAGCACCTGCATCAGCAGCGGCAACACGACGAAGGCAGCGTAGTCGGTCAGGCCCAGGTTGAAGGTCAGCCGGGCCTCCGACGGCACGAAGCCCGGTTGACGCACCAGGGCAGCCCGGATGCCGCCCAGCGCTTCCTGGATGGGCGCTGCCAGCTCGCGCGCCCGCGGTGTTGGCAATAGGCCGTCGGAGCTGCGGTGGAACAACGGGTCGCCCAACAGCAGGCGCAGCCGGGATAGGGCTGCGCTCATGGCTGGCTGGCTAACCCCCACATGCGCCGCAGCACGGGTCACATTCCGCTCAGCCATCAGTGCGTCGAAGGCCACCAGTAGATTCAAATCGACGCCATGAAAATCCATAAATCAAATAATCATATATATCAGCTATCTGTTGGACAGATTTTATCCTGGCATCAAAACTACAGGTCTTCCAAACCTGAAAGCAATAGCCATGATCACCCAAGACCTCGACATGACCGAACGCCTGCGCACAGAACGCCTGGCCGTCGAGACCCTGTACCGCGCCTTCAGCGAACAATCTCCAGACCTCGTTGACACCGTGCTCGCCCCGGACTGGGACGACATTCCGCTAGCACCCGGCCAGGAGTCCGGCCCCGCAGGCATCAAACCCATCATCCAGAGCGTGGCCAAGGCCTTCCCCGATGTGCGCGTCGTCATCCATGACGTCATCCAGGCGCCCGGCCGCGTTGGCGTGCGCGCCGAGATCACCGGCACGCACCAGGGCGAGCTGTTCGGCATTGCCGCTACCGGCAAGAAGGTGAGCTTCCGTCTGCACGAGTTCCACACGGTCGAGAAAGGCTTGGTCAAGACGACCTGGCACATGGAGGACTGGTTCGGCCTGTTCCTGCAACTCGGCCAATTCCCGCTGCAAGCCTGATCCTAGGAGTACCCACCAATGAAAGCAGCCCTGATTTCCAGCTTCGGCGGGCCTGAGGTCATCACCACCGGCGAACTGTCGTTGCCCAGCCTGCAGCCTGACGCGGTGCACATCCGCATCGAGTCCGCAGGCCTCAACCCGCTGGACGTGAAGATGATCGCCGGCTACCTGCAGCAGGTCTTCCCGGTCACCCACCCCTACGTACCGGGCACTGACTTCAGCGGCGTCATCGTCGCCGTTGGCGCCCAAGTGCAGCACCTGCAAGTGGGCGAGCGCGTCTACGGCCGCACGTCCCCGGTCGTCGGCGGCGCCTTCGCCTCCGAATTGATGATCGCGGCCACCGAGGTTTGTCCCATCCCGGCTGACATGTCCTTTGAGCAGGCCGCATCCCTGCCTACCACCTTCGGCACCGCCCACCAGGCGCTGTTCGCTGTCGGAGAACTGGCCGCCGGCGAACGAGTGCTGGTACACGCGGCGGCCGGCGGCGTCGGCAACATGGCAGTGCAACTAGCTCGCCAAGCCGGCGCCCATGTCATCGCCACGGCCTCGGAGCGCAATGTGAAGCTGGTCAAGAGCCTGGGCGCCCACGAGGTCATCGACTACCGCACGCAGGACTTCAGCGCGCTACGGGACATAGACCTTGTGCTGGACCCGCTGGGTGGCGAGACCCTGGAAAAGTCTTGGGCGGTTCTGCGTGCGGGTGGCCGCATCGCCAGCCTAGTGGAGTTCGGCATCCAGGACCGCGACGGGAAGATCGGACGCTCGGTGTTTTTCGTCAGCGCGGCACCGACCCTCGCACTGGCCGTGGTGCACTTCCAGGCCGGTCAACTGCAGATCATCACTGACTCCGTCTACCCACTGGCCGAAGCCCGCGCGGCGCTTGAAAAGCAGGCCACCGGCCACGCACGGGGCAAAGTGCTGATTCGCCCCCCCGGCTGAACAAGGAGGTCAACCATGACAACCAAGAATCCGGAAGTGGTTTTGGTCACCGGCGCTGGCTCCGGCATCGGACGTGCCATTGCCCTGGCACTGGCGCGCGCTGGACACAAGGTGGTCGCCAGCATGCGGGAACCTGAAGGCCGCAACGCCGGGCGCAGCCTGGCTCTGCGCCAGTTGGCCGAGACGGAGGGGCTACGCCTGCAGGTACTCGAACTCGACGTGCTGTCGGAGACAGCGTGTCGCGCCGCAGTGGACGCCATCGAGGCCGAACACGGTCGGCTCGACGTGGTGGTCAACAACGCCGGCATGCTGATGACCGGCGTTACCGAAGCTTTCTCGGTGGAGCAGGTGGCCCGCATCATCGACACCAACGCTCTGTCCTGGCTGCGGGTCAACCGCGCGGTATTGCCGATGATGCGGCGCCAGGGCCGTGGTGTACTGATGTATGTCGGCAGCACCACCTCGCGCCTGCACGAGCCCTTTATTGGCCCTTACGTGGCCAGCAAGGCTGCCGGTGATGCTTTGGCCGAAGCCATGGCGATGGAGGTCCGGCCCATGGGTATCGAGAGCATCATGCTGGTTCCGGGCGCGTTCACGCAAGGCACGGAGCATTTCGCAGATGCTCATGGTCCAGCCTATCCTGCCATCGTCCGGCAATACGGCCCCTTGGCTGAACGTCTGCAAACGCTCGGCGGCAGGCTAGACGCTATCGACGCAAAACTCGGCGGTGCACTGGATGTCTCGGCCGTCGGCAGGGCGGCCGTGCATGCACTGGCCCATCCGCGCGGCAGCCGACCGTATCGCGTCACTGTGGATGGGCAGCAAAAGGGCACGGAGGCCATCGATCGCGTTTACCACGAGAAGCAAAGCGCATTTCTGCAGCAACTCGGCCTGGGAGATATGGTCCTGCCATGCGCATAGGCACCACTCCTAAACCACCCAAATTTACAAGAAGTTCGCCATGAGCCCACCCTCCACCCGCGCCGCCATCGTGACCGGTGCGTCACGCGGCATCGGCCGTGACATCGCCTTGCGGCTGGCGCAAGACGGCCATGCCGTGGCTGTCGGCTATGCGCACGACCCGGCAAAGGCACAGGAAGTGGTAACCGCCATCGTAAACGGCGGTGGTCGTGCCCTCGCCATTCAGGCCGACGTGTCCGCGCAGGACGATGTCGAACGCCTGTTCTCAACCGCTCAATCGGCCTTCGGCCGGCTGGATGCGGTGGTCTGCAGTGCCGGCGTCATGGGTATGGCAACGGTGCGAATGGAAAACGTCGCGGATTTCGACTCCATGATGGCGGTCAACGCCCGCGGCACCTTCCTGGTGCTGGCGAAGGCTGCGGAAACGCTGGCCGAAGGCGGACGCATCGTGGCGCTCTCAAGCAGCGTCATTGCCAAGGCCTCGCCCGGCTATGGTCCATACATCGCGTCGAAGGCTGCCGTGGAAGGCTTGGTCCATGTGCTGGCCAACGAGCTGCGCGGGCGCGGCATTACCGTCAATGCCGTGGCACCTGGACCGGTCGCCACCGAGTTGTTTTTTAAGGGCAAGACCGAAGAGCAGGTGGCGATGCTGTCCAAAATGGCGCCGCTGGAGCGCCTGGGTGAACCCACAGACATCGCAGGCGCAGTCTCGTTCCTTTTTGGCCCTGACGGCGGCTGGGTGCATGGGCAGGTGCTGCGGGTAAACGGCGGATTCGCCTAAAGCCGCGCCCGTTCGCCCACTTCACCAATGTCTGCTTTGGACCGATTGCGTATGTCCAATGACAGCTGATCAACGACAGCAATCAGCCTGAAGCAGCCTACCCAACTCCCCGTAGCTTTTGCCAGTCAGCGCTTCAACCGAGGCGCTTGAAAACATGTACATCGGTGCACGGCTGTTTAGGGATCACCCCAAGGTGAAGATAAAACTTGCACTGACACTGACACCCATCCGTTTGCGGCAACCCTATAACTGCAACCAGTCGGGAGCTGCCATGGAAGCAACTCGGTTTCGACCAATTACAAAATAGTGTGCACCCACTTCTATTTTCGCTTTTGTTCCAAACGTTCCAAAGAACGACAGGCTGACGGCATACGCGGCAACTCCGCGCTAGCGATTCACCAAAATCTAAATTTGAATGGCGGAAAAACGAAAGTAGAGTGGCGTTCCGCAGCGTTCCGCACCTTCGCCCCCATGTTCTGAGGGGGTGTCTTGAAATGGCCACAAATGCCCGTATCATTAGCACTCACCGCAGACGAGTGCTAACACCGCACTCCCTGCTGGCAGTTTGGTAGCCCCGGATGGCCGGGGCTGATTGAGTCCCTCAGCTTTTTTTACTGAAAACAGGAGCATTGCAATGAACCTTCGCCCTCTGCACGATCGCGTGATCGTCAAGCGTATTGAAAGCGAAACCACGACAGCCTCCGGCATCGTGATCCCTGACAACGCCGCTGAAAAGCCCGATCAAGGTGAAGTGTTGGCCGTTGGCCCCGGCAAGCGCAACGACAAGGGCGAAGTGCTCGCCCTGAACGTGAAGGTCGGTGACCGCGTTCTGTTCGGCAAGTACTCGGGCCAGACCGTCAAGGTCAAGGGCGACGAGCTGCTGGTCATGAAGGAAGACGACCTGTTTGCAGTGGTTGAGAAGTAATTTCTCTTCCCTCTGAATCACTCATCTTTTCATAGCTGCTAGTGCTTATTGAGTAAGCGCCAGCAGCCAATTTGAATTAAATTTTCAGGAGCTCCAAAATGGCAGCAAAAGACGTAGTTTTCGGCGGCGAAGCCCGCGCACGCATGGTTGAAGGCGTGAACATCCTGGCCAACGCGGTCAAGGTGACCCTGGGCCCCAAGGGTCGCAATGTGGTGCTGGAGCGCTCGTTCGGCGCCCCTACCGTGACCAAGGACGGTGTGTCCGTGGCCAAGGAAATCGAACTCAAGGACAAGTTGCAGAACATGGGCGCCCAGCTCGTGAAGGAAGTGGCCTCCAAAACCAGCGACAACGCTGGTGACGGCACCACCACCGCTACGGTGCTGGCACAAGCCATCGTGCGCGAAGGCTTCAAGTACGTGGCCGCTGGCATCAACCCAATGGACCTGAAGCGCGGTATCGACAAGGCTGTGACGGCCCTGGTTGCCGAGCTGAAGAAGGCTTCCAAGCCCACCACCACCTCCAAGGAAATCGCCCAAGTGGGTTCGATCTCCGCCAACTCCGACGAAACCATCGGCAAGCTGATCGCTGACGCCATGGACAAGGTTGGCAAGGAAGGCGTGATCACCGTGGAAGACGGCAAGTCGCTGGACAGCGAACTGGACGTCGTGGAAGGCATGCAGTTTGACCGCGGCTACCTGTCGCCCTACTTCATCAACAACCCCGAAAAGCAATCTGCGATTCTGGACAACCCCTTCGTGCTGCTGTTCGACAAGAAGATCAGCAACATCCGCGACCTGCTGCCCACGCTGGAGCAAGTTGCCAAGGCCGGCCGTCCCCTGCTGATCATCGCCGAAGAAGTCGAAGGCGAAGCCCTGGCTACGCTGGTGGTCAACACGATCCGCGGCATCCTGAAGGTTGTGGCTGTCAAGGCTCCTGGCTTCGGCGACCGCCGCAAGGCCATGCTGGAAGACATCGCCATCCTGACTGGCGGCAAGGTCATCGCTGAAGAAGTCGGTCTGACCCTGGAAAAGGTCACCCTGGCCGACCTGGGCCAAGCCAAGCGCATCGAAGTGGGCAAGGAAAACACCATCATCATCGACGGCGCCGGCGCTGCCGCTGACATCGAAGCCCGCGTGAAGCAAGTGCGCGTGCAGATCGAAGAAGCCACGTCCGACTACGACCGCGAAAAGCTGCAAGAGCGCGTGGCCAAGCTGGCTGGCGGCGTGGCCGTGATCAAGGTGGGCGCTGCCACCGAAGTCGAAATGAAGGAAAAGAAGGCCCGCGTGGAAGACGCACTGCACGCTACCCGTGCAGCTGTGGAAGAAGGCGTTGTGGCTGGTGGCGGCGTGGCTCTGCTGCGTGCCAAGCAAGCTGTGGGCGACTCGATCAAGGGCGACAACGCTGACCAGGACGCCGGTATCAAGCTGGTGCTGAAGGCAGTGGAAGCTCCTCTGCGCGAAATCGTGAACAACGCCGGTGGCGAAGCCTCGGTGGTGGTGAACGCAGTGTTGGCTGGCAAGGGCAACTTTGGCTTCAACGCTGCCAACGACACCTACGGCGACATGCTCGAACTGGGCATTCTGGACCCCACGAAGGTCACCCGCACCGCTCTGCAAAACGCTGCCTCCGTGGCATCGCTGCTGCTGACGACCGAAGCCATGGTGGCTGAGGCCCCGAAGGATGACGCCCCAGCTGGTGGCGGCATGCCCGACATGGGCGGCATGGGTGGCATGGGCGGCATGGGCATGTAAGTGCCTGACCCCTGCGCAGCAGCCCCGTGCTGACTGCGCAGCCCACTACACAAAAGCCCGCAGGCCTTACGGTCTGCGGGCTTTTGTTTTTTCTATGGGGCCAACTCGGGACACTGGCCTGCAGTGGCTTTACTCCCCGCTTGGTTGCACCCACCAGTAAATCAGCACCAGGGTGCCGATACCGGTGAGGGACAGCAGCTGCCACCAGCCGGAGCGGCCAATATCGTGCAAGCGGCGAGCCCCCACGGCCAGCGCGGGCAGCAGCAGGGCCAGGGCGGCAATGCCATACAGCACCTGGCTGATCATGGTGGCAATCACCAGCACCCCGAACTGAAACAGCGCAAACCACCAGAACTCGGAGCGTGGAGCACGGCCCGAAAACCCTGCGTACTGCGCGAAGCAGCTTTTGACAGCCGAAACAAAATCCATAGCGAATTCCCTCTCTTGAACAATCGTTGCTCGGTCACGGG
>ERZ1031516.63-NODE-63-length-16983-cov-19.849953_pt1 | contig 16983 bp, 15 predicted proteins | sample MGYA00518047_ERZ1031516 | MGnify/ENA primary metagenome ERZ1031516 (study PRJEB33718, sample SAMN03159945) | human skin metagenome | collected 2014-04-10 | study: EMG produced TPA metagenomics assembly of the PRJNA266117 data set (Human skin bacterial metagenome... | reverse complement strand
CGGCGAGGCCCCGCAGGGCTTCACGCAACGCGAGACGGTGTAGCGCCCAGCTGCCGCAGCAACTCCATTGCCCCGGCAGGCGCCCGCTCCTTGGCGCCATTGATGAAGTACACAAACACATCGCGCGGCCGCTCGCCGCTGGTCCAGGTGCGCACGCCCCGTGCCCATTGCGCAATCGCATCGGCGGTGTAGCCCGTGGGCACACCGGCCTGGCCACGCATCAGCCGCAGGTAGGCAAAGTCGGCCTCTGCATCCGCGATGGCCGGAAATCGATCGGAGTCGGTGTACACAGGCACGCAGCCATACCGGCGCGCCAGCGCCACAAACGCTGGCGTCGCGAAACTCGGGTGGCGCACATCCAGCGCGTGGCGCAGCTGCAGGCCCTCCACCTGCTGTGGCAGCAGGGCCAGAAAGGCCTCGAAATCCCCCGGCTCAAAGACCTTGGTAGGCATGAACTGCCACACGATGGGCCCGAGCTTGCCCTTCAGTTCCGAGATGCCACTGTCGACAAACCGCGCGATCGAATCGCCCGCGTCCGCCAGCACGCGCCGGTGCGTGGCAAAGCGGTTGGCCTTGAGTGAGAACACAAAGCCTTCGGGCGTTTCATCGCGCCATTTGGCAAAGGTGGGTGGTTTGAAGGTGCTGTAGTAGGTGCCGTTGACCTCGATCGCCGTGAGCTGTCGGCTGGCGTATTGCAGCTCCCTGCTGTGCGCAAGCCCTGCGGGGTAGAAGCTGCCGCGCCAGGGCTCGAAGGTCCAGCCGCCGATGCCGACGCGGATGCGTGGGTTGCTGGCGCTGATCTCGCTCTGCAGGGTGCTGACAGGTGTGTCCACGGCGTTGCCCTTTTGAGAGTCCACGGAGCGGCCACTGTAGCAGCGGCGCTGGCGCGCATGCCTATGCCGGGAGCGCCTCTGGCAGCTCCACCCGCGCCTCCAGTCCCTGGGCGCCATCTGCACGCGGCCCCAGCACCAGCCGCCCGCCCAGGGCCTTAGCCAGCTCGCTGGCAATGGCCAGGCCCAGACCGGTGCCACCGGTGCCCCGGTTGCGCGAATCTTCCAGCCGCACATAGGGCTGTAGCACGGCGGCGAGGTCCGCCGGGGGGATGCCGGGCCCATGATCGATGACGCGCACCAGGCACTGGCCTGGCCTTTCTGCCTCCAGCGTCAGCTCGGCGGCACCCGCAAACTTGAGCGCGTTGTCCACCAGATTGCACAGCAGGCGGCGCAGGGCCTGGGGGCGGGTGTCGCAGGTCACATCCACTGCCTGCAGCACTTGTACCGGCAGGCCGGCATCGGCGTAGTCGCGCGCAATGCTCTCCACCAGCGCGCGCAGGTCCACGCGCTGCGCGGGCTCGCGCACGGCCTGCGATGAGCGCGCGTAGGCAATGCCCTCTTCCACCAGCGACTGCATCTCGGCCAGGTCGGCGTGCAGCTTGTCGCGCAGCGTGGTGTCGTCCAGCAGATCCGCGCGCAGGCGCAGCCGGGTGATGGGTGTTTGCAGGTCGTGCGAGACGGCGGCCAGGATCTGCATGCGTTCCTGAAGATGTGCCTGGATGCGCTGCTGCATATGGTTGAAGGCAACGGCGGCGCGCACCACTTCGCGCGGGCCGTCTTCAGCCAGCGGCACGGTGGGGCGGTCGGCGCCCAGCGCATCGGCCGCATCGGCCAGCGTGCTCAGGGGTCGCGTGGCTGCACGCACGGCCCACGCGCACAGGCCCACCAGCAGCGCCAGCTGCAGTGCCAGCGCGCCCAGCACCCAGGGCGATATCTGCAGCCGGGGCTCGTCCATGTCCACGGCCAGGGGCGTACCGTCGGCCAGGCGCAGTTGCAGCCGCAGCTCGATGCCCGGCACATGGGGGTCGATCACCTGCATCGGGCGGTCAGTGGGCAGTGTGGCCGCCACAGCGCTGGCAACGAGGCGGGCCAGCTGGGACGGGTCGGCAGGTGCGTCCAGCGGTTCGGCCAGTGCAAAGCGGTAGTTGCGGCGCGCCAGCCGGTCCACCCACTGTGCGCGCTCGGTGGCGGGCAGGCGTTCCAGCATGGCGACCGAGCTGGCCACGTCGCTGGCGAAATACGACACCATGGCCCGCCGCATGGTCATGCTGCGCTCGGTGAACGCCAGCACAAACGTCAGCGCATGCGCCAACGCCAGGCCCAGTGCCATCACCAGCAGAATGCGCCCGAACAAAGAGCGCGGCCACCAGCGCGACGTCATGGTGCAGCTCCTGCGGCAGCTGCCGCAGTTTGCACATCGGCGCAGAACACATAGCCCTCGTTGCGCACCGTCTTGATGTAGCGCGAGCCGCGCGCGCCGTCGCCCAGCCGCTGGCGCACACGGCTCACCAGCAGGTCGATGGAGCGGTCGAACACGTCGGCATCGCGCCCCTGTGTGAGCTGCAGCAGCTGGTCGCGTGTGAGGATGCGCTGCGGGTGGTCCAGCAGCACACGCAGCAGGCGGTATTCGGCGCCCGACAGCGCCACCACTGCGCCCGTGGCATCGAGCAGGTGGCGTGCGGTGGTGTCCAGCCGCCAGTCCCCAAACGTGAGGTGGCGCGCGGGTTCGGCCTTGGCCAGATTGGGCGGCAGCATGCGCGTGCGCCGCAGCACCGCGTGGATGCGTGCCAGCAGCTCGCGCGCGGCGAAGGGTTTGGTCAGGTAGTCGTCCGCACCCAGCTCCAGGCCCAGGATGCGGTCCGCTTCGTCGCTGCGTGCGGTGAGCATGATGATGGGCAGCGGTGGGGCGCCCGGGCTGCGCAGCTCGCGGCACAGTGCGATGCCGTCGGTGCCTGGCAGCATCAGGTCCAGCACCAGCAGGTCGATGCGCTGCGTGGCCAGTACCTCGCGCATTTGCCGCCCGTCGGCGGCCACACTCACCTGCAGGCCCTGGCGCTGCAGGTACTCGGCAGCCAGTTCGCGGATGCCGGCGTCGTCATCGACGATCAGGATGTGGTCGGGAGCGGGCGTCGTCATGGCGGCCATTGTCCGGGCTTTGGTGGTGCAGCGGTATGGGCTGGGTGGGCAGATATGTATCTCAACTTGTCTGCCCGGTGCATCGACAAGCGCGCATACCAAAAGCCCCTGGTCAGACAAATCGCCGATACCTGCGCTGGCTTCAATGAGGTCTTCCTGAACTTCACGAGGACCTTGCCATGAAACCATCCATCGCCGTGACCGCCCTGCTGACCCTGGGCCTGGCGCAGGCAGTCAGCGCGCAAGAGGCTGCGGCAGCGCCGCCAGCCGCTGTGGCACCAGCGCCGGGCACGGCTCACCCCAAAGCCCCCCTGGGCCGCTGGATCACCGAGAGCGGCAATCTGGAAGTGAACATCGCTCCTTGCAATCCCGCTGGCGGCAACGCCCTGTGTGGCAAAGTAGTGCGCGTGCTGGCCAACCGCTCCATGAGCGCGCCGGGCGCCGACATGGCGGCGGCCGACGCGCGGCCTGCGCTGGGTATGACCCTGCTGTCGGGCCTGCGCCCGGCGGAGGGCGGCAGCAGCGAGTACCAAGGCGAAATCTACAACCGCGAGAACGCCAAGACGTACCGCGTCAACCTGACGCCGGCCGAGCCGGAACAACTGCTGGTGCACGCGTACGTGGGCATTCCGCTGTTCGGCAAAACCCAGGTGTGGCGCCGTCCGGCGGCCGAGCAGGGGAGCGGGCAATGACCATGGCCACCACCTCGCCATGGCTGGCCGTGGCCGCCGGCATGCTCACCGTGGGGGCGCCCTGCGTGTTGCCCATGCTGCCAGTGGTGCTGGGGGCCTCGGTGAGCGGCGCCGAATCAGCGCGGCGCACACGCCCTATGTTCATTGCCCTGGGCTTTGCACTGTCGTTCGCGGCCGTGGCACTGCTGTTCAGCAGCTTCACGCAGGTGCTGGGTGTGTCTCAGGAAGGCCTGCGCCGGTTTGCCGCCGTGATGCTGCTGGTGTTTGGCGTGCTCACGGTGTGGCCCCGGCCGTTCCAGTGGCTTAGCCAACATGCGGGCGGCGTGCTCAACCGCATGGCCAGCCTGGGCATGGGCAGCGGGGGCGGGAACTGGGGCGGACTGCTGCTCGGCCTGAGCCTGGGCGCGGTCTGGACACCCTGCGCCGGGCCGGTGCTCGCCTCCATCCTCACCCTCATCGCTACCGAGCCACCGGGGGTGGGCACCGCCGTACTGCTGCTCGCGTATTCCACCGGCGCAGCACTGCCCATGCTGGCCATTGCCTACGGCGGCCAGGCTGCTGCCACCCACGTGCGCCGCATTGCGCGCCACGCACACCGCGTGCAGCAGGTGTTTGGCGTGGTGGTCATTGCCATCGCGCTGGCCATGCTGTGGGAGGTGGACGGGCAGATCACCGCCTGGCTTACGCAGTTTTATCCCTCGGGCTGGGGCGGCCTGTAAGGGGCGACACCCCACCGATTGCAAGGAGCTTTCACCATGACATTGCACCCCTCTTCATTGCGCTTTTCCGAGCGCCGCGCTTTCCTGGCGTCGATGGCCGCTGCACTGGCGGCCCCTGGCTTGGCGTATGCAGCGGGCCCCGCCAGCCCCGCCGCAGCGCTGCCCGACTTGGGCGCTGCGCCCGAGTTCACCGGCATCGAGCGCTGGCTCAACTCCGAACCGCTGAGCCTGGCGCAGTTGCGGGGCCGAGTGGTGCTGGTGGACTTCTGGACGTACGCCTGCATCAACTGCATCCGCACCCTGCCCCATGTGAACCGCTGGGCCGAGCAGTACACGCCCCAGGGGCTCACCGTGGTGGGGGTGCACACGCCAGAGTTTCCGTTTGAGCGCCCGACCGCCAACGTGGAAGCCGCCATGCGCCGCCATGGCGTGAAGCACCCCGTGGCACAGGACAACCGCTACGGCACCTGGAAGGCCTACAGCAACCAGTACTGGCCCGCCACCTACCTCATCGATGCGCAAGGCCGCATTCGCTACAAGCACTTTGGCGAAGGCGAGTACGAGCGCACCGAGGGCGTGATCCGCACCTTGCTGGCCGCGCGGGGCTGATCGGCCCGACCGATTCCGTTTTCTTTTTTGTTCTTCCCCATCCCACGTTTCTTGACCGAGGCCTTCTCACCATGCGTTCTTTTCATCGCCACCTCACCCCTTCTTTCACCGCCGTCGCCTTGGCCTGCACCCTCCTGGGGACCGCGCCTGATAGCCAGGCCCAGGCTCCGCAGCTGCCGCCGCCGGACGCCACCAACCCTGTGACCCTGCAGCTGATGCAGGGCTTCCCCCCGGCGCCCGACAAGGTCGTGCGCCTGGCCAACATCCTCAAGTACCCCAACGTGCGCTGGGCCGCGCAGCACCTGCGCGAACTGGGGCCCACGGCCACCATCTGGCGCGGTGCATCCGCGCCCAGCGCACTGCCCGCCGCGCCGCGTGCCTTGCCCGACACGCTGGCGTTTGCCGACGACAAGGGCGCGCCCACCACGCTGGCCGACTGGCAGAAGGCCACCTACACCGACGCCCTGCTGGTGCTGCACCGGGGCCGTGTGGTGTATGAGCGTTATCACATCGGCATGCAGCCGCAGCAGCCACATGTGCTGTGGTCCATGAGCAAATCGCTGGTGGGGCTGCTGGTGACCGAACTCATCCAGGAAGGCGCCATCGACCCCAGTGCGCGCATCGTGCGTTACCTGCCCGAGCTGGCCAACAGCGCCTGGGCCGATGCCACCGTGCAGCAGACCCTGGACATGACCACCGGCGTCAAATACGCCGAAGACTTTGCGGATCCCACCTCCGGTGTCTTTCAGTACCTGGCCGCTGCGGGCCTGCAGCCTGCGCGCCCCGGCAGCAATGGGGCCAAGAGCATGGCCGAGCACTTGCCCACCGTGCAGAAGGACGGCGAGCACGGCACCGCGTTTGCCTACAAGTCGGTGGATACGGAAGTGCTGGGCTGGCTGCTGCAGCGCGTGACTGGCAAGAGCTACGCCACGCTGCTGTCCGAGCGCATCTGGTCCAAGCTGGGCACGCAGGAGGACGCGTATGTGTTTGCCGATGCCAACGGCGGCCAGGCCACCAGCGTGGGCGTGAACGCCACCTTGCGTGACCTGGGCCGCCTGGGCGAGATGCTGCGATCCAACGGCCGCTTCAACGGCCAGCAGATCGTCTCGCCCGCCACCATTGCCGAGCTGCGCAAAGGGGCCGACCCCGCCCAGTTCAGCAAGGCCCCGGGCACGGCCATGCGCGCGGGTTACTCGTACCACAACCAGTGGTGGATACCCCACGATGCCGATGGCACCTTTGAAGCCAAGGGACTGATGGGCCAGCACATCCACATCAACCCGGCGGCCGAGCTGGTGGTGGTGAAGTTCTCCACGCACCCCGTGCCCAACACCGCCTTCACCCACGCGCTGGACCGGCAAGCCTTTGCCGCACTGGCCAAGGCCGTGCGCTGAGCCTGCCCGCACGTTGCTGCTCCACCCCCCCACGAGGACCGATTCACCATGTCCCCCCAACCCTGGCTGGCCAGCTATGGCGCCATCCCTGCCCACATCGATCCCGACAGCCATCCCAGCATCGTGCACCTGCTGTGTGCCGCCATGCAGCGGTATGCGCACCGGCCCGCATTCACCTGCCTGGGCCAGACGCTGACCTATGCACATGTGGACCAGCAATCCCGCGCGTTCGCGGCCTACCTGCAAAACGTGCTGCGCGTGCGCAAGGGCGACCGCATTGCCGTGATGTGCCCGAACCTGATGGCGTTTCCCATCGCCATGCTCGGCATTGCGCGCGCGGGCTGTGTGCAGGTGAACGTGAATCCGCTGTACACCCCGCGGGAGCTGGAGCACCAGCTACAGGACGCGGGAGCCAGGGTGATGGTGATCTATGCAGGCTCTACTGCGACCCTGGCTGCCATCCAGGACCGTGTGGAACTGCACAGCATCATCACCGTGGCGCCCGGCGACGGCACCGCAGCCGACCTGCCTGGGCCGCCCGTGGATGCCCACCTGCACACCACCACCTCGTTTGCGCGCGCCCTGGCCGAGGGCGCCACCCTGCCTTTTGCGCCACCTGTGCTGGAGGGGGGCGACCTGCTGTTCCTGCAGTACACCGGGGGTACCACAGGCCTGTCCAAGGGCGCCATGCTCACGCACCGCAATCTGGTGGCCAATGTGGAGCAGTTCAAGGCCTTCGTGCCCGATGCCCTGCGCCCCGCACAGGAGGTCGTCGTCACGGCCATTCCGCTGTATCACATATTCGCGCTCATGGTAAACCTGATCAGCTACTTTGCGGTGGGTGCGCGCAACTGGCTGGTGCCCAACCCGCGTGACCTGGACGGGTTGATCGACGTGCTGAACGCCGCGCGCCCCAGCGTGTTCATGGGGGTCAACACGCTGTACGCCGGGCTGGCGGCGCACCCTGGCACGCAGGGCGTGGATTTCTCCAACCTGCGGCTGGCGGGCGGCGGCGGCGCTGCCATCCTGCCCTCGGTCTCTGCCCGCTGGCAGGCCATCACCGGCCAGTTCATCCGCGAAGGCTACGGCCTGAGCGAGACCAGCCCCGTGGTGGCCTTCAACCCCGCATCGGTCACGGCTTTCAGCGGCAGCACCGGCCTGCCCCTGCCTTCCACCGACGTGCTGCTGCTGGACGACCAGGGCCACCCCGTGCCCCTGGGCCAGCCCGGCGAGGTCTGCGTGAAAGGCCCCCAGGTCATGGGCGGCTACTGGCAGCAGCCCGAGGCCAACGCCGCCGCTTTCACCCCCGACGGCTACTTCCGCACCGGCGACATCGGCCAGCTGGACGAGCGCGGCTTTCTCAAGATCGTGGACCGCAAGAAGGACATGGTCATCGTCTCGGGCTTCAACGTCTTTCCCAACGAAGTCGAAGCCGTGGCCACCGCCTGCCCCGGCGTGCTGGAATGCGCCTGCATCGGCGTGCCAGACGAGAAAACGGGCGAGGCGCTGCGGCTGTATGTGGTGCGCGCGGCGGGTAACGCGCCATCGGTGGATGCAGACCACATCGCCGCCCACTGCCGCGCGGCGCTCACCCCCTACAAAGTGCCCCGGCAGATCGTGTTTGTGGAGGCCCTGCCCAAGTCCAGCGTTGGCAAGATCCTGCGCCGCGAGCTGCGCGACATGGCGTGAGCGCGCGGGGGCGCAGTTTCAGACGGTGGCGGGCTTGTGCAGATGAGAGATGCGAGCCACCTCAGCGCTTGTATGTAGTCAACCCCGCCGCTGCAGATCCCGCGCCCCATAGGCGCAGTAACCCGGCTTGGGGCTCTTCTTCTGCGGGTGCAGGCGACAGGTCTCGGGCCGCTTGTCATACACCGTGCACAGCCGCGTCTTGGGGTCGAGAAAGTTGCAGTCCCCACTCGCCCGCCGCGCCATCGTGAAGACCGCGTTCTTGTGATTGAAGTGGTCAATCAACCGTGCCTTCTGCAGCCGCTTGGCAATGTGGCGGATTTCTTCATGCTCGGCCTCGAACGGGTCCACCAGTTCAAGCCGCACCAGGTCCGAGAGCTGCACCTCCAACGGCATCGTGCAGCAGTTGGCCGCACAGGAGTCGCACAGGCCTGCGCGGTAGGGGGACCAGGTGTCCAGGCGGTCAACGTCGACGATGGCGATGGGGGAGCGCATGGGGTGGGATTGTGCCTGCGTGCAATACAGGGCGCTGCACTTGGTAACACTTGGGCCATACTCGCAAGGCAGCCAATACCCTGCTGTCCACCCATCCCACCACAAGGTCCGACGAGTGAGCGCACCGCCCAAAAGCCATCTCAGCGAAACCGACATCTGCGACCGTTTCATCACGCCCGCACTGGTGCAAGCGGGCTGGACGCGCGAACAGCACATCCTGCGCGAATACACCCGCCCGGTCCTCCTCCACTCTGCTTAACGAGTGAGCCATGACTTAATCCGTGCCCAGACGCCCCGCGACGAGTGGTTCGTCTCTTGCGCAGTTGTGCTGGGCACACGGTCAGCCGCCTGGGTAACTACGCTGGGTTGGGCGTCTGCCGTCTTGCCGAAATAGGCGGCTTTGGCCTTTTTGTCTCGACGACGTTCTGCTTCGACCTGGGCGTTTGACCAAGGGCCGGCCTCCAACACGCGGTTCCGGCGTATCACGTAGTGGGACCGGCACTTCTGGTTCCAGTTGCCCACAGACGGGTCAAGCGAGACTGACTCACCGTCGAACGTGATGCGCCAGTCTGTTGGCGTAAACGGCGTCACGACTCGGTCGCCACAGCCGCAGCAGCACGAGTGAACTGCGGTCGCGTATTCCACCGAGATGTACAGCACGCCGGGATCCAGCTCGCGAGGGACATTGCGGACGAAGCGATGCTCCAGGGTCTGGTGACGCATCATGTCTGGTCTCCATTGAGCAGCATGCCTCCATCGGTGGTGTACGTGCTGTGGTGTTCGTTTTCCAGATCGCGGTAGAAGCCTCGGAGCTTTTTCCACTTCACCACTGCCAAGCACGCGTTCAGGGCGTTCAGGTCGGCAACTTGGATGTTGGACGCGTAAAGGTCCTGACCACCACCTCCCGCGAAGGAGATGCGGCCCTGGTGAATATGCTCGCGCTTCTCGGGCGTGCTTGTGGTGACGCGCAAGATGCCGCCCAGGCTGCCGTTGTTGAGTTCCAGGCCCATGCCCACGTCGATGAACGGCACGTCCAGCGCCTCGAACTTGGTCACCACCGCGCGCTTCTCCTCGCCCGCATCCATGCTGAGGAATGCAAATGTGATGCCGTCCAACAGGCCGAGCGTATCCGCCTTCATCTCCACGGGGTGCGCTTCGATGAAGCGGTGCATGCGACCGTAGATACCCTTTAGGTAGTGCACCTTCATCGGGGCATCCCGAAGCTCCTCAAGCGTCGGTGCACCGGGCGCGCGGAAGGCGTTGTGCGACAGGAAGACGTCGGGGTCGAAAAGGTGAATCTGCTTGACCGGCGTTTTCGCCACAAAGTCGAGGATGTAGCCGCCGGTGCCACCAAGCCCGATGATGGCCACGACCTCCTGCTCCAGCTTGGCGACCAGCGCGCCAATCCCGACGCGACTGGAGGCTGTGTCGAGATAGTTGAAGACGCTCGCTTCCTCTTCCTCGTCTCCGCCGCGGAAAACGCGCGGGCTGAGCCCCGGCTGCAACACCGCAGCCGGGCCGGACAATATGGTTGCGTAGGTCGACATCTTGGCGTAGTAGTCTGGGTAGCCCAGATCGCTCGGTTTGCTGGAAAAGGTGAACCGCGCCTTGAGCCCGTGGCCAAGATCAGTGTTCGGCTCTTGGTGCGAGATGCCGGGCAAGGGCGTTCCGTCAGCGTTGCAAGGGAAGTCTCCATCCCAGTTGATGACATGCGTTTCGGGCTTGCGGGTACGGTCGCCAGCCAGGTCAAGGGCTGACGACAGCGTGCCGAAGCGCACCTGGCGCTGCGCGTTGACGTAGGGCACCTCCAGCATCACCAGGAGGCTCCCCTGGACGCGCATGAAGTAGCCCTCCGAACGAAGCCGGGCCAGGTCGGGATTAAGACTGAACAGTGCGCGTGACATTGAAGATGGTCCCTTGCTTCTTGACTTCGACGGAGCCGCCTTCGCCCAGTTCACCGGCATGCGGGAGCGAGGCCGCATTGCGGTAGGTCATCGAGAACTTCACGTTCGTCTCGCCCGCGGCGTTCGGGTAGTACAGCTGGACCACCTGCTCAAAGGTGACATGCTTGTCCTGCACGGTCTTCTCTTCTGAGTTGACCAAGATGACGTAGCCGGTGTCCGGCTTGGGCGCGGTGATGAAGCGTTCGATGCCCGGCGCATCTAGGTTGAGGCGCTCGTCCGGGTCGATCAGGCGGTCTTCACCGCCGCGAATCTCCAGGAACACGGCCTCATCCGGCGACGTGTCAGCAAGGTCGTACAGGACGCTGCCCAGCATGTCGGCGCGGCCCCAGGCCAACTGTCGATCGTTCAACTTGAACTTGAAGTCGCGGTCGGACTTGAACGCGATGAAGCGTTCAGCGCCCTTGCCGCGCAGATCGAAAGTCTCGTCGAGGCGGACGTCCTCGAAGTCACCCGTGTCGAGGTAGGCGAACAGGATGTAGTCGCCGCGGTGGTCCAGGCCCGCGCTGGCCAGGATTTGCCGGCCTGTGGGAACCGGGTCCGGCACGTCGATGTGGCGGAAGGTCAGGCCTTCCAAGCCAAAGCGGATACGGTAGGCGGCAGCCTCCCGCAGAGGACGGTCCTCACGGATCGCGTCGCCAACGTCGTCAAAATCAGTATGTTTCATAGGGTCCTCATGGTTGCTGTAGCGAGGTTTTTCTCGCCTACAACCCTCTAATCGGACCCACCGGACGTAGCCGGTAAATTTTCTTCAGAAGTTTTTCGAGAGCGTGCCCGGTGGCACCGCGCCACATACGAAGAAGGCAGGGCAGTTGGGGCAGATGGCGTCCGACACCTCCGTCTTGAACTGGCCGGCCCGGATGCCACGGAAGATGTCCCTCAGCTTGTCCTGGCGATTGCTCAGTTCCCTGGGAGAGAGGGTCAACGGCTTGGATTCAGCGTCTGCCAAATAGACGAGCTCGATGCCGGCATCTGGGAATGCAGATCTGGAGGCCAGCATGAAGGCAGCGGCCCCAACGTCCTTGCCGTCGCCACTAGGCGCGTGGCCTGTCTTCACCCGGCGCAAGGTCCTGACTCCGTTTCGCACCAGGACTTCATCTGGGGTGACTTCTACCTCGTGGTTGTCAAACGAGACGCGAAGCGCTCTCGGTGTCTCGATGACTGCTCCCGCTCTGGATTCTAGGAAGTATCGAAGCATCGTCGTTGCCATCGCACGGTAGTCCTCGACGTAACCGTGCTCATGCAGACCGTGCGTGACAAATGCCTTTGAGAGCAGCTCATCGAGCTTTCCTGTCGACGCGTCCCCTTGCGCCACGACGGCGCGGTAGACCTCGCGGATCGCCTCGTGCATCTGCATGAATGAGCTCGTCCGGCGGCGACCGCCCACATGCAGCAGGTGCGTGTACATAAACCGTCGGGCGCAAGACTCGTAGAGCCCGACTGCATCGGAACTGAAGCGCGGTGTACCTGAGAAGAGGACAGGAATCATCGCCTCATCGGGAGCCGGAGGCATGACGGTGGACGGCGTCACCGGGCGCGAATTGACAGGCCCAATCCGCTCCAGGAACGGCGACAGCGCTCTAGCGCGCCCGGACGCCGTCGCGGTGGCCCCGTAGAACGCCAGGCGATTCCTCGCTCGGGACATGGCGACGTAGAACAGGCACTCCTGTTCCTCGTTGTGGGCTGCTCGAGCGCTGTCTTCAGCGCTCCCTTGGTTTCCGGCAACCATTCCCGTTGGTTGAGGGCATTTCGACGTCCGAAGCGATCCCGGGATCGAGTCCTTATTGACGCCGGCGATGTGGACTGCGGGAAACTCAAGCCCCTTGGAACCGTGGATCGTCATCAGGCGGACTGCGTCGATACCCTGGGCTGCTGCAGGCAGTTGCCTCAGGTCCCTGTCGTCTCTGAGGCGAAGCAGCCTTCGCACACGGTCGGACAGCCGCTGGATCGGGAGTCCCTGGGCATTCGGTTGCACCCGAACGAAGTTCATGAATTGCCAGATCGCGATACCTTGCGCCTGCTCCGGTACGCTGGTCGATCCAGCGATGCGTGCTGCTTGCCTGGTTCGGTCCAACAGCAGCGTCGCCAGTACGGCCCAAGGCTGCGATGTCGCATCGAAGCCAGCAAGGGCCGCATGGAGGGCAGCAAGCGCTGCTTGCCCCGCTGGCGTTACCTCGGCCGGGGCGCCAAGTCGCCATGCACCTGGTTCCGCGTTGGTTCCCCGGAGATGCTCAAAGACTCGCACAGCGTCTTCCAAGCCCATCGTGAACTCTGGCCAGCAGGCGGTTCGGATCAACCCCATCGCACGCCTGTCGACAAGAAGTGTCAACACGGCAACGAGGTCCTTCACTTCCGGCCGTTCAAACAGGCTGCCCAAGAAAAGCACTGGAATTCCTGCGCGCTCGAGTTCCCGCCCGACATCCGACAGCCGGTCATTCCCGCGGCACAGGACGGCCTGGTCGCGATACCGGTATCCCTCTGCGCGGAGCTCTTCGATGCCATCCGCGATAGCCGCTGTCAGCAAGGGTGTGCTGCCCACCATGATGACCTCGGGTAGCTTGCCACCAGGGCCTCGATCCGCTTCGAGCGCCTGCTCGCCATCGGCTGCAGACATTCCCGTAGCAAACGTCGAAAAGGCATGGACCATTTCCGAGGTGGAGCGGTAGTTGATCTCCAGGCTGTCGCGTACCGCGCCAGGGAAATCCTCACGCCCGAAGCGGGACATGTTGAACGACGAGGCACCGCGAAACCGGTAGATGGATTGCTTGGCGTCTCCCACCACCCATAGGTTGACGCCCGTTGGCTTCAGCGCCGCCAGGAGCCGCACGCTGCTACGGTTCACGTCCTGGTACTCGTCAACCAGGATGTGGTCATAGTCGCTCTGAAGCTGAACTCGAACCGCGTCATCGCTCTCCAGCAGCAGCACCGGCCGCATGATCAGGTCACCGAAGTCCACGCACTGGGAGACTGCCTTCAGCTCCTCGTAGCGCGCATAGACCTTGGCGACCTCTGCTACCTTCTCGGCGGCTTCCTTCGTACTCGGGTCGGTTGCCGCCGCACGCATAGCTGTGGCCAGCACCTGATACCTAGCGGCATCAATAACCTCATCCTTTGCGCGTGACACCGCGGTCAAGATGTCTGCCGCTGTCTGCGATGGATCGTATAGGTTGCGGTAATGGGTCAGACCGAGTCGAGGGAACTCATTCTCAAGAAGCTCCACGGCCTCGGTTCGATCCATCAGACGAGGATCGGCTGGCAGGTTGCACCGGTCGTTGAATCGCCGCAGGATGTCCAGACCGAAGCTATGAAAGGTTCCGATGCAGAGTGCCGCGGCATCCTTCGGCCGCTTCAACGCGATCCGCTCAGTCATCTCTCCAGCGGCCTTGTTCGAGAAGGTCAGGAGAAGGATGCGCCGTGGGTCAACGCCTTCGTCCAGCAAGCTTTCGACACGCGCAACGAGCGTGCGGGTCTTCCCAGTTCCTGGCCCAGCCTGAAGTAGGAACGCAGCGCCGCGATGCTGAGCCGCGTCACGCTGCTTATCGTTGAGAGGAATCTCAACGGGGTCGGCTTCAGCGGCGACCTGAATGGCTGGCAGGAGCAGCGCATCGAGCATCTGCTGAGCGACGACTTCGAATGGAGCACCTAGCCGCCCTGCAATATCAGAACAGGTTTGGCCCTGAACAACGTGCAAGTCAACAATCAGAGACCTCGGTAGGAGAAGCTCCCTGGCAAAGAGGTCCATTTGGACTTCTCGACGCTGTCGGCGGCTGTAGTCGACGACCCGATCCATCCCGACTGGAGCAGCTTCCGAGGTACGAGCTGGGTCAATGTGGGCCGCTGGCTCGGATGCCTCTTCTCCATCGCCCAGTTCGGCGTGCCCGATTTCATGCGCAACCAGGAATGCTTGGTCGAAAGGTGAGCCATCGACCTCATGGAGGATGAGCGGGAGGTCTGGATCAAAGGAGGCTCGGCCACCATCGAGCATCGCGGCGCCGGGAGCGCAGGTCTCGACGGTGATCCCGAGGTCGTTCGCTACGCCAACAGCGAACTCGTACGGGGACCAGGGGTTGCGCCCGCGCTGGACGGCCTCATCGTGTAGCCGCCGAGCATGCTGTCGCGCCAGCTCTATCGGGTCCATGACTACTCCTCGCGGAGTAGGTTCGAAATGCTCTGTTCGTCGACGCCAGCGTCTTTCAACACTCTCTCGAACGACACTTTCTCAGGAGTTGCGGGCTTGACTGTCGACTTTCTTGCACGAGCCAGGGGTGTCTCGGGAGGAAGGACGAGGTACGAGACCAGTGTCTCAGTCGACGTCTGCAGCGCCTCAGCCATTTTCGCCAGAACGCGCCTGGGCAAGGTTGCGACCTCTATCCGACGCTCTCGGAACGCAAGGCCAACCTGCATAGGTAAGGACAGCACTTTGATGGCGTCGGCAAACGCCTTTGCTGGGGCAGCTTGCAGAGACTGAAGCGTTGCCGGGTTCTCCCGAAGACGCGCCATGCCTGCCGCGACGAGGTCGAATTCGGCAGCACCAGGGGGGACATCGTCATCAAACTCACGAGTCAGCTCCATGGAGAGGTCTATCAGGGCCGAGGAATGCTCGGGGTACTGGGCGAGGTATCGCTGCAGAACACCGTCTCCTGGCTCAAAGTCCATGGCGAACGCTCTCAGGACATCGTCTGCGGTGATTTGTGGCTGCTTAGCCATCACTTTTTCCCCTTGCGCTCAAGGCGCAGCTTCAGGGACGCAAAGGCCTTGTCACGATGCGTGCGAACGGTCTTTGCCGATTTCCCCAGGACTTTGCTGATGGATCCGACCGAGGGGTCGTTGGACTCTATGGGAATGTCTTGGCGCCACATCACGACGATCCTCCTTTGGAACTCAGGTAGGCTGTCAATCGCCTCATCGAGGAGGAGCCGGTAATCTTTTTCGTCGAGTTCGTCGGCGTCGAACGGGTTGTAGTTTCCGACGGCTGATTCGACCTGGGCGGAGACCTCGCCATCTTCGGTCTCAATTTCAGTAGTCCGGTTCTCCTGCTTCCAGTGGCGGTCGTTCGCGTCCCGACGATCCGCCGCGACCGCGCTGTTGAAGTTGACCTCGTAGTAATCGAGGCGGTCGTCGTACTGGTTCCGGTCGCTGAGTAGCAGGTCAACGAAGTGGTCGCGGACGGCCTCGCGGATGTTCATCCTGGTCATCGAGACCGTTTTGCCGTCTGCGTTGGCGACTGAGGGAACTCGGCGGGCCACACGGAGTAGAAGCTTCTCGGTCAATTTTTCGCGGTGAGCGCCGGAGGCCGCGTTGCGCACTAAGTACAGCAACGCTTCGGGGGAAACGTATCCGGGATCGCCGACCTGCCATAGGTCAGCACGACGCTCCAGTTCTGCGGCGCTGATTCCAGCGAGGGCTTGAATCTCGCTCTCGACCTTGTCTCGCCTGAAGTAAGGCGTGCCGTCGAGCTTGCGCTTACGAAGAGGGCGCGCCACGACTATCTCCTCAGGCCCCACCAGTCACAGGGCGGGCTATCAGAATGAAGAAGTTCATAGGTTTCGCAACTTATGGTTCGCGGTTTCGCGTCTTATGCCTCGCTCTACAGATTCTTAAACGTCAATATTCCCCGCCCGCAGCGCATTGGTTTCGATGAAATCCCGGCGTGGCTCCACCTCGTCGCCCATCAGCATCGTGAACACGCGATCCGCTTCGATCGCGTCGTCGATCTGCACGCGCAGCAGGCGGCGCACGTTCGGGTCCATCGTCGTTTCCCAAAGCTGCTCTGGGTTCATTTCGCCCAGGCCCTTGTAGCGCTGGCGGCTGGTGGTGCGTTCGGCTTCGGCAATCAGCCACTTCATGGCCTGGCGGAAGTCGCTGACCTTTTCTTCCTTTTGCTTCTCACCCTCGCCGCGCATCGCTTTGGCGCCTTCGGCCAGCAGGCCGCGGAAGGTTTCGGCGGCTTCGGCCAGGGCGGCGTAGTCGGCGCCGTGCACAAAGTCTTGCGTGATGACGCTGCTTTTGATATTGCCGTGGTGGCGGCGGCTGATGCGCAGCAGGGGCTTGTCGGTGCGGGCATCGAATTCGCCAGCCACTTCGGCGGGGGCGCCGGTGGTGTTCAGTTCGCGCAGCTTGGCCTGCAGGGCCACGGCGCTAGCTTCGGCTTCGGCCACGGTGTCCAGCTTCAGGCTCACGCCGTCGGCAATGGCGCGCAGGGCTTCGGCATCCATGAAGTTGCCCAGGCGGGCGATGACGCTTTCAGCGATCTGGTGCTTGCGCGCCAGCTCGGCCAGGGTCTCGCCCGTCAGGGTTTGCGGGTTGGCGCCGCCGGTGGTCACACTGGCGTGGTTCAGCGCAATGCGCAGCAGGAAGCCGTCGAGCGCGGGGGCGTCCTTCAGGTACAGCTCTTCCTTGCCGGCCTTGACCTTGTACAGCGGCGGCTGCGCGATGTAGATGTGGCCGCGCTCCACCAG
>ERZ1031516.62-NODE-62-length-17205-cov-8.121749_pt1 | contig 17205 bp, 14 predicted proteins | sample MGYA00518047_ERZ1031516 | MGnify/ENA primary metagenome ERZ1031516 (study PRJEB33718, sample SAMN03159945) | human skin metagenome | collected 2014-04-10 | study: EMG produced TPA metagenomics assembly of the PRJNA266117 data set (Human skin bacterial metagenome and... | reverse complement strand
ATCTACACAAGGAGTATCGTCGGCAGCGTCAGATGTGTATAAGAGACAGCGTATATAGAACTCAGCCAGATCCAGCTTGGTAAGGCCGCTGCTGGAATCAATCACGCGGTCGGGGTGGGTTAAACGCATGTGACTCGATGCGCCTGTGCTCCCAGAGCGCCGAGAAGATCTGGTAGGTTCCGGCTTCGCATCGCTCGCCACCGACCGAGCGCCGATCTTCTTAGGCTGCTCTTCGGTGATAGCCACCGCAGGTTTGTCGGCACGAAGCCCTTGAAACACGGCATGCCTGACGATCCCATCCTTCGTGATCTGTGCGAACGATATCTCCGCGAGCAAGACGGGTTTGAGCCAATGCACGCCTCTAGCATCAGGGCCCTTTGGAGGGTTCGCGACAGTCGCCCTTTTTGTTTCCAGCGGATGCAGTTCGGCGAAGAGGGAGTTCAGGCTCGACTCGTTGAAGCCGGTACCCACCTTGCCGGCGTACTTCAGCTCACCTGAGTCAGAATCATGCAGCGCGAGGAGCAACGCGCCGAACTTCGCGCGCGCGCCTTTGGGATCGGTGTAGCCAACGACGACAAACTCCTGCCTGCGTTTGCACTTCAGCTTGATCCAATCATCGCTGCGCCTCGATCTGTAAGCGCTGCCGACCCTCTTTCCGATCAAGCCTTCCATCTGCAGCTGGCATGCACTATTTAAAAGCGCCTCAGGCGCCTCTTCGAAATCTTCGGAGAACCGCAGAATCTTCGACCCGGACTTTGCCTCGCTAAGCAGAGCGGAAAGCGCTTCGCGACGCTCCTCCACCGGTGCTTCACGCAGGTCATGTCCCTCTAAAAATGGGAGGTCAAACAGGTAGTAGATGATGTCTGCACTGCGGCCCGAATCGAACGCATTCTGAAGAGCCTGGAAGTCTGGCAACCCTTGATCATTCGGAACCACCATCTCGCCATCGAGCCATCCGTTTTTGATACCGAGCTTCGCGATCGCTCCAGCTTGAGCGGGTAGCTTTTCCGTCCAGTCGTGGCCATTTCGAGTGAAGAATTTCACCTCGCCATCCAGGATGCGAGCGAGCATGCGGTACCCGTCGAATTTGATCTCGTAGCGCCACTCACCGGGCGGCGCTGACTCGACGAGCGTGGCCAACTGCGGTTGAAGCGTATCGGGAGTCTTGCTGGCCGAAGCCTTCTTAGCTCCCTTACTCGTCTTACCGCCCGTCTTAGTAGACGCTGTTTGCAAGTCTGGATCATCTGCACGATTGGTCTTCCGATCGCCCGAGCCGGTCGACTTCGCCACACGTCCGCTCGGCTGCCTCCGCCCTCCTAGCTCGATCCAAGTCGGCGCGTGGTCGCTCGGATGCTCCTCACCTCGCACCCAGGTATCTACTCCCGCAGAGACCAAATGAGGAGCAAGCGCTGGGTTGGCCAGCAGATGATCGATGCGCAGGCCCGAATTGGTCTGCCAATGGCGCCTAAAGTAATCCCAGTAGGTGAAAATCTGCTCTTCCGGATGAAGATGGCGAACGCTGTCCACCCATCCCTGATCCAGGAGCCGCTGGTAGCACTCACGGCTTTCAGGCTGCAACAACGCATCCTTCAACCACGACCTGGTGTTGTAGATATCGAAGTCCGTCGGCACCACGTTGAAATCACCCGCCAGTACCACAGGGTGTTCAAGTGCCTGAAGGCTTTTGGCGTGCTCGATCAGGTGTTCGAACCACGCCAGTTTGTAATCAAACTTAGGCCCTGGGCGTGGGTTGCCATTCGGCAGGTACAAGCAGGCGACGACGATGCCGTGCGCAGCAGCCTCGATATAGCGCGCCTGCTTATCCCCTTCGGCGCCTGGAAGCCCTCTACGGATCTCCAGAGGTTGCGCGTCGCGCGCGAGAATCGCCACGCCATTCCAGGACGTCTGCCCCTGATAAACCACGCCGTACCCTGCTGCTTCGATGTCCTTGGCAGGGAATGACTTGTCTGGCGATTTCAGCTCCTGAAGGCAAACAACATCAGGTGCCTCGCGCTCCAACCAGCTCAGCAAGTTAGCGAGGCGCGAATTGATGCCATTGATGTTGAAGGTTGCGATCCGAAGGCGTTTCATCGGGCTACCTGATTCCTCGTCAGGATTATGACCTGCAGATGCCCATATTGAGTCCAGTAGAATCAATCCATGGATAGGATCCTGTCCGTCACTCACTCAAGTAGCAGGAGGTGAAACGATACGTCCGCTTTTGGCCAGAAGCAGTCATCGAGCATCAGCGAAAGCTGGATCAATTCACGTAGGCTTCAGCGCTGACTCAAGGAGTCACCATGCGTCTTACCCGAGACTTACGCGCAAACGAAATCCTCAGGCTTGAGCATCTCCTGGAGGGTTTCAACTATTCGGTCTGGGTTAACACTTACGGGCCCTTCGACCTCAATAAAACACTCGAAGAGCAACTAGCTTATTCCACTGGTAATGAAGTGATCATTGGCGGACAGTCATGCGTGACTGCGAGCGAGGCACGCAGCGAGGTTACTGAGCAACTGCTGCACGTCGGGGATGGCGGTTACGGCCCACTGGAGCTGGATGCAAAGCGCTTCGAAATCCTGAATCTTCTTGAAGACCTGTTCATGCATGTGCAGCTCGACCAAGCAGATGCCATAAGATCGTTTTGGTTAACCAAAGGCCACCCGTCATATCCAGTATTCTGGGATTTCGCTTTCGATATTCAGAATGACGGGAAAAGATGGATTTTGATGGGTAGTAGCAGTGATTAGGCTGGGAGCTAGGCTAAGGCTGCTGCCATAAATGCTACAGGTCGATTTAGGCCGATTGCGAGAGGGGCCGCTTTTGGCCGATTACTGCCGCTCACGACGGGGCGGCTGACGGCCAGAATGTCTACCAGAAGCTGGGGCGACTCGAACAATCCTTAATGACTGAAACATCTTTCAAAACGCTAGACTCAGTAGTATGCGAAACATTCTTCGCTATCTGACGCCCGCAGATTAAGGGGCTTGAAAAATGGGAAGCTTGTTATGGAAAAACCACTTGGTCTAGTCCTATGGCTGGCTGATCGCCAATGCGATGCCTTTTGGTAATGATCCTTGGATTGGCTCGACTACATTAGATGCTAACGATCCCTTTGACTGGAACAACTCATGACACTCGTAGTAGCTTGGACTAGAAAGACACATACTGGTCGTGAACTTTGGATGCTCTCTGACAGCAGGCTTAGCGGCGGAAAGATTTGGGACTATGGCCCAAAGATATTCAGTATTGGGCGAAGTGACGCTATTATTGCGTTCGCTGGAGACACCTCTTGGACATATCCATTAATTGCCCAAATCACCTCTTACGTAGAATCATTCATCAACTTGCGGGATCGAGTCGTAGACGTAGCGGATCTATGCGACCAGATCCTCCAGATGCTGAATGAGTCACTCTCCTTCGTGAGAGATCCCGCACATCCTTCCATGGCTCTCCCGGATTGCTCGTTTGTTTTTGCAGGCTATTCAGCGCGCAAGAAGGATTTCTTTCTGCGGCGGATTAAGTTTCAGTCGAAAATTAAAAAATTCTTACCGACTCATCCTAAATCTTACGGAGGAGAGTTAGTAACGTACGTAGGCGACGAAGAACCTGTCAAAGCGGCTGTACGGCGGATGTCCGAAATTCACAAGCAAAGTAAGGTAAAACGCCCAAGACTAGATATGGCACCAGCTGTGGCGTTTTTCGAAGTGCTCTCATCAAAAAAATTCAGAGACATTGGCGGAGCGCCTCAAGTAACCAAGCTCTATGAACATATGAATACACGGCACTTTGGCGTCTACTGGCCCCCAAATGTTCCCAATGAAGAGCAGGACATTTTTCTACGAGGTCGCCGCCTTAAGCCATATGAGGTGCTTGACCACCCGTGGGTTTACGACCCAGCTTTGACCAAGCTCTGGTGGCACGACTTCTCTCCGGATCAACTCCGCGATGTTGCAGCTGCAAAAGAAGCCCTCCGTTTAACCACCAAGGCGCCAATCTAGGTGACGACCATGGTGGTGTCGTCCGCTTGTGTGACATTTCGTCCCGGTACGCCGCTTGCCGTCGACTGCTTATGGCCGGTTTCAAATACACGAGGCAGGGCAACAACGTCGGCCTTTCATACTATCAGGCGCCAGACATCGCACTTGAGGAGCCAGATGAGGCAGCCCGGCGGGCGCGTCGCTCATATGAGGCGGTTATTCGCAGCTCCTCGAAGCATCGTCGCCATAGCACTAGCGCTGGTGCAAGCGACTCACCATCTCAGTGCGAGCGGCTAAATTCTCCCGTTAAAAACTTTCGAGACTGAGCCTGATATCCGCTTCTTTCGCCAACTCCACAGCCCGTTGGACGTGCTGGGCTTCTACGACAAAACCTGCATATTCGTCCCCATCGGTATTCATGTGCAGGTACCGCATTCCATATTTTTGCAGCCAAACATCGAACTCGCTCAGCGCCCCGGCCAGCGCCTGACTGCCGTCGTGCGCATAGGCAAAGGGATCCGAAATACCACTAGCCCGCGCGAGAATGGGTGCCAAATACTCAAAGCTATCGAAGCCCCGAAAATCGCATACCATCAGCGTTAGCTGCTCTAATTTCTGGCCACGCCGATCATCGGTCAGTCCTTCGTAGAGAGCCGTTTCGGGACAGTCACCCTCATTAAGCTTTCTAAAGATGCGCCGCTCCAGCCTGCCACGCTCCTCTCCCGGCAATCGGACAAGCAGCAGCTCCAGCAGAGACTTCAACGCGCGACGCTGCTCGGGCAGTTCAGGTCTCAGCGCCTTAAAGCATTCACTGTCACTAAGGTCAGTAGTCTCGGGCGGTGGCATAGTGAAGCGTCCACCGAATAGTCGATCCCATATTCCCATACGCTACGCCTCACCTGCAGTTGCCGGCTTTGCGAAAACCTGCCGCTATAGCCTCGACCTCTGATCCGAACGACACCTGGTTCTTTGCTGAAACCTGCCCATAACTCGGGCAGCCGCTAGGCAAGTGATAAACCCCACTCCGTCGATTGCCGATTATTTCTCCACCACCTACCGCTGCCGGGGTAACCGCTGTAGGCTCCTGGGCCTTAGCCGACTGCCCTTTTGCTGACTTAGCAGCATCCTGGGAGACGACGCCCTCACCCACTGGCTTGTACCCAAGTGCCCAGGAGCGCTCGCCAGTCACGAACTTGTTCGGGTAGCCAACGATCTTGGCGATGCGTGCGTTACGCTCGCGCTCCCAAGCGGTCACCGGGTACTGCTTACTCCAGGCCATCAGCAGTTGTTGCTGCTGACGCGACATGTTCAGGTTGTAGCGATCAAACATGTAGAAGGTCGTTCTTGCGACAAGCCCTTTGACCTCGTTACGCGGCTCGGCTGTCCTCTCACTAAAGTCGATGCGCGTTGAACACTGGCCGTACTGAGGAGCAGCACTTGAAGCCATGCCGTAATTGAAGTTAGCTCGGTCGCCGTTCACTTCGCCGACCGAGGGATACAGGTTATAGAGGTCGGCTTCCATCGCTCGAAAGACAGGATCAGTCGCAACACAATTCTTGCGCCCGCCTTTCTGCCAGCACTGCCGCTGGTGTCCAAACGTCCAGGCAGGAACGATGTGCTCCCATTCAGTTCTTTCCGCGCGGCTAGCTTGCTTCCTGACTTCATAGCCACAGGACTCAGCGTCTACTCGACCACCTGATTTACCAACCCACTGCCATTTGCAGCCGCAGTAAAGATCGCCGACAGGCCCATCGGCTTGATCAAAAAACACCTCTCGCTTTGCGACAACCTTTGCCTCACCAAAGCTGGCTGGAGCACTTGCGAACGATGAGGTTGCTGCGAAAAAAAGTACCGTAAATAGGAGAAAAACCTGCTTCATTCGAAAGCTTAATTCCAAGGACTGAGCACAGCATTATAATGCGGACTGCCCTCCTCTGGGTCACTATCAAAAAATGCTACGGAATGTCTTTTGATTTAGACTGTCTACTCGAATAGAAACAAACCATCACCAGCTTTAGCCAAAATTTAATTGGGGAGACACCATGTCCAAATTAGCCGAGTTCAAAGCTTTGGAAGCCCAGATCGAAGAGCACAAGCAGCGCCTTGCCGCCCTTCAAGGTGACGAAGGCCTGAAGAAAGAAATCGAATTCGAAAGCAAACTGCGCAAGCTGTTGGGTGAGTACAATTACTCGCTGCGTAACGTTATTGACTTGCTGGATCCTTCGGCGGGTACCGGGCGTAAAGCTCCTGCTGCTAAGCAGGCTCGCCGTGAGCGTACCCTCAAGCGTTACAAGAACCCGAAGACTGGTGAAGTGATCGAGACTAAGGGCGGGAACCACAAAGTGCTGAAGAGCTGGAAGGCAGAGCACGGTGCCGATACGGTTGAGAGCTGGGTGCAGTGAGTGATTGATCAAAGGCCGCGAGAGCGGCCTTTATTCTCAATGATTTCTCGACGCCGGCATCATATGAGGATTGGAATCAATATCTTCATCTGTAATAAAACGAACCAGGCAAAGCAGCCTCCGCTAGCGAGAAATAAGCAGATCAAAAGTAAGCGACTCCATGGCCGCATTGTGTTCTGCCACTGGGCAATGATCCGCGTGAAAATTAACGCAGATGAATCGTTCTGGAAAAGATATATAAGCCCCTCAGCGTTAGCAGATACAGTCAAATTATGCGCCCCCTCCACTTTTGAGAGGAACATCAAGGAACTGTCGAACCAACGCAATACCAAGTCTCCTTTCTTCCCCGCCTTCGACAATTCTGCGTCAAACGAATCAAGGCGGCTCAGGTGGAAATTGCGCAAAGGCGCATTCGAAGGTGAGATTACGCGTACCGGGCTGAACTTCTCATACTGATTGGGCTCAACTTCTGCCCGCCAAATAGCTACCGTGGCCAACTTTGAATACTCATTTAAAGCATACTCGATACGCGTAGAAGCATAATCGCCGAACCCATCGTAGACTGGTATATCGCCATACTGAGTTATAGCTTCTGCTGTCTGATACTTATTGGATTCAGGACTATACGCTCCGATTTCCATATCGTAGCGCTTAATGCTCCACCATCGCCTGAGCTCATCCTCCACCAGCGCGAGCAACCAGCGTCGCCCTTCAATCCCAAGATAATCCACGTTACTTGCAAGCGTTCGCTTGAGCAGCACCGGACACCTAACCTCGAAACTAATCACTGCGAGCAAATAGAAGACGCCGCCCAACAGTAACCAGCTCAGTGGAAGTACAGCGGCCTCTACTCCTCTCAAATCCGGAGCTGCTTGGAGGAATGCAGCCATCAACCCGCCGATGGCTACGAGCTTGACCCCAGTTGAGGACTTCATTCTTGACCAGAATGACCAGCTAATCATCTGCCGAAAACGGTGATACATCATCTCTTGCCGTGTATTTCTCCTCTCGCGAAGTGGGGGCCTAAACATATCGTCACTAGGAAACTCATCAAAAAACCAAGAGATCCAGCTAAACTCAAGTCGTCTCTGGCGACGCTGCTCACGGCGATACCGCTTCTGGGATTCGGCTAACTTTCGACGCATCTCCTCACTGAGGAAATAACCTTTCTCCGAATCCTGCGTATGATCGCTCTGGCTTTCGACCTCTGAAAATTTGTTCTTAGCTGGCAATCTGTGACTCCTAAGTATTTGTACGGCTGATGCAGATAGTACGGAACAACATGAAACGTAAACTGTATTGGGAGAAGGCAGCGCACTTTTCTGCAGGACTTTAGCTATTATTCAATCGTGGCGTGCTATCTGGAGGACGGGCTCGCCATAGCTGAGACAGAAGTCTTGAGGATCATCTGTGTGTTACTTCTAAATCTGTTCATCCGCACACTGATCAGTCTTCTGCACAAGAAGCTTGATAAGTCGGATGGCTTTCTCCAAAGCATCTCGCTTGACTAAGTGCGCGGCTAGCACGCCCGTGCTCTGCACCTTTGATCTATGTACGGCCTGACCACGCTTGCTGATCAAAGCATCAAGCGCCTTTCGATTCCCTGCTGCATCATTGCTCATTCAGCCCAGCTTGCAGTGACATCGACGCCTAGATAGTCCAGAAAAAGCTGCTCGGTCTTCGCCGAATCAGGATTGTGAAAACGCTTCAGCTCGTTCTCCAGCTTCTCGGCCATAAAGTCGCCGCACCGGCTTCCCTTGATCAGTTTGAGCTGGATCGCGAGCGCCTCTGTTACACGATCTTCAACGTAGGTTTCCCAAGCAGGCAGGGCCATGACCAGGCCAGCTCGCTTGAGCACCTCTGCATTGGCAGGCGGCGGGTTAGCATTCAGTGCGTCGAAGTGCTCCAGGAGTTCCTCGGCGTCTTTGATCGAGTATTGGAAAGCCTGCTCAGCTTTTGACATCAAAAATCCTTTTAAACTGATCACGTATCCAGTTGTAGTAAACACACCAAAAAAGACACATCTTGCCTTCCCGCTAGCTGCTTTCTTACACCGTCAACAAGCATAAACGCGAAGGCCTTATGACAGAGGGTGGCACAAATCCTGGTTTTTTGTTTCGCAAGCCTGTGCCGGTCAATGAGTCCGGTACTACTTCGACAGGTCTTTCGTCCAGGAACCGCCGGTTTCAGTAGAGCTCCAACGCGAAGAAGCGCTTTCCTTCTGGCTATGGCGCAAGGCCTCAGGGCCCAGCAAGAGAAGCGTTTTGTGCTGATTCTCCGCGCTGGGCTTTCGGCCTTGTCTCCAATATGACCAGCAGTTGAAGTACGGCTTTTCCCGATCCTCAATGATGTCAGGCCGCAAGCGTACGATTTCCGAGGGGCTTGGATGGCGCTCCTTCGCCGCCTCGGTCGGAATGGCGCCATTTAGCTCGGCTAGAAAGTCTTTCGGAACTAACCGTTTCCCACTGGTACCGTCCCCTTTAAGAACCTCCACAAGATCCCCGTACATATCCCCAAAGTAATCCCGAATCCGGTAGCCGGGAAGCACATCGAATCGGAAGAAACCCCGCGCTTTTCCTCGGGCGGTGAGCGTCAGTACGAACGGGGTATCCCGTGTCGAAAACAAACAATCAAAACTGGCCGCTCCCGACCTGACCAGAAATTGCTGCATGTCACTATCGATCGTGAGCATGCTGCGGTGAAGCAGCCTCAGCGAGGTCATTTCCATCTGAAAAACTCCTTGATCCAAGCCCTCGATGATGCAGGGGCTGGTTAGGATGAACAAGCAACGTAGGGCCTTTGCATCCGCCCGCACGCCACCAGCACTTACCTGCCCTGCCGCTCGGCCTGGCCTATCCTGGCAAACCTTCAAAGAGATATGGGGTGGTCAACCGAGCCGCAGGGAAATTCGACAGTTTGATCAATATTGCGGATAGCAGGCCAATTGCTATTAGTGGTAGCGTTGCGTTATGAGCACGCTCCGCCACCGCTATCTAAGTTGTCCAAGCGGACGCGCATTTCTAGAATTTTTATCGTGATACAGGGACGTCATGGTGCGTATTACTAGCCCATCCAACAAAGGTGGGCCTGCTGCAAGACAGGGCTTCAAGTATCAAGACCATGTAGCCGTCAGCTTCATCTTCAAAATGCTGCGCGACAGCAGCTACACCCAGGTGGAATGCGAGACCGCCGACGATATCGTGGCCGTATTTCAGTGTGCTGGGGAGCTCGTCAACGAGTACATTCAGGTCAAGACGACTGAAGGTGACCACAAATGGAATATGGAAGAGGTGATCAAGCTGGACGGCACCAAAGCCGACTCGTCCTTGCTCCATAAATCGCTTAATTGCGATGTTCGCCCTGGCCCTGCCCGCTTCCGAATTGTGACCCAGCGCGACGTCGCGAAGATTCTCAACGGCTTCAAAACGGAGCTGGATAAGCGGAATCTGCCAGACACCACCACGGCCCGAGGCAAGGCCCTGGTCAAGAAGTTCAAGACATTCAGCTCCCCACAAAATCGGAATTTTGCCTACTGGGCAGAGAACTGCGTCTGGCAGGTCTACGGGGATGTGGAGGCACTGGAAGCGGTCAACATCAAGGCCCTCTCCAAGCTTGCTGAGGATTTCGGGAACCGTCCCAACAATACCCAGATGCAGGCCATCTACGATGAATTCTTGGAGATGGCTGACAAAGCTGCCACGGCCAACGTGAAGACAGCAGCATCGACGAAGATCATTCTGCGGGCCCCGGCCCTGACCCACCTCAAGCAGCTACTAGACGCCGCTGATGACCAGTCGACGGCTACAGCAAAGCCCTACAAAAAACGGCCAGATCCCTTCCTGGTCGAGTTTCACGCCAGCACCGATGAGGGCCTGCTGCACTCATTTTCGGGCTTTGACGTGCGCTACGCGCTGAAAGCGTGGCGGCACGATGGTTTCGCTAAACACCTAGTCGAATGGCTCCCAGAGTTCTCCCTCAAGGCGAGCGAGATCGTGAACATTCTCGCGCACAATGCCGAAGCCATGCTCGCTCGTTCCATCAATGCTTTCAGCGACAGCGAGCTGCCCCGCGACAGGCTGATCGCCGAGCTGATCCTCCACGCCATCCTGCGCAGCCGACAAAACAGCGAGCCCGTGGCGTGCAAGGTCTTCTACAAATCTGGTGGCAAGCTCTCCGAATTTGGCAACGCCCACATCGTCCAGATACCTGGCCAGGACGATCAGCTATGGCTAGGGCTCGCGCGCCTGATTGAAGCAGGCGATATGGACGCGACGCTGGCTCAGATCTGCAGCGTCCTGGACGCCACCATCTCGGAGACGGTGCTGTCGTCGGAGCGCGAAATCATCATCAACCTGCGCGAGCCCCTTCACCATCAACCCAAAGCTGACGCCTTCAACCAGGCACTGCACCGCAACTCGCCAGTCGATGACATGCTGAACGTCCTTTGCTTCCCGATCCTATTGACCTACGACAGTCACGCGCTCTCGTCAGGCTGGCTAGCTGATTACGTGAACCACCTCAGAAAAGAGATCGAAGCCCACTTCAGCACCTTCACCACCCAGTTGCCAGAAAACATCAAGCAAGTGAAGGTCATGGTCTTCCTCGTACCAATGGAAAGCATCGCGAAGCTGACCAATGCCTTCAATGCTCGCTGCAAAACACTGGAAGACTTGCAGGTATGACCTCGGGTGTGTCTTCGATTTGCTCAGCTGAAAACACTACAGGGTGAAGGTATTCCGAGCTGGCCAAACCGGCTTCGGCGCTCTCAAGGAACGATGCGGTAATGAAATACGAAACGATCAAAAACAGCCTGGCCAACCTCAGTGATGTGGGCGCTTCGACAGTCGATGTGCTGCTCGCCATCAACGCTATCGTCAACCGAAGTAACTCCGATTGGGAAGGACGCGACCTGGTGATCCGGGCGCTCGATAAATTCGCACTCTTTGATGCAGTTGAGCAATCGCTCCTGCTCAACATGGTGCGAGCTGTCGGGCTCTTTCCTTACATCACGCCACACCTGAGCAACATGGGCCTGTCTGACCGCTTGGCTTACGAGGCTCACAGGGTTGAAGGTGTAGAGCCTGGCATGGTGTTTCATCACCTTCAGGCCCACGTTTTCAGCTTGATCATGCAGGGCCAAAACGTCGTTTTGAGCGCATCCACCAGTGTCGGTAAGAGCTTGGTCATCGACGCAGTACTTGCCCAGCGACGGTTCAAAAAAGTGGTGGTGATCGTTCCCACCATTGCGCTGATCGACGAAACCCGGCGCCGCCTGGTCAAGCGCTTCCGGGACTTCAACCTGATCACGCATCCCAGCCAAGAAGCTGTGCCCGATGCCACCAACGTCTACCTGCTGACTCAGGAGCGGGTCATCCAGCGCCCTGACCTGGATGATGTGGGGTTCTTCATCTTGGACGAATTTTACAAAATCGATTTGGCGAGTGATAAGGATGGGAGCACACGGGCCGTCGATCTGAGCTTGGCGTTCCACAAGCTCGCAAAGACCGGAGCACAGTTCTACATGCTCGGGCCACACATCCAGAAGATCTCTGGGTTGGACGGTTACGAGTACCATTTCATCCCGTCCGACTACAGCACCGTCGCGGTCGATATCCAGAATTTTAATCTGCGCATGCGCTCTGAGCAGCGCACACAAAAGCTCCTGGAGCTGGTCAGGACGCTAGAGTCCCCTACCCTGATCTACTGTCAGGCGCCGGCAAGCGCAAACAGAGTCGCTGAGTATTTGATCCAAGATGCCGGGCTGACCCCGGTGCAGGAGACGCAGGAAATCGCTGCCTGGATCTCCAAGCACTACCACCCAGAATGGAACGTTGCCAGGGCGATCGCCCTGGGCATCGGGATACACCATGGCGGGGTACCTCGCGCGCTGCAGCAGTACATCGTCAAGCTGTTCAACGAGGGCATTATCAAGCGAATCATCTGCACATCCACGATGATCGAGGGCGTCAATACGTCGGCTGAGAACGTCATTATTTATGACCGCCGCCTCAAAACGTCGACGTTCGACTACTTCACTTACAAGAACATCTCCGGGCGCGCTGGCCGCATGAACAAATACTTCATCGGCAAGGTGTTCATGCTCGAAGCCCCACCCATTGAGGAGGGGTTGACCGTTGAGTACCCCATCGGCCATCAGGATGAGACCTCACCTATCGGCCTGTTGATGCAATTGGAAAACGAATACCTCACGGACATCTCGCGAGGCCGGCTCCAGGAGGCGTATGCCAACCCAGTGCTGTCACCCGCGACCTTGATCGAAAACCGCCACATTCCTATCGAGCGGCAGGTCGAGGTGGCAAAAACGATCATCAGCGACCTTCCAGACAACCAGGAATGGTTAGGCTGGAAAGGCATCCCTGAACCGTACCAGTTGAACTACCTGTGTGAGCTGGTCTACAGCTTGGAAGGTGAGAATCTGATGGAGTACCAGATCGCGTCCAGCTCTCAGTTGGCCTGGCACATCAACGAGCTCCGAAATCAGAAAAACCTGCCGGCCTACCTGAGCGAAGCTGTAGAAAATCGGTGGGAGAATATCTCAGCGAGCGAAGCGATTAACCTGCGCCTGAAGTTCATCAGGAACATGGTGTGCTTCAGGTTGCCTCGGGACATCATGGCCATTCACAAAATTCAGGTCGACGTGCTGGAGCGAGAGGGGTACGAACCTGGAGACTTCAGCTTCTTCGCTGAGCAGCTGGAAAACATGTTTCTTGATCCGCTGCTTACCGCACTGGATGAGTATGGAATTCCCACTCAGATCTCGACCCAGATCAAGCACCTGATTTTGCCATCAGAGCGTCTGAACGATTTGCTGGCAAAACTGCGATCGCTTGCTCCTCGGGTGGAGCGCCTCCAGCTCACCAGCTTTGAGAAAGATGTCATGCAATGGGCGGTCGCTGAGATGTGATGGTGGGCGTGGACGGGCGAGAGCAATGCTGGAACGCTTATCGAGATCCAGGCCTTCCACCAATTAACGAGCCTGTCAGCAACCCCTTCAGAGAGGAACGAAAATGCCAAACCCACTGGTCATCAAAGGTCAGCGTTTTTCATCCCAGATTGAGGCGGAACGCTTTTTTTACGCCATGCGCGACAAAAATCTCGCCAGCAGTGGCGATATTAAAGGCTCTACTGACTTCGAGCTGCTCGAAGACCTGTACGTCCGGTATTGCCAAGCCACCAACTGGCCAACGCCAGGGCGTCCTGTTGCGTTTTATGCACGCAACATCGCGCGTGGGAGCGGCCCAAACGGTGGTACCACGCAGGGGTTCGTCGTGAAGTTCAGTGATGGGAGCGAGCAGGAGTTTTCCGTCAAGAAGGCCGTTAAGGCCGTGGCAACGTGATTACTGCTGACCATTCAAAGTTGAGGTGCTATTCATACCTGCAAGCAGCGGCAGTTCCTGAGAGCACCGCACCTTCAAGGGGTCGTGGAGCGATTACAACACCATCACACGAACCGCCTGAATCTCTTCAAGCCGATTCATGACCCACCATGTAAACCTGATTTTTTAACCCCTAAGGTTAGGAGGTTTAGGGGTTAAAAAATCAGGTTTACATGTCACGCGGCAAAGCCTCTTGAAACTCGGTGGTCAGACCTGCTCCACCGAATGAACCTCGATGTACTTGTAACCCTTTTTCTGAGCCGCGGCCTTGGCTTCCTGCTGGGCGACCAGAGTGCTGAGATTGCCATCAAATGACAAGCTGTGTGGATTGGGGCGGCGGAACTGGTGCCGAGATTTCTCAGCCGTCGTCAGCCAGAACCTTTACCTGTGGCCTTCTTCGATATGGATATGCCAATGAGCTACTACCGCTCGCACGGTCTCCAGCGTAGGCTTCAGCTTATGCAGGACGCTTCCAAGTGACCGCCAAGGAGTTCTCATGTACCTCACGATCATGAAGCCACAAATGATTCAGCTAATCGCCGTACTAGCCCGTGGCCTATGGATCGTTGAGGGCCCCGATGGCCCAGTGCTGGTGATCAAAGTAGGCAAAGAGTACATCCTGGCCGCTCAGCAAAGGCGAGAATTGAAGCTCTACTTAGCACCCTACAACTCGGGTGAAACACGGGGCTTTACGCTCCTCACAGCCTGTTTCGATGACCCACACAGTCCGCTGTTGATTAAAACAGCGCTGATCCCTGAAGACCCTCTCACACAGGCGCTGATGAGCCTCTCTGACGATTTCGCAGTGTGCTTCTTCGATGAGCACAATCGAGAGCTTTTTGGCTGCCGAGCACAGGCGAATTTTGACCAGCTACGTCGTGACTTGAGTGCACTCACACCTGTCGGAATGGATAACTGGCCCAAGATGTATGAGCAGGCGGATAGGTGGTTCAGCCTCACCACGCATGCGGACGATGCTCGTGCCACAACGGTGTTTCTTAAGGAGGATCTGTTCCCTTCCGACTATCTGATCACCGACCTGACTGGCCAGGACTTTCGAGGTTCTAAAGGCTACTCAAACTTCACGCTTGAGCGTGCGGAGCCAGGTACTTTCCAGGAGCTGGATATCATTTATCTACTCCAGCGGGTCTACCCGTCCGAGCGAATCGTCCATGGGCCGTTGAAGGTATCTGACGGCGAAGAGCTGGCTGACGTAGTAGTTATGGGTGACGAAGTGACCTTGCTGCTGCAGGCGAAGGACAGCCCCAACACGCCAGCGATTTTGAATTCAAAACTTGAGCGGAAACGAAAGAAGGCAACCAGCCAATTGAAGGCTGGCCTTCAGCAGCTGCGTGGAGCTATTTCAACAATCAGGCGGGAGGTCAATCCAGTCCTCAAGCTTGTGGATGGTACACCCTTGGAGATTGACTTATCAGCACGCCCCCTTGTGGGGGTTGTGGTGGTCAAAGAGCTGTTTATCGACAACTACGAAGAATACAGCACCATGATTTTGCAGTTCATGGACGAGGTGGGTGTCCGCGTCTTGGCGTTCGATTACAACGAGTTCGAGGTAATGACCCGGCACTGCCCTTCGGAAGATGAACTGCTCTCAGCGTTCTTCCAGATTTCGAAATGCGCTGAGGAGCAGCGGATCTATCCCCGGCTGCGCTTCACGGATTTCCCGCCGCGCTAGCAGAAACGAGGTACTGAGCGCATAGCTCAGCAGTTCCCCAGCGTTGGTACTGGGGATTGTGGAAGGCTCTGGAGATATCGGTAAACGCAACAACCATTGCACGTCAGTCCGTGGCTTCGCCGGCAGCGATCATCCCCCTTTACCAATGAATTTACTGATTAGGCCAACACCACCAGAAATCTTCTCCAAGAAGTCACCGGAGGTATTCGTAAACGCCATTACTGCTTTGAGTTTACCCAGCAGTTTCCAGTTGCTTCTAGAGGTGGAGACCCGACGGCTCTCGCTGAGCCCCTGAAGCTTTACGAACAGCGCTTCTTGGCTATCGATCCACTGCTGGGCAGACTCAGCAAGAGATGTCTCAAAATCGCGACTCTGCGTCAGTGCAATCAAGGGGGCGCGCACTTCGTCCAACCGCTTGACCAGAGTCAGCAATCTTCGGATCTGCCCATCCCTCTCGAACCGAGCCGAACTTTCGAAAGAGAGCCGCTCTAGTACACCTCGGAGGTTTTCTGTCCCCGCGCAGCCTTGGGCAACAAACTGCTCAACCGAGCGCCGGTCATCTTCGTTGCCACTATGCCTCAGCAACACCTGATCAAAAATCTCGGCTATCTTGAGCTCTTTGGCCTTGATCTCCCTAACAACCTCTTGCAGTCGCTCCATTGGCCTCGGCACCAGCGCAACCATAGTCGAAAGCTTGGCCCTGTAGTCGGGTGCATCGTCGACAATGGTGCGAACCTGGGCCAAAAGCTCCATAAGCTGATCGGGCGTCCAGGCAGGCTTGAGGTTCAAGACAATTGACTCGTCTACCCCCTTCACTACCATGCAGAGGCACGGCAGCTCAGTAACCTTGATGTTGAAAATAGCCATGAAGTCTTGGGCAAAGCGCGCCATGGCTCGCGATGTTGTCGTAGCAATCTGAGATCTGTGATTTCCAAACATATCACTCAAATCACGAAAGCTTGAGGTTTCGCGAAGGGGAAATGCCAGCTCCCTATGACCACCCCTACCCTCGTCTCTGGGCGGAAAAGCCAAGCCTGGAAATGCGGCGACCTCACCATAGCGACCGACATCCAATCCCACGGCGCCGTCCATCTTTGGGTGTAGCAGGATGAACGCCACCTCACTTCCGAGCACCGCATCTGCGTGGTAAAGATTTTGGGTGAGCGACTCCAGCTTCTTCTGATCATCAGTGCCAGGCGCGAGCATCACGCACATGATTTTTTGATGCTCTTGCTTGGCATGAAACCAATCGATGAGCGCCTGTGGGGATGCGGCGGAGATCAGCATTGGGTTTCCCTATTTATTAACAGCCAGCGATATGCGTGTCTGCAGGGTGTCCGTTCCAGATTCGGTTAAAACTAACATAGCGCTGCGCAAAGGGGCTCGTGGCGCTTACCCAACACGGCGACTTGGCAGTCATATCTATGGCAGGTAGACGTAGCTTTTGACTTCAAAGGAACGGGGATACTAGCTGAACCGGTGCGGGTTGGTGGGGCTGGATATGACAGGGGCTCAGGGCGTGGTGGAGACTGTCTAGATGCGCTGTCAGGCAAGAGGGATCAGCAAAAGGCTTCGGACGCGCGGCAGACACACGAGCAATGGCGGCAGGAAAACCGCCAGGCCATGAAGCGCTACAACGAGCTTGTGCAGGAGCATGGCGTGTTCAGCGATGGTGTGCGGTGCTTCTAAGGCTTGTCCGGCACCCTCGCCCACCTTGATCTATATCGCCGTCT
>ERZ1031516.61-NODE-61-length-17373-cov-8.973842_pt1 | contig 17373 bp, 16 predicted proteins | sample MGYA00518047_ERZ1031516 | MGnify/ENA primary metagenome ERZ1031516 (study PRJEB33718, sample SAMN03159945) | human skin metagenome | collected 2014-04-10 | study: EMG produced TPA metagenomics assembly of the PRJNA266117 data set (Human skin bacterial metagenome and... | reverse complement strand
AGATCTACACAAGGAGTATCGTCGGCTGCGTCAGCTGTGTATAAGAGACAGCTGTGCACTATCCCACCCCACTGAATAAACAACCCGCGGTTGCGGACTTGGACGTTCAGTTGGAAAACGGCGATTTGATGGCGGCGCAGGTATTGAGCTTGCCGATGCACCCATATTTATCAAAAACGCAAGTTGAAAGAGTTGTAAATTCCATTTGCGGTGAGTAATGATTTTGCATCTAGCAACTCCTGCAGCGATCACTAAGAATTTTTTCCTATTCTTGGAGGAAAATTTGGATTGCTCTGGAAATTTTTTGCTCTCCGCGAGCAATCCTGCTGCGTGGCCGCCTCTGAAGATTGTGAAGAATGTTTCCAGCGAAAGAAGCGTTTGGTGGTTTTTAAATTTTCTCAGCTATGCTAATAGAGCGGAGAAAATAATAATACACGGCCTTTGGGAGTCGCGCGTACTATTGATGCTGGTGTTAAATCCCTGGCTGTTGAAGCGTTGCTATTGGGTCATCTGGGGGGCTGATCTTTATTCCTATAAGAATAAAAAGAAGAGCGCTCGCTCGAATTTCGTAGAAGCTCTTCGACGATTTGTTATTCGACGCATGGGTTTCATGGTGACCTTCGTCGAGGGAGATGTGGACCTAGCTCGCAAATGGTATGGCGCAACCGGGCGTTACTTGGAGTGCTTCATGTACACAAGCAACATTTTCCGGCATCCAACTGACTTGGCGGAAAATGATTCCGCCGTACATATTCAAGTTGGAAACTCGGCAGATCCTAGCAACAATCACTTGGAAATATTTGATCAATTGATGGAGTATCGCGATCAAAATATTTTCATATATGCCCCTTTGTCCTATGGCGATGCTAAAAATGCACAGACTATCGAAAAAGAAGGCCTCAGACGATTCGGCAAGAAATTTGTGGCGATGAAAGAACTGATGCCGATCGAGGCGTATTTAAAATTCCTCGGAAAGATAGATGTTGCAATATTCAATCATAGGCGGCAGCAGGGGATGGGAAACACCATTTCATTGCTCGGGATGGGCAAAAAGGTCTATTTGAATCCCGAGGTCACGCCATGGAACACATTCAAATCCATTGGAATTGAGATATTTGATTCGAGAGACGTGTCGTTGGAGCCTATGACCTTGGATCAGAAAAAATCGAATCGTGAGACTGTAGAAAGAAATTTTTCGGAAAAAAAATTGATCAGTCAATTGCTTGATGTTTTGAGGAGCTAGCTTTATGGCTTATTACACTGAACAACAATTGAGCGACATGGGTTTCAAGCATGTTGGAAAAAATGTAAAAATCAGCAGTAGAGCCAGTATATACAATGCCGATCAAATAGAGATTGGCGATTATTCGCGGATTGACGACTTTTGTGTACTTTCTGGGCGAATAAATATTGGTCGATTCGTTCATGTAGCCCCGATGTGTCTGGTTGCAGGCGGGGAAAAAGGAATAAAGCTGGAGGACTTTTCCGGCCTCGCTTACCACGTGCAGGTATTCACTCAGTCGGATGACTATAGTGGCGCCACATTAACAAATCCTACAGTAAGCGCAAAATATAAGGCCGAGAAAAAAATTGAAGTCAGCGTCAGGCGTCACGTCATCATCGGGGCGGGATCGATCATATTTCCAGGCGTGGATGTTGCCGAAGGGTGTTCGGTAGGAGCAATGTCTTTGGTGCACAAGAGCACCGAGCCTTGGGGTATCTATTTGGGTAATCCAGCTCGAAGGATAAAAGATAGAAAAAAAGATTTGCTGGAATTGGAAAAAAAATTTCTCGAGGATGTTTCAAATGATAAATTTTAATGTTCCTCCCCGCACTGGAAGTGAAGATCAGCATGTCTTGGCGGCCATGCGGAATCCAAAAATGGCGGGTGACGGTGAATTTAGCCGACGCTGCCAAGCATGGTTTGAGGATCAATTGGCCTGCAAAAAGGCGCTTTTGACGCCTTCCTGCACGCAGGCGTTGGAAATGGCCGCTATCTTGATCGACACAAAGCCGGGCGATGAAATCATCATGCCGAGCTATACGTTTGTCAGCACCGCCAACGCATTTGTGCTACGAGGTGCGAAGATCGTTTTTGTGGATATTCGGCCGGATACGATGAATATAGATGAGCAGCTTATAGAGGCTGCCATCACGCCGAAAACTAAAGCCATCGTCCCTGTGCACTACGCCGGTGTCAGTTGTGAGATGGATGTGATTATGGATATTGCTCGTCGTCACGAACTATATGTGATTGAAGATGCAGCCCAGGGCATGATGTCGACCTACAAAGGCAGGCGGCTCGGTAGCATCGGCCATATGGGGGCATTTAGTTTTCATGAAACGAAAAATTATACGAGTGGTGGAGAAGGCGGGCTGCTGATCATCAACGATGAACGCTTCGTGCATCGAGCAGAAATCATTCGCGAAAAGGGGACCAATCGGAGTCAATTTTTTCGCGGAATGGTCGACAAGTACTCATGGGTAGATGTCGGAAGTAGCTATCTCCCGTCGGAGATTCAAGCTGCATATCTGTGGGGACAACTTGAAATGGCCGAGCAGATAAATGCGAACCGGCTTGCGACATCTGCGGCATATGCTGCTGCTCTGCGCCCCTTGGCCGAGGACGGATATATAGTGCTGCCCAACGTGCCCAATGGTTGCGTTCATAACGGGCACATGATTTACCTGAAAGTGCGTGATCTGGCTCAACGGGCTGCTTTTCTCGATCACATGCAGAAAAGAGGCGTAATGGCTATTTTCCATTACGTGCCATTGCATACCGCGGCCGCAGGATTACAGTTCAGCCGTTTTCACGGTCCAGACTCTTTCACCACACTGCACAGCGAACGGCTCGTTCGTCTTCCCATGTGGTATGGGCTACCGCGGGCGAACCTCGATCACGTAGTGAAATCCACTTCTGAGTTTTTCGCTTGAACCTCAAAACTGTTATAGGTTTTGCACTTGGTCCCTTGGCCAGTGCTGTGCTTGGGGTCGCTACGGTTCCCGTGATTGCTTGGGCATTTACTCCTGACGATGTAGGTCGGCTAAATGTCCTCCAGGTTCTGCTTTCGTTCAGCTTGCTTCTACTGGTACTAGGCCTAGATCAGGCCTACGTGCGTGAATTTCATGAATCCAATGATCGAAATCGCTTGTTGAAAGCGTGCTTCACTCCTGGATTTTTACTGCTTTGCGTTGGAGCAGTGGCCGCCATGGCTTTTGGTGGCTACGTTACGGTATGGCTTTTTGGGGAAGCCAATATTTGGTATTTTCCATTGACGCTTATTTGCGTCGTTGCCACGTATATTTCGCGTTTTCTTTCACTGATTTTGCGCATGCAAGAACGGGGACTGGCATTCTCGATGAGCCAGATAATTCCCAAGATCGTGCAGCTTGTACTACTCTGTGGCGTAATTTACTTAGGTTTTTCTCGAAATTTTTCGACGTTGCTTTGGATTTCAACGGCATCCACGCTCGCAGTGGTGGTCGTTTATGCTTGGAATACGCGACAGCAGTGGATGCTCTCCATTCCGGCTCAAGTGAAATTCGAGGAATACCGAGGGCTGCTTAAATATGGATTTCCACTGGTTTTTTCGGGGTTGGCATATTGGGGATTGACGGCCAGCAGCATTGTTATTTTGCACAACCGCTCAACGCTCGCTGAAATCGGTATTTATTCAGTTGCGAGTAGCTTCGCCGCCAGTGCAGCCATTTTTCAATCAATTTTCACTGTCGTATGGGCTCCCGCGATATATAAATTGGCGGCGAGAGAGCTTGATGTAAGTCGAGTAGAGGGAATTGCGCACCAAGCATTGGCACTGGTATGCGCCATTTTTGCGATCGCGGGAATATTTTCATGGGTTGTCGATTACATGTTGCCTCGTCATTACGTGGGCGTCAAGTATCTTATTTTATGCGCAATTACGCCGCCAGTGTTCTATACCTTGTCTGAAATTACCGGAATCGGTATTGGAATTTCCCGCCGAACCGCGTTGACTATCTGGGTTACCTTGGTAGCGCTTGCCGCAAATTTATTGCTTGGCTTTTGGTTGATTCCGACGCAAGGTGCAGCCGGAGCTGTTTTGGCAAATGCTTTCTCATACTTGATTTTTTTCTTCGCACGTACCGAAGCTTCCGCATTTGTTTGGACAAAATTTTCGAGAAAAAAACTTTATATTTTCACCACACTGATGACCACGTTAGCCATGTTTGGCGTCGTGCGAGGAGCGCAGCTGCCTATACCTATTGCATTTATTTGGGTGGCTATATTTCCATTTCTTATGTGGTGCTTCAAAAATGAATGGATGGAGATCTTTGCCTACTTTAAAAAAAGAGAGCTTCAAAAAGCCTAGTTGCCAGGCGGTCTTTAGAATGGATTTCTTCAAGATCAAAACACTCTGCGTATTGACGATTATCAGGCTTTCGTGGGCCGTCGGCAAAAAAATCCGATTCTTTAGTCGAGCTGCATGATTTATACAACGATCATGAGCGTATTTTTAACGCTCATTACCTTTGCTGCGCTACGCAGCTATGGCATCAGATGGATCGTTGCCTCACCCCCAATCTTGATGAACATGTTCATCATGGGGTACACGGTGATCGGGGTCCAGCTTTATTATGGGGGGGAATACTATTTTCTAGGTTCGGACTTTGAGCCATATCTGAATGATTTGTACCTCGTAATCAACATATTCAACGTGTTGTTTGTCTCGGCATTTCTTTTAGGGGTAAAAACTTCGAAAATTCGACGCGTGGAAAGAGTGGAGCGCAGGGTTACGAGCTCATTCTTGCTGCTTTATGCTGCGCCGCTCTTTCTATATGCTGCGCTGAGACTGTCTTTGCTTTCCGAATCAGGCAATGCGCTGCTAAATTTACTGATGATTTTGTTCAATTCGCTGATTCCGATCATCGGATATGCTCTATTGAAGTCCGTCAGATTTTCAAGAATTTTTCTTCTTGGCTTTGTGCTTCTGGCCATATTTTTTGGTTTCCGGTATCGAATAGTTCTGTTGCTTCTTCCGCTCGCGCTGTACTTTTTCGTTTTGCACTCCTATAGTCTGCGAAATAGAATTATTCTGGCTTCTTCCATTATCGGAGGGATATTTTTAATTGCGGTAGTGGGCGTCACGCGCGAGTATTCAACAGGACTCACATTATCTAGGTTGGACAGCCTAAGTATCGGGGATGTATTGATTCACGGCGTGTTCAACGATACATCCACAGCCTTGGTGTCCGGCGCGGTAATTGATCAGATCCGAGTGAGCGAAAATTATGCGGGGTTTGCTCAGCTTTATTATGTATTTTCATATTTTGTGCCAAGCTCCTTCTTTGAGAACAAAGAATATTCGCCTATTTTTTCATTTGTCTCTCAAGTGACAGGGCAATACTCAAATCAAAGCGGGGCCGCCGTTTTAGGATTCGTAGAGTATTACCATACAGCTGGTTATTTTGGTGTCGCTCTATTCGCTTTGGTTCTTTCGATCACTCTTGCTCGGCTATACAAATCAGCTGTATATGGAGATAGTTACGAGGTTTTCTTTTATCTCGTGATTGTGACTTGGTTTATTAATTCGTTGACAAGAGGGTACCTGCCGCAAAACTTCCAAGATTTGATTTCATTGTGTATCGGGCTGAGGTTGATAAAAATGAAAATTTCTTCTTCCTCGTTTCGTATATTTCCTGCGCGGACTATATGAGAAGCGTTGTGTTGTTGGTCATGTGTGGTCGCCGTGTTGAAAAGCTGGGGGGGCAAGACCGTCGTTGGCTTAAAGTGGCCAAACTGATTTCGGAAGCATGCAGTGCGCGCGTTCTCATTAACGAATCTTATGCGGCTCTCGCAAAAAAAACCGAAATCCCTTTGCCAAGCGATATGGACGTGGTTTCGGAAAAGAGAAACAAATATGTCGCTTATTTTTGGCTGAATCTGGTAATTTTCTTTCGAGCATTTCGGTGCAAAAAAATCCACTATTGTGGAAACGCGCTAGAAATGACACCCTCCGCGGTGCTTATTTGGGCATTGCTTCGAAAGAATATTACCTTTTCGTTCAATGGCGTTTCGGTTAATTACCTCAAGGAAACGGGGCAGAAAAAAGCGGTGGTGCTATTGCGAGTAATGAATTACATCGCCTGTCGAATAGAGATTCTTAACAAGACTGTCGTTTCCGAGAATTTCTTTAATTCAAAGAAAATCCGCCTATCGAACGCCATGTATGCAGGGCCAGAGACTTCGGTGTCGGCCATTGAAGATTCAAAAAAAATTGTATTTGCCGGGCATCTGTACGCCGCGAAAGGGGCTTATCTTTTGATGCGCATCGTAGAGACATGTCCCGACCAAAAATTTCGATTCGTCATCTACGGAGAGCGCCCTTCCGATGCCGATCTAAATGTCAACGAGTGGATCGCCAAAATTTCCAATCACGCGAATGTTTCATTTATGAATCACGCGAATGACATGTCTGAAGCTTATTCCGATGCTTCGGTAGTTTTAAGCTTGCAAACGATTTCAAATTATCCTTCTCAGGTCGTTATGGAAGGGCTTGTCCGAGGGGCTGCGGTGGTAATCGTGAAGAGCGGGGACAGCGAGAGATTTGGGGATGGGCCAGGGATTTTTTATGTGCCAACGGAATTTGATTCTTCTTCCTATTGGCAGGCAATATCCCTTGCTTCGGAATATTCGGCATCGAAGAGAGCCTTAATATCTAGTGCTGCGTTAGAAAATTTTGGAGCTGGCGCCTACGTTAAAAACTTCATGATCAATATGGGAATTACCGCTAATGTCAACGGTGTTTGTAACTAATATTCCCACTCCCTATCGAATCTCAACATTCAATGCTCTTAAGGCAGAAGCAGATGAGCTGGGGAGAGATTTTTCTGTTTTCTTCATGAGCAGAACTGAGTCGAATAGAAATTGGCTCATAGACGAAGAATTCGCCTTCCCGTATAAGCAGTGGGACATGCCGGCAGTTGCGCTTCGGGGTATATATTTTAGATTCAGCTTTTCATTTATCAGGGCTGCTATCACGAAGGCCGATCACCTGATTTTGGGCGGAAGCTGGAATGACTTGAACGTCGTCGTCATTGCGCTGTTAAAACGCATGCATTTGGTCAAGGCCAAAGTTTCCTTTTGGACGGAAGCCAATTATCTGACGGTAGGGGCTCAGAGGACTTCGAAGCTCAAGCATTTTGCGAGAAGGTTGATCTTGCGGAGTGCTGATGGAAATTATTTCATCCCAGGTAAAATGGCATCACTGACTCTGGAAAGATGGGGAATTGGCCGAGAAGAAAAATATGTCTCATTGCCAAATTTGCCAGATGTTCGGTTTGATAAGAATTTGGCGACATGGCACGACCAAAAAGGCGAGGAGCCTATTTTCACAATCGTAGCTCGGCTCGATGAGAAAACCAAGGGAATAGAGAATTTTGTCAGAAATTTAGGTGCAGACCGCATCAGAAAAATCAGGCTGAATATTATTGGTTCGGGACATGATCTTTCTCGATATCAAAATTTTATAAGAAGACAAAACTTGGAAAAACACGTTTTTCTGTTGGGGGAGCTTTCCGGGGACGAGGTGGTCCGCTACCTCCAAAGCTCTAGCGTATTTGTTCTGCCTTCGTTTTCTGATCCAAGTCCTCTATCCTTGATCGAGGCTTGCAAGATTGGCTTGCCTCTGCTGGTTTCAGATAGATGCGGCAATCACCACGAGTGCCTTGTCGTTGGGGAAAATGGATATTTATTTGACCCAGCGGAGGCTGAACAAATTATTGTTGCTTTCGATAAAATTCTTTTTGATCGAAAGAAATGGGCTGATTTTTCGGAATTCTCTGTTGGGTTGGCGAAGAAGAAATTCAATTCGAAGGACGTGTTGAGGCGATTGGCATCATATTTGTGATTGCCCGGGAAAATGAAAAAAATTCTTATAAACGCTTCCAATCTCCATCATGGTGGTGGCGTACAGGTGGCCGCCTCTTTCATTGCCGAGCTTGCCGAAATGTTGGAACGGCTTCCGCCGGGCGAGCTTGTTGTGTATGTTTCCAGCGCCGTTCATTCGGCGCTTTCCGCTCAGGGGTTTGACGCTGCCCTGATTCCTGGGTACGCAGTCTTTAATGTCCACGGAACTGAAGCGTTTGCGCGGAAGGTCACAAATAAATTTCTGGGATATGATTTGATTTTCACGATATTTGGGCCATTGTATCTATCGCGAAAAATTCCGAACCACGTTGTTGGTTTTGCGCAGCTTTGGATTTTGTGCCCTGATAATGAGATCAGCAGGAAATCCAGCTTATATAACAGGCTGAGGGTCGCGTTGGCCTATAAGATAAAATGGATTTTCTTTAAATGGTCGAGCGCGAGATTGGTTGTCGAGTTGCCTCACGTCAAGTCCAAGCTCGTGGCATATAAGGGCTACCCGGAGGAAAAAATCGATGTAGCATACAATTGTGTTGCTGCACTTTATTTCGATCGGGCCTCTTGGTCTCCGGTAAATATTTCTTTTACAAAAGAAACAGGGTTAATTAGAATTGGTTATCCTGCGCGCGCATATTCGCATAAAAACCTTGAAATTCTCCTTGCAGTTGCTCTTGAATTGAGGCGTGTGGCGGGCGATGTTTTTGAGTTTTACGTTACTCTGCGCCCCGACGAATGGAGTCATTTTTCGGATGAGTATAGATCGGTAATAAAGAATGTCGGCGAGCTTAGTCCGGCTCAGTGCCCAAGTTTTTATGAAGCCATGAATGGCGTGTTATTTGTCAGCCTACTGGAATGTTTTTCGGCCACTCCGTTGGAGGCCATAGCGATGCGGCGAGCGATTTTTGCATCTGACCGAGAGTTCGTGCGCGATTGCTGCGGGCCGCATTCGGTTTATGTGGATCCTCTTGATCCTGAAGACATTGCCGCAGCAATTCACCGCTGGTTCTTTTTGATTCCTGATGAAAGTAGAAAACACCATTTGGAGGAGGCGTATGCATATTTGCTTGACTTGCCCAACAGTAAGAGTCGTGCCATCAAATACATAGAAGTCATGAAGAAACAGTTAAATTTTGAGGTGCTGCAATGACTTCTGTTTTTAAGGGCAAGGTTTTGCTCGTGACGGGCGGAACGGGTTCCTTTGGTAAAGCCTTGCTTCGTCGCGTATTGGATTCTGAGATATCCGAGATTCGCATATTTAGTCGTGATGAAAAAAAACAAGACGATATGCGAAAAAATTACAATAATACTAAGCTGAAGTTTTATATCGGCGACGTGCGCGACTCTCGCAGCGTGGAGCAAGCCATGCGGGGGGTGGATTATGTTTTTCACGCTGCAGCGCTCAAGCAGGTACCTTCGTGCGAATTTCACCCTATGCAGGCTGTGCGCACGAATGTTCTGGGGACGGAGAACGTTCTGCTGGCCGCAATTCGGGCCAACGTCAAGCGGGTGGTCTGTCTCAGTACGGATAAAGCGGTGTATCCAATCAATGCCATGGGTATCAGCAAGGCAATGATGGAAAAGGTGATGGTGGCTGCAAGTCGCAATCTTGAGTCTACGGAAACAGTCATCTGTGGGACGCGCTACGGGAATGTGATGGCGTCACGGGGGTCGGTGATTCCGCTATTCGTTAAGCAGGTGCTGGCTGACCAGCCGATTACGATCACCAATCCTGAAATGACGAGATTCATGATGACGTTGGACTCGGCTGTAGATCTGGTGTTCTACGCTTTTGAGCACGGCAACAATGGTGACATATTTGTGCAGAAGGCGCCTGCGGCGACAATACAAATGCTTGCTCGCGCTATTCTGGAATTGATGGGCCGACCCGACCATTCGTTGCACAGCATTGGGACTCGGCATGGCGAGAAGCTCTATGAGGCCTTGTTAAGCCGCGAAGAACTGGTTTGCGCCGAAGATATGGGCGAATACTTCCGTGTCCCGCCAGATGGGCGAGATTTAAACTACGCCAAGTATGTGGAATTGGGAGAAGAGCGCCTTACGAGGATTGCGGAGGGCGAAGACTATAACTCTCACAATACGCAAAGACTGGACTTGGAAGGAATGAAAAATCTGCTGCTCAAGCTTGACTTCATGCAAAAAATAATAGCGGGAGACGCGGCCGAGTTGGATGGATCTTGATAGCCAATTATGAAGCTTATTGTTACCGGCGGCGCTGGCTATATTGGATCTCATGCGGTGGTGGCGTTGCTGCAGGCTGGCTATGAGATCGTGGTCTTGGACAACCTTATTAATGGCTCGCTCGAAACTTTAGCTCGAGTCGCACATATTGCGGGGCGCGCGCCGACTTTCATACAAGCTGATGTTCGGGATTCGATTGCCATGCGCAAAGTGTTTGATCAGCATCGCGTCGATGCTGTCTTGCACTTTGCCGGGCTCAAGTCTGTTGGGGAAAGTGTGAATGACCCTATGCGTTATTACGACCATAACGTAACGGGTACCTTGACGCTGTGCCAGGCCATGGCTGAAGCTGAAGTATTTCAGTTACTCTTCAGTTCGTCGGCAACCGTATATGGTGAACAGGCAGATATGCCGATCACGGAGGTGACGCCCACTGCGCGCCCAACCAACCCTTATGGCAGGTCAAAGTTGATGGTGGAGGAGCTGTTGGCGGACTTAGCCGGTTCCGATGTACGGTGGAGTATTGGGGTGCTGCGTTACTTCAATCCCGTCGGGGCGCACTCAAGTGGATTGATTGGTGAGGACCCCAAAGGTATCCCGAACAATTTACTTCCCTATATCGCTCGAGTCGCAGCCGGTACGTTGGAAGAACTCGCGATTTTTGGTAATGACTACCCTACTTCCGATGGTACAGGTGTTCGTGATTACATCCACGTCGTAGATCTGGTTGAAGGTCACATCAGGGCGCTCGATGCGTTGAATGCGCGTAGCGGTTGGCAGGTGTGGAATTTGGGAACTGGTCAAGGCTATAGCGTGCTAGAGGTTGTGCGGGCGTTTGAAAAGGCGTCAGGCCGCCGGGTGTCTTGTCGTATCACCTCTCGCCGAGCGGGCGATGTAGCTCGTTGCTGGTGTGATCCAACTAAAGCTCAAAGAGAGTTGGGTTGGGTGGCGCGACGCGGTTTGCCCGAAATGATGGCCGATGCTTGGCGCTGGCAGTCGCGTGATCTAGGAAATCACGCTGCATTGCTCAATTTGCATTGAGCCGTAGCCCATAAATAAAGGGTTTTAAAATGACTCGGAAAAAAGTATTGATTACTGGTGCAGACGGCTTCATTGGTAAAAATCTTCAATTGTGCTTGGCCGAGCGCAAGGATATCGATGTCAGCTGTTTTACTCGTGGCGATGATGTCGGCCAGTTGCGGAATTTGGTGGAGGAGGTGGATTTTGTTTTTCACTTGGCGGGGGTTAATCGCCCGCAAGATTCAAATGAGTTTACCGTTGGAAATGCCAATCTTACGAGGGGCTTATCTCAAGCTCTCGGTGATGTGGCTGAAAAAACTGGTAAAAGAGTGCCAATTGTCTACACTTCTTCTATTCAGGCGAAGAATAACAATCTTTATGGTCTCAGCAAACGCGAGGCGGAAGAAGTCCTGCAAGATGTAGCCCGTAGCCACAATATCCCTGTGCATATTTTTCGGCTGCCTAACGTGTTTGGCAAGTGGGCTCGACCAAACTACAACTCGGCCGTGGCTACGTTCTGCTACAACAGTACGCGCGGGTTACCGATCCAAATCCGCGATCCGGCTGCACCAATGGTGCTGGTATATGTAGATGATGTCATCGAACACTTCGTTCAATTGATGGACGGCGCCGCCGCCGAAGTGGATGCCGAGGGTTTCGCGACTGTAGCAAATCAATATGCGACCACTGTGGGTGAAGTGGCCCAACGAATTGAGTCCTTCAAGGATGGTCGCAGCACGCTTTTGACTGATCGTGTTGGAACTGGACTGACTCGCGCGCTATATTCAACCTACGTAAGCTATTTGCCGCCTGAGTCATTTTCTTATTCAGTGCCGCAACATGGAGACTCGCGCGGCGTGTTCGTTGAGATGCTAAAGACGCCTGATTCAGGTCAATTCTCATTCTTCACCGCACATCCGGGCATTACACGGGGCGGTCACTATCATCACAGTAAGACCGAGAAGTTCCTCGTCATCAAAGGGCAGGCGCGCTTCAAGTTCCGGCACATGCAAACAGGTGAGACCCACGAACTGCTGACTGCTGGCGACAAGTCGGAAATTGTCGAGACCGTTCCCGGCTGGACGCACGACATCACGAACGTTGGTAACGAGGAAATGGTCGTGATGCTCTGGGCCAATGAAGTGTTCGACCGTGCTCGACCGGACACCTTCGCTTGCCCGCTATAGCTCTGAGACTTGGATCTCCTGCAATGAAAAAACTCAAAGTCATGACCGTGGTCGGCACGCGACCCGAGATCATTCGTCTTTCGCGCGTGCTGGCCCGGCTCGATGAGCATTGCGACCATGTGCTAGTGCATACCGGCCAGAATTACGACTACGGACTTAACCAGGTTTTCTTCGACGACTTGGGCGTGCGCAAGCCCGACCATTTTCTGAACAGCGCAGCCAATGCCAGCAGCGCGGCACACACGATCGGTAACCTCATCATCGCGGTGGACCAAGTGCTGGGCGAAGTGCAACCCGAGGCCATGCTGGTGCTGGGCGACACCAACAGTTGTCTCTCGGTGATTCCGGCCAAGCGCCGCAAGATCCCGATCTTTCACATGGAAGCGGGAAACCGCTGCTTCGACCAGCGTGTTCCCGAGGAAACCAACCGTCGTATCGTCGACCACACGGCTGATGTCAATCTCACTTACAGCACCATCGCGCGCGATTACCTGCTGCGCGAGGGGCTGCCGCCCGACTTGATCATCAAGACCGGCAGCCCGATGTTCGAGGTGCTGACGCACTATCGTTCGCGCATCGACGCTTCCGACGTACTCAAGCGCTTAGGGTTGCAAGCCGGGCAGTATTTTGTGGTGAGCGCTCATCGTGAAGAGACCATCGAGTCCCCAGGGTCCTTTGCCAAGCTTGTGGCGGTCCTGAACGCTGTTGCAGAAGACAACGGCCTGCCAGTGATCGTCTCTACCCATCCGCGCACGCAAAAGCGCATCGACGCGACGGGTGCGCAATTCCATAAGCAGGTGCGTCTGTTTAAGCCACTGGGATTCCATGACTACGTCAAGCTGCAGCTGTCGGCGCGCGCCACTCTGTCCGACAGCGGGACGATCAATGAAGAGTCATCGATCCTCAATTTTCCGGCGCTCAACCTGCGCGAAGCGCACGAGAGGCCCGAGGGAATGGAAGAGGCCGCTGTGATGATGGTTGGTCTCGAGGTAGACCGTGTGCGCCAGGGCCTGGCCATTCTCGAAAAGCAATCGCGAGGCGAGGCACGTGACCTGCGCCAAGTCGCCGACTACGGCATGCCAAATGTGTCGGACAAGGTCCTGCGCATCATCCACAGCTATACCGACTACGTGAATCGCGTGGTTTGGAAGAAGTACTGACGCATGGCAACTCGCGTGTTGTTGCTGACGCAGTGGTTCGACCCCGAGCCAACCTTCAAGGGCATCGTGTTTGCCCGTGAATTGGTGCGCCAGGGTTTCGAAGTCGAAGTGTTGACGGGTTTCCCCAACTACCCGGGTGGCAAGGTGTACGCTGGCTACAGGATCAAGCTGCTGCAGCGCGAAGTAATAGATGGCGTCCAGGTGACTCGCGTTCCTCTCTATCCCAACCATGACCAGTCGGCGATCAAGCGGGTATTGAACTATGCGAGCTTCGCTGCCTCCTCACTTTTCTATGGCTTGTTCATCGCGCGGCGGGCCGATGTGATCTATGCCTATCATCCGCCACTCACGGTAGGTATCACTGCCGGGCTGCTGCGGCTTTTTCGCCGCATCCCGGTGGTCTATGACATCCAGGATATGTGGCCCGACACCCTGCGTGCCACCGGCATGATCACCAATCCCCGGGCTTTGAGCGTAGTAGCCGGGGTGTGCCAATGGGTGTATCGGCGCGTGGATCACATCGCAGTGCTTTCGCCGGGTTTCAAGCGTTTGCTGCAGCAGCGCGGCGTGCCTGAGACCAAGGTGGACGTGATCTACAACTGGGCCGATGAGGCCGCGCTGACGTCGCCTCGGGGTCATCCACCTGCGAGCTTTCCTGGGCCGAACCGACTCCGCATCCTCTTTGCAGGAAACATGGGTAAGGCTCAGGCCCTGGATACCGTACTCGACGCGGCGGTTCTCTTGCAAGCCCGGGATGCTCGGGTGTGCTTCGTATTGCTGGGCGGTGGCGTCGAAGTGACTCGACTTAAGCAACGTGCCGCGGACCTGCAGTTGAGCAACGTAATCTTTCTGCCTCCCGTTCCTATGTCGGAAGTTGGTGCCCTGTTGAATGCAGCCGAGGTCCTGTTGGTTCACCTCCGCAAGGATTCTTTGTTCGAGATCACTATCCCTTCCAAGACACAGGCCTACATGGCTGTGGGCAAACCGCTTCTGATGGCAGTCGATGGTGACGCGGCAGGTTTGGTTTCGGAATCGGGTGGTGGCATGGTCGTTGAATCAGAGAACGCTCAGGGACTCGCCAATGCCGCAGAGGCGTTTGCAGCGATGCCACCCGACGCCTTGGCCATCATGGGACGCCAAGCGCAGCGGTACTACCGTGAGCAGCTTGCCTTGAAAGTCGGCGTTTCCAAGTTCGGCGAGATATTCACGCGATTGACGGCAGGATGACATCGAAATGAAGCGTCTTTTCGACATTGTGCTTGCCTGCCTGGTGTTGCTGCTCCTTGGTCTTCCGTTGCTGTTCTTGGCACTGCAAGTTCGTCGCAAGCTGGGTGACCCGGCATTCTTCCGCCAGACGCGGCCGGGCCTCGGCGGGCGGCCATTCAACATGGTCAAGTTCCGCACGATGACCGACGCACGTGGTGCCGGTGGCGAACTGCTTCCCGACGCAGACCGTTTGACCTCGTTTGGGCGCTTTCTGCGTGCGAGCAGTCTTGACGAGTTGCCCGAACTCTGGAACGTGATCAAGGGAGACATGAGCCTGGTCGGCCCCCGTCCGCTGTTGATGGACTACCTTCCCTTTTACTCCGCGGAACAAGCCCGACGCCATGAAGTGCGTCCTGGCATCACGGGTTGGGCTCAGATCAATGGACGAAATGCATTGAGTTGGGAAGAAAAGTTCAAGCTCGACGTCTGGTACGTGGACAATCGGTCACTCTGGCTCGACATCAAGATCCTATGGTTGACGGTGCGCAAGGTTCTGGTGCGCGATGGCATTAGCGCGGCGGGCGAGGCCACGATGCCGCGCTTCACTGGAGCGCGAGTGGAGCGCGAGCAATGAGCTTGCCTCTTTTTGCGATATTCGGTGCCAGTGGCTGTGGTCGAGGCGTAATGCCACTCGCTCGTGCACAACTGGCACGCGAAGGCGTTTCGGCAGAGCAGTTGGTGTTCGTGGACGACCAGCCCGAAGTCCGGAGTGTCAATGGCCATCGCGTGCTGCGCTATGAAGAATTTCTGAGGATCAATGCAAGCACGAGGCAAGTCGTGATTGCCATCGCCGACAGCACAATTCGTGAAAAGCTGGCCAGCCGTTGTGCGGCCGATGGTGTGATGCCGTGGACAGTTCAAGCGGCCAATGCAGTGATTATGGATGATGTCTTGCTAGGTGAGGGCGCTGCGCTCAGCCCGTTCGTGACTCTCACGTCCAACATCCGCATTGGCAAGCATTTTCATGCCAATCTGTATAGCTATGTTGAACATGATTGCGTCATCGGTGACTTTGTTACCTTTGCGCCTGCGGTCAAGTGCAATGGCAATGTGCACATTGCGGATCACGCATACATCGGCGCTGGAGCCGTTATCAAACAAGGCATGCCGGGGCGCCCACTTGTGATCGGTCGGGGCGCGTTAGTCGGCATGGGGGCGGTGGTCACGCGCGACGTACCAGCCGGGGCTACCGTCGTCGGAAACCCTGCCAAGCCATTTCTGAAAAAAGGTTGAATTGTTGTGTTGAACACCCCCTTCTCCCCTTGGCCCAGCTTCACTTCTGAAGAAGTGGATGCCGTACAGCGCGTGCTGCTGTCTAACAAGGTCAACTACTGGACCGGCCAGGAATGTCGCATGTTTGAAAAGGAGTTCGCAGCGTGGGCGGGCACAACACATGCGCTGGCGTTGGCCAATGGAACGCTGGCGTTGGACGTAATTCTCAAATGCATGGGGATCGGTCCTGGTGATGAAGTGATCGTTACTCCGCGGACGTTTATCGCAAGTGTTTCCTGTGTGGTAAATGCGGGAGCGACTCCGGTTTTTGCAGATGTAGATGCGGAAAGCGGAAACCTTTCGGCGCAAACTATTGAGCAAGTCGTCACATCCCGCACCAAGGCCGTAATTTGTGTACATCTCGCTGGTTGGCCCTGCGACATGGATCCCATCATGGATTTGGCCGACCGGCATGGCTTCAAGGTAATTGAGGACTGCGCGCAGGCACATGGCTCGCGTTACAAGGGACGCTCGGTTGGCTCCATCGGGCATGCGGGTGCTTGGTCATTTTGCCAAGACAAGATCATGACCACTGGAGGTGAAGGTGGCATGGTTACCACCAACGATGAGTCGTTGTGGCGCGCCATGTGGGAATACAAAGACCATGGCAAGAGTTATGAGGCCGTTTATGAACGCAAGCATGCCGCCGGCTTTCGTTGGCTTCACGAAAGTTTCGGCACAAATTGGAGAATGCTCGAGATACAAGCTGCTATTGGTCGCATTCAATTGACGCGTATGACGGACTGGACAAGGATTCGTGCACGCCATGCGGAAGCTCTGTGGGCGGCGGCGCGGCCGTACGCTGCAGTGCGGGTTCCAGAGTTCACAAACAAGGGAGGTGGCGGGAGCGTACATGCTCACTACAAGTGCTATATGTATGTACGATCAGAGTGTTTGACCTCTGGCTGGACGCGTGATCGGATCATCGACACCGTACAGTCAAACGGCGTGCCTTGCTATCAGGGGTCATGTTCCGAGGTGTATCTAGAACGCGCCTTTGACGGCACAGGGTGGCGTCCGGCCCAACCGCTGCCTGTTGCGCATGCTCTCGGTGAGACGAGCTTGATGTTTCTTGTTCATCCTACGCTGACTTCGACTGAGATCGAACAGACCTCGAAAGTCATCGGGCAAGTGCTTGCCGCGGCTTCGGGCGCAAGTCGCCCGGGCTGAAGATCGGCTGCCCATGACAGCCTTGCTCTGTATCAAGACCGTCATAGTCGCATTCTTCTATTGAATGTTGCCGGCAAATAAAATAGAAAATAGGGAGAGCGTTCTTGTTGTGTTCGATTGTCAAACTGTCTGCGCGCGCCGTTGACCTGATGAGTTACTCTGTGTCATGAAGTCCTGTCTCTTATACACATCT
>ERZ1031516.60-NODE-60-length-17568-cov-13.193742_pt1 | contig 17568 bp, 11 predicted proteins | sample MGYA00518047_ERZ1031516 | MGnify/ENA primary metagenome ERZ1031516 (study PRJEB33718, sample SAMN03159945) | human skin metagenome | collected 2014-04-10 | study: EMG produced TPA metagenomics assembly of the PRJNA266117 data set (Human skin bacterial metagenome... | reverse complement strand
CCACCACCACCGGAGGACAAGGCGCCCGTTGATAACCTCAGCAGTGCCCAACTCTCTGGGCTTTTTGTGGGTGACGGTGACGGTGGCGCCATCATCCAGATTGCCGGTAAACACAAGCGGGTGCGTTTGCGCGAAGTGGTGGAGGGGTGGACGCTCTCATCCATTCAAGACCGCAGCGTGATTTTTACGCGAGGCGGCCAAAGCCGTGCATTGCAGCTGCCCCGTGCAGCTTTGACCTCGTATACAGGTTTGCCTCAGGCGGCGCGTGCGGCGCCAGCGCCCATTCCGCCGACATATCCAACTTCGGCCGCCGCGCCTGGCGCGCCGCAGCCCCTTGCCAATAGTGCTCCGGTGCAATCGCCAGCTGCGCGTACCGGCGCCGGTGGGCGCCCATTGGTGCCCGTTTTTGGCGGCAGCGCTTCGCAGTAAGGCCCCTTGCTTGCTATGCGCTGTGTCCAACCCCATTCCCTTAGGGCTTGTGTAAATCTATGACTTCCACCCGATTCGTACTGACCGCTATGGCACTGGCTGCCGCTCAGGCGGCGCTCGCTCAGGATGCGCGTCCCCAATCCGCTGAAGCGTCTCAGGCTCCATCAGCACGCTCTGAGGTTCCAGCAGCAGCGCCTGCTGAAGGGGCGCAGTCCGCCGCGAACCCGGCGCCCAACACATCCCAGCCGCGCTACATCCAGGGCAACGACCAGGTACTGGCACCAGCCCGGCAGGTTTCTCCGATTGAAGGGGCGCCTCTGTCGTTCAACTTCGAAGAGGCCCCTGTGGCAGAGGTGGCGCGCACCATTCTGGGTGACATTCTCAAGATTCCGTACGTGCTGCACCCTCCGCTGGCGGGCACGGTGACCCTGTCCACGCGCACCCCTATCCAGCCCGACCAAGCGGTGTTCCTGCTGGAAAGCGCCTTGCAGGCCAACGGGCTTGCCATGGTGAGGGATGTGCGTGGCACTTATCACGTTGGCAAAGCCGATGCGCTCAAAAGCATTGGCAGCGCCGTTCGCCAATTCACGGGCGGTAGCGGTGCTCCTCTGCCGCCAGGGTACGGGGCTATCGTGGTTCCGCTGCGCTTCATTGGTGCGGGGGAGATGGCCACCATCCTTCGCCCGTTAGCCCCCCCCGATGCAATTGTCCGCGTGGACAATGTGCGCAATCTGCTCGTGCTTGCCGGCACTCGCAGTCAGGCGGAAGGGTGGCTGGATCTTGTCAATACGTTTGACGTGGATCTGCTCAAAGGCATGTCCGTGGGGCTCTTTCCGCTGAAGTACGCCACCATCAAGGAGGTCGAGGCGGCCTTGCGACTCGTCAGCGGGTCAGCCCAGGCGCCGACCGGCGCCCCTAGCGGCTCTTCCATTGCAACCACGGCGGGTGCAGCATCCGCTGCTTCAGGCGCGTCGGCAGCTGCGGCCGCCATGCTGGGCGAAGGCAATCCGCTGTTTGGCGCCCTGCGAATCATGCCGGTGGAGCGGCTAAACAGCATCTTGGTGGTGACACCTCGCGCAGCCTATTTGGAGGAGGCGCGCCGATGGATCGAAAAGCTTGACCAACCCAGTGACAACGGCGCTGAAGCGCAATTGTTCATTTATCGCGTTCAGAACGGTAATGCGAAGCACCTGGCCAGCGTGCTGTCTGGTATCTTTGGTTCCAGCCAAACCAACACAGCTACCGCCAACAGTGGCGTAGCCCCCGGTCTGGGAGGGGCTACGGGTGCGTCACAAGTGCAATCGCCGTTTGGCAGCACAGGTTCCGCATTCGGCAACAGTGCCTGGGGCAATTCTGGCAATACGGGCTATTCCACGGCCAATCGCACCGGCTCGACGATGGGCAGCTCCAGCGCCTTTGGCAATACCAGCTCCTTCCAGAATCGCAATAACCAAACAGCAAACACCACAACCCAGGGCATGGTGGCGGCCAATGTCGGCGGAGTTCGCGTCATGGCGGACGAGCTCAATAACTCCATCCTAGTGTGGAGCACCCGCGCCGAGTTCCAGAAAATCGAATCCACCCTGAAGCGGCTGGACCAGCCACCCACCCAGGTGCTCATCGACGCGTCGATCATCGAAGTCACGTTGAATGACACGTTGCAATACGGTCTGCAATGGGCCTTCAGCGGCGGAACCGGGGGCGGCAACACCGGGGTGGGGCAGTTGTCCACCAACGATAAAAACCCCAACAACAACGGCAGTCTCAATGTGGCCGCTGGCGCGGGTTTTACTTACTCATTGATCAATTCGGCCAGCAAAGTGCGTGTGATCTTGAACGCGCTGGCCAGCCAGGATCTGCTCAAAGTGGTGTCTAACCCTTCGTTGATGGTGCTGGACAATCACACGGCGATGATGGCTGTGGGCGATCAGGTACCGGTGCTGACGAGCACCACCGATTTCCTCAACAACAGTAACGTCTCGACCAGCACCGTCCAGTATCGGGACACAGGTGTCAACCTGGCGGTTACTCCATCGGTTAATGCGGGCAACCTGGTGACCATGCAGATCGACCAGAGCATGACCGATCAGTCCACTTTGACGGGCGCTAACAATCAGCCCATCTTCCTGCAGCGGCAAATCAGCAGCAAGGTGGCCGTACGCAGTGGAGACACCATTGTTTTGGGTGGGTTGATCAAAGACAATCGCTCCGCGGGGAAAAGCGGCGTTCCTTTGCTCAAGGATGTCCCGCTTCTGGGCAACTTGTTCAGTAATACGACCAATACCGGCAAGCGGACTGAGCTGTTGGTGGTGTTAAGTCCACGAGTGGTCCGCACCGACCCCGAGATACGCGAAGTGAGTGAGGACTTACGTGATCGCCTGCGAGGGCTCAACATCATTGAGATGCGCGATGGTGCCAAGGCGCGCACCGCCCCAGCAGTGCAATCCGTTAGTCCCCAGTAACTTATGTGTTAGTTAGTGTTAGTAATCAATCAAATGTAGATTGTTAATAGAAGGAAGCCATCAAGATGAAGACTCTTTCGTGGATTCGCCAGCGCCAACCACTCTGGATGCCCGCGTTGGCCGCAGTGGCCGCCATGGCGCTGGCTGGTTGCGCCACCATGGCGGCTCCGCCAGAGAAGGTGGTGGAGCAGCGCGCAGCGGCATACTGGAAGGCTCGCGTCGCTGGTGACTACGGGAGGGCATACGAGCTGTCCACACCCGCATACCGTAAGTTACATACCGTTGAGGAGTTTCGTAAGCAATTTGGCTCAGGCGTGGCGGTGCAGAGTGCTGAGCCTGTCAATGTCACCTGTGAGCCCGAAAAATGCGTGGTACGTATCAAAATTGGCGCGACACCCGCTTTGCTTGGGATGAATTTGGGTACCATTGCAACCCACCTGAGTGAGACTTGGCTGTTGGAAGACGGCCAGTGGTGGCGCTACCAAGATCTGTAAGGGATCGAGGAAGCACCCTTGCAGGCCCAGGGGATGAAGTCTTGATTGTTCGGGACTGTTGTATTTGATCAACAAAGATCGGCAGGCCCTCGTAATCAAGTGTAGTTCCCAGAAGCGCTGTGCTACGATTCCCCAGCGTAATCAATCGTGGTAGTTGCGCTTACCAACTTTTTTAACTGGAGTTCTTGATATGAAGAAAAATGTTCTGGCCCTGAGCATTGCTGCCATGATTGGTGGCCTTGGCTTTGCCGGTGCTGCATCTGCAGTGGTTATCAACGGTACAGGCGCTGCCCCAACGACAGCCGTGCTGGGTGCGACAAACGCAGACGGTTTCACCCTGACCACCGGTGGTACGGGTCATAATCTGATCGTCCCCTACTACACGGCTCAAGACGGCAACATGACCGTTCTGCACTTGACCAACACCGATACGGTGAATGGCAAGGCTGTGAAGATTCGCTTCCGTGGCGCTGCCAATTCGGACGACGTGCTTGACTTCCAGATTCTGATGTCTCCTGGCGACGTGTGGACTGGTGCTGTGACGGCTGGCGCCAATGGCATTGCCCAACTGACTACCGCCGACGGTACCTGCACGGTTCCCTCTCTGACTAAGGGTGTAGCGCAGTCTTTCGATACTCGCCGTCTGCAGCCTACTCTGTCCGACGCTGACAAAGCTGCCGGTACCCGCGAAGGCTACGTTGAAATCTTCAACATGGCCGACATCAACGGCGCTTCCATTTACACGGTGGCTGGTCTGACTAACCAAAAGTCGCCTTTGTTCACTGCTGTGAAGCACGTGAATGGCACTGCTCCTTGCACCGCTTCGGTGATCAACGCCGCCATGCTGAAGACCGATCATGACGAGGCTTCTGCTGCTGGCGCTGGCTTTGCCACGCCAACAACAGGTCTGATGGGTGACTGGTACATCATCAACGTGGCGAAGACCACAACGTTCTCTGGTGCTGCCACTGCTTTGACCGCTACCGTCGCTGCTACTGGTGCTGCTGGTCGGGGCAACTTTGTGGTGTTCCCACAGCTGTCTTCTGCGGCTCCTACGCCTGATTCGTTCACTGCTGATGCATCCCTGCGTGCGACGCTGGCGAACGTGTTCACGTCTAAGGCTCAAGATGGTACAGGTACGGCTGCCACGGCCACTGCAAATCTGCCTGTCGTGGAAGCTGCTTACTACGACCTGCCAGACCTGTCTACGCCTTACCTGGTGCCCGCCACTACAGCCATCACTGCTGCAGGCGCTCAAGCTCAAGCGCAGTTGTTGACTCAAGCACTGGCTGTCAAGAGTATTACCAACCAGTATGCTAATGATGCCAGCATCACGGCTAAGACTGATTGGGTGTTCTCGATGCCTACCCGTCGCTACAGCGTCGCCATGGACTACCGTGGAACGACTCCTGTGCGCGTGTTTACTCCGGGCGTCGTGGGCGTTGATCCCGATGGTGCTGGTGCATTGGTTGGCGATGCATTTTTCTACACAGGCAATACCACTGTCGAAGGTGGTAAGATTTGCGTAAGCTCCAACGGTCAATCTTTCTGGGACCGTGAAGAAACTACTAAGTCGACTGGTGCTGTGTTCTCGCCTGGTTCTGTCGATAAGACTCGCTTCTGTGGCGAAACTAGTGTCCTGAGCTTCGGTGATGCAGGTGTGTCCGTGTTGGGGGCTACGGTTGCTCGTCAAGACACTGGATCTTCTGCCTACGTGAATGGCTGGAGTGCTATTACGACGTCCAATGGCACTGCCGGTCTGCCAATCTTGGGTTCTGCTTTCATCAAGCTGACGAATCCACAAGCATCAGCAGGTATGTCGGGTACGTACGGCATCACTTGGCCGCACCGCTTCACGAAGTAAATTCTTTGTGGGCACTTAATCGCAGAAATGCGATCAAAAAAGGCGGGGTTTACCCCGCCTTTTTTTTGCCTGAATTTGGCGTTTGTTGTAACCAATCATGACTTCTTGCTCTTCCATTCGAACTTATCCAATTAGCGCCATCGTTGCTCTTGTGCTCTCCGCGCAGGTGACGGTGACGAATGCCGATACTCTGATTCAAGGTGCGACAGTCTCTATAACGACGCAGGACATGCAAGCGGACTCGCTGCGCATGCCCCCTGAGATGCGATCTATCGTGTTGCAGAAGCCTGAAACCGTAACGCAAATAGCATCTAATTTATACGCACGCCGCATGTTCGCGGAACGAGCGATGGCTGAAGGTCTGGAAAAAGACCCTCAAGTCTCTGCAGCACTAAGAATTGCGCGGGACAAGGTGCTGTCGGATGCGATGTTGGAACAGCTCGATAAGAGGGCGGTCCCTTCTGATAACGCTGTGGAGGCGCTGGCCCGAGATATTTACCGCACCAAGCCTGATCGCTTTAAACAAGGCGAGCAAGTTCAGGTTAGCCACATTCTCCTCCCTGGCAACGCGCCGCAATCGAGAGCCCAAGCGGAAAAATTACTGGAGGAGATTAGGGCTGGAGCCGATTTCGCAAAGGCAGCGCGGGAGAGTTCAGTGGACGCTGGTAGCGCTACAAAAGGGGGGGATTTGGGGTTCTTTGCGCGGGGGCGGATGTTGCCAGAGTTTGAGACAGCCGCGTTCAACTTGGCGAAAGTCGGCGATGTAAGTGACGTTGTAGAAACGAAGTTCGGCTTTCACATCCTCAAATTGACCGGCAAGAAACCAGCGGGCATCCGCCCGTTCGAAGAAGTCAAGGACGAATTGGTTAAAGAAGTGCGCAACAATGTTCAGCAGGAGGCTCGTGCTGCCGAAGCGCAAAAATTACAGCAAGGCGCCACTATCAACAAAGAGGCAATCGAAGGCTACGCAGCGGGATTCAAAGCTGCTCGATAGTTCAAAGTAGCCGCGCCATGCTGTCTATTGCAGGCCCGCCTTTCGCGAGAGGGGGCCTGTTTCATGTTCGTTCGTATGTTAGTCCTATTGAATGAGGTTGCAGCGCTGTGGCGGGCGCGCATGCTGGTGTGGGTACTTACGCGCCGCGAGGTGGCCTCGCGCCACACCGGTACAGCACTGGGCATTGTCTGGCCGTATCTGCAGCCGCTACTCACTGTGGCTGCCTACTACTTAGTGTTTGACGTGGTGTTTGGCATGCGTCTGGGCGAGCAAGCGCCCACGCGCGCCGTGGGCGCTTACCTGGTGGTGGGCGCCTTGCCTTGGATGGCGTTTTGTGATGCCGTCCAGCGCGGCATGACCAGCCTGATCGACGCCGGCAGCCTGCTGCACAAGAACCCGCTGCCGCCCGTGTTGTTCACGACCCGCACCGTGCTGGCCAGTTATTCAATTTATGGTCCGTTGCTGCTGCTGGTGGCTGCCGCGTACATTCCCTCCCATGGGCTGAAGCCTGCCATTCTGTCCCTGCTGCCTTTGCTGCTGTTGCAAATGCTGCTTTGCATGGTGCTGGGTTATGCCCTGGCCATATTGGCTGCTGCGCTGCGCGACGTTGCGCAGTTGGTGGGTTTTCTGCTCTCTGTGGGCATTTATCTTTCCCCCATCTTGTTCCCCATCCAGCTCTTTCCGGAGGCATGGCGCTGGGTGCTATGGCTCAACCCTATGACGGGCTTGGTGGTGGGCTATCAGCAGGTGTTGCTGCAAGGCCAATGGCCACACTGGACCGTATGGTGTGCCACCCTGATGTGGGTGGGTGTTCTGGCGGTGGTACTTAACGCCTTGGTGGCACGCAGCCGAGATCAATTGGTGGACTGGCTGTGAGCGTTAAGCACTTTTCCAATACAGCAAGCGCTGTGCCGCACACCGTGCTCTCAGTGACTGGCGTAGCCAAAGAGTACAAACTATATCCTACCCCCCGGGCCCGGCTGCGTGCGTTGTTAACGGGCAAGGCCACACACCGCAGCCACTGGGCATTGAACGATGTGTCGTTTGAATTGCGCCGTGGCGAGTGCATTGGGGTGATTGGCGACAATGGAGCGGGTAAAAGTACCTTGCTCAAACTGCTGGCGGGAACCTTGCAGCCCAGCCACGGCCGCATTGACCGTGTGGGGCGGGTGACCGCCATTCTGGAGCTGGGGGCAGGATTCCACCCCGACTTCAGCGGGCGAGACAATCTTTACTTTGCGGGCAGCCTGATCGGCATCACCCATGACGAGATGGCGCGCTTGGAGCCAGAGATCATCGATTTCTGCGAGCTGGGTGAAGCGCTGGATCGACCGGTAAAAACCTATTCGTCAGGCATGACCGTGCGACTGGCGTTCGCCCTGGTGACTGCTGTGCAGCCCGACGTGTTGATCGTCGATGAAGCGCTGGCGGTGGGCGACCAGAACTTCCAAAAGAAATGCGTCGAACGCATCACAGCGTTCCGTAACAACGGCTGCACCATTCTGTTTTGCTCCCACAGTCCGTACCACGTTCGGCATCTGTGCGACCGAGCTCTTTGGCTGAAGGGGGGGCGGGTGGAACAGTTTGGTAACACTGAGGCAGTGCTCGCAGCCTATGACGTGCACACCCGAGCGCGTGAAGCTGTCGCAGATGGTGGCACTGCAGAAGTGCCCGCACCTGCGGTGACGGAAAGTGACGCACACGGGCCATCCGCCGCGATCGCCTCAGTTGCCCAGCCTCCCAGCGATACATCGCAACCATCGGCCCGGAACGCCAGTAGTGCATGTCTCCTGTCGGTGGATGTCGCGCACTTGGCGGAGCCTGTGGGCGACCAGCCACCCGTGCTGCAAGGTCAGGACTTAGTGGTGACTATCCGCGCCCGGGGGCGAGGTAATGAGCGCCCGCACATCGGGTTCATGATCGAGCAGTCCAAGGGCGTTGGTATCACCTCGTTGGCAACCCATGAAGACGGTGCGGTTCCTGCTTTGTTGGAGGATGGAACTTGGCAGTCTGTGCTGACCTTTGCAGACCTCCCTCTGCACAGTGGCGACTATGTGATCAGCGCGTTCCTGTTCGACGAAACGGGGCTGGCGGTTTATGACCAATGGTTTCAGTTTCTGCACTTCCGCTTCATCTTCCCTAAACCACTACCAGGCCTGGTGAGGTTGCCGCACCATTGGAGCTGACGCGACACAGGCTTGGTTGGGCGCATGGATGGATTGCGGCAAGCCGTTCAGGTGCATACGCGCGATATGTCGCCGCCATCGATACAGCCAACCTCGCAAACGGGACAACCCGATTCATGGTGAATGCGTTCGTGCACCATGCTGCCATTCGCAGCAAATGGGTCCTTCCTTGTGCGCCTCGATAATCAACACTCTTCAGCGCAAACTAAACACATGACAGTTCTCCCACCATCTTCTACCCTTACCCTGGGCCAACAACTGCTGCAAGAGGGACGCGAGTTGCTGGCGCAAGGCGACAAGGAGCGCGCTGCGCAAGTGCTGGTGCGCGCGCGGGATGAGAGGGACGTGGTGCTGGATGCCCACGCCCTGATCGAGGCAAACGATCTGATCGGATCGTTCCGCAATGTCATGGGGCTGGACTGCACGATCTCCGAGCAGGACGACATTTTTGGCTTCTTTCGTGGTCACCATTCCAGCCGCAACCCGTTGCGTGACTACCTGGCCGATGGTTGGAGGACCTTGGCGGAGTTGATGCTGCTGCTGGAATCCGTCGATCAGCCACTGCTCAAGGCAGGCCGCGTGCTGGAGTTCGCCAGCGGCCACGGCCGGTTCACGCGGCATCTGGTCAAGGCCATGGGATCTTCGCGGGTTGTTGTGTCGGATGTAGTGCCGAGTGCTGTGGAGTTTTCGCGCAGCACGTTTGGTGTGGACGGATTCCTATCGGCCAGCGTGCCAGAGATTGTGCAGTGGCCTGCCCGCTATGACTTGGTATTTGTGCTGTCTCTCTTCAGCCACCTGCCCCGGGCGACATGGTCGCGTTGGCTCAAGGTGTTGTACGAGGCCGTTGCTCCTGGCGGGCTGCTGGTGTTCAGCACCCACGGTACCAAGGCGGCCAACTTTGACCATGTCGCGCTGGACGATGAGGGGTACTTTTTTGCGGCCTCCAGTGAATCAACGGCCATTGATGAACAGGAATATGGCACAACCTTCACCTCGGAAGCGTTCGTGCTGGCGCGGATCGCAGAAACCCTGGGGGCCGACAAACTGGTGCACAAAGTGCCGGTGCACTTCTGGAACCATCAGGATGCCTACGTGCTTCGCAAACCTTGAATGGTGATCAAGCCGATCGCCTGGCGGCGTCGACAAAGGCAAGGCAACGTATTCCACACTGTGCCTGCCGCACCCATGAGCAGCAAGTGGTCAAAGTGCTATCCCGGGAGAAGCAATGAACAACAATTGGTGGTTGAAGCTGCAAGAGCGGATCTGGGGCTTGTCGCCTTGGGATGCCCGGCAAATCAGCGATGAGTGGTTTCGTGCGCATTTCGATTACGCCGCCGATGTGGTGAACCAGTGGGTGGGCGGCGCGGTGGATATTCGTACCGCACGGCTGCTGAACTTTGGTTGCGGCGACGGCATTACAGACTTGTCTTTGGTATTGCGCCATGGTGCTACGGCCATTCATGGGGTGGACATTCGCAAGGAGTACGCCAAGCTGCCCCGTATTGCGCGCGAGCAGTTGGGTATGCGTCGCATTCCGGCAGCGTTGACGTTCGAGACCATCAAACCGGGCGCCCGGCTTGCTGACCGCCATGGTGGCATGGACGGCATCATGAGTTGGTCAACGTTTGAACATGTGCAGCGAGACCAGTTGTTGCCGATCCTGCAAGATCTGCACGCCTGCTTGCGCCCCGGTGGTGTGTTCTTTCTGCAGATTGAACCGCTGTTTCACTCTCCCTACGGCTCGCATTTGCGCCGTTATGACGAGGTGCCCTGGCACCATCTGCTGGTAACCGAAGAGGTGCTGTGGAACACCATTGAAGCCCACGAAGGACCGATCAACGCGGAGGAAGTGGACTTTGGGTTTGCCGACTTTGGCGTTGAGGGGTACAAACGTTTTGTATTTAAGGAATACCAACAGCTCAACCGCCTCACGGCGGATGAGCTTGTAGATCTTGTGCGTCAAGCGGGCTTTTTTGTGGAAAAGCAGGAGCGTCGCAGTGTGGAGATGGCTCCACCACCGGAGCTCCTGCCGCGCTACAGAGAGGAAGTTTTGCGCAACAACGAGATATTCTTGCTGCTGCGCAGGGATAAGTAAGTGAACCTGCGCTGAACTCCCTGGCATCGACCGCGACCTTGGAGGTGCGGCCAGGGGCCGCGTTGCCTTAGCCCGGGATTGCGCTACTAGACAGCCTTGTGCGCTTTAATCACAAAGCCATGCACCGGTTTTCCTTTTTGATAGCGCAGAATGGTATCTGCCGCTTCCACTGAGAAGCCCGCAGCTTTGCACAGGGCCGCCACATGACTGCGCTTGTGTACATAGCGCTCCGTAGCCGTGGTCAAAAACAGGTCAGGTCCGCCTTCTGCCCCACTTTCGCAGGAGAAAATCATGTGACCTCCGGGTGCTAACGCGTTCCAGGCGGCTGGAATGGTTTGCCTTAAATCGCCAGAATAGATGAATACGTCCAGCGCCGTGATTACGTTGTAAGGGTGCGCAGTTGCCTCGGCCAAAGCCTCATGTAAATCTGCCACGTCGAGGCTGTCGTACAGCTGGTGGCGGCGCGCCTGCTCCAGCATTTTGGGAGATAAGTCCACGCCAACCATGCGGCCTTGCAGCTTGCCCAACTGGGCTCCCAGCAAGCCTGTGCCACACCCCAAATCCAGAAGGCTGAATTTTTTAGCAGGGTAGATTTCCAGGATTTTTTTGGCGACCTCCTGCGGCAGTTGATAGCGAAGGCCCCGGACCAGTTGCTGGTCAAAGATGTGAGCCGCACTGTCAAAAAGCGACCGATTCAGTTCTGCAGGTTGGTGCGCAGGCGTTTTGCCATTGGCTCGCGCGTCATAGTAGGCATACACCGGGTTGTCGGGGGCAAGGGCGAGCAGTTTCGCTGTGACGACTGCTGCATCTTCAAAACGACTGGCCGCCAGCAGCGTGTGCATGCGCCCCTTCAACGCTTGCTCGTTTTGGGGCGACTCTGTGAGTATTTCGTCCCAGCGCAATAGTGCATCTTCGTGGCGGTCCAACTGACTCAGCGCGTTGGCGAGCATCAAGCGCCATTTGGTGTCCGCGGGTTGTTGCGCAAGCCCTTGTTGTAAGAGAGTGACAGCTTGTTCCAAATCTCCGGTGAGATGGGCCACATCAATAGCACCGTCTAAAACGACACGCGCCTTTGAATCAAGTTGTAGGGCGGTTGCGGCATTTTCCTTGGCTTCTGCAAACTGACCCTGCCGCGCTTGCAACTGAGCCACCACCACAATTCCAGGTGCCCAGTTGGGAGCAAGTTCAAGTCCTGTTCGCATGAGCTGAAAGGCGCCAGCACATTACCTGCCTTTTCTGACATGACACCAGCCATCAAATAGACGCGGGGATCGTTGGGGGCCTGCGCTCGCGCTTTGTTCAGCACGTCGGCAGCTTCCGTCAGCTGGCCTTGGTCAATCAGGACACGGGCGGATTCGATGAGAGGGAGGTTGGGATCCGAGAGGGTGTTCATGATGGGGATGTAAGTTATTTTTGCAGCCAGTTCTTGACACGGCGTTGCCAATGCGCGGGGATACTGCGAGCTGCAGTTCGCAATACCGGGAGCGACCGCAGATAGGCGAGTACATTGAGTGCCCCGGAGCGAGCGGACGCACCCTTGGGTGCCACATACTGGGCTAGCGATGCAGCTGAAAATGGGGGCTGTGTAACAGCTGGTGTTGGAATACCTGACAGGTAGTCTTGCTGGTATGACCAATGCGCCTGGATGTCAGGTACTTGGGCGGCGCTCGGAAGCGCGGGCGGCAAGCCAGGCACGAAATGCTCGGCACGCAAAGCTGTGAAAAAGCGCACCCATTTCTTTCCTTCCTGGTCCCACGGACAAACCCAGCTCCAAGGCCTGCCAACAATGCGTTCTGCAAATGCGCCGATGTCCGGAACGGCCACCGGCAAGCCTGCCTGCAGAGCGGCGCTGAGCGTATAGCTGTAGGTCTCAGGCCAGAGGGCGGGGAACCAGACTATGTCGGGTTGCAGCCAAGCCAGCAGTCCCGGCAAGTCCTCGTCCTGGTAGGCACCATGCACGGTAAGCCGTGCGCGTGGCTGGGTTTGCAGGTGGCGGTAGCCATAGCCGAGCAGATGGAACTCCACAGGCGCACCTGTTCTGGCTGCTTCCTGGGCCGCTGCTTCAAGCACGTCAGCACCCTTGATGGCACTGAGTGCGCCGAGGACCACCACTTTGAGTGGTGCGTCCGGGGCCAAATTTTTGGCCTGCGGCAGTGGCGTTCCCTTGCTGCCAGGCGTGGCCATGTCCGTGTGGGGAATGGCCCGCACACGCGCACTGGGGGCAAATGCAGTGATGCGCCGTGCAGTATCTGCGCTGGGGGCGATAACCAGGCGAGCGCTAGTCAAAAAGTGACGGTTGCGGTGTCGCCAGTCCGCCACCGTGCCGTTGCCCATAGGGGCGGGGTCATGCGGGGAGCAACAAGCGCACTGCCCGGGGGCGGGTTCCCCAGCAAATCGGTTGTCGCTGCCCGTCAGGGAGATGTGAGCGCAATAGCTATAGTAGTCGTGCGCGGTGAAGTCATAGTCCACCCCCAACTGTGCTGGCAGGTCCAGAACCAGCGGATCATGGCCAAGGATATGGTGGTAGTGGATATGCCGCACACCCAAGATACTGAGCACCTGAACGAGGTCTGCGAACTGGTCTGAGAGCCGGAACAAGAGTTCAAAGCCTTCATCCTTGCCAGCCAGTTCCAGGCGTACGCGCTGGTCTGGTGCGGGCGTGAGTGTGAGGAAGGTCGCTTGGGCACTCAAATGTTGCGCGAGTTCGCGCACATGGCGAAGGGTGCCGCCCGCCCTGTCGTGCAGCACAGCCAGCACGAGGGGGCGTTGAGACCGCTGTATGCGTGCCATATCCAGCGCGAGGCGATAGGGTTGCGCCGGATCTGCCTGCACAAATGCCATGACCTCGCGCTCGTAGCGGGGGTGCAGGCGTCGCAGGGTTTCCATGGCGGCCCGCTCGCGCGGGCTTTTGCTGTCGCCAAAGCTCACGCCACCGGTGTGCAGCACAAAGGTATCTAGCAGATGGAGATTGCGCCAGCCCGCCATTGCCGCACGTTGGCAGAAGTCGTTTTCTTCGCCGTAACCCTTGCCGAAGTTCTCTGTGTCAAACAGTCCCACCTGTTGCAGGCAGTCGCGGCGGATGTACATACAAAACCCGACACCGGTGGGCACGTCCACCACAGCGCCCGGATTGGTTTGCGCACACAGTGCGTCCAGCCGTGCCGTGTCGTAGTCCGGCGGCAAGGCGTTGTCCTTGCAAAAACGAGGGTAGCTGCAGATCGTGGCGTTGTTGGAAAACGGCGTAACCGAGCCTACCTTCTGGTCACCGTAGGCTGCGCGGCGAATACGGTCGAGCCAATCATTGGCGACCTCGGTATCGCTATTGAGTAGCAACACATCGTGGCTGTCGCTCAGCGACATGCCTCGGTTCACCGTTCCTACAAAGCCCAGATTTTCCGGGTTTTCCAGCAGCGTGATGCGGCTGTCTTGCTGTGCACGTTCCCGCAGCCATTCGGTGACTTCTGGTTCCGGGCTGGCGTCGTTGATGACGATCAGGCGCCAAGGCGTTTCGCATTGGCTTGCCAGGGCTGAATCGATACACAGTTGTGTATCGGCCAGTCCTCGGTATACGGGCACGATAACGTCTACAGGATGAGTGCTTGGCGCCAGTGGCACGGGTGCAGGCTCTGCGGGTTGCACGGTTGCCGGGACGCGGCCCAGCAATCGATCAATGTGCATCTTGGCGTGGACCAGGGGGCGGGTGGCTCTGAACACGGTGGAGTTTTCTATGGTCTTGAGGTGGTCGGCCAGTGCTTGGTAGTCCTTGTTCAGGCGAGTAGCTTCCTGCTGCCACATGGCGCGTTGCTGTGCAAGTGCCTTATTGCTTTCTTCTAGAAGGCTGGCTCTGCCACTCACCGCCTGTAGCTGGTTCTGCTGTTGCTCTATCCGGCTCTGTGCATCACGGGCACGGCTCTCCAGTAGGTCGATACGGTCTCCCAGCGGTTTTACCGTACTGGACAGCGCCAGATAGTCGGCAGACATGGGCCAGCCCAGTTCAACGTCCAGCCGCGCACCCGAGAGGCTGGCAGACGCAAAAGCCTCGGCGGGGATGGGCAGCTCCAGCCAGGGGTCAGTGCCGGTGAGAAGTAGCAAGCTTGCGCCGGACGCTGGTGGCATAGGGGCTTGCCAGGCAATTTGGCTGTGGGGGGTGGACGCCAGCAAGGTGCGGCTGGAGGCGTCTGCCGACCACTGCCAAAGTGCATCGCCTTGCTCGTTGCGCAGGGTGATGCCGTACAAGTGCAAAAAACCAGCTCGGTCTGCTGGGTCGAGTCTGAGCCGTGTGATGGCCTCGCCAACCGCGGGTATTTGAAAGCTTACGGTTTGATGCTCGGAGCCAATGACGCCAGTGGCGCTGAGCTTGTCACTTTCCGCATAGCCATCATGTCGCCCTATATACAGCTGTGCGGTGAAGAGTGCGTTTGCAGCATCAAGGTCAGTGGGAGCGTGTTCGGCGATCGGCACATAGGTCACAGGCCGTGCAACGCCTATGAACTGGTAGGTCAGGGCATCGGGAATGCCGAGCAGGTAGCGGGCGACATTGGGTGGCAGGCGATCAAAGGCCACCTGAAATTCCGAGTCGGGCAATTGCCTGGTGATGGTATCGACAGCGTCCAGATCCCAGCGCTGTTCGGACAGAAACCTCACTAGCGAGCGGCGCGTGAAGAATCGCAGGTGGGTGCGATCGAGCAGGCCTTCCTCTCGGTAGCGGAACTCCCCTTCCAGCAATTCAGCCAGAAGCCCGCTGTAAGCGGCATTGGGCACCGATATGAGTAATCGGCCTTCTGGCGTTAGGAGTTCGCGGCACATCTGCAAAACAGACTCTGGCCGCTTGAGGTGTTCCAGAACATCGGCGCAAACGATGTAGTCATATTGCTTGGTACCGAACATGCTGAGCAAGTCGGCTGTCTCCAGGTCGGCCACCTCCACCTGTCGATAGTGGGGTTGGGCATGCGCAGCCTCTGCTTGACTGAGGGTGACACCATCCGTCGTGCAATCGCGGGTTTCCTTGAGATATTGCCCAAGAGCTCCGCTGCCACACCCCAGATCCAGCACGCAGGCGCCGCGCCTGATCAGGCCGGCCAGGACCGACAGCGAAGTGCGCTCCCCGTCTGCGATGGAGCGCAAATACACGTGCAGATCGTCAATAGAATTCGTCATCCGGCGATTATGACGGGCCAGATACGGCGACTTCGCACGTTCCGCAGGGGACAATACCGGTCGATGTCAGTCATTCAGCCTTTGTTTCAGCCTGGTTTGGTGGTCTCTGTGGTCAGTCACGGACACGGCGACATGGTCCATGCTCTGTTGCTGCAGTTGGCCCAGGTTTCGGCAGCCTCCATATCCCGCGTGGTGCTGACGCAGAACCTGCCAGAGCCGGAGCCCGTTCCTCCGGCAGGAGGCTGGCCATTTGAATTGTTGCGTGTAGTCAATGAGGCACCCCTCGGGTTCGGCGCCAATCACAATCGGGCTTTGGCCACAGTCACTGAGCCGTTTGTGTGCGTTCTCAACCCCGACGTGATGCTGGTAGGCCACGAGGATCCCTTCCAAGTGCTGGTTTCAGCGTGCTGTGCGCCGAACATCGGTTGTGCGTATCCTGTTCAGATCGATCCAGAGGGGCGGGTACAGGGCAGTGAGCGCGAAGTTCCCTCTCCCGTTGCGCTTTTGCGCCGCAGGCTTTTGGGCCGCCAGGAGATACGGGTGGATTGGGTAAATGCTGCCTGCATGGTTTTGCCTTCTGCCGTTTGGCGCTCCTTGGGCGGGTTCGATGAGCGCTATTTCATGTACTGCGAAGATGTGGACCTTTGCCTGCGATTGCGGTTGCGTGGGCTGCATTTGGCCAAGGCGCCGGTTCGGGTCATTCACGCTGGGCAGCGTGCCAGTTCGCGTAGCCTGAAGCATCTGGGCTGGCACGTCCAGAGTCTTTGGTGTTTGTGGCATTCGCCAGTCTATGCCCGCGCGCTACAGTTTCTAACCTCGGCGTCAGCTGACAAAGGTACCATCGGCGCTCCATGATTTGGTTGTCTGTGGTCGGTTTTTTGGTAGCGGCGCTGGCTGCGGGGCTCATTGTGAGATGGGGGCGGGAGCATGCGGCGGTGTACAGCGATTCGATGCCCCAGCGCTTTCACCTCGGACATGTTCCTCGATTGGGCGGCGCAGCGTTGGTGATGGGTACGTCCGTAGGGTGGGCGTTGGGCGTACTGCAGTCCGTCTATTGGGGCGACCCAGGCTCCCTCCGGCTCGACTTTTGGGTGGCGGGCTGGCTGGTGGTCGTGCTCCCCGCAGTGATCGGCGGCATTGCTGAAGACCTTACCCAGCGCCTTTCAGTGCGTTACCGCCTCACTTTGACCGGGGCATCTGGCGCATTGGCGGTATGGCTTTTGGGTATCAATCTGCCACGCCTGGGCTGGCCCTGGCTTGATGCTGTCCTGGTTGCTGCCCCCTGGCTTGGCATCGCCATAGTCGTGCTTGCAGTCGCAGGCCTGCCCCATGCCTTCAATATCATCGACGGCTACAACGGGCTGGCGGGAATGGTTGCCTTGATCGTGTGCCTCGCCTTGGCGCACGTGGCGCTGCAGGTGGGTGACCGGGCACTGGCGGCGCTGCTGGTATCCACTGCTGCAGCCACAGGCGGTTTTTTGGTCTGGAACTATCCGCGCGGCATGTTGTTTGCCGGAGATGGGGGGGCTTATGTGTGGGGCGTGGTGATTGCCATGGCCAGCATCTCGCTGGTGCAGCGCAATGCGGACGTATCGCCCTGGTTCCCGATGCTCCTGCTGATTTACCCGGTGTGGGAGACGGTTTTCTCCATTTACCGCAAGGCGGTGCGGGGTGTTTCTCCGGGGGTGGCGGATGCTCTGCACTTCCACCAACTCATCTACCGCCGCATCGTGCGCGGGGTATTTCACGATGATGAGTCTCGTCGGGTGCTCATGCGCAACAACCGCACGTCACCTTATCTGTGGGGTTTCACGCTCTTGACCGTGGTACCGGCGGTGCTGTTCTGGAACAACACCCCCTTGCTCATGGCGTTTTGCGGGTTGTTTG
>ERZ1031516.59-NODE-59-length-17568-cov-17.022726_pt1 | contig 17568 bp, 13 predicted proteins | sample MGYA00518047_ERZ1031516 | MGnify/ENA primary metagenome ERZ1031516 (study PRJEB33718, sample SAMN03159945) | human skin metagenome | collected 2014-04-10 | study: EMG produced TPA metagenomics assembly of the PRJNA266117 data set (Human skin bacterial metagenome... | reverse complement strand
CCACCCGCCCGCGAAGTCCCCCGATGCGCCACCGCCGCCAAAGTTGCCACCGCCGGTGCGGGGCAAGGGCACCTGGCCTCCACCGGAGGGGCCATTGCCACTGGGCCAGGAGATGTCGGGCAACTCCACACTGCTGCCGTCGCCCGACGACCCGTCCCGACGCACCAGCCGCGCTGCCCAGGCGCGCAGCACCAGCAGATAGCCGACGTAGCCCACAGACAGCGTAATCAAGTACCGCAGTGCCAGTGAATCCACGCCCAGCACCATCTGCAGGTGCGAGGTGGCCCACATCAGCAGCAGCGTGAAGCTGCCGATCAGCAGCCCGTGCCAGCGCAGGCTGTAGCGCTGCTGCAGGGTGCGCGCCACCGCGCCGTGGTGCGGCATGCGCACCGAGCGCCAGGTGGAGCTGCCTTTTTTCTTGGAACCGGAGGAGTTGCTGCGGGGTGTGGCCATGGAAGGAGCGCGTTGCGCGCGGCGGCAAACAGACGGCGCCATTTCACACCAGTTTCAGGCCGCGCCCCACACCGGCGGGCCCTGCGGCGTGAACTTGTGCGCGAAACGCGCCCTGCCGCGCGCCAATGAAGGGGGGCTTCAGGCCCCGCCGTCCACCACCACCGGCACGCGCTGCGCCAGGGCGCACATCAGCTCGTAGCCCACGGTGCCTGCTGCCTGCGCCACCTCGTCGATGGACAACACCACGCCATTGCCGGCGCGGCCCCAGAGCGTGACCTCGCTGCCAAAGCCCACCTCCACACCCGCCTGCTGCAGGGGCGTGAGGTCCACGGTCACCATGTCCATGCTCACCCGCCCCACCAGGCGCGTGCGCACGCCGTTCACCAGCACCGGCGTGCCGGTGTCGCAGTGGCGCGGGTAGCCGTCGGCGTAGCCACAGGCGGCGATGCCAATGGTGAGCGGGCCATCGGCCGTGAAGCGCGAGCCATAGCCCACGGTGTCGCCCGCCTGCAGTTGCTGGGTGGCGATGAGGCGCGTGGACAGCGTCATGGTGGGTTGCAACCCCCAGTGGCCGGCATGGTGCTCGGGGAAGTCCGGCGCGCTGCCATAGACCACGATGCCCGCGCGCACCCAGTCGGCACGCACGCCCGCATCCTGCGCGTGGCGCAGTGTGGCCGCGCTGTTGCTCAGGCTGCGCTCGCCGGGCAGGTCCTGCGCGGCGGCGTTGAAGGCCGCCATCTGGTGCGCAATGCCACGCGGGCCGTCGGCGTCGCTGAAGTGGGTCATGAACGAAATCTCGTCCACCTGCGGCAGCGCATTGAGCCGGGCCCACGCGGCGCGGTAGCGCTCGGGCGTGAAGCCCAGGCGGTTCATGCCCGAATTCATCTTGAGGAACACCCGGTGCGGCACCTGCGTCTTGTGCGCGGCCAGCATGTCGATCTGCTCGTCGCAATGCACCGCATGCCACAGGCCCAGGCGCGAGCACAGCTCCAGGTCGCGCGGCTCGAACACGCCTTCGAGCAGCAGGATGGGGCCGCGCCAGCCCAGGTGGCGCACGCGCTCGGCCTCGGCCAGGTCCAGCAGCGCAAAACCGTCGGCGCCGCGCAGGCCCTCGTACACCCGCTCGATGCCATGGCCATAGGCATTGGCCTTGACCACCGCCCACACCTTGGCGTCAGGCACCGACTGGCGCACGCGCGCGAGGTTGTGGTGCAGGGCCGTGGTGTGGATGGTGGCAGCAATGGGACGGGGCATGGGACAGACCTGATGGAGCGAGGGATTTACCGGGGGACCAGCGCCGGATTCTGGCACTGTGGCCGTTTATCCGCGTGATATAACCGCCTGTCCCTCGCTACGATTCTTCACATTTACCAGGGCATCAGCCCAACTGATGCTCTCACCAGCCATTCGATGAAGCGCGGTTTTTACACCATCATGTCGGCGCAGTTTTTCAGCTCGCTGGCCGACAACGCACTCTTCGTAGCCGCTGTGGAACTCCTGCGCACCGGAGGCGCCCCCGAGTGGCAGCGTGCGGCCCTGGTGCCCATGTTCGCATTGTTCTATGTGGTGCTGGCGCCCTTCGTCGGCGCCTTTGCCGATGCGTTGCCCAAGGGCAAGGTCATGTTTGTCAGCAACGCCATCAAGGTGGCGGGCTGCCTGATGATGCTGTTTGGCTCGCACCCGCTCATGGCCTACGCCGTGGTGGGGCTGGGTGCTGCGGCCTACTCGCCCGCCAAGTACGGCATCCTGACCGAACTGCTGCCCGCGTCCCAGCTCGTCAAGGCCAACGGCTGGATCGAGGGCCTGACCATTGCATCAATCATCCTGGGCGTGCTACTGGGCGGCCAGCTGGTGGGGCAGCAGCTGTCGGGCATGCTGCTGGGCTTTGACTTCCCCGTGATCGACACCGGCGTGGACACCCCCGCCGAGGCCGCCATCGCAGCGCTGATCGCTGTCTATGCATTGGCTGCCTGGTTCAACACCCGCATCCCGCACACCGGGGTGGAGATGCGCCCCCTGCGCGCCGACCCGTCGCGCAGCGTGGTGGCCAACGCGCTCAACCTGCTGCCCGACTTCTGGGCCTGCAACAGCCGCCTGTGGCGCGACAAGCTGGGCCAGATCTCGCTGGCCACCACCACCCTGTTCTGGGGCGCCGGTGGCAACCTCAAGTTCATCGTGCTGGCCTGGGCCGCCGTGGCCCTGGGCTACAACACCACCCAGGCCTCGGCCCTGACGGGCGTGGTGGCCATCGGCACCGCCGTGGGTGCCGTGGTGGCATCGATGCGCATGCGCCTGGACATGGCCACCCGCGTGATCCCGCTGGGCATTGCGATGGGCTTGCTGCTGATCCTGATGGTGTTCATCAGCAACATCTGGCTGGCCATTCCGTTCCTCATCGTGCTGGGTGGCCTGGGCGGCTACCTGGTGGTGCCCATGAACGCCCTGCTGCAGCACCGGGGCCACAACCTCATGGGAGCAGGCCGGTCGATTGCCGTGCAGAACTTCAACGAGCAGGCCTGCATCCTGGGCCTGGGGGCGTTCTACAGCCTGTCGCTCAAGCTGGGCCTGTCGGTGTTTGGTGCCATCACCACCTTCGGGCTGGTGGTGGCGGGCATCATGTGGGTCATCCGCCGCTGGCACCAGCGCAACTGCGTGAACCACCGCGACGAAGTGAACCACCTGCTGGACATCGCGCGGCACGATACGCACCATTGACTCCTGATTGCGAAGCCCCCCTGTGCGGCTTCGCCGCTTCCCCCGAGGGGACGCACCCGGAGGCCTGGAGCTATTGAAGGCTCCCCCTGAGCCGCTGCGCGTCTTCCCCCTCTCTCGCTGCGCGGGAGGGGGACGCACCCAGTGGCCTGGCAAAGCCAGTTCCACGGGTGCACTGGCCTTGGAGCGTGCCAGTTTTAGCTGGCTGTGCAGCATGGAACCACCTGCTACATAATTTATAGCTTTCAGCGCATATTCCACTAGCGCTACCGCCTGTTTTTCCCTTCAATGCACTCTCCCCTCCCCTTCGCCGCACTCTTATTCAACGCCTTTGTCTGGGGCCTGGCGTGGTGGCCGTTCCAGCACATGCACCAGGCGGGGCTGCACCCCTTGTGGGCCACGGCCTGCATGTATGCGGTGGTGCTACTGGCCCTGCTGGCGTGGCGCCCCGGCATCCTGCAGCAGGTGCGCGCGCATCCGCAGCTGTGGCTGCTGGCGCTGGCCTCGGGGCTGAACAACGTGGCCTTCAACTGGGCCGTGACCATTGGCGACGTGGTGCGCGTGATCCTGCTGTTCTATCTGATGCCCGCCTGGGCCGTGCTGCTGGCCTGGAAGGTGCTGGGCGAGCGCCCTACCCCTGCGGCGCTGCTGCGCCTGGCGCTGGCTTTCTGCGGCGTGGTGCTGGTGCTGCTGCCCGAGGGCGCACCTGCTTCGCGCCTGCTGCAGAACCTGTCGCTGGCCGACGCTCTGGCGTTGCTGGGCGGTTTCATGTTCGCGCTGACCAACGTCACGCTGCGCCGCCTGCACACCGTGCCGGGGCCCGCGCGCATGTTCTCGATGTTTGGCGGCTGCATGCTCATGGCGCTGGCCGTGGCCAGCATTGGCCTGCAAGTGGGCGTGGTGGAGCCCTTCCCTGCCGTCAATGCCACCTGGGTCGTCACCGGCCTGCTGCTGGCCGGGGTGCTGATGCTGGGCAACTGGGCGCTGCAATTTGGCGCCGCCCGCCTGGCGGCGGGCACCACGGCGCTGGTGATGCTGTCGGAGGTGATGTTTGCCAGCGTGTCGTCGGCCCTGCTGGGCGCGGCCACGCTGAACACGCGCACCGTGCTGGGCGGGGCGCTGATCCTGCTGGCATCGCTGCTGGCGGCGCTGCAGTTCCGCCGACCGGGCGCTGCGGGCCCTCATTGATGGATTGACCCGCACGCGCACAGGCCTCTGCAGCTGGGGCTACGATGGCCCGTCATCCCCACCCGGAGAACCCGCATGTCCACCAGCATCTACGACTTTGAAGCCCTGCAGATGAACGGCCAGGCCGTGCCCCTGTCGCAATACCGGGGCAAGGTATTGCTCATCGTGAACACCGCCAGCGCCTGCGGCTTCACGCCCCAGTTCGGCGGGCTGGAAGAACTGCACAAGGAATACGCAGACAAAGGCCTCGTCGTGCTGGGCTTCCCCTGCAACCAGTTCGGCGCCCAGGACCCCGGCAGCAACGACGAGATCGCCAGCTTCTGCCAGCTCAACTACGGCGTGAGCTTTCCGATGATGGCCAAGATCGACGTGAACGGCGCCAACGCCTCGCCCCTGTACCAGTGGCTTACCGCCGAAGCCCCGGGCCTGCTGGGCAGCAAGGCCATCAAATGGAACTTCACCAAGTTCCTCGTCGGCAAGGACGGCCGCGTGATCCGCCGCTATGCGCCGCAGGACGCGCCGAAGAAGCTGGGGGGGGATATTGAGGCGGCGCTGGCCGCGGGCTGATCGCCCTCGTCGGCACACATCAGCAATATTTGCGGCGCCCCGGCCCCCCTTCGCTTTTGACGCTCTTACCCCTGTTGGGGGCGAATGTTGGTATTTGTGAAACCTGAATCAAGCGGTTGCCAAACGCCCCGCTGCGGCGTCAATCGGCCTTTTCTGCAGCGACACTCTGGCCCGTTCGCGGAGAAGCAGCGCCCATCGCGCTGACCCCGAGTGAGCCAGGGTGGCATCAGACCGCCCACTCCAACGAACGCACACGCCATCTGTTCGCTACTGGAGGGAGCCCCTTTGCCTGCTTTCGCTGCCGCATGGCAGCGCGCCGCCATGGCCGCTGCATCGCTGACCTGCAAGTTCCCATTCCTGGGACTCGCAGGCGACGGCAGCACCTTGTTCAGCGCGAAGGCTGCACCCAGTGATCCGGCGGGCCGGCGCTCAAGCGGCCTTCGTGCCAGCTACTGCGACGACGCTGATAGCCAATCCCGCGCTCGCCCACGGCCGTCGGGCTACCCGCCCCCTTTGAAGGCTTACTCAATTCACCACAGCGCGGCATGCAACAAGCCCAGGGCGGAGCGTAAGTGCCCGATCACCGCTGCCCCGGCAAGGACCGCACTTAAAAGAGCACACACGCTCGGCAGCTCATGGCCGCATGCTGCCTTCCAGTACCGCAAGTACCGCACCTGAACCATCGCCGCCAAGCCACATACATCGTTATCTTGAAGGAGCTTTTCTGATGTCATTCATTTGCCACGCCACGGGACCCCATATCGCACTCGATCGCCCTATCGCCTCGGTGCCCGGACCAGCCAGAGTCATGGCTTGCGCAGCACTGGCGCTAGCGCTGGCATCGGGTTTGGCGGGTTGCGCTGACACCCCTCAAGCGCCAACAGAGCCAGTCGCCACCACCGCGCCTGCGACCGAGACTGTCGCCGCCCCTGTCGAGCAGCCAGCGCCTGAGCCCATCGCCCAACCCGCACGCCTGCCAGAGGACGGCATCGTCGCCGAGTTCAAAGCCACGCAGGTCAAACTCTCGCCAGAAACCCTGGCGCTGCTGGCTAAGTTCGCAGAGAGCCGCGACCCCAACGAACGCCTGGAAATCACCGGCTACTGCAACAAACGCGAGGCCCCCATCGATGCGCGCGACATCGCCACGATGCGCGCCAATGCGGTACGCCGCGAACTCATCAAGCTGGGCGTGCCCGCTAAATCCATCCGCGTGAAGTACAACACCACGCAGCCCATGCACGCGGTCAAGATGGAGGTGAAGGAGGGCGTTGCTGCGGCCTCTACACCGCACACCGGCCGTATTGAACTCGCGGAAAAGGCAAGCTCCGCAGGCCCCATCAGCACCGCAGCCAGCACCCAAGCCGGTTGCGCATGCGCTGCACCCGGCGCAGCCACTCGGTAAACTGATTTTGCTGGCCCTGCCTTCGGGGCCAGCTGCTACTTGTCGTTGCGTCCACATCGCGCTGCTGCGACAGGGCGCGTGCTTGGCAGCCCGCGCGAGAGACGCGCCCGGCTAGTTCGCTGACGGCTAGCCCGGGCGCGAGGCGCTGCATCAGGGTGTCAATGATTAGGATATTTACAGCACCGCGTCTCGCTCGCTTGCTTCGTCGTAGATCGCAGTAGTAGCGGCGGCCCCGCTAAAACTCTCTGCCGAATGATCTGGCCGCGAGCGTTGCTCGGGTTTTCTTACAGGCGCACTTGATTAGCACGGAGCAGCACACCAGTGCAGCGGCTTGCCCAATGACCCGGCCTTGGGCGTTGCTGAGTTCCTCGGGCGGGGCGACCTGGTCGATGTGGGAGTAGCACACCTCGCACAGTGAGGCCTGGGCTGTGGCGTTGGCGTGGGTGGCGATGACCTGTGAGCGGTGCGATCCTTGGCTTTCCAGCGCAGCCCAGTATTGGGTTTCTAGGTCGTTCACTGCTGTCGCTGCTTGCAGTTTTGGGTCTTTTGGCACACCGGCGCTTGCCTGGACTGCGCCAGCGGCTATGTTTTTTGATGCATCTGCCTGCTGCGCATCGTGGGCGGTGCCCAGCCCACCATGTTCGGTTTTTACTCGATCTGCACCAGGCGCACCATCGGTACGTAGCTGCGCGGCTCGTACACATAGCTGATGGCTGCACTGCCTCTGCGCTCTTCAATGAGGCGCATGCCTTCCCAGATGAAGACCGTAGTGCCAAAGCTGTCGTGTCTGGAAACTCGCCGACCTATCGCGACGTAGTCGAACCGGGTGGTTTGGGTGGTTTCGTGTTCGGTTCCCGGGCGCCGGGTGGTCGTTACTTGGGCGAGGCGGTTTTCCTCATCCCATATGAACTGCTTGCCGCTCAGTTTTCCTGTTTTTCGCGCTTCACTCCGACGGCAAATTCTCAGCGCACATTAATTATCTCTCATTTATGTAAACTGCAAAAAGAACTCACCGACGACATCCCCATGAGATAATTTCTGGAGTGCATGCCGCAGATAAACATATCCAGACCCATCTGAAAAAACACCCTCATACTCCGCTTCACACTTTACCAAATCAAATTCTGTCAACTGTGCAGCGAAGAAGTATTTTTCCGGCATGAATATTTCATCCTGAACCCAGGACGGACGGCCGAGAACTTTACTTATATAAGTCCCATTGATTTCATCTTGAAGATCTTCTTTCTTCTCATAATCACTCATCTCTCGAGTCTTCACACAAAGCTCTGGCAGATGAGAAACATAATCTAAAAATGTATCTTGCTCCAAATCTCTATGCAGAATGACCTTAGCCACCCCTCCCTTAAAATTTTTAACCTGCGATTGATCATTCAATGCGCAGGAGCGCAGACTTCTAACGGAACAACTCTCACCCCCATACGGAAGAAAGACGGTTACACAAAACCCGGCGGGAATTATGAGCGTAGGAAAAATATCTTGCCAAATCGTCAATAAAGGTGTCATTTTCACTCCTTTATCATTCAACGGCCACACGTCTATTTCTCCAGAAAAACCACCGCCGAGTCGGCTTCTTTTTGGAGAACAGGGACTTTTTGAAATATCCAAAACAAACATCAATAACATCCTTTCGATTTAGCCCATGCTGCAGACATTTTTCTAGCAATACATAGTTGGTCGATGGATATTTTTTCAGTTCTTACAAGGGAATTATATATAGCCTTGGACATTAGACGAATTTCCGCCTTTCCAGATTTAAGCATTTCATTTGGCCCCAATCCATCCCCCGGCGTAATCTATTTTCTTCTGCATGAACGGCATCGTGATGCTTAGGATCAAGCGCAATAGATGGATTACCTTTGACACGTTTTCCGGTGCCAACTCCTACTTCTTGAACCTTTTTATTTCTCAGAATTTCGTGTGCTTCAAGGCCATCACCGCGATGCTTCGGAGACCCATAGCCAGCCGTTTCCCCTTCGCAGAGTAAACCAAGTGGATCAATCCAACCAATCGGATTCGGCGAGTAACTCCCTAGGTTGATCCCACCCTCTAACCCAATCGGGTCCGGGCTGATGAACCTCCCAATGTCCGCATCGTAGTACCGGAACGTGTTGTAGTGCAGCCCCGTCTCCCGGTCCAGGTATTGGCCCTGGAAGCGCAGGTTCTGCTCTTGTCGGTCTCCCTGTGGAATATCCCCTTCCGTCTGCCCCTGCACTTTGGCTCCGTACAGGCGTCTCGCTTCCCAGCGCTTCAGGCAAGCCGACTTGGTCGGTGTGGAAGTAGTACACCTCGCATTGCGGGGTGTGGTCTGTAGCGTGCGTGGGCGCCGCTGGCCTGCGCGCCGTTTTGAGCTTGGCTTTTCAGTGCTGCCCAGTATTAAGCTTCAGCCTCGTTGGCTGCGGGAGTTGCCGAACCGTTTGGATGTTTTTGGCCTCCAACACTTATCTGGTTTGCGCTAACAGCTATGTTTCTTGATGCTTTTGGCAGCTGCGCGTTTTGGGGTGGCGCCCAGGCTGTCCTGCTCGACTCATCAAATCGATCGCTTGCAGTTCAAGAGCTAAAGAGATGCTCCTCACTAACTAAAAACTTATTCCCCGCGACATCAACAACCGGCACACTCTTACCGCCTGGCCATTCAAATATTTCACTTGCGATATGCGCGCCTTGGGATTTCAAATTCAACACATGAAACCTAGAGATGAAATCTTCCAAACAAGCAACTTCAATCGTGAACAAAATATTCTCACGGGCTTTAAATGAATTACTTTCGCGAATTATTAAACCAAATTTCTTATCTCTATCTACAATTTTGAAACAGCCCATTCCGTACTCGCCGCTCAAGTAAAAAAGCTTCAATTCATTCACATAAAAATGAAGCAGCTTCTCACCGTTCTGACAACCAACTTCCACAAACATCTGCATTAACATTTCCCTATTCGCTGACGCATACCGGCAACCGTCTCCCCAGATGCAAATTTCTTCAGCGTAATCTTTGCCGCACCTTTTTCTTTGACAGCCTCAAGCTCAGCTGCATAGAAACGGCTCGGATTAGTCCGACCATCTGGTCCGATATCTACAACTTTATAGCCGGCATCGATCTTCTTTTTGAGCCAATCTTTATTCCACTGGACCGCTTTCTCGAAATCAGCGTCTGGCATGCCTGGCGACAAGATACCACCTCGCCACTGTGACTTCGGGTGGCGCATGCTTTCTGCGTTGATACCTTGCTGCCTAAGCAACCTTGCAGCCTCATCGGCCGCACTCTGTCCTTCCCCGATCACGACTACGGGTGATCCCGAGAGCCCGAATGGATCCACCCAAGAGATAGCATTTGGTGCATAGCTTCCCAAGTTCACCCCCCCAGCCAGCCCAATAGGGTCCGGGCTGATGAACTTGCCTATGTCCGCATCGTAGTACCGGAAGGTGTTGTAGTGCAGCCCCGTCTCCCGGTCCAGGTATTGGCCCTGGAATCGCAGGTTCTGCTCTTGTCGGTCTCCCTGTGGGATATCCCCTTCCGTCTGCCCCTGCACTTTGGCTCCGTGCAGGCGGCGCGCTTCCCAGCGTTCTTCTATTGTTGAGCCCCAGGTCTTGTACTGGGCTTGCCAGATGATCTGGCCTTGGGCGTTGCTGAGTTCTTCGGGCAGGCCGACCTGGTCGGTGTGGAAGTAGTACACCTCGCACAGCTTGGCGTTTGCGCTGGGTCCGTCTGTGCCGGTGCTTTGTACTGTGCCCTTGGGGTTGAGCGCTTGCCAGTAACTCGCTTCCAATGTGTCGTTGGCCGCTTGCTGGGAGTAGTTGGGGTCTTTTTGGCCTGTAGCGCTTGACTGGCTTGCGCTAGCAGCTATGGTTTTTGATGTTCCCGGCTGCTGCGCATCCTGGGTGGTGCCCAGCCCACCCTGTTCTGTTCTCTCTCCCTCAGCATCCAGCCGCGCCAGCGGTACGTAGCTGTCCGGCTCGTACACGTAGCTGATGACGGCGCTGCCTCCGCGCTCTTCGATGAGGCGCATGCCTTCCCAGATGAAGACTGTGGTGCCGAAGTTGTCGTGTTTGCCGACCCGGCGGCCTATGGCGTCGTAGTCGAACCGGGTGGTTTGGGTGGTGGCGTGTTCGGTGCCGGGGCGCCGGGTGGTGGTGACTGCTGTGAGGCGGTTTTCTTCGTCCCACGCGAATGTCTGAGCGGTGTGTTTGCCGCTGAGTTTCTGGATCAGCCTGCCGTGGCCGTCGTAAAAGTAGCGTTTGTCTTCATACACCCGCACGAGGTTGTCGCGCACGTAGCCTTCTTGCAGGTGCTGGGTGCGTTTGCGTAGCGCGGCCTGGGCTTGGTTATCCAGAATGTTGCCTGCGGGGTCGTATTGGAAGCGTTCGTTGTTGGCCGCGGCTGGCTGGGCTTGGTGGGGGGTTTGGCCCGCACCAAAGAGCTGGCGTACGGTGTGTTCGATGCGCCCGGTGGCGTCGTATTGGTGGGCTATGTCTCCACGCAGACTGTGGCGGCTTTGGCGCAACTCGCCCACCTTGTCGTAGGCGTAGGCTTTCATCAAGCCGTCGAAAGGGTTCTGATCTGGCGTGCCTGCGCTGAGCACGGCGCGCTGCCAGTGGGTGTCGCTGGCCTGGTAGGGAGGGCTGCGCTGGTCGATGGGCTGGCTCCAGGCGCCTTGCCTGCGGCCTAGGGGGTCTAACGCGTAGCGGGTTTGTACTTGGCCCTGGGTTCGGTGGATTTCGCGATGCAGGGCGTCGCGCTCGATGTCGCTGATGAGCTGATGCACTGCCAGGGCGTCGGGGCTGCGGGTATCGCGCTGGCTGTAGTTGATCTGGTGCAGGTGGCCCGAGCCGTAGTGCAGGTAGTTCAGCGCTCTTTGCAGGTGGGGCTGGCCAGGCAAGGTGGGCAGCTGGGTTTGCGTGCGGTTGCCCAGCGCGTCGTGGCTGTGCCGCAGGGTGTGGCTTTGGCGGGTGGTCTCGTCGGTGGCTGTTTCTTCGATGACGTTGCCTGCTGTATCGTAGGCGAAGGTGCTGGTGTACAAGGGCTTGAGGCTGCCGTCTGCCTGCACCGCCAGCTTCTGGGCACGCACGAGCTGGTCTAACGCGTCGTAGGCGTAGTGGTAGTGGTGGGCGGTAGTGCGTTTTTCAACCAAGCGCCCGGCTGCGTCGCGGACAAGCTCAGTGCGCAGGGCCTTGTTTTGAGGCTCACCCTTGGGAAGGCCTGCGGCAAAGTCGCCCGTGCCTGCGTGGTAGTTAACGGCGACGGGCCACCCGTTGGAGTCGTATTCCACCGTGACGCGCTGGCCGCCCACACGGGTCTCTTCCACCATGCGGTCAGCCGCGTCGTACCGGAAGGCATAGTGCTGCCCGTTCTCATTAATCAGCGTGCTCAGGCGGTGCGCTGCATCATAGGTGAGCGCGATGCCGCGTTGCTCTTCGTCTATCTGGCGGTGTAACTGGCCACGCTGGGTGTAAGCCCAGTGACGCGTGCGCGGCTGGGCATCTGTGTGGCTGACCGGCCGGCCTGCGGCGTCGTAGCGCCAAGATTGGGTTGCTCCATCGGGCAGGCCGACGTTCAACAACTCTCCCATGGCGCTGTGGCCCAGCGATGTCACATGGCCAAGGGCGTCGGTGACCCTTTGCAGGTGCCCCATGCCGTCGTAGGCGTAGCGCGTGGTGTACCCCGAACAGTCGGTGTAGCTGTTAAGCAAACCGCGGGCGTCGTAGCGCAGGTTTTTGGCGCCGCCGCTTGCGTCGGTTATCTGCACCAGCAGTCCATAGCCATCCCAGGCATAGTGGGTTGCGGTGCCGTCCGGCGCAATGGCTGAGGTGCAAAGGCCGCGCGCGTCGTACTCGTAGCACCACGCCTTGCCATCAGGGCGTGTAATGCTCAGCGGCTCAAACCAGGTGGTGTCCCACAACGTCCGCGTGGTACGCCCCATTGGGTCGGTTTCAAGAATGGGCAGCCCGCTGCTGTCGTACTGCCAGCACCATGTCTGGCCGCCGGGCAGGGTGGCGCTCAGCAGCTCGCGGCTGGCGCTCCATTCAAGCACCCAGGTCTGCCCCAAGGCATTGCAGTAGCTCGTCAGGTTGTAGTGGGCGTCCCAGCTCCAATGTTCGGTGCGGCCAAGTTGGTCAGTGGTCCATGTCTGGCCGGGTACGTTGCCGTTCGCGGCAGTGTCAGATGCGCGCGTACCATCTTCCGCCCGGTAAGCAATGTCGTAGCGCTCACCGTCGCTGGTCCAGTGACGAATGACGCGTCGATCGCGTCCCGTTGGCGTCGCCCATGTACTACCGGCAGCGATGCCTTCGCTGACAGGTCCGTCTGCGGCGCCCGGTGCTTGCCACTCGTAGAAGCACCCGAAACCCGCCGCGTCGATGTGCGCAGTCATCAGCCCATCGGCGTACTGAAACCGGCGCGCAGTGCGCCCGTCCCGCCACTGCACGGAACTTACCTGTCCACCAGCGTCGTAGTCGTACATCGCCAGTTCACCCACCGACTCGCCAGGAGCCCCCGTCTCCAGGCTTAGCTTCCGCAATCGACCAGGGTTTGCTCCCGCACTGTCCAGGCTGTAGTGCAGCCTCAAGACTCTGCCTAGCGAATCGGTAATTTTTTCGAGGCGCTGCGGTGCGTCCTGCGTGTAGGTTAGGCGCACCCACTGGCCGGTGCGGTTACGCACGCGTTGCAGGCGAAGAATGCTCGCGCCGTCCGCTCCTGCAGTAGCGTCGGTGGGATGGCCGAACTGATAGCGCAGCAAGTCCATGTCCTTCACTTCATACGCGCCGCCGGCCGTGCACCCCAGCGAGAACCCCTCGGCAGTGTTGAAGAACGTGGTGCCCGGCTCTACCCAAGGCATGTCAATGCGTCGCCCTTGGGCATTCACATATGTCAGCCTTCCCGGCCCTGCATTCGATGGGGCGCGCACGTGAAGTTCGACCTCGTACGGCGTGCTCCATCCTTTTCCGTGCAGAGTGTGCAGCCGGTGGTCATGGCTGCTGTAGAAGCGGCGCCACTCGATGGGCAGCATGCCTGGGAGATGGAAGTCGGTGTCCTGGGCACCATCCAGAACCTTCCCGCCGGTCGCGGGGTTGACCGGATGACCGATGGCTGTGCGCATGCTTTTTCCAAGCACCTCTCCAGCCATGCCAACGGCTGTGCCCAGGGCCAAGCAACCGAGCTTGCCTGGCAGACTGCCCCGCCCCAGCAAGGCCAGGCCCAGTTCAGTCCCCGTTTCCCACCACATCTTGTCATCGGCGATCTCAAGGTACTGGGTCTTGTTGCCACCAACAATGACGTTATCTGAGCCCGTAGCGATCTGCGCAGAGCACTCCAGCTTGTCGCCTTTTCGCGCCGCGGGGCCGGTCTCGATGAAAACGGAGTCGCTGCCTTCCGCAATCCGATTCGGATTGAGCGAGGCATGCTTAGAGCAGACGGCTGCATCCAGCACCGCTCTCATGGCTTCGCGCTGGTTAATGAACACCCGCGAAGCACCGTTGATGCCGAGCACACCGGTGATATCCAGCTCACCAATGTCCTCGGTCATCTCCTGTATCTTCTTTTCCTTGTAATCGCTCCAGCCGGTCGCCCCGCCGATCACCCCGGCTACAAGGCCGCACAGGATGAATGCGCCGCAGCCAAACGTGGCCACCGAGACGCCCAATGCCAGCGCAACCGCACCGGCCACCAGAGCCCCCTCGACCATGGCAGAACCTACGCGTAGGGCAACACGCGCCAGGCGCGCCCAAACACCCACGTGGCCGATCTCGTCGGCCATGCGCGCCGCCGCCATTCCACCCATGAAAGGCTCCCTATGTTGCTTGCGGCTTTTGGCCGTTAATAATTCTCGAAGCTCGTCAGCACGCGTTCGACCGTCTGAAGGTTTTCCTGCGTGAACGCTACCGGCGACGAAAAAGTAACGCTCAGCACCTTGCGCAGGGGTGTCATTGGAAATACAGCCTGAATGTGGTGCACCAACTTGCCCTGTTGCTTGTAGTTCACCCCAAAGCTGAAACCTTCAATGGCTGAGTTGCCGCCTCCGAGCCGAGCAGGCCGCTGAGGGCCCTTTTCTAACTTTGTGACCTGTCTGCCTAGATCCTTCAGCTGGCGGTCAACAAACTGTTGCAGCGATTCATCGCCTTCCAACGGGTCGCGCGTGATAGCGATGGTGAGGCCAGCCGACCCCAGTTGGGGCGCTAGCACGTTGACGGTCCTGTCGTCCAGGTACTCAGGCACGTCGAAGGCGCCCTCGTTGAAGTGGTACTTCATGGTCTATCCGCAATTAAGGTGAATTTTTTTACCGAACTCATCGAGGTCATCATCAAACTTCAGAAGCCCCTTCTTGACGCCCACGATCTCGATGTCGCCTTCATCGGTGAGCTTGATATAAGCCTTGCCGTTGCCGACCACGAGCGTGATGCTCTCTGCCGCTTCGAGCCGTATGTGTTTGCCCGCTTTGATCAGCACGGAATCGGCATCCGCCCGCACGTTGACGTTTTGTTTGCCGATCACGGTGGCATCTGCGGTGGTAGACGCCATGGTGATGTTCTGCTTGGCAGTCAAATTCATATTGCCCGACTGCGCTTCATGACCCACATCACCCGAAGTCACCGTCGTTCGTTGACCACCTTCAGTCACATGAGTCAACATGCCGCCCTTTGCCAATAGCGTCAGCTGTTGTTGCGTGGAGGTAGTGACCGGCCCTTTGCCGTGAACGGATACGCTCTGACCCGAACTGACGACGATTGGCTTGGGGCTGATCATCGACTGCCCTTCCGGACTGACGATCGACACGATAGGTTTGCTGATGTCCTTGGATTTCGCCTGCATCTCCAAAGCTTCGGGCAGTGCAGGGTCCGTGTTCATCGGCATCACTAGCTCAGGCCCCGTACCGGCAGAGCTGCCAGCGGAAACGAAAGACGAAACGGCCGCAGCCATCTGCCCCAAGGAAGTCGCAGCAGCCACCTTGCCAACCATGGACTGGATGCCGGATGCCAACTCGCTCATATGCGCCATCTTGAGGTTGTTGATGCCGCTTATCACAGCCTCCATTCCAGACACGGCGCTTTTCGCTTGATCCATCAGACCCTGAACAGACTCCAACCCAGCTCCGAGATTTGAAAAACCATCCGGACTGTCATGCGCCACCTTCTGCTTGAAATCCTGCGTATACGTCGTGATCAGCAGCCCCTTGTCCGCCCGGATGGCACCCCACTCATTGGTGCGCAGCTCAAAGCCATAGCTGCGCTTGGCCTCGGTGCTCTGGTTCATCAGGTAACCCATGTGCAGGTGCGTATTGCCATGGTCGGTGGAGAGCTCGATGTGCTCGATGCCCTTTTGGTCCTCAAACCGCAGCATGTGCTTGCCGCCGCCGCCTTTGCTCCAGTTCGTCTGGAAGCCGGACTGCGTCTTGTGCTTGGGCAGCTCCCACGGTGGCATCTGGTCTGCGTTGTAGACGCGGCCAGTGATGATGGGATAGTCGGGGTCGCCGTTGAGGAAGTCCACGATGACTTCCTGGCCGATGCGCGGCGTGAAGATACCGCCGTACTTCATGCCCGCCCACGGGTGCGACACTCGGATCCAACAGCTGGAGTTCTCGTCCATGGAGCCAATGCGGTCCCAGTGGAACTGCACCTTCACACGTCCGTATTTGTCGGTCCAGATTTCCTCACCAGGCGGGCCCACCACCACAGCCGTCTGGGGGCCCTGGCTACGGGGCTTGGGCGTGACCCGGGGTGGGGTGAACGGCAAACTGGTGGGTTGCGCCTTCAGCACAAACCGTTGAATGGACCCCACCTCATCCTTGGTGGTTTTAGGCGTGGGCTTGGCTACGCTGCTGACCTCAGGGTTCTCCTGAAAATGGTATTGCACCGAGGTGATGAGGTACTGCTGGTTCTGGTCTTCGCGCGGGTAGTTTTCCAGGTTGAAGGTGTAGCCGGGGGTGAGCGCGCGGCAGCTGGATTTACCTTGTACGACGCTTTGGCGAGTCAGGTTCTCCTGGAGGCGCACCTTCACATACGCCTCGCCATCTCCATATTCGGTATAGCCACCGGGCCACTCGTAGATCTCGTGGCTGTCATGCGCGTGACCCGGGGGATCTTTGCGCATGTTCGACAAATCTGCCTTGGGCTTCTTGAAGTCGTAGTCGTCGTTGTAATGCCGACCCGGTTTGATTTCCTCCGCCAACTCCCACGCATAGATGCTTTCGCGATCAGCGATGGCAGCTTTTTCAGGGGGATAAAAGGGGATTGAGGCTGCGTCTGGCAAAGGGCTGTGCGACGCCACAATGTCGTCCGCCAGCGTGAGCGTGTGTTGTCCTGCTGAATGCTGGTGGTAATAATAAATACCCTCATGCTCCATGAGGCGAGAAACAAACTGGCAATCAGTTTCGTTGTATTGAACGCAATAATCCCAGGTACGATAACTGCGTGTCAGCTTTTTATCGAGGGGGTACCCATATTTACCCAGAACTTCTTCAATGATTTCTGGAACAGTTTTGTTCTGAAATATCTTGAAATCGCTTTTACGGGTTGCCAGCCAGAGCCAGGGGCTGAGCCGCGCCCGGTAGGAGTACATGCGGTGGTCTTGCCCCTGCATGCCAAACCGGGTGACGATGCCGTCTATATGGCGGGTGCCACCGCCCTCCGTTTCTACAACGATGGTGGCGTTTTTGCCCAACAACGCCTTGGGATCCACACTTTTGCTCTCACTCAGCAAGTCCACGTCCAGGGTGAAGAGTTGGCTGATCTCTTCGATACCCTGGAGTTGCCTGAATTTGAGCTGGTCGCCCAGAGGCGTTTGAATGGTGACGCGACGTTTCATGTGCTGCAGACTGTCCGGCCGATGAGTGCAAAGTGCGGCGGATGATAGCTGCAGGCAGGTATTTTCTTTTGACAGAAGGCGCCGTTAATACGGCGAAATTAACGCAAAAAGTAACTTCGGTTACCAATCAGGAATCTTCAAGACATCTTGCAACAGAAAGAAAATCGGCAAAGGCACCTGTGGTAATGAACAACTCCTGTCCAACTCTTTTTGAAACAAGGCTCATGTCATTTGCAGCAGGCCGCTCATCAGGATCATCGCGAGGCGCTTTGCGACGACATTTCTGCCAAGGCTGAGCTCGGCATCGAAAACGATTGGAGGCACGGCATCAGGCCATTGCCGACGGCGCCGCTTGAGGATCACCCCCCTCCACCGCTCTCCCCTCCATCTCCTGTCTCTTATACACATCTGACGCTGCCGACGATACTCCTTG
>ERZ1031516.56-NODE-56-length-17638-cov-15.310300_pt1 | contig 17638 bp, 14 predicted proteins | sample MGYA00518047_ERZ1031516 | MGnify/ENA primary metagenome ERZ1031516 (study PRJEB33718, sample SAMN03159945) | human skin metagenome | collected 2014-04-10 | study: EMG produced TPA metagenomics assembly of the PRJNA266117 data set (Human skin bacterial metagenome... | reverse complement strand
ATCACCTCGCCCGTGTGGAGCAGGCGCTGTCCTTGTGGGTGGGCGACGGCGCTCCGGCAGGGCTGGGCGACGCCATGCGTTACGCCGTCCTGGACGGCGGAAAGCGCCTGCGGCCCTTGCTGGTGTTGGCTGCCTACGAGGCGGCGCGCAGCGGCACCTCGGACTCCGTGGCACCCGAGGGCGCGGCGGTTCAGGCAGCTCTGAACGAAGCTGCCCTGCGTGCCGCGTGCGCGGTGGAGCTGATCCACGCGTATTCACTGGTCCACGACGACATGCCCTGCATGGACAACGACGTGCTGCGCCGTGGCAAACCCACGGTGCATGTGCAGTTTGGTGAAGCCCAGGCCCTGCTGGCGGGCGACGCACTGCAGGCATTCGCGTTTGAACTGCTGACCCCCGACAACACCCTGATCCCCGCTGCCATGCAGGCGGCCCTGTGCCGGCTGCTCGCGCGGGCTGCGGGCTCGGCCGGCATGGCGGGCGGTCAGGCGATTGACCTGGCCAGCGTGGGCGTGGCGCTGACCGAAGCGCAACTGCGCCAGATGCACCGTCTCAAGACAGGCGCCTTGCTCCAGGGCAGCGTGCTCATGGGGGCCCTGTGTGGCCACGCGGCGCCCACCGCCTACCAGGCCCTGTCAGACTATGGCGCTGCCATGGGGCTGGCGTTCCAGGTGGTGGACGACATCCTGGATGTGGTGGCGGACTCGGTCACCCTGGGGAAAACGGCGGGCAAGGACGCGGCCGCAGACAAACCCACCTACGTATCGTTGCTCGGTCTGGAGCGTGCGCAGGCCTACGCGCAGGAGCTGCTGGCCGAGGCCCATGCGGCCCTGGGACGCAGTGGCTTGCCCGACACCCGTGCCCTGGCAGCCCTGGCGGACATGGTCGTGCGCCGCTCCCACTGAGCCCGGCCCTGGTCCCCGGCGACTCTCTCAATGTCCAAATGCCTGCTGGTGCTTGAATCTCTTGCGCTCGTAGCTATCAAAAGAATAGTCAATGTCCACGACACCCTTCCCCTTGCTGCAGACCATCAATGACCCGGCAGACCTGCGCCGGCTCTCGCGCGCGGACCTCAAGGTGCTGGCGACCGAGTTGCGCGAGTTCGTGCTGCAGAGCGTGTCGCAGACCGGTGGCCACCTCAGCTCCAACCTGGGCACGGTAGAGCTGACCGTGGCTTTGCACCATGTCTTCAACACCCCTGAAGACCGCCTGGTGTGGGACGTGGGCCACCAGACCTATCCGCACAAGATCCTGACCGGCCGCCGCGACCGCATGCACACGCTGCGCCAGTTGGGCGGTATCTCGGGCTTTCCGCAGCGGGCCGAGAGCATTTACGACACCTTTGGCACCGCGCATTCGAGCACCAGCATCTCGGCCGCGCTGGGCATGGCGCTGGCCGCCAAGCGCAAGGGCGAAAACCGCCACGCCGTGGCGATCATCGGCGATGGCGCCATGAGTGCGGGCATGGCGTTTGAGGCACTGAACAACGGGGGGGTGGCCGATGCCAACCTGCTCGTGGTGCTGAACGACAACGACATGAGCATCAGCCCGCCCGTGGGCGCGCTCAACCGCTATCTCGCTCAGCTGATGAGCGGGCAGTTCTACGCCGCCGCCAAGAACGTGGGCAAGACCGTTTTGCGTCCCGTGCCGCCCCTGCTCGAATTTGCCAAGCGCTTTGAGCAACAGGCCAAGGGCATGGTGGTGCCCGCCACGCTGTTCGAGAAATTCGGCTTCAACTACATCGGCCCCATCGACGGGCACGACCTCGATTCGCTGATCCCCACCCTGGAGAACATCAAGAGCCTCAAGGGCCCTCAGTTCCTGCACGTGGTCACCAAGAAGGGGCAGGGCTACAAGCTGGCCGAGGCCGACCCCGTGGCCTACCACGGCCCCGGAAAGTTCGATCCCTCCGTGGGCCTGACTAAGCCCGCCACGCCGCCCAAGCAGACCTTCACCCAGGTGTTTGGCCAGTGGCTGTGTGACATGGCGGCGCAGGACCCGCGCCTGGTGGGTATCACGCCCGCCATGCGCGAGGGCTCGGGGATGGTCGAGTTCGAAAAGCGCTTTCCGGACCGCTACTACGACGTGGGCATTGCTGAACAGCACGCTGTCACGTTCGCTGCGGGCATGGCCTGCGAGGGTGTGAAGCCCGTGGTGGCCATCTACTCCACGTTTTTGCAGCGTGGCTACGATCAGTTGATCCACGACGTGGCCTTGCAGAACCTGCCCGTGGTGTTTGCACTGGACCGTGCGGGCCTGGTGGGCGCCGACGGTGCCACTCATGCAGGCGCCTATGACATCCCGTTCGTGCGCTGCATTCCGAACATGAGCATGGCCTGCCCGGCTGACGAGCGCGAATGCCGCCAGTTGCTCAGCAGTGCGTTTGAACAGGACCACCCCGTGGCCGTGCGTTACCCGCGTGGTAGCGGCGCGGGTGTGGCGCCGCTGGCTGCGCTCGATGGCCTGCCGTTCGGCAAAGGCGAGATCCGCCGCGAGCGCAAGGGTGATGCGGACGGCAAGGCGCCCCTCATTGCCATCCTGGCGTTTGGCACCTTGCTGTATCCCGCGCTCGAAGTGGGCGAGGCGATCGATGCCACCGTGGTCAACATGCGCTGGGCCAAGCCCATCGATGAGGCCTTGCTGCGCGAGGTGGCCGAGCGGCACGACGCCCTCGTGACGGTCGAAGAGGGCGCCATCATGGGTGGGGCGGGCAGCGCAGTGACCGAGGCACTCAACGCCATGGGCCTTGTGCGCCCCGTGTTGCAGCTCGGGCTGGCCGATGTCTTCATTGAGCATGGTGACCCGGCCAAGTTGCTGGCGTTGCAAGGGCTGGATGCAGCCGGCATTCGCGCATCGATTGCAGCGCGGTTTTTGCCCGGCAGCACGGGCTAAAAGGCGGAGGGCTGCGGTCAGCGCAGCGCGTTGGCCTTTGGATGCCGGGAGGGTCTTTGCACCGCTGTCGCGCAGATGCTTGCAGAACCCTGAAGGTGTGTGTTGGCGCCAGAATTTCGCGGGAAAACCCGCAAAAGTCCTGGGGGTCATGTTCCTACAATGGTTCCGGCTGAAACATGTCCTTGGTCGGCCGTGCACAACGCGTGCGCACCAAGTTTTGCAATCAATATATCGGAGAGAACCTCATGGATCGTCGTTCAATCATCAAGCATGCTGGCATTGCCGGTGTGCTGGCTGCAGGCGCTGCGCCCGCCGTCCACGCCCAGGCTGCCATTCGCTGGCGTCTGGCCTCCAGCTTCCCCAAGTCGCTGGACACCATCTATGGCGGCGCTGATGTGTTCTCCAAGGCCGTCAAGGCCATGTCGGGCGGCAAGTTTGAAATCTCCGTGCACGCTGGTGGCGAGCTGATGCCTCCCTTCGGCGTGGTGGACGGCGTGCAACAAGGCACCGTGGAAATGGCACACACCGTGCCTTACTACTTCTATGGCAAGAACCCCGCCTTCGCGCTGGGCTCGGCAGTGCCTTTCGGCTTCAATGCCCGCCAGATGAACGCCTGGATGTTGCATGGCAATGGCCGCAAGCTCATGAACGAGTTCTACGGCGGCTTCAACATGATCAGCTTTGCAGGTGGCAACACTGGCACGCAGATGGGTGGCTGGTTCCGCAAGGAAATCAAGTCGCCTGCCGACTTCAAGGGCATGAAGATGCGCCTGGGCGGCGGCCTGATCGGTGAAGTGATGCAGAAGCTGGGTGCTGTGCCCCAGAGCATCCCTGGCGGCGAAATTTACCAAGCCCTCGAAAAGGGCACGCTGGATGCCGCCGAGTGGGTGGGTCCGTACGATGACCAGAAGCTGGGCTTCAACAAAGTTGCTCCGTTCTACTACTACCCCGGCTGGTGGGAAGGTGGTCCTGAAGTGGACTTCTTCGTCAACCAGAAGGCGTTCGACGGCCTGTCGGCTGAGAACAAGGCCATCATCGAAGCTGCAACCAACGTGGCCCACGTGGACATGCTGGCCAAGTACGACGCGCTGAACCCCACGGCCCTGAAGCAGCTCGTGGCTGCCAAGACCAAGGTGCTGCCTTTCTCGCAAGCTGTGATGGATGCTTCGTTCAAGGCTTCGATGGAAGTGTTCGCCGAGAACGACGCCAAGAGCCCCGAGTGGAAGAAGATCTACGCCGACATGCGTGCCTTCCAACGCGACCAGATCCTCTGGTTCCGCTTTGCCGAAGCTCGCTACGACACCTTCATGTCTGCACAGAAGATCTGATAGCCCGGCTGCGGCGCAAGCCGCAGGGCGTGTCGATCAGAAAACCCGCCTGGTTCGCCTGGCGGGTTTTTTTGCGTCTGGTGGGTGGTATGGGGTGGGGTGCTCGGTCCCGCCGTACTGCGGGGCAGATGATGCCGCCGGGATGCCCGGCGATGTTCGGTCGGCTGGCGCTCAAGGTGTCGCCCTTGTTGCTGTGATCGGCCGGTCTGCGTGATCCCTCGGCGCAAACGTTTCTGATGGGATACCAGGGGTGGTTGAGGCCATCGCTTCCCGTGGTGTGCAAAGTCCGTTTAGCGCCACAGGCAGACGCTTGCCAGCGGGTTAAGTGGCGCGAAGAAGCCAACGTCTCAACGCGTGGCGGTCGTTTTGCTGTAGGTCCTTAGGTTTTGGGGATGGCGACGTCGAGCCGTTCGTTGACGGTCCTGTCTTTGAGCACGCTCTGCACGCCATAGGCCCATGAAAAAAGCCCCGGCAGATGACATCTGCCGGGGCTCTGGTTGCTTCAGGGGCTGGTCAACAGCCCTGTGCGGTTCGGATCACTTCTTCTCGTTGGCCAGCGAATCCTGCAGGGCCTTGAGTGGGTCGTCTGCAGCGGGGGCCGCAGTATCGCCAGGGGCAGCTCCAGCGCCTTCCATGCCAGCCGTGGGGTCGGTTGCCTCGGGGGCTCCGGCAGCGTCGGGCATGGTGGCTTCCATTTCCATACGGACCTTGTCCAGGTCATACACCTCGGCCTTGTCCAGGCCGCTGGAGACGATGCCTGGGAAGGCGATGATCAGGCCCACCATCATCAACTGGATGACCAGGAACGGGATGGCACCCCAGTAGATCTGCGGCGTGGTCACCGGCGCAATCATCTTCTTGGTGACCTTGTCAAGGTACTCCTTCGCCGGGGCCACGCTGCGCAGGTAGAACAGCGCGAAGCCGAACGGCGGGTGCATGAACGAGGTCTGCATGTTCACGGCCAGCAGCACGCCGAACCAGATCAGGTCGATGCCCAGCTTGTTGGCCACCGGGGCCAGCAGGGGCACCACGATGAAGGACAGCTCAAAGAAGTCCAGGAAGAACGCCAGGAAGAACACCATGATGTTCACGACGATCAGGAAGCCCAGCTGTCCACCAGGCAGGCCGGTCAGCAGGTGTTCCACCCACAGCGGGCCGTCCACGCCCTGGAAGGTCAGGCCGAACATGGTCGCGCCCACCAGGATGAACACCACAAAACACGACAGCTTGGTGGTGGTAGTTACGGCCTGCTTGAGCAGCGAAAGGCTCAGGCGACCACGGATGATGGCCATGATGCCTGCGCCCAGCGCGCCCATGGCGCCGCCTTCGGTGGGGGTTGCAACACCCAGGAAGATGGTGCCCAGCACCAGGAAGATCAGCAGCAGCGGGGGGATCAGCACGAACGTCACGCGTTCCGCAGCCTTGGACAGCAGGCCCAGGCGGGTGATCTTGTTGACGCTGGCAACCACGAAGGCCAGGGCCACGCCAAAGCACATGGCCACCACGATGGTTTCGTCCAGCGCCACGCGTTCCACCGCTTCGCCTGACCACCAGGTGTGCAGGGCGGCCATGTTCTTGGCCACATACATCGAGGCTGCCACGCAGATGCCGGTCAGCACCAGCAGGGAGGTCACACCGCTCTTGCCGTTGTCGTCACGCAGCGTACGGGCTTCGGGCGGGATCGCAGGCACCCATTGGGGCTTGAAGATTGCCAGCAGGATGACGTACAGCGCATAGAAGCCGGTGAGCATCAGGCCGGGCAGGAAGGCGCCCTTGTACATGTCGCCCACGCTGCGGCCCATCTGGTCGGCAATGATGATCAGCACCAGCGACGGCGGAATGATCTGTGCCAGGGTTCCGGACGCGGCAATCACGCCCGCAGCCAGTCGGCGGTCATAGCCATAGCGCAGCATGATGGGCAGCGAGATCAGGCCCATCGAGATCACCGACGCAGCCACCACGCCCGTGGTGGCTGCCAGCAGCGCGCCCACAAAGATCACGGCCAGTGCCAGACCACCCCGGATGGGGCCAAACAGCTGGCCAATTGTGTCCAGCAGGTCTTCCGCCATCCCGCTTCGCTCCAATATGAGCCCCATGAGCGTGAAGAACGGAATGGCCAGCAGGGTGTCGTTCTGCATGATGCCGAAGATGCGCAGCGGCACGGCTTGCAGCAGCGCTTCGGGAAGTACGTTCAATTCAATGCCGATAAAGGCGAAGAAAAGTCCACAGGCGCCCAGACTGAAGGCGACCGGGAAGCCCACCAGCAAGAAGCAGATGAGCCCCGCGAACATGATGGGGGCGAGGTTATGGGTCAAAAATTCCATGGTGTGTGCTCCGCTTGGTAGGGCCGCTCAGTGAGCCTCGGCCTTGTTCTTGCCGTTGCCCTTGGCGGCTTCGGCCAGGTTGCGGATGGATTCAGCCAGTTCTTCCTCGGCCGTCTTTTCGACCTTCTTGACCGTCGGATCTTCGATCAGGCCTTGCAGGAAGCCCAGGCGCTTGATGAGTTCAGAAATACCTTGCAGCCACAGCAGCGTGAAGCCCAGGGGCATCATCAGGTACACGGGCCAGCGGATCAGGCCACCTGCGTTGTTGGACATTTCGCCCGATGCCAGTGCGCGCGTGAAGAATGGAACCCCATACCAGAGCACAGCCAGGCACATGGGGGTGAGAAAGACGATGTAGCCGAACACGTCGATCCAGATCTGCGTGCGCTTGGAAAAGCGGCTCGAGATCACATCGACCTTCACGTGCTCGCCCTGCAGCAGCGTGTAGCCAGCTGCCAGTAGGAACGACGCAGCAAACAGGTACCACTGCACTTCCAGGAATGCGTTGGAGCTGATGTTGAACGCCTTGCGCACCACGGCGTTCACGCCGCTGATGACCGTGGAGGCCAGGATCAGCCAGACCACGTACTTGCCGACCTGGGTGTTAATCCAGTCGATCCCTCTTGATAACTTCAATAGAGCCTGCATGGTGTCTCCAATAAAAAGGCTGTGTGTGCGAGATGCCCGGGCCCCGCGCGGGTAGGCGCTGAGGCAGGGCACACTTTGACGACCGCGCGATTCTACGGAGCACTGTAGGCGGAGTCTGACAGCAGCGTGACGGTGTTATCCCGCAGCAGCTGCTCATTCTTCAGCTATCAAAACTGCAGCAATTAGGGTTTCTTCCTAGGCGTGGAAGCACGCTTTTTCCGCGCAAATTGCCACCACGGCAGCACGGTGCTCATGGCCTGCACCTCGCCGCAGTGCCAGGCGGTGTAACCCGGCAGCGTGGTCATGTGTGCCAGCCATTCAGGTGTTTGCAAGAGGGTGCGCAGTGCCAGCGTGGCGGGCTGGTCCAGGCTGGCTTTCAGGCATGCCAGGTGGTAGCGCTCGTGCACCAGGGGGACAAACTCCAGCCCGCGCGCGCGGGCCGCCAGCTCGATGCCCATGCCCACATCGGCAGCCCCTGCAGCCACGGCCTGGGCGATGGCGGTGTGGGAGGGCTCGTTGAGCGCGTAGCCCACGATGCTCTCTGGGTCCATGCTGGCCTGGGCCAGCAGGTCGTCCAGCAGCACCCGCGTGCCCGAGCCCAGCGGCCGGTTGATGAAGCGGGCGCCGGTGCGGGCCACATCGGCCAGGCTGTGCAGACCCAGCGGATTGCCGGGCGCGACCATGAGCCCCTGGGTGCGCTGTGCGAAGCCAATGATCTTGTGCAGCCCGGGCTGTAGCAGTGGCTGGTAGGTGCGCGCGGTGAGCGACTGTGCGGCTGCGTCAGCCACGGTGTGAAAGCCCGCCAGGGTGCAACGCCCCTCGTTCAGCGCTCGGATGGCGTCTACGCTGCCGGTGAACCGGATGTCGAGGTGCAGCGCGCCCACATCGGTCTGCGTGGCGGCATGGGCACGCAGCGCCGCCAATGCATCATCATGGCTGGCGTAGAGGGTGAGCACATGGGCGTTGGGGTCGAAGGCCACGGCAAACGCGCGCTCCAGGTCGGCGTGCAGCGCGGCAATCTGGGGCGCCAGGCGGGCCTGGGCCTGGCGTTCGGCCCACAGCAGCTTGCTGCCGAACTCGCTGAGTTGCGCCGACTGGCCCTTGCCCCAGATGATCAATTCGCCGCCCAGCTGGTCTTCCCAGCGTTTGAGGGCGCCCCAGACATGGCGGTAGGACAGGTCCAGCGCGCGCGCAGCGCCCGAGATGGAGCCACGCTCGGCCACCGCCTGCAACAGCTCGGGCAACGGATTGCGGATGAGCGCAGTGCCCGCGTCGCGGCTGAGTGTGTAGTGAAGTTGGACCCTATGCACGGGAGTTCATATCGCTGGATATTGGATGGGTGCCTACGATAGCCCAAACCGATCCCCTGGCCCATGTCCACCCTCACCGAAAGCGCGAGCACAGCGCTTGAACTCACCCTCTCGTCCGACCCTGTCCTCTGGACCATCGTGGGCCGCTCCTTGTCTGTCAGCGCCACCGCCTGTGCGATGGCCTGCGTGGTGGGCCTGGTGCTGGGCGCCTGGCTGGGCGTGGCCCGCTTCACTGGCCGTGGCGCCGTGCTGGCGGTGCTCAACACCTTGCTGGCCGTACCTTCGGTGGTGGTGGGGCTGGTGGTGTACCTGGTGCTGTCGCGCAGCGGGCCGCTGGGGTCGCTGGGCTGGCTGTTCAGCTTCAAGGCCATGGTGCTGGCGCAGGCCATTCTGGTGCTGCCGGTGGTCACCGCGCTCACGCGCCAGACGGTGGAAGACGCCGAGCGCGCGCATGGCGAGCAGCTGCGCTCCATGGGCGCCGGTCCGCTGCTGCGCAGCCTACTGCTGGCATGGGACGAGCGGTACGCGCTGCTCACCGTGCTGCTGGCATCGTTTGGCCGCGCGATCTCCGAGGTCGGCGCCGTGATGATCGTGGGCGGCAACATCGACGGCTTCACGCGCGTGATGACCACCGCCATCGCGCTGGAGACCAGCAAGGGCGACCTGCCGCTGGCACTGGCGCTGGGCATGATCCTGCTGGCCGTGGTGCTGGCGCTCAATGTGCTGATTGCATTGCTGAGGCGCTGGCGCGAGCGGGTGGATGGCTCGGCCTCCAGCACGCCGGTGGGAGTGGCCGCATGAGCGAGCCTTTGCCAACCCCCTGGGTGGACCTGCGGCAGGTGACCGTGCGCTACGGCCGCGTGCAGGCACTGGACCAGGTCACGCTGCGCATCGCACCCGGCGAGCGCGTGGCGCTGGTGGGCGCCAACGGCAGTGGCAAGAGCACTTTGCTGCGCGTGCTGCATGGCCTGGCCGACACGCATGGGGGCGGCCTGCAGTGCGATGCGTCCCTGCGCCAGGCCATGCTGTTCCAGCGCCCTCACATGCTGCGCACCAGTGCCCAGAACAATGTGGCCCTGGCCCTGTGGCTGCGCGGCACCCGTTGGCGCGATGCGCGCCCGCTGGCCCTGACGGCCTTGCAGCGGGTGGGCCTGCAGGGCATTGCAGCGCAGAACGCGCGCACCCTGTCGGGCGGCCAGCAGCAGCGGGTGGCGCTGGCCCGCGCGTGGGCTCTGCGGCCCGACGTGCTGCTGCTCGATGAGCCCACCGCCAGCCTCGACCCCCATGCCAAGCGCGAGGTCGAGGCCCTGATGGCCGACTTTGCGGCCAGCCATGGCGCTGCCGGTCCGGCGCACCCCGTGACCATGGTGTTCAGCAGCCACAACCTGGGCCAGGTCAAGCGCCTGGCCAGCCGCGTGATCTACATGGAGCACGGCCGTCTGGTGGCGGACTTGCCGGTGCATGACTTTTTCAATGGCCCCTTGCCGGAGGCCGCCCGTTTGTTTGTCAAAGGAGAGCTGGTATGACGCGAATTGACCCCCACGCTTCCCACTTCGTGTGGTCGCTGCCCCCCAAGGGGGCCTTTTCATCTTGGGGCGGCCCGGCGATGAAAAAATTCAAGCCTTTTCGCGCGGCAGCGCTAGTGTCCAAAGCGGTAGCGGCTATCGTTTTTGTAGCGTCTGGTTCTGCATTCGCGCAGAGCATCACCATGGCGTCCACCACCTCCACCGAGCAGTCGGGCCTGTTTGGCTACCTGCTGCCCGAGTTCAAGAAGGCCAGCGGCCTCGACATCAAGGTGGTGGCGCTGGGCACCGGGCAGGCGCTCGACATGGCGCGCCGGGGCGACGCCGACGTGCTGTTTGTGCACGACCAGGTGGCCGAAGAAAAGTTTGTGGCCGATGGCTGGGGCGTGAAGCGCTACCCCGTGATGTACAACGACTTCATCCTCATCGGCCCCAAGAACGACCCGGCCGGCACCAAAGGCAAGGACATTGTGCAGGCCCTGCAGAAGCTGGCCGCTACCAACGGCAACTTCATCTCGCGCGGCGACAAGAGCGGCACTCACGCAGCCGAACTGCGCTACTGGAAGCTGGCCGGTGCCGATGCCGCCAAGGGCAGCGGCTACAAGGAATGTGGCTGCGGCATGGGGCCCGCGCTGAACATTGCGGCATCGAGCGGCGCCTACCTGCTGGCCGACCGTGGCACCTGGCTCAATTTCAAGAACCGCGCGGACCTGGCCGTTCTGGTCGAGGGCGACACCAAGCTCTTCAACCAGTATGGCGTGATGGTCGTGAACTCCGCCAAGCACCCGCATGTGAAGTCGCAGGACGCGCAGAAGTTTGTGGACTGGGTGGTGTCGCCCGCCGGCCAGCAAGCCATTGCGGGCTACAAGATCGGCGGCGAGCAACTGTTCTTCCCCAATGCCACGCAGTGAGCGGACGCGATGACACACCGCTCCTTGTCGGCTGCTGCTGCAGCCGCCGTGTTAGCCCTGGCCGGTTGTTCTGCGGGCCCTGCCAAGGTGCCCATGGCTGATGCGGCCCCCGTGCAGGTGTATGCCGCTGGCAGCCTGCGCGAGGCGTTCACCGAGATCGCGCGCGACCACGAGGCCCGCACGGGCCAGAAGGTGGTGCTGACCTTCGGCGCCTCGGGCCTGCTGCGCGAGCGCATCGAAAAGGGTGAGCCCGCACAGGTCTTTGCCTCGGCCGACACCGACCACCCGCAGCGCCTGGCGGCCCGGGGCGGCTGGCAGGTGCCCGTGGTGTTCACGCGCAACGCGCTGTGTGCGCTGACCAGCGAGCAGATCAGCGCCGCCCCAGGCACCCTGCTGGCCACCATGCTGCGCAGCGATGTGCGCGTGGTCACGTCCACGCCCAAGGCCGACCCGTCGGGCGACTACGCCTGGGCTCTGTTCCGCCAGGCCGACAAGGTTCAGCCCGGTGCCTACGCCCAGCTGGACGCCAAGGCCCTGAAGCTCACCGGCGGTGCGGATTCGCCCAAGCCGCCTGCGGGCCGGGGCACCTATGCCTGGGTGATGGACCAGCGCCAGGCCGATGTGTTTTTGACCTACTGCACCAACGCAGTGGCCGCCCAGGCCGAGGTGCCGCGTCTGCGCGTGGTGCAGCTGCCGGCCGCACTGCAGGTGGGCGCGGCCTACGGCCTGACTGTGCGTTCAGATGCGCCCGCTGCGGCCCAGGCATTTGCCAGTGCGCTGCGCCAACCGCCTGCTCAGGCGGTATTGCAACGGTTGGGGTTTGGGCTGCCTTGAACGCGGCCGGCCGTCTGGCTGCGAGTGTGTGCACGCGCCGCGTCTGTCTGCCTGGTGGGGTAGCGCGGCGTGTGCTTTTTAAACCAGTGGTATGCAGCGCTCAGTCATCATCGCGGTGATGGCTGCTGCGCCAGATGGCCCGCACCAGCCACAGGCCACACACCACCGCACCAAAAAAACCGAGGAACCCAAACGCTGGCAGGCCGAACAGCGTGGGCCCGCCTTTCACGGTCATCACGATGGACGAGCCAATGATGAGCGCCGCAATCACCAGCGCCATCGCCAGCCGATTGGCCGACCGGTCGATCTGGTCGCCCACACGCTTGAGGTGCGCCAGCTCGATGCCCACCTGCAGGTGCCCGCGCCGCGCGTTGCGCAGCAGCCGCCCGATGTCGTCCGGCAACTGCTCCACAGTGGCCAACGCGCGCCGCAAGGTGCTCCAGGCCCGCCCGGCCAGCACCTTGGGCTCGTAGCGTGCGCGCACCACCTGCTTGAGCAGCGGCAAGGCTTCGGTCGCCATGTGGAAGTCCGGGTCGAGGTTGCGGCCCATGCCTTCGAGCGAGATGAAGGCCTTGATCAGCAGCGCCAGATCGGACGGCAGGCCCAGGTGGTGTTCACGCAGGATGGCCGTCACGTCGGCCAGCATCTGTCCCAGGCTCAGCTGCGCCAGGGGCACGCCGTGGTACTGGTCCACAAAGGCCTCGATCTCGGTTTCGAGCTGGCCCAGGTTCAGGCCCTGCGCGTCGCCCGTCCAGTCCAGCAGCACATCGGCCACGGCCTGGGGCTGGTGCTCCACCAGGCCCAGCAGCAGCTGCAGCAACTCGTCGCGCCGGCGCTGCGACAGGCGGCCTACCATGCCAAAGTCGATGAAGGCAATGCGGTTGCCCGGTAGGTAGAACACGTTGCCCGGGTGCGGGTCGGCGTGGAAAACGCCGTCCTTGACGATCATCTGAAGTACCGCCTGCGCGCCGCGCTGCGCCAGCACCGTGCGGTCAAAACCGGCCTCGGGCGTCAGCGCGGCCAGGGCGCCGCCGGGTGTGCCGTCGATGAAGTCCTGCACGTTGATGCGCTCGCGCGTGTAGGCCCAGTGCACGCGCGGGATCACGATGTGAGGCAGTGCGGCCATGTTGGTGGCAATGCGTTCGGCCTGGCGGCATTCGCCGGCCAGGTCCAGCTCGCGGCGCAACGAGCGCGCGAACTCGCGCACCAGTTGCTGGGGCCGGTAGGGCTTGAGCGCTGGCAGCTCTGCCTCGGCCAGCGCGGCCAGGCGCTGCAGCAGGCGCAGGTCGGCCTGGATGGTGTCGGCGATGCCGGGGCGGCGGATCTTGACGATGACTTCGCTGCCGTCCTGCAGGCGTGCGCGGTGCACTTGCGCAATCGATGCGGCGGCCAGCGGCGTGGTGTCAAACCAGGCAAAAACGGCTTCGGGTTCGGCGCCCAGGTCTTCGCGCAGTTGCGGGCGCAGCGCATCGATGGGCACAGCGGGCACCTGGCTGTGCAGTTTCTCGAATTCTGCAATCCACTCCGGGCCAAACAGGTCGGCCCGGCCCGCGAGGATCTGGCCAAACTTGACGAACGCGGGGCCCAGCTCTTCGAGCGCCAGGCGCACCTGCACGGGCGGCTCCACGCGGGCCAGGTCTGCTGCGTGGGTCCAGTTCAGTGCCTGGCCCGCGCGCTCCAGCCGGTCGGCCAGGCCCAGGCGGCGCACGGTGTCGCCAAACCCGTGGCGCACCATCACGCCCAGGATTTCCTTCAGGCGCCCCAGGTCGCGGGCAGTGTCCAGCGTCTCGATCAGCATGGGGCGATGATAGGTTCAGAAGTTCAGGGCAGGTTTGTTCACCATCAGGTAGAACACCACGGCCATGGCCACAAAGGCCGGGTAGCCCAGCGCCTCCCACCAGCGGGCGTAGCGCCAGTACAGCGGGGGCAGCACGCCATCGCCCAGGGGCGCCTGTGCCGCCTCTACCGCCATATCGCGCATGCGCAGCTGCAGCCACACCACGGGCAGCCAGCAGGCCCCGGCCACCAGGTACAGCGCAATGGATACCGCGAGCCACGGCGTGCTCCAGGGCAGGCCTGCCATCGCAGCCATGGCGAGCCCCGTGGCGGGCTGGAGGAACACCGTGGGCGTGGTGAACCACCAGTCCGCCCGCACCACCAGGCGCGTGACCACCGCCTGTGCCTGCACATTGCCGCTGCGGTTGGTAAAGAACATGTAGAACGCAGAGCCCAGCCCGGTGCCCACCAGCAGCACGCTGGAGATGATGTGCAGCCATTTGAGGGTGAGGTACAGGCTCATGGGTTTTGCGATGAAGTGGCCTCGTCTTGCAGCAGCACCCACAGGATGGCGGCAATGGGCAGGTTTTTGGTCAGCGGCCCGAAGGGGTGCAGCCACCAGGCGGGGTGTATGGCCGTGGCTAGCAGTGTCATGATCAGCATCATCAGCAAAGCAGCGCCATACGCTTGGCGGCCCGGGCGGAGCGCCAGCCACAGCCCCAGCACCGCATCGACCGCCGCCCCGGCCAGGATGATGGCGGTGGGCAGCCAAGGGGCATCGCCCCCGGCCCACGCGGTGGGCAAGCCTGCCAGCAACTCGCGGCTTTGGCCGTGCAGCTCCCACACGCTGACCACGGCGGTGGCCAGCCAGACGACCACGAGGCTGGCACGCAGCAGTTGGGTAGATGCGCGGTTCATGGGCTGGCCTTGTGCGCGGCAGAGGGCGCTGGGCCCTGCGCCTGTTGCCAGTCTGCAATGTCGGCAGCGCGGATCGCCAGGAACTGCGCCAGGCGCTGGAACCGTTGGCGCGTCTTGCGGACAAAGACCCAGTCCACCACAGGCTCCATGACCGCCCGAAAGGCTGCGGGGCCCACTTGAAAGGTATAGGTGTAGATCAGCAGGGACTGGTGGGGGCCTTGCTCTTGGTGGCGCATGGAGGCGGCCCACTGGGTGAAGGGAAACGACTGGCCCACCATGGCCGCAGCCGCGACCACAGGGCGGTCATAGCTGACGAACTGCGTGCGCATGGACAGCGCCCGCAATGCACCGGCGCCCAGGTTCTCGGTGGTGGCGCCCACACTGGGGCAGGGCGCACCGCTTTCCACGCTGGTGCGGCGCACCAGCGAATCCCACTGGCACCGCCACTCGTGGTAGTGGAAGGCATCGAACACAACGTCGGCCCGCGCTGGCATGGGGAAGGTCAATTTCCGGTGGGCCATGGGCTCATTCCTCCACCACATCCGTCACCATGCCCCACTTCGCAAACTCGGGGGCAAAGGCCTCCAGGGGCAGCAGGCTGGTGCTGGTGTGCGCCCCGGTGGGCAGCGGCTGCCCGGCTGCGAGCTGGCGGGCCAGCAGGATGGCGGCCATGCAGGGGATTTCGGGGCCGTGGTCGTTATCGGCCGCAATGTGCCATGCGCGGCGCCGGGGCTGGCCTTGTGCGTCGGCACCCGCCACACGCACCACCATGCCGCCCAGCGGCGTGCCCAGAAAGTCCAGCGCGCCGCCCGCGTGGTGCATCAGCCAGGCCAGCTTTTCAGGGTGGGGCAGTACGCCCCAGCGGCGCAGCGTTGCCAGGGTGGCAAAGGCTCTCTGCGCCAGGCCGACCTCCAGGGCCGCGCGGAAGGTGACGCGGTCGCGGGCCTGGTAATGGGCGGGAAAGATCTCCAAGTCCGGGATGTCGCAGACCGCCCCCAGGCGAGGGCTCAGCCGCTGGAACTGAACGGGGCTGGGCCGCGCCCAGCCGCTGTGCGGCTGCCACCGGCCACCATCCCACACGTCAATGGGCAGACCGCAGTAGCTCAGCACCGCCGCCAGCGTGGCCTGGCCCCGGGGCGCCCGTTGCGCAGGGGCAATGCAGATGTCGATGCTGTCAATGCGCTGCCAGCCCGCGCACAGGTGGTCGATAACAGCCGAGGACAGCGCGGGCACCGTGCTGGCGCCAACAACGGCCGTGCGCCCTGCGGCAGTGAATGCAGCCTGCATGGCGGCGGGAAAATCGCACACAAACCGGCGGCCGTCGGCCAGGTCGATGTAGTGCGCCCCCGCCTCGGCCGCCGCCTGGGCCACGTTGTAGGCCTGTGCCTGAAAAGGGCCTGCCGTATGGATGACCAGACCCACACCCCACTCGCGCAAGGTAGCGGCCAGGCCGGGCGCCTGGTGGTCCAGCGCCACGCCCTGGGCACCGTGGCCCAGCGCGTCCGCCAGAGCCTTCGCTTGCGATGCGTCCCGGCCCGCCACCAGCAGGGCCATGTGGTGGCGTGTGGCCTCATCGCTCACCAGGGCGCGGCAGATGCGCGCCCCAAAGTTGCCGTAGCCGCCCAGGACCAGGGTTTTGAATGCAGCCATGAGGGTCATGCCCCTGAAGCCCAATGCATGCTGGGCTGCGTGGGCACAAAGGAGGTATCGCTGCCCCTGCCACTGCCCGGCGTGTGCAGCAGTGCTTGCAATGCGGCACGCTGCGACTGCAGTTGCGTTCGGTGCCAATTGGGCACGTCAGGCGCTGCAATGGGGCGGCTGAACAGGTAGCCCTGGATGTGGTGCAGCCCGGCGGCGGCCAGGGCCCGCAGCTCCTCCGGCGTCTCTACCCCCTCGACCACCACCGACAGGCCCAGGTCCCGCGCCAGGGCGCTGATGTGCCGCAGCAGCTTCTGGCGGCGGCGGTCCTGCGGCAATTGGCGCACGAACAGGCGGTCGCACTTGATGCCCGCAATGGGCAGCTCCGCCAGCATGCCCAGCGACGAATACCCGGCGCCAAAGTCGTCCATCAGCACGGCCACGCCCAGGGCGCTCAGCGCGCTGATGGCCGCCACCATCTGGGGGCCCAGCGCAATGACGGCATGCTCGGTCATTTCGAGCTTCAGGGTGCGCGGGGGCAGGCCGCGCTGGGCCAGCTGCAGGCCCAGCCAGGGCGCAAAGCTCTCATGCATCAGCGTGACCGGTGCCACATTGACGCTGATGGCCATGGCATCCAGCCCCTGCGCCCGCCAGTTGCACAGATGGTCGAGCGCATTGCACACAATCATGCGGTCCACCTCCGCCGTCTTGCCCTGCAGCTCGCACACCAGCAAGAAGGTTTCGGGGTTGATGCGGCCCAGGGTGGTGTCGGTCAGGCGCAGCAGTGCCTCCAGCTGCACCCCGCTGCGCTGGGTGTGGATGATGGGCTGGAAATGCAGGGCCAGGTGGTCGGGGTGCAGCAGGCGGTCCAGGTGGTCGGCAATCAGCGACTGCTGAATGTCGCTGTGGGCGTTGTGGGCCAACGCCGAGGTGCGCATCATCGACAACCCGCGCCGCAGCAGCTGCTGTCGCCCCGCGTCCGAGCGCAGGTTGCTCAGATGCTCCATGGCTACCGCCATCGCAAACACCAGCATCACAACGAGCAAGGCGGCGCCATCGGACGCCGCGTCGTGGTTGCCCTGGTGCATGGGAAAGGTGTTGACCAACAGCCAGTGCAGCACCAGGATCGCGCCGCCGCACAGCAGCTTGTCTGCCCAGTTCTGGGCGCGGTAGCGGGGGGTGAGCACACTGAGCTTGGCGGCGCGATGGCGGATCGCGCAGTAGCACGAAATGCCGGTGGCGATGCCCAGCGACAGCACAGTGGCTGGCAGGTTGATCTGCCCGAAACTCTGCACGTGGCTGCTGGTGATGGTGAAGTGCCCTGCCAGCGTGCCCATCGCCAGCCACAAGCTGGCCAGCGCAATGCGGCGCTTGCTGGCGCCGGTGCTGAGGGTGGGGATGGTGAGCCGCGCACTCACCACCATGATGACCAGGCCGCTGAGCGCGGGGACCAGCTCCAGCACGTGGTGCGACAGCTCGTTGTACAGGAACAGGCCCACCACATCCAGCGCCCACACGATGGAGCCAATGCACAGC